>WNFM01348223.1_pt2 | contig 15320 bp, 24 predicted proteins | sample 5400271 | NCBI WGS metagenome assembly WNFM01 (sample SAMN13153352, study PRJNA577476) | soil metagenome | isolation source: 60 cm saprolite on Douglas fir-dominated hillslope | place: USA:California | collected 2013-09-17
GCGCGCGTTCACGCGACGCAGGACTCGAAGCCGGCTTCGAGTTCCTGCCGATCGAGCTTGCGCCCGATGAACACCAGCCGGTTGCCCCGTGGCCCGCCATTCCAGGGCCGCTCCAGCTGACCATCGAAAATCATATGCACGCCGTGGAACACATAGCGGCGCGCCTCGCCGCGAAAATTGAGCACGCCCTTCATGCGCAGGATGTCCTGCCCGCGGCTCTGCAGCAGATAGGACAGCCACTCATTGACTTTGTCCGGATTGAGTTCGCGCGCGTCTTCGATGCCCACGGAAGAAATCTCCGTCTCGTGATGATGCGAACCGAACTCGCGTTCCGCCGCCCGCAGCGCGCCCTGCAGCGCAAAGCCGAATTCCGCCGGCGCATGTTCGCAGAACACCACCCAGTCGCCCTCGGCGGGCAACTGCAGCCGGAAGTCAGCGTGGGCACCGAGCTGCAGCCGGACGTGGCGTCCCGGCAGCAACGTGCCCCCTGCAGCCAGGGGCGCGGCTTCCTGGCTGAAATGCTTGCCGGCGATGTCGAGGAGCGAATCGATCGCCTGCTCGCCAGTTGCCGCGGCGGGCAGCACCACGACGCCCACCTCGCGCAGAGCCCCGGGTGCGTGATCGTGCTCGCGCCCAGGGTCATGATCGTGGTCGTGATCGTGCCCGTGATCGCTGTGCGCCTTCTCGCCGGTGTGCACCACGTGGGCGCCCGCCGCGAGCTGAAAGCTCCCGGCCCACTCGAACGGCCGCTGCAGCTCCAGGAAAGCCCCGTCGAGGGACAGCGCCCGTTCCAGATCGAAGGCGCCGAGGTCCAGGACCTGCGCCAGCGGCACTTCGGCGCGGTGCGTGCGCACGATGCGCGCGGTCGCATTGATGCCGCGCAGCTCCTGCTCGGTGCGGGCCAGCTGCGCCGCGCTCACCAGGTCCGTCTTGTTGAGCAGCAGCACGTCCGCGAAGCCGATCTGGTCGGCGGCGATCGCCACGTCCTTCAGCTGGCCGCCGATGTGCGCGGCATCGACCAGCGCCACGATCGCGTCGAGCTGGAAATCCTCACGCAGGTCCTCGTCGACGAAGAAAGTCTGCGCCACGGGCCCCGGATCGGCCAGGCCAGTGGTCTCGATCAGCACATAGTCGAAGCGGTCGCGGCGCTTGCGCAGCTGGCCGAGCACGCGGATCAGATCGCCGCGCACGGTGCAGCAGATGCAGCCGTTGGCGGTCTCGAAGATCTCCTCCTGCGCACCGATCACCAGTTCGTGATCGACCGCGACTTCGCCAAATTCATTTTCGATCACGGCGATGCGTTTGCCGTGCTGCTCCGAGAGAATGCGATTGAGCAGGGTGGTCTTGCCCGAGCCCAGAAAGCCGGTCAGCACTGTGACCGGAATGCGCTTAAGCATGCCGGCGGCTCCGCAGGCGCCGGAGCAGCCGCCCCATCCCCGGCACGCGCAGGACATTGAGCAGCAGGAACCAGCCAGCGCGCATCCCTAAGGGCACGGCAATGGGCGGCAGTGCGCGGCGGTACGGCGCTTCCGGAAGCCGGTGCACCTGGACCGCGCGCACCGCGAGCGGCAGGGCGAACCCGGCGCCGCGCAACTGCCAGCCCGGCGGCACCGAATCATCATCCCGGTGCAGTTCCGCGTCGCGGAGCCGTCCCGGCAGCTGCAGCTGTGCCGCTCCGCTGAGCAGCACCTCCAGCGGCGTGCCCGTTTCACGCTCGCTCCCCGTGATGCGCCACTGCACGGCGCCGGACTCGCGCCGGCAGTCGGCCTCGCCGCCGAAGGCGGCCACCAGGCGTGCGCTCACAGGCCGCGCAGGGCCTCGACCTGCAGATGCGTGCGGTAGGTCATCACGCACAGGAATCCGAGCAGCAGCAGGTAGTAACTGCCGTAGCGCACCCGCGCATCGAGGGGAACGTCGTAGTAGCGCGGGTTGTGCGCCGGGACTTGTCCGCGCCAGGCAGCGCGCAGTGACACATAGATCGTAGGTGCGATCAGCAGCAGGATCATCAGGAACATGGGGCTGGGAATCACGAAGAAGACCCCGGCCAGGAGCGGCACACCGGCGAACCAGATCTTGGGCGACAGGATCGCGACGATGCGCCCGCCGTCGAAGGGGGTCACCGGAATCAGGTTGAACAGGTTCAGGAAAAAGCCGGCATAGGCCAGCGCCATCAGCAGGGCACTGTGCTGCGAGAGCGCGAGCGCCAGGGTCACGGTGGCCGCGACCGTGCCGGCAAAGGGGCCGGCGAACGCGATCTGCGCCTCCTGCTCGACGGTGAGCGGCTGGTCTTTGAGCTGGATCCAGGCGCCGACGAAGGGAATGAAGGTGGGCAGGCCGACGTTCATCCCCAGGCGGCGCGCAACGACGTAATGCCCCATTTCATGAATCAGCAGCAGCAGGACGAAACCCAGCGCGTACCACCAGCCAAACACCAGCGCATAGACGCCGAGCGAGAGCAGCATAAAGCCCGCTGATTTCAGCAGCGGCCCGAATTTGGCGAACTTCAGCAGCAGCAGCAGCGCCTTGATCATCGAGGCGCCCCGTCCAGGTCCCAGAGCGTGACCGGCGCGCCGCGCCGCAGCCACATGCCGCAACCCAGCGGCTCGAAGGCGCGCGCGAGCTCGCGCCGGTACCAGGCCGCGCTGCGCAGCCAGGGCGTCCGCTGGGTGCGCGACTGGTCGCAGTTCTCGCGCCAGTCGCCGAGCGTCAGCGCGCCGAAATACAGTGCGCCACGACACACCTGACCCAGCCTGGCAATCCCCTCGCGCGCATCCCCCGTGTTCAGGTATTGCAGCACGTCGTAGCAGATCACCAGCTCGTACTGCGGGCGCGGCGTGAGCGTCTGCAGCGTGCCCTGCCGCCAGCCGTAGCGCCGGCAGAGGTAGTCGCTGTACTCGAGGCCGACATAACGCGCCCGTGGCAGGCGGCGCAGGAGCGGCGCGCGCATCAGTCCGACGCCACAGCCGGCGTCGAGGATGCGCTTGACGGGCAGCCCCAGGTAGTTGACGCAGGCGGCGATCAGCTCGGCCCGCGAGCGCATCTCGGCGCGTGAGGTCACGGCCGTGCGCGGGTCATGGTAAAAGCGCTGGTAGTAGGCTTTATCGAAAGGCATGGGATCTGCGCGCGGCGCCTGCGGGCACCTTCAGGGGCCGGCTCCTGGTGTACTATGGCGCGCTTATTGTACCGGACGCGCCGCTCGCCGGCCCGATCACCCCATGAACCCAGCACCCGCTCCCGCTCCCGCGCCTGGCGGCACTGCCGCGACACGCCGCCGCGCTCCGGCGCGCGCCGCGCCGGCGGTAGGATTTGTCAGCCTCGGTTGCCCCAAGGCGCTGGTGGATTCCGAGCGCATCATCACCGAGCTTAAGCTGCGCGGCTACGGGATCGTCCCGGAATACCGCGACGCCGATCTTGTCGTGGTCAACACCTGCGGCTTCATCGAGGCCGCCATCGACGAATCGCTCTCCGCCATTGGCGAGGCGTTAAGCCAGAACGGCCGGGTGGTCGTGACCGGGTGCCTGGGCACCCACCCGGATCGCATCCGCGCGCGCCATCCCAAGGTGCTCGCGATCACCGGCCCGCACGCCACGGCGGCGGTACTCGCCGCCGTCAACGCCCACACGTGGACCTGCTGCCGCCGCAGGGCATCCGCCTCACGCCGCGCCACTACGCCTATCTCAAGATCAGCGAAGGCTGCAACAACAAGTGCAGCTTCTGCATCATCCCGACGCTTCGTGGCCTGCTCGCGAGCCGCCCCATCGACGAGGTGATGCGCGAGGCCGAGATGCTGGTACGGAGCGGTGTGCGCGAGTTGCTGGTGATCTCGCAGGACACGAGCGCCTATGGGAGCGACCTGAAATACCGCCCGGCCGAGTGGCGCGGCGAGCAGCGCGCGACCCGCTTCATCGATCTTGCGCGCGCACTCGGCGAACTGGGCGTGTGGGTGCGATTTCACTACGTCTACCCCTATCCGCACGTCGATGCGGTCATCCCGCTGATGGCCGCAGGCAAAGTGCTGCCTTATCTGGACATTCCCTTCCAGCACGCCAGCCCGGCCGTGCTCAGGCGCATGCGCCGGCCGGCGCACGCCGAAGATACCCTGGCGCGCATCAATCGCTGGCGCGAGGCCTGCCCGGAGCTCACGCTGCGCAGCACCTTCATCGTCGGTTTTCCCGGGGAGAGTGCCGCTGATTTCGAACTGCTGCTGGATTGGCTGGACGCCGCGCAACTCGATCGCGTCGGGTGCTTTCGGTATTCAGCGGTGGACGGCGCCGCGGCCAATGCCCTCGATGACGCCGTGCCCGAAGAGATCAAGGAAGAACGCTACGCACGCTTCATGGAACGCGCTGCCGCCATCAGCGCCCGCCGGCTGCAACGCCATGTGGGCCAGCGGCTGCAGGTGCTCGTCGATCGAGTCGAGGACGGCATCGCGATTGCCCGCACCGAAGGCGACGCCCCCGAGATCGACGGCGTCGTGCGCATTGCCGCTTCCGCGCTCACCCGGCCGGGCGAATTCATCGAGGTTGAGATTGTCGGCGCCGACCGCTACGACCTGCAGGGCCGGCTGGCGGCTTAGGGCAGCAATCGCGCCAGGCTGCTGCGCCTCCACCACACGCGCGCGCTCAAGCCCAGACCCACGGCGACGCCGATCGCGGGCAGTGCGAATACGCCGTTCGACCCGTAGTGGGCGCTGATCCAGGGCAGGGCGAAGTTGATCAACAGGCCGGCGGCGAAGGCCGCGCCGATGAGGGTACCGAGCGTGCGCTGGCGCAGCCGCACATAATCGCTCTGCAATGCGGCCAGCTGTGCCTGGTGCTCGCGCTCCAGCGCCGCAGCCAGCGCCGCCGGGTCGCGCTGAGCGCTCCGGATGATCGCTGCCTGCAGCTGCTGCCGGAAACCGGCCGGGAGTGCCGGAGCGACGAGATGGCGCTTAAGGGCGCGATCCAGAGCGCGCTCCAGACCGTCTCCTGCATTCGTCTCATCACCGCTGTTCATGCCAGTTTCTCCAGCCATTGCGTGGGGTCGGCGAGTCCGAGGGCACGCAGGCGTTCGAGCAGCAGCGCACGTGCCCGGTGCAGATTGGTCTTGATCGTGCCTTCCGGCGTACCCAGCATCTGCGCCACCTCGCCGACATCCCGCTCTTCGTAATAATAAAGCGTGAGTGCGCTGCGATAGCGCTCCGGCAGCTCATCGACGAGCCCGCGCAGGATCGCGGCCTGGTCTGCGTCGCGCTCCGGCACGTCCGCCTGCAACGACTCGACCTCAAGCTCCACCGCCGGATCCGAGAGTGATTCCTGGAGGCGTCGCCGCTCGATCGCCGTCAGGCAGCGGTTGCGCGTGATCGTGTAGATCCAGGTCGACAGCGAGGCCCGCTGGTCGTATTTCGGCAGCGCCTTCCAGACCCGCAGCAGGCTTTCCTGGGCGGCGTCCTGGGCCTGGTCGGGATCGCGCAGTACGGAACAGCATAGCCGGTATACCTTGTGCTCGTAGCGGCTCACCAGCCGCTCAAAGGCCGTCTCCATGGCCCCGCCACGCAGCAATTCGACGATATCCTGGTCGGGCGGATCCCCGTCGGACCGGGCCGATTGCTGCACCTGCCTCTCCTTACTGCCTTTCTACCCGGGCGGCTGGGGTTCGGTTTCAGTCTGGCTGCCCGGCGGCCGGCCGGGCCGCCTGCCGGAATGTTTGAGTCCCCGCTGAAACCATTGGGCCGGGTGCCGAGTATCAAGGCCGTACGGACCAAACACACACACAGGATTCGCCAAATGAACGAGCCAATTACCGGAGTTCTGGGAGTCATGATACCGATCATCGCCATCGTGATGGGAATCGGGATCGGCATGTTGAGCCTCGTCCTGGACTATCGCAAGAAGCGGGACATGTTCGCCATGCATCACAAGGAGCGCCTGGCCGCCATAGACAAGGGCATTGAAGTGCCACCACTCCCGCCCGAGTTCTTTCAGAACGGGCAAGGCAAGGGACGCACGCCCGCCGACAACCTGCGCCGGGGACTGACCCTGCTGCTGGTGGGTGCCGCCATCATGGTCGCGCTCTACAGCAGCTACAACCGCGGTTACCTGTGGGGCCTGGTTCCTGCTGCGATCGGCATCGCCAATCTACTCGTCTATTTCATCGAGAGCCGCAAGGCGGCTCGGCAATGAACTACACCCACCCATCAGGAGAAACGACCATGAACACCACGACGACTTCACTTGGATTTGGCCGCAGCTTCGCCTGCGCCCTGGCCGCCTGCCTGCTGACGGTGGTCCTGCTCGGCAGCATCGCACAGTCGCCGGTGCAGGCGGCGCGATCCGCGGCGATCGAGCAGGCTCAGGCCTGAGGCAAGGACAGCGCGCCCGCAGACGGTCTGGCCTCGAGCCACTTCCTGATACGCTGCGCATCCGCGACGCGCGTGTACTTGCCGAAGGAATCGAGTAGCACGATCACAATGGAACGGCCCTGGATCATGGCCTTCATCACCAGGCATTTGCCGGCCTCGGCGATGTACCCGGTCTTCTGCACGATGATGTCCCAGGCCGGGTTACGGACGAGCAGGTTGGTGTTGCGGAACTCGACCTGCCGCCGGCCGACCCGCACCGCATAGCGCTCGTCGGTGGAATAGTCCTGGATCGCGCTGGCCTGCGAGGCCGCGATCACCAGCAGCGACAGGTCAGCCGGACTGGCGACATTGTCGCTCGACAAACCGGTCGGATCGACGAAGCGGGCATTGTGCATCCCCAGTGCGCGCGCCTTGGCGTTCATCGCCGCCACGAACGCCGGCAGACCCCCCGGGTAGTTGCGCGCCAGCGCGTGCGCCGCGCGATTCTCGGACGACATGAGCGCCAGATGCAGCAGGTCGCCACGGCTGAGGCGCGTACCGGGCGCCAGGCGCGAATAGGCACCGCGGCCGTGCTCGCGGTCGGCGTCCGTCACCTCCAGAATCTCATCGAGCGGCTGCTGCGCATCCAGCACGACCAGCGCGGTCATGAGCTTGGTGATGGACGCACGTGGAAGTGCCCTCATCGAGCCCCAGCACTGAACTCGAACGTACGTCGGGCTGCCCCGCCGTCACCGCACGATGGCGCGCCTCGCACACACCGCTCACCATCAGGGGCAACAGCAAGAGACTCAGGAGACGCAGGGGATCGCGGTGTTTCAAGCGCAGGCCTCGGCTGACAGTGCGGCGCGCGCAGTGTAGCAGTTGAACCGGAATGAGTCCTGCGTGGCACCCACACGGACCTGCGAATCCGTGCGCGCCCTCGCAATTCCCCATGCAAAAACCGATAATTGCCCGCCCTCAACCGGGCGCCGGAGCTCCCGATGACCACTGCCTACACCCGGACCGCCGTTGCGCTGCACTGGATCGTGGCGGCGCTGGTCGTCACCGCCATCGCCCTGGGTTGGGTGATGACCGAACTGACGTTCAGCCCGCTCAAGCTCAGGCTGTTCAACTGGCACAAATGGATCGGCGTCACGGTGCTCGCCCTGATGATCGTGCGGAGCCTGTGGCGCCTGCGGCACCCGCCGCCGGCACTGCTCCCCACGCCGGCCTGGCAGCGCCTGTCCGCCCAGGCCGTTCACGCCCTGTTTTACCTCATGCTCTTGGTGCAGCCGCTGACGGGCTGGATTTTCAGCAATGCCGAGGGCGTTCCAGTCGTTTACCTGGGCCTCATGCCCCTGCCGAACCTGATCGACAAGGACAAGGCCGTCGGCGCCTTCGTCAAGGAACTCCACGTGGCCGGCGGCTGGGTGCTGGCCGTGCTGATCGGCCTGCATCTGCTCGCGGCGATCAAGCGTCACTACGTCGATCGCGACGATACGCTGCGGCGCATGCTGCGCTGGCGGACGGGCTGAGCGGCGCGACGGGTTCCGTGCCGTGATGCCGGCCTTTGCCCGCTGGATCCTGCTGCCGGCGGGCCTTGCCATCGCGGCACTCGCGCTCGCCGCCGACAATGCCATCGATGCCGGCCACAGCACCATCGTCGCCACCTTCAGGCAGATGAACGTGCCGCTCGATGCCGCCTTCGGCCGCTTCAGCGGCACCATCGTCTACGAGGCCACGCACCCCGCAGCGGCGAGCGCTGCCGTTGAGGTCGAGGTGGGCAGTCTTGATCTCGGCGATGAGTCCTACAACGCCGAAGTGCGCAAGGCCGCCTGGTTCGACAGCGCTCATTTCCCGCAGGCCAGTTTCCGCTCGAGCGCGATCAAGCCAGGGGGTGCCGATCACTTCGAGGCGACCGGCACGCTCAGCATCAAGGGCAAATCGCAGACCATCACGGTACCCATTGCCGTGCAGCACACCGCCCATGCGACCGCCTTCGATGGCAGCTTCGAGCTGTCGCGCAAGGACTTTGGCGTGGGCGATCCGGACTGGGATGGCGTGCTCGACGACAAGGTGCGGGTGCACTTCCACCTGCAGCTCAGCGGCGCCACGGCCGCAGCTCCAGCTCAGACCTCGCGATCGTAGACGATGAATCCGTCGTAGTGCGCGAGCGTGTCGTAGAGGCGCCGCCCCGCGGCATTCGATTCATGCGTCTGCCAGTAGACGCCCTTGACACCGGCTGACCGGCATTCGGCGTACACCGCCTCGATCAGCGCGCGTCCGATGCCACGGCCTCGATGCGTAGGCAGGGTGTACAGGTCCGACAGGTAGCAGCTCAGCTCGGGGCGGATGGTGCTGCGGTGGAACAGGTAATGCGCCAGACCGACGAGCACTCCCTGATCCTCGGCCACCAGGGCGTGCATGGGCTCCTGCGGATCCAGGAAACGCTGCCAGCTGGTGCGCGTGATGCGCTCCGGCAATGCGCTCGCACCCTCGCGCCCATAGAAGGCGTTGTAGCCCTCCCACAAGGGCCGCCAGCCGGCATAGTCGGCCGCCTCGATTTTGCGCACCACACAGGCAGCGCTCATCGGAACCTCAGCCGTCCCGTTTCGGATCAGACCTGGCCTCGCAGTACTTGCTCCGCCCGCCGTTGGCCCTCAGCAGCCCGACGTAGTAGACCGACATGGACTGCGCGCGCCGCATCTCCAGAGGATCCGCGGACAGCAGCGGCCGTACCGCCTGCGCCCAGTCCGCCGCGCACGACTCCTTGGGACGATCGGAACGCGAGCAATCGATGAAGGACTCGAACGAGCGCCGGTACAGCAGGAACTGCGGCCGCTGCATCGGAGCGCCGTGGCCGGGGATCGCAATCCTGAACGGCGCCGCACTCACCTTCGCCAACGCTGACTTCCAACCCTCCGGGCAGGCGGTATCGAGGAACGGTGCGGGCAGCGTCACCAGATCGCCGAGCGCGGCAACGCCGCTGCGCGGGTCAAACAGCCACACATCGCCGCTCGTCGCCGCGTTGGGTGCGAGATGGATGTGGAATTGTCGGCCAGCCAGCGACAGGACCGTTGAGCTGTGGATGACGACGTCCGGGCGCAGTTCCGATCCACGCTGGATCGTCGCACGGTCCAGGCGCATGTCCGCGCGCGTCTCCTCGGGCACTGTCGGATCATCGAGATACGGCGCGCTGTCCTTCACGCTCGCCGGCAGAAAACCGCTGAGGGCGCCGTCGATGGCATTGCTCGCATAGACACGCAGGCCCGGATACGCCGCACGGAGCGCCGGATTACCGCTCACATGATCGAGATGCCAGTGGCTGTTGACGATGGCGACGATGTCCTGCTCGCGCTCGCGCGCGAGGGCCAGGATCGCCCGGGCGTGCCAGTCGTGGCGGCCGGTATCCATGACGATGAGGCCCGCAGGCGCGTCAAAGATGACTGAGTTTCCGTCGGGTTCGTGATTGGGAGGCGTGGGTACCGCCGGCGCGGCGGCTTCCGGCCAGCCGCTCAAGGGGATGCCAAGGCCGGCGACGGCCACGGCCATTGCGGTCCAGATCTTCCTTGTCGTTCGCATGGGCCGGGCCGCTCCTTTAGGACGACGGGATCTCAAGCACGACGTTGCCGGTCACCCGGCCGCTCTCCACGAGTTCATGGGCTTCGGCGATGCGCGCGAGCGGCAGGCGGGCGCCGATGTTGTGCACCAGGCGGTTCGCCGCCAGATTCTCACTGACCCCCTGAAGCGAACGCGCGCGGTCTTCCGGGTTCAGGCTGTACACGATGAAAAACCTCAGGCGCACACCCTTCTGGATCGCGGGCACGAAGGGCACGGCGATCTCGGCGGCACCGCTCCCGTAAACGATGAGATCGCCTTCGGCTCGCACCGCCGCCAGATCGGGTTTCACGTTGGCGGCAAAATCCACTTCGATGATGCGATCCAGGCCCGCGCCGGCGGTCGCCTCGAGACAGCGCTCGACCAGATTCTCAGTCCGGTAATTCACGGTAACGTCGGCCCCCGCCGCCCGCGCGAGTGCCGCCTTTTCGGCACTGCTGACTGATGCGAGGATCCGGCCCGCGCCCTGCAGGCGTGCAAACTGCACGGCGTAATGGCCCACCGCTCCGGCGCCGCCCGCCACGAGTACAGTCTTGCCGCTGACACCACCGTCCACGCTGATCGCGTGATACGCCGTGAGCGCCGGGATTCCGAGGCAGGCGCCGGCGACCAGGTCGATTCCGTCCGGCAATCGCACCGCCTGCGGCGCCGGCAGCACGACGTACTCCGCCGCCGTTCCGTTCGGACGATTCCAGGCGGCGTTCCACAACCAGACGCGCTCACCGAGGCGCGCGCGATCAACACCCTCGCCCACCTGATCGATCACGCCCGCTCCGTCGCTGTGGGGCACGATCCTCGCAAACGGCAGGGTCTTGCTGCGCACGCCCGAGCGCGTCTTGACGTCCGAAGGGTTGACGCCCGACCACTTCATCCGCACACGCACCTCGTGCGGCCCCGGCGTTGGCGTGGGCAGTTCCGCCAGGCTCAGCACTTCCGCGGCCGGACCGGTGCGATCGTAGACGGCCGCTCGCATCAGGAGCCCCGGGGATTAACTGACGGGTGGAAGACGCGCATAAATACAGGTGTTCACCAATGTGCCATCGGCCGCGCGCCTGTCATGGCGCAATAGGCCTTCAAGAGCGAACTGGCAGCGCTCCGCCACCTTGCGCGAGGCGCGGTTGTCTTCATCAGTCACGAGCTCGACCCGCACCGCCCGCAGCTGCTGGAAGGCGTAGGCCGTCATGGCCGTGAGCGCCTCATAGATGAAGCCGTTGCCGGCCCTGGAGGTTCGCACCCAGTATCCCACTTCGGCCTTGGGCGTCTCCCAGACGATGCGGTGCAGCCCCGTCGCGCCCACCAGCTGGCCCGTGGATTTCTCGAACAGCAGGAAAGGCAGGTCCTTGCGTGCCATGAAATTGGCCAGCGCATTGCGGCAGTACAGCTCGGAGGCCTGCGCAGAGGGTTCCGCCGCCACCCACGGCAATGAACTGAGGAAACGGCGGAGTTCGGGCAGCGATTCCGCGACCGCCGCGTACAGCAGCGCGCCGTCGCCCCGGCGCGGCGGCCGCAGGTGCAGGCGCTCCGTATCGATGGACTCCGGCAGGTCGATGAGCAGTGGGTCGGGCCTGGCGCTGGGCATCAGCCGCGGTTCCCGATGAATTCGACCTGGGCGATCCAGTTCCGCTTGCGCCGCTCGAGCCGCTCTCCCGTGCCTTCGCCGTCGAAACTCGCCGGGGTGCGCCGGATCAGCGCGGACGCGACCCCATCGAAGGCGTTGACGCTGACGACCGCGTAGAGCCGCCCGTCGAGCCGGCTGGTGACCAGCGGCACGACGCCACAGCGCGAACACACGTGAAATTCCGCCGTTTTCGTCCCAAAGAGGTACTTCGAGACCTGCGCGGCATCCTCGACCGTGACCCGCAGGGAACCGGAGGGCCAGGAAGTCCACACGCCACCGTGCTTGCTGCAAAAGGTGCAGCTGCAGGCCCGCGCGGGAATTTCCGCCGGGCTGGGCTCCCAGGCCAGTGTGAAGGAGATATTCCTGCAATGGCAGCTTCCGGAAATCAGCATGGCGGCCTGCATTCAGCCGCGGCACTGACGGGCGGTTGCACGGCCGGCGCGCTCCACCGGGACGCTCCGTCAGGCATCGCCGCGCCGCAGCGCCGCCTGGTGAGCCTCGATCTGCGGCAAAATGGCGCGCCGGCGCTCCAGACTGTCCTGCGACCAATATTTATCCCGGTCATAAAACGCCGGCACGGCAGGCATGTCGGCCGGAATGATCACCCACGGCTGCTTTGATTCCGTAAAGATATGGATGTCGGGCGGCAGCGCGTCCGGCTCATCGAGCGTGCCGACGCGCACAAAGGCGACGACCGGTCCGGCGCCCGGGTAATGGCTCCACAGCGCGACCCAGCATTTCGGGCATCTGGCAATATCCTGGCCTTTTCCGCTGTGAGTCGGGGTTTTCACCAGCTGGGGAGCCACTCCGAGGCGGATCAGGCGGCTCGCCTCAATCATAGCGTTCAGCGCAAACGAGGCGCCAGTTTCCCGTTGACACCAGCGGCAATGGCAGCAGTGCACCACGAGCGGCGCGGATTCCATCCGGTATCGCACGGCCCGGCAATCGCAACCGCCTTCCAGGCGAGCTCTCATGATCAAGGTCTGGCTAGGCGCCCGGGCGCACCGGGGTGTTGGCCTCCACCCCCACCACCGTCGTCCACTCGCGAACCCGCCAGCGCGTCACCAGTCCGGCCAGGACGTAGGGATCGACCGCAGCAAATTGTTCCGGCACGTGGCGTGATTCGCACGCAAACAGGAGGGCCGCGCCATCCGCCGGATCGGCGAAGGCGCCGGCAAGGACCAGTTCACCTCGTTCCTGCGCTTTCCAGGCGGCTTGCAGGTGCTGGGAACGGAACTCGCCGCGGCGCTGCAGGTAATCCGGAACGAATTCGTACAAGAGCAAGTAGTGCATCCGGATACCCGCAGGAGCGCCGAAGGGGCGAGTGTCGCCTTCAGGTCCGGGGAATCTTGCTGCGCACACGCCATGCCCACACGGCCATGGCCGCGGCGGCCGCGGTGGTGCAGAGATAGAAGGGGTCGGTGAGCAGCCGCGGCCCTTCTGCAATCGCGCGCCAGATGTGCGCCAGCAGGAGCAATGCGAACAGTACGCCGCTGGTGGTTACATAGGCTTTCATGGTTCAGCTCCTTCCTCGATCATCCGGCGGGCATCACGATGTAGGGATAAATCTCATCGGCAATCCAGTAATAGGTCAGGACTCCGGCGAAAACTACGCCAAGGGCCCACAGCACCCAACGCCGCCGGCGCCACGGAACGCGGAACGAGGAGTACTGCACCGGAATATCGACCAGGTAGGCCGCGCAGTAGCAGGCGTTTGCCAGCACGGCGAGTACGAACAGCGCCAGCAGCGATGACCAGGTGAATGCGCCGCGGAAGTGCGGCCAGGTCAGCACCACCCAGCCCACGACAATGGCGCCGAGCACCAGGTTGTAGCCGACGCGCCGGCGCTCCCAATAAGCCAGGGCGTCGCTGATGATTTCACGAAAGCCCATCGGTTCCGATGTCGTCATTGCGCTACCGGAGGTGCCATGACCTTCCCGTCACCAGAAAGGCGATAAGGATAACGCCCTGCAGGGCCACCGCAAGCCAATAGGCCAGGGGACGGTCCTGACGCAGGATCTGCCCGGACCACCAGGTACCCAGTGCCTTTCCTGAAAGGAGTTGCCAGACCAGTACTGCGGCCAGGAACAGCGCCATCAACCCATAGCTGAGGGGGCTCACGGGCGCGTGGCGAGCAGCAGCGCCTGCGCTTCATCCTGCCCCGTTCGGGCGGCCGTCTCGGCGGGGGTCTCGTTGCGGTGGTTCAGCAAGGTCCGGTCGGCACCGCCGGCCAACAGCACGCGAAGGGCTTCGACATGCCCGGCAAAGGCCGCCGTGTGCAGGGGCGCGTAGCCCTGCGGATCGGTCTGGGCATTCACCTTGGCGCCCACCCTGATCAACGCGGCGCACACGGACGCATGACCGTTCATGGCGGCGCAATGCAAGGGCGTGAATCGATTGCCCCGGGCCGCGCAGGCATCGGCATTGACGGGCGGAGCGAGCAGAAACTGCACCAGGTGCTCGTGGCCCGCCGCGGCCGCGTAGTGGAGTGCGGTGAGCTCATCCGGATCATCATCCATCTGGAGCGAGGCGGGGCCGAACTCCGCCGTGTAGCGCTGGATCGCCGCAAGATCACCCGCGGCGATCGCCCGCTTTACAGTGGAATGGGTGGGTCGATCAGGAGCCGTCATGATTCCCTCGCCGGTCGGATGGTACACGGCCCTGGTCTGCGGCTGAAACTTCACCTTGGCTTGGGCTGCGCCTTCCAGGGTCGGTGACGAATCCCAGGCGGGGCCATGCGTGGATCGGACCGCGAAACAATGGGGCATGATCCCGAATGCACCGTCAGGCGAGAGCGGCCGAGGCAACGACGGCGAAATGCTGTACGAGCGGTTCGAACTCCAGCAGGAACCCCTGGTCTTCAGGATAGTATTTTGCCGTGAGCAGCGCATCGCCGGCGAAAGCGCGGAGGGCCTGCTCGGACTCCCAATAGGTCACCGTGATGAAGTGGGTGATTGCTGCCTCGTCTCTGCGCAGCACCGCCACGCTGAGGTTGCCTGGGACGGACTGGTAATCCGGGATCGCGCTCTGCGCCAGAAAGTTCGCGTAGGCGTCCGCCCGGGCTCGCGCGGTCCGCCCATGCCACATGCGACAGATCATTCCTGCGGTCTCCTTCAAATTCGGCCCACCCGACCGTCTCGCCGAGCTCTCCGGAGAATGAGTACGAAGGCGATGAAGATCGCGCAGGTGCCCAGGGACAGATACCGTTCCACGGGCCGCGAAGGCAGGACCAGAATATACCCCTGTCCCTTGATGAGGGCCGAGAAACTCGAAACGCAGAAGGGCATCAGGAACAGGCGGAACGCCTGCCACCGATCGGCCGGACTCGAGGGTTCACGTTTGACGCTCAGGAGCAGGGCAATGCCGATGACGGCGCTGATGCCGAGCGAATTGAGCCAGATTGCTGGAGAGGAGTCGAAGTGGGCCACGACGGTGACCAGGTACCAGAGCAGGTAGCACAGGGCGATCCTGCCCGAGGTAAGTTCTGAAAGGTACCGAATCACCCGCGCCCGCCAGGCCGGGTCACGCCGTCAATCCGCGGTCCAAGGGAGCTTGCCGTTGGGCGGCGCGACGCCCGGCGATGGCTTCCCGGACTTCTGAATCGCCCCGGTGCGGCGATCTACGGTGTACCAGTCTGTCAACGCGTACGTGCACAGGCCGCAGTGTTTCGTAAGGCTAACCACAAACGAATGCCCGTCGGAGGAGTTGGAGTACAGGCAATCCGAGCCCGCGTTGACCGTCCTGGCGAGGCGCGGCTTCAGCAGC
>WNFM01195148.1_pt2 | contig 15317 bp, 12 predicted proteins | sample 5400271 | NCBI WGS metagenome assembly WNFM01 (sample SAMN13153352, study PRJNA577476) | soil metagenome | isolation source: 60 cm saprolite on Douglas fir-dominated hillslope | place: USA:California | collected 2013-09-17
GGCGCAAACGGACAGCCGAAGTCGCCGCGCTGGCCGTATTCGCGCGTTTCCCAGCTGCCGGAGTCTCCGAACGGGCCGTCGATCGAGCCGTTGTCGTTGAGCGTGTAGCCGTAGTAGTAGTGGTGGGTGTCGGCGTTGAGGACCGTGTGCCAGGCGCTCCAGCCGGGCGGGACGGTTGTGCCGTTGTCGAACGGTTCGTCGCCGTAGCCGTTGAGGAACTTGCCGACGTGGATCGTGCGGTAGCCGGCGCCCTGCAGCCAGGTGGCGATGTTGTGGGTGAAGGCCTGGCGGGCGGAGAAGCCCGTATAGCCGCCTTCGGGGGGAACGTTGCCGCGGTCGTTGTGGTTGTGCGCGTAGCGCCCGGTCAGGAGGCTGACCCGCGACGGGCAGCAGAGGGGATAGGAGACGTAGTAGCGGTTGAAGGTGATGCCTTTTCCGGCGATCGACGCCAGCGTGTTCGGCATCGCTGTGATCGTGCCGCCGCCGGGCGGGGTGTAGGTCGCGTAGAGCTGGTCGAGCGTCTGGTCGTCGGTCTGGATCACGACGAAGTTCGGGCGCTGCCCGGCGGGCAGCAGGGCGGCGTGGCGCTTGGAGGCGGTGGCGGGAGGAGCGGCGCTCGCGCTCTGCTGGCCGGGGGCGAAGACGAGGGCCGACAGCAACGCCAGGACGCTTGCCGCCAGGGCGAGCCGCGCGCTTGCCAGGGCACGCCTCTGGGTCTTCTGGTGCGCGAACTTATTCATGGGAGACGCCTAGGGTCGAAACCGGCGCCCGTCGCCGGAGTTGCGCCTGAACGCTAGAAAACGCTCAGGACGCGCCGAGCTTTTTCGCCGCTTCGCGGAAATTTTTGACCGTGGCGCTGGGGGCTTTGCGCCCCTCCAGTTTCTCGCCGTGGCGGTTGACCCAGATCACCGGCACGTTCATCTTCAGCACCGGGGCGATGTCGGTCGTGTAGTTGCAGCCGATGTGGAGCCAGCCTTTCTTGCCGCCGATCCGCCGCGCGCACTCTTTGAAGTGGACCGGGTCCGGCTTGTAGCTGCGCACCTGCTGGGCGGTGACGACGAGGTCGAGTTCGGTCCGCAGGTGGCGGCGCGAGATCCCGAGCAGTTTGTCGTCGATGTTGGAGATGATCCCGATCTCGTACTTCTTGGCGAGCCGGTCCATCGCCGCATTGGCCTCGCGGAAGGGCAGCCAGTAGGCGACGCTGTTGGGCAGGAACTGGGCCCGCGAGGGCTCCACCTCCCAGCCCAGCTCGCCGGCGACCTTGACGATCGTGCGGCGCAGCACCTCGGCGTAGAGCTCGTAGGAGCCGGCCATGATTTCGGCCTGGACTTCCATGAAGCGGGCGAGGAAGGGCCCTTCTTCGAAGCTGAAGCCGTCTTTGGCCGCCTCTTTCTTGCAGGCTTCGACGATCCCTTTCTCCCAGTCGATCAGGGTGCCGTAACAGTCGGTGGTCACCCATTCGATGTTTTTGAGACTGGGAAGGGCCATGGCAGATGTTCGCGTCGCGAGCCCCGCAAAGTCATCAGATTGCGATGCGGGCCTCGCTCCGGCTCACGGGCGAGCGCGGCATTATGGCAAGCGCCCTTGCCTCGGGGCGTTGCCCCCGGCGCGGCGCGGGCGCGCGGCGATCTCGGATAGGCTGCCCGACCGCGCCTGCGGGGCGCCACCCCAATGGACCTCCTCGAGTACCAGGGCAAGCAGCTTTTCGCCAAGCATGGCATCGCCGTGCCCAGCGGCGAGGTCGCCTCGACGGTCGAGGATGCGGTCGCCGCGGCGGAGCGAATTGGCTACCCCTGCGCGATCAAGGCCCAGGTCCTGATCGGCGGCCGCGGCAAGGCTGGCGGGATCAAGATCGCCGCCGACGCAGAGGAGGCGCGCCGGCACGCCGGCGCGATCCTCGGCATGGACATCGTCGGCCCGCACGGCGAGGGGCCGTTCCGCGTCGATCAGGTCTGGGTCGAGGCTGGCTCCGACATCGCCTCGGAGTACTACGCCTCCGTCGTCCTCGACCGCGGCGAGAAGATGCTTTTGGCGATGGTTTCCAGCCAGGGAGGGATGGACATCGAGGCGGTCGCGGCCGAGAGCCCGGAGGCGCTGGTCAAACGGCACATCGACCCCACCCGCGAGTTCGACGTCGCCGCGGCGCGGGCGATCGTCGACGAAGCGGGGCTCGCCGAGGACGTTCGCGACCAGGTCGCCGAGGTTCTGGTGAAGCTGGCGGAGGTCGCGACGACCGAGGACGCGAGCCTGATCGAGGTCAACCCGCTGATCGTCACCGCCGGGCGCGAGGTGGTCGCGCTCGACGCCAAGGTGACGATCGACGGCAACGCGCTCTTCCGCCACCAGGATCTGGCCGAGATCGCCGACACCGTCGACGACCCCCAGGAGGCGATGGCAAAGGAGAAGGGCCTGACCTACGTCAAGCTCGACGGCAACGTCGGCATCCTCGCAAACGGCGCCGGCCTCTGCATGTCGACGCTGGACGTCGTCGCCCAGGCGGGCGGCGCCCCGGCCAACTTCCTCGACGCGGGCGGCGGCTCCAAAGCGGAGGCGATCGTCAACGCCCTGGAGGTGATCGTCTCCGACGAGAAGGTCAGCGCGATCCTCTTCAACATCTTCGGCGGCATCACCCGCGGCGACGAGATCGCCAAGGGGATCGTCACGGCGTCGGGCCAGATCGCCCTGGGCGTGCCGCTCGTCGTCCGCCTCGACGGCACCAACTCCGAGGAGGGCCTGCGGATCCTCGCCGAGGCCGACCTGCCCAACCTGCACCAGGAGAAGACGATGCTCGACGCGGCACGCCGTGTCGTCGAGCTGGCGGGAGCCGCCCAATGAGCGCGGCAGCGACCGAACGTGCATATCTGACCCTTCGTGAGGGAGCGAAGCGCGAGGCGTTGCTATGAGCATCATCGTCGACGAGGACACGAAGCTGGTCGTCTCCGGGCTGACCGGCCGCGAGGGCTCCTTCCACGGGCTGCGCAACCGCGCCTACGGCACCGACCTGGTCGCCGGGGTGACCCCGGGCAAGGGCGGCCAGGAGGTCGAGGGCGTGCCGGTATTCGACACGATCTCCGAGGCGGTCGAGCAGGCGGGCGCCAACACCTCGATGATCTTCGTGCCGGCGCGCTTCGCCGCCCCGGCGATCGACGAGGCGATCGAGTCCGGCGTCCAGACGGTGATCGCGATCACCGAGGGGATCCCGGTGCTCGACATTCTCAAGACCTACTGGAAGGCGAAGGAGGCCGGAGTGCGGCTGATCGGGCCGAACTGCCCGGGCGTTCTCTCTCCCGGCAAGGCCAACGTCGGCATCATCCCCGCCCAGTTCTTCGACCCCGGCGCGATCGGCGTCGTCTCCAAGTCGGGGACGCTGACCTACCAGATCGGCAACGAGCTGAAACAGGCCGGGGCCGGCAACTCCTCGATCGTCGGCATCGGCGGCGACCCGATCGTCGGCTCCGACTTCATCGACGTCCTGACGCTGTACGAGGCCGACCCGGAGACCGAGCTGATCGTGATGGTCGGCGAGATCGGCGGCGACGCCGAGGAGCGGGCGGCCGAGTTCATCGAGTCCGAGGTCTCCAAGCCGGTCGTCGCCTACATCGCCGGCTTCACCGCGCCGCCGGGCAAGCAGATGGGCCACGCCGGAGCGATCATCTCTGGGTCTTCGGGGACGGCGCAGGCGAAGAAGGATGCGCTCGAAGCCAAGGGCGTGCGGGTGGGCGAGAGCCCGACCGAGGCGGCCGCGATCGCCGCCGAAATGCTGCGGTCCTCGGTCTGACCCCCAGCGGGTTCCGGCGAGGGGTTCCGCTTAACTTTTTTGAGAAGCGGGCCTGGGGTAGGGATTTCGCTTAACTTTTTCGTCTGGCGTGGTCGGCTGGCCGCAGACCGTCGCGGCGAAAAAGTACAAGACGCTTCATCCCTACCCAGACCAGCCGGCGTCGCCAAGTCGGGACGCTCGGGCACGAGCAGAGGTCCAGGGTCGGGAGCTGGCGGTCTCACTGGGTTCTTTGGCTCAAGAGCTGGCGGATCTCGGTGGCGAGGGTGGGGGCTTCGGTGTCGAGGCGTTCGTGGGTGACGCGGATGGTGCGGTAGCCGGCGACGAGGAGGCGCGTGTCGCGGGCTCGGTCGCGCTGAAAGGCGGCGCGGTGGCGGTGGAATTCCCAGCTGTCCAGCTCGACGATGAGTCGGGCGGCGGGCCAGAAGACGTCGACCTCGCTGCCGAGGATGTCGACGTTCGTACTGCACGGCGGCAGCCTGTACGCACGGCAGAACCTCTGAAAGCGGTCCTCGAGGGGGGAGCGGGTTATCGTTGGAGCCTGCGCCGCTGCCAGGAGACGGCGAATCGGCTTGAGGGCGTGGCGACCGTATCCACGCTCGCAAACGCGCTCGACGGCGCGCAGCTGTAGGAGGTTGAGCCGATCCGCCTCCTCCCAGGCATGCTCGAGCCGCTGGTACTCGACGATTTCGGCCAGGTCGAAGAGCGTGCGGGCGACCGAGGTGACCGGGATGCCATCGCGGCTGGTGTAGTCCTGGGGCTGGATCTTCCCCCGATGCAGCCTGATGCGGTCGCGGGCTGGGTTTCCCTGCCGGCCGCGAGGCGCCGTGACGTCGATTCTCGAACCCCGTGATCCGGTAATGCCCCACAGCGAGGCGGCGCTCTCGTGGCTGAGCAAGGCTCCGTCTCCATAAGCAAGTACGGCGGCGAGCCAGCGACCGCGCCGTTCGATTCGCATGTGACCGACGGTGTACGCGTCGCGATGGATTGGATATAGACGACCACGAGATAGCCACTTCTCAAGCGTGCGGTTCGGAATCCCCATCGCCACGAGCTGACTTCGACCAACGACACCGCGCTGCCTGGTCGCCAGCTCCCCAATCTGCCGCTCCCGTTGGGCGTGTCTGAGTTTCCCCGCCATATATGGGTAGCAAGCTCAGACACGCCTTTGGTTCTCCCCCGAATTGGTGGTCTCCGAGGGGCAGGCGAAGCGGGGGCGTTGCTAGGGTCGGGGACGTATGGCTGGCGACACGATTTCGTTTGCTCGCGGCGCTCCCAGCGCCGACATCCTGCCCCACGAGGGGGTGCGGGACGCGGCGGCGCGGGCGCTTGCGGACGACTGGGAAACGGCGCTTTCCTACGGGACCGGGGTCGGCCACCCGGCCCTCTGCGAGTGGATCGCCGAGCGGCATGGTGGGCTCGATGCCTCCCAGGTGATGGTCGCCAACGGCTCGCTGGAGGCCGGGGCGATGCTGTTCGAGCATCTGCTGGGGCCGGGCGACCGGGTGGTGGTGGAGCAGCCGACCTACGACCGCACGCTGCTGCTCCTGCAGCGGCTCGGGGTCGAGCTGGTCCCGGTGCCGCTGGAGTCCGACGGGCTCGACCTCGCCGCGTTCGAGGCGGCCCTCTCCCAGGGGCCGATCAAGCTCGCCCACATCATTCCCAACGCTCACAACCCGGCCGGCTGCACGCTCTCGACCGAGAAGCGGGGGCGGCTGGTGGAGCTGGCCGACGAGCACGGCTTCTGGATCTTCGAGGACGACCCCTATCGCGAGCTGCCCTTCGAGGGAGAACCGCTGGAGACGATGCTCTCGCTGGACGGCGCCGACCGCGTCATCCACACCTCGTCCTTCTCGAAGACGGTCAGCCCCGGCGTCCGGGTCGGCTACCTGGCGGGCCCGCCCGGGGAGATCGCCAAGCTCGCGAAACGGGCCAACGAGACCTACATCTCACCGAACATGCTGGCCGAGTCGATCGTGCTGGAGCTGTGCCGTTCGGGAGAGCTGGACCGCAACATCGCCTTCGTCAAGGACGCGCTGAAGGCTCGCTGCGACGCCCTGGTCGCGGCGCTGCGCGAGCAGATCCCCGAGGCCGAGTTCGTCGTCCCCGAGGGCGGCTACTTCCTCTGGCTCGACCTCGCCGAGGGAACCGACACGACCGTGCTCCTGGCCGAGTCCAAAGCCGACGGGGCCACCTTCGTCGCCGGTCCCGACTTCATGATCGAGGGCGGCGAGAACAGCCTCCGCCTCTCCTTCGCGCCGGTTCCGGCAGAGCGGATGGCGGAGGGCGTCTCGCGCATCGCCAGCACTCTCGAGCGCGTGCGCGCCGGCTCCCCCGCGTAGGGCGGCGGGCAACGTCTCGAAGACGGCCGGGCATTCCCACCTCGGGCATCCCACCTACAGGTCGGCTCCCTCAGGATAGGATGCGCCAGTCAAACTTCCGAAAGGCTCCGCGGTGCGCCATTCCAAGCTTCAGCTGAAGTTCACGATCGCGACGATGACCGCCGTGTTGGCGCTCGCCGCCACGGCGGCCACGGCGATCGCCGCGCCGGAAAAGTCGCAGCGCCCGGTCTGCCCCGGCCCGTCCGCGGTCGGCACCGCGCTCTGCCATGCCCACGTCGTCACCGACCAGAAGGGCGCGCCGCTCGCCGGCGCGACGCCGAAGGGGTACGGGCCCGCTCAGTTCCGCGGTGCCTATGGACTGCCCACGACCACGACTGCCTCGGCGACGCAGACGATCGCGATCGTCGACGCGTACGACGACCCGAACATCGCGAATGACCTCAACGCTTACAACAGCCAGTTCGGGCTGCCGCCATGCAACTCCACGAACGGGTGCTTTCAGAAGGTGAACCAGAATGGGGCCGCAGGCCCGTATCCCTCGGCGAACAGCGGCTGGGCGCTCGAGATCGCGCTCGACGTCGAGGTCGCGCACGCGACCTGCCAGAACTGCAAGATCCTCCTCGTCGAGGCGAGCTCCGCGAGCCTCGCCAACCTCGCGGCGGCCGTGAACACCGCGGCCGCGCTCGGCGCGACCGAGATCTCCAACAGCTACGGAGGCTCCGAGTTCTCGGGCGAGCTCAACGATCTCGCCTACAAACATCCGGGCGTCGCCGTCACGGTCGCCTCCGGCGACAACGGCTACGGGTCCTTCGGCTACCCGGCGGCCTCTCCGTACGTGATCGCCGTCGGCGGGACGACGCTGACCGTCGGCGCGGGAAACACCTACGGCGGCGAGAGCGCCTGGAGTGGCGCCGGCAGCGGCTGCAGCTCCTACATGTCCGCCCAGTCGTGGCAGGTCTCAGACCCCAATTGGGCGCTGACCGGCTGCGGCGCGAAGCGCGGCGTCGCCGACGTCGCGGCCGACGCCAACCCGAGCACCGGCTCCAGGTCGGCGGGACGAGCCTGTCCTCGCCGCTGATCGCCGCTGTCTACGCGCTTGCCGGGAACGCCTCGAGCGCGATCTATCCGGCGTCGATCCCCTATGCCAATCGCTCGCTTCTCAACGACGTTACCCAGGGCTCCAGCGGCTCCTGCTCGACGACCATGTGCAAGGCGGCCAGCGGCTACGACGGGCCGACTGGGCTGGGCACGCCCAGGGGCACCGGCGCCTTCTAGCCCTTGCTTCAGCGGCCGTAGCGGTCGCTGGACAGCACGAGCTGCTCGGGGATCGCGGCCCGCGGCGGCGGCGCCGGGTCGGCGCGGACCGAGACGGTCTCGGCGACGCTGCGGCTGACCTCGTGCCTGCCGCCGGCGGAGGCGATCGTCACCCGCTCCTCGTCGGAGCCCTCGACCTTGCCCTCCAAGCCGGGGTGCAGCCCGGCGTCCTTGAGGTAGTGCAGCAGCTCCTCGGCCTCGTTCTCGAAGCGCAGGACGGTGACGTCGGCGCCGACCTCGACGTCGGCCAGCAGCGAACCCTGCTCGCGGGCGCCCTCGACGATCGGGTGGCCGTGCGGGCAGGTGGTGGCATCGCCGATCGCGGCCCGCATCCGCTCCTCCAGGACCGGCGACATCGCGTGCTCGATCCGCTCCGCCTCCTCGTGGACCTCGTCCCAGGGGATGCCGAGGACGTCGGTGAGGAAGCGCTCGATCATGCGGTGGCGGCGGACGATGTGGCTGGCGTGCTCGCGGCCGGCCCCGGTGAAGTCGAGCGATTTGTCGGCCCTGCGCTCGACGTAGCCGTCGTCGACGAGACGGCCGACCATCTCGTGCACGGTCGGCGGCGAGAGCTGCATCGCGCGGGCGATGTTGGCGCCGGTCATCGGCAGCCCGGCCTCCTCCAGCCAGAACATGATCTCCAGGTACTCCTGCTCCGCAACGGTCGCGGTCTCGGCGGACAAGCGACGCTCCTTCTCGGCTCGACTAGCGGTCCGGACCGATACTAGTGCCTGCTCAGCGCCGCTCGACCAGGGTCGAGACGACGGCCTCGTAGAAGCCGTCGCCCATGCTGCCCGCGGTGACGGCGACGTTGTCCCAGGCAGCGAGGGCGGTGCACAGGCCGGGGTCGCGCTCGGGCCCGTTGGCGACGACGAAGAAGCGGCCGACGGCGGCCGCCACCTCGAGGTCCTCGACCGAGTCGCCGACGGCGATGCAGTCAGCCGGGTCATAGCCGCGGGCGCGGGCGTGGGCGGCGACCGCCGCCCCCTTGCTGACCATGCGAGGGACGAGGTGGTAGGCATGGGTGGGGCCTTCGACGGCGGGCATCTCGCGGCCGATCGCGCCGTTGTCGAGCAGCCGCAGGTCGTCGTCGCCGTGCTCGCCGAGCAGCGCGTTGGCCTCGTCGACGTCGACCTTGCCGCGGAAGAGGTGGGAGAGGACGCGGCCGTGGTGCCAGGGCGCGTGGTACTCCAGCCGCCCGTCGAAGTGCTCGAACAGCATCTTGGGGATGCCGCGCGCCTCGATCTGCTCGTAGATCGTGCCGTCCTCCTCGTTGGGCCCCATCTCACCGGTCATCAGCGTCGTCTCGTCCTCGATCGCGAAGGCGCAGCCGGCCTCGTAGATGTAGGAGGACTGGCCCATCAGGCGCGCTGCCTCGTGGACCTGGGGCTCGCGGCGGCCGGACATGATCACGACCTCGACCCCGGCCCGCTGACAGGCCTCGAGGCCGCGCGCCTGGGCGAGGGAGAAGGAGCCGTCGGCGTCGCGGAAGAGGGAGCTGCCCCTGCCGAGCAGGGTCCCGTCGAGGTCGGTGTAGACGCACTTCAGATCCATTGGTCCGGTCGACTACCGTAGCCGTCGGTGAACGTGCGAGCTTCAAAGCGCCCGGCGCGCGGGTCCTGTCGCGGGGAGGGGTCCTGCGGGCGGGCAGGTGTGTCCGTTCTCGGACCCCTCCCCGCGCCACCCCCGCGAGGAGCGGCTCAGTGAGCTGGCGGTTGACCGATCGCGTGCTGGGCCTCCAGCGGCCGATCGCTTCCGGGATCGTCAACGTGACCGTCGACTCGATGTTCGAGGGGGCGCGCAGCGGCACGCCGGAGCAGGCTGTGGCGGACGGGCTGGAGCTGGTCGAGGCGGGGTTCGACATGCTGGACGTGGGGGCGGTGGCGGCGAGGAGCGGGCCGCCCGTGAGGGCGGAGGACGAGGCGGCGGCGCTGGTGCCGGCGATCGAAGGGTTGGCAGCGGCGAGCGCCGGCGGCCTGGGCGTGCCGATCTCCGCCGACACCTTCTCGGTCGAGGTGGCGCGGCGGGCGCTGGCGGCCGAGGCGGTGGCCGTCAACGACATCTCCGGCGGCTCGGAGGAGATGTTCCGACTTGTCGCCGAGAGCGGTTGCGGCTACGTGCTGATGCACATCGAGGGGCCGCCGCGGGTCGACCGGCCCTGGCGCGAGTACGGCGACGTCGTCGACCACCTGAGGGTGTGGTTCGAGGGGAGAGTCGAGCTGGCGCGGGGGCTTGGGGTCGCGGAGGAGCAGATCGCGATCGACCCCGGACTCGACTTCGACCTCAGCCCCGAGCAGGACCTGGAGATCCTGCGGCGGCTCCCCGAGCTGCGCTCGCTGGGGCTGCCGCTGTACGTCTCGCTCTCGCGCAAGGACTTCATCGGCGCCGTGCTGGCTGACTCGTGGGAGGGGCGGCTGCCGGCGGGCGAGCGCGAGTGGGGGACCGTCGCCGCGGTGGCGCTGGCGGTGCGCGCGGGCGCCGACGTCCTCCGCATCCACGACCGGTCCTCGCTGCAGGCGATGCGCGTCGCCGGGCGGATCGCCCGCCCCGAGCGGAGCGCGGCCTAGTGGCGAAGAGCCTGCTGGAGACCCCCTGGGCGGTCGCGCTCGACCCGGCGCGGCGCGACGGGCGAATCGTCGCCGAGAGCGCCGAGGAGGAGCGTCGGGCCAGGCCGGTGGCGTTGCCGGACGCGCTCGACCCGGGCCTGGCCGAGGCGCTTCGGCGCGCTGGCGTCGAGTCCCTCTACACGCACCAGCTCGAGGCCTTCGAGGCGGCCGCCCGCTCTAACTTGGCGATCACCAGCGGCACCGCCTCGGGCAAGAGCCTGGCCTTCAACCTGCCGGTGCTGGACGGCATCGCCCGCGAGCCCAAGCGCCGTGCCCTCTACCTCTACCCGACCAAGGCGCTGGCCCAGGACCAGGCGAGAAAGCTGGCGCTGCTGCGCCCGCCCGGCCTGCGCGAGGCGATCTACGACGGCGACACCCCGCGCGAGGAGCGGCCGGCGATCCGCCGCCGCAACAACCTCGTCCTCACCAACCCCGACATGCTCCACGTCGGCCTGCTGCCCCACCACAAGAGGTGGGGCGACTTCCTCGCCAACCTCGGCTGGGTCGTCGTCGACGAGGCCCACACCTACCGCGGTGTCTTCGGCTCCCACGTCGCCAACGTGCTGCGGCGGCTGCGGCGGGTGGCGCGCGCCTACGGCTCCGAGCCGCGCTTCCTGCTCGCCTCGGCGACGATCGCCAACCCGATCGAGCTGGCCGAGCGGCTGGTCGGGACGCCGTTCGAGCTGATCGACGACGACGGGGCGCCGCGAGCCGGGCGCGAGATCGCGATGTGGAACCCGCCGCTGATCGACGAGGCCAGCGGCACCCGGCGCTCGGCGCTCTCGGAGGCGGCGGACCTGCTGGCGGAGCTGGTCTCCCAGGGGGTGCGGACGATCTGCTTCCTCAAGAGCAGGCGCGGGATCGAGCTGATCCAGCGCTTCGCCCGCGAGAACCTGAAGGCGCGCGGCAAGCCGGAGCTGGCGTCGCGGATCGCGCCCTATCGCGGCGGCTACACGCCACAGCAGCGACGTGAGATCGAGGCGCGGCTGAGCGCCGGTGAGCTGCTGGCGGTGGTGGCGACCGACGCGCTGGAGCTGGGGATCGACGTCGGCGAGCTCGACGCGGCGATCTGCGTCTCTTTCCCCGGCACCGTCGCAAGCCTGCGGCAGATGTGGGGCCGGGCGGGGCGGCGGCGGCGCGGGCTGGCCGTCTACGTCGCCGGCCAGGACGCCCTCGACCAGTTCTTCTGCCGCCATCCGGAGGAGTTCCTGGAGCGGCCGGTGGAGGCGGCGATCCTCGACCACGCCAACGAGCAGATCGCCGCCCGGCACCTGATCGCCGCCGCCTACGAGCTGCCGCTGACCGACGCCGACGAGGAGGTCTTCGGAGCGGGCTGGCGCGAGCGGGCGGAGCGGCTGCTGGCGGCGGGGGAGCTGCGCAGCGCCGGCGGGCGGCTGCTGCCGCGCCGCAGCGAGTTCGTCGCCTCGAAGATCGCCCTGCGCTCGGCCTCGGCCGACTCGGTCGCGGTGATCGAGCGCGAGGCGGGGGAGATGCTGGGGCTGGTCGAGGCGGAGCGCGCTTTCTCGACGATCCACCCCGGCGCGGTCTACCTCCACCTCGGGCGCTCCTACGAGGTCGAGCGTCTCGACATAGAGGAGCGGCGGGCGATCGTCTCCAGCTTCGACGGCGACTGGTACACGCGGCCGAAGAAGGAGACCGAGATCTACATCGAACGCACCCGCGAGCAGCGAGAGGTGGCCGGGGTGCAGCTCAACTTCGGCGACGTCTCCGTGACCGAGCAGGTGATCGCCTTCCAGCGGGTCTCGATCTCCGAGCAGGAGCCGATCGACATCGTCGCCCTGGAGCTGCCGGAGCAGAACTTCGTCACCCAGGCGCTCTGGTACGTGCTGCCGGAGCGGCTCAGCGGGGCGCTGCCCAGCGACGCCCTGCTCGGCTCCCTGCACGCGACCGAGCACGGGCAGATCGCGGTGCTGCCGCTGATCGCGATGTGCGACCGCTGGGACATCGGCGGCCTCTCGACCAACGTCCACTTCCAGACCGGCCGTTCGACGATCTTCATCTACGACGGGCACCCGGGCGGGGTCGGAATCGCCCAGCGTGGCTATGAGCAGTTCGAGCGCCTGCTGGGCGACGCCGAGCGGCTGATCGCCGAGTGTCCCTGCGAGTCAGGCTGCCCCTCCTGCGTGCAGAGCCCCAAGTGCGGCAACCTCAACGAACCCCTGCACAAGGCGGGAGCGCTGGAGCTCATGGGGCTGATGAAAGGCTCGGGCGGGCGATGAGCGGGGAGCGGCGGCGCCAGGTCGCTGTGATCGGGGTGGGAGGCTGCGCGCAGGACTCCGAGACGGCGCGCCTGGCCGAGGAAGTCGGGCGGCGGCTGGCCGAGGCTGGCGTGGCGGTGGTCTGCGGCGGCCTCGGCGGCGCCATGGAGGCGGCGTCGCGCGGGGCGGCGAATGCGGGCGGCACCGTGATCGGGATCGTCCCCGGCACCTCGGTCGAGGAAGCGAACCCGCACTGCACCCAGGTCGTCGCCAGCGGCATCGGCCACGCCCGCAACCTCGCCGTGGTGTCCTCTGGCGACGTCGTCATCGCCATCGGCGGCGAGTGGGGCACCCTCTCGGAGATTGGCCTGGCGCGGGCGATCGGCCGCACCGTGGTCGCCCTGGATAGCTGGGAGTTGAGCGGGCGCGAGCGGATGAAGGGCGCCCCGGGCGTGCTTCCGGCCGAGTCGGCCCGCGAGGCTGTCGAGCTGGCTCTAGCCCGCCTTTGAACTCGGCTCCTCGCTGAGGACGTGTCTGAGTTTGTGGTCATATGCGACCCGTCGACCGGGCCGAGGAAGCCGCCGTCCCGGCGGCGGCGCCCAAAGCTCAGACACGTCCTGGCGTCACGGCCAGAGCTGGCGCAGGGCAAGGATCGTGAAGGCGTGCGACCAGGCAAGCGGGGTGGTGGAGCGGGGGACGCCGGTGCGCGCGCCGACCCGCTCGGGCAGCGCCCCGGCGGGGGTCGAGGCGCGGCGGAGGTCGGCGAGCAGGCGCAGCGCCGCGCGCCGGTCGCGATGCGCCGCCGAGCATGAAGCTGGGCCGCCGCGCCGCTCGCGGTCCGACAGCGCGGCGAGGCTCCAGGCGGTCCAGGCGGTGGGCGCCGTCCACGGGTCGGCTCCAGGCCAGCCTTCGCCCGGCGTGATGCCGAAGCGGGTCCGATCTGCGGCCAGGCTGAGCAGAGTCCGGCGGACGGCGGGAAAGAGCGCGGGCAGTGGAAACGGCCGCACCGCCCAGGCTGCCGCCGAATCGAGCCCGGAGCCCGGGTCTCTCGCCTGCCGCGCCAATCCCCGCGGAATCCCAAACCCCCCCGCAACGTCGGCGACCTCGGATCGTTGGGCCGAGGCCGCCGCATAAGCGCCGGAATTCGGCCCGTCGGCGGGCGCTCCGGCGGCGGCGATTGCATTGGCGAGGTAGTCGCCCGGATCGCTCTCCCGGTAGTCGGGGCTGTCACGCCAGGAGAGCGATGCGGCGGCAGCTGGGAGGCCGGCGGCTTGGGCCGCGACCGCCGCCCAGCCGGAAGCGTCCCCCTGGGCCTCGCGTCCGGCGACCGGTGCGCCGTCGCCGTGGAAGCGAGCCGCGGCACCGAGGTCGAGCCCGAGGAGGAAGCGAGCGATCCGGCGGGCCTCGGGGCGATAGCCGGACGCGGCGAGAGCAAGAGCGACGGCGCCCGCGTCCCGTGGCCACACGTAGGCCCAGCCGTCCCGCACCCCGGCCGCGACCGCGCCGCTGAGCCGGTCGGTCAGCGCCCGCAGGGTCAGCAGCGAGCGCCGGTACATCCGTCGCGCCCATCCCGGCGCCTCGGACCCAAGCGGGCGGGCGCGGGCGATCCAGCGGCGATCTCTTGCCGTCGCCGCGCGGAAGATTCGCCGGACAACCGCTTCGGCCGAGGCCGCGCGGCCGTTTGCGGAGACGTCGGTTCGAGTGCCGCGCGGGCCGTTTGCGGATGACCCCTGGAGGGTCGTCGAGCAGACAATCGCAAGCCGCCAGTGCCGGCGTCCCTGGTGGCCGGCGGGTCCGCCCTGGTTCGCTTTGTTCTCGCAGTGGACACCCGCCTCCAAGTTGATTCCGGAAGTTAGAACCGCCCGCGCGCCCGTTGGCGCACGCACTTCGACGAGCCGCGCCAGCTCCTCGCCGACCGCGGCATCGGTGACCGCGACCCTCGCCCGCCCGAATTGCGCCACCGTGCGCACCAGGTTGGTCCCTGGCAGGTAGCGCTGAGCCACCGAGTCGGCCCGCCAGAGCGGCAGCGCCGCTCCGTCGTTGATGCTCACCCGCGGCACGATCCCCGTGTCGGTCGCGACGCTGCCGGCGGCCTGCCGGTCGGCTGGGTTGTCGATCATCGGACGACCCGCCGGCCCCGGCGCCCGCAGGTCGACCACGTCCCCATAGGAGTCGATCGCCGCCGTCAGCCCGCCGCTGCCGACCACCGCCGTCCCCAGGAACGGAGGCGGCAGCCCAGGCAACCCCGCGGGCGTGTGCGGATCGGCCGACGACCCCCCGGAGACGGCCACCAGGGCCACCGTTCCGGCGGCGACCAGCGCCAGCGCTGCACGAGACCAGGCCACCCCCCAAATGCAATCAGCCCCCACCCGTTCCCGCTCGCTAGCCTTCCCGTCTGCGCGGCTCCGCCGCGATCCGAGGCGAGGTAGCTCAGTTGGTAGAGCACACGACTGAAAATCGTGGTGTCGTGGGTTCGATTCCCACCCTCGCCATTACTTTTTGCCTGCAAATTGGCATCTTCTAAGAAGGAGCCGATGGGGCTGACCTGCCTCGAAGTGGCTCGCGCGAGCCACTTCGGAGCCACTATTTCGTCTGGTTGGGTTTCTCAGCGACCGGAATTTGGTGCAGGGAGCTTCTCTGAAAACTCTGCCTCTGGCCTAGATTTGGCTCTATAAGTGCTGATGTTGCTCAGCTCGGGCGGACTTCGATCTGGATCGAACGATGAAGACCACGATTGGAAATCGTGTGCTCCTAAGTTCGAATGAGGTCGCCCGGCCGAACAGGGCTTCGAGTCGTCAGCCTACCCGTGCGCGACGGCCAGCCATGAGCCATCGATATCGCTCAAGCTCGCTGCGTCGAGGCGCTGGTTCAGCAGCGTGTTGAACGTGACGGCGGCGACTACGCGGCCATCGTGTTCCCAGTAGTGCTCATGGCGATCGGGCACCAGGTGCTTGTCGTCGGAGATCAGTAGATCCGCATCTCCGATCAGCGCCGTGTAGAGGATGGCGTCATCCTTCCTATCCTGGGTCATGGCTGGCACTGTCTCGGGGTCGAAAGGCGG
>WNFM01283155.1_pt2 | contig 15316 bp, 17 predicted proteins | sample 5400271 | NCBI WGS metagenome assembly WNFM01 (sample SAMN13153352, study PRJNA577476) | soil metagenome | isolation source: 60 cm saprolite on Douglas fir-dominated hillslope | place: USA:California | collected 2013-09-17
GCAGGCCCTGCGGTATGTGGACAGTCTAGCACACGGCGAGCCAGAGCGCCATTCATCCCCAGCCCTGAAGGGCGGGGTCTTCTGGCGGAGAAAGATAAACCCAGGAGCGCGGGGGTCGTGCGCGTGATGGCCAGCGGCGTCCACTGTCGCTGGGTTCCCATCCCTACATGTGCCCGCAGCGCATGGAAGGTGACTTCGAGCTGCCAGCGCTGCACGAACCAAGTGAGGATCTGCTCGGGGGAGGCAGTCAGTTCGGTGCAGAGCAGGGCCTGGGTCGGGAACGTGCCCAGCGGATCGCGGATGAGGACCCAGCGGATCGGCACTGGGGGGAGGCCGGTAGGGTACCAGACGGCCGTCTGGGAGACCACCTCCACCTCGCGCGCCTGGCGGCCATACCAGTGCGCCGCAGCGGGCAGTCGCGCCAACTGTCCGGTCGCGGTCGCTACTTCTTTCTGACCGTGTTCACCGGTGGCAGTTCTGTTCGCTGGCGCACAGACGGCAGCGCGAGTGCAATGTACACTTCTCTAGGTATACGCGTGTGGGGATCCAGGTCATTGGCAGGTCCCCCCAGAGTATCCGATAGTATCCGCTCCCCGTGAACGGCGTAGATTGGAGAATTGACCCATGGCGGCAAAGCTCAACGAGCCGGGCTTCAATCAAGCGAAACGGCTGATTGAAGAGGGAAAGTATGTGCTTGACGAGAGAGGTCTGTGGAGCGAGCATCAGCCGTCCACCCAGGCCGAAAACGAATACATCGAAGCGCACGGACTTGTCGAGTACGGCAGGTGGCACCTGGGCATCGACGACGCGGTACCCGAGAACACCAAGAGCCACTACAAGTTTCCATATGGCGACTTCGAGAGAGTGCACCGGTGCGGAGTGCTGTCTGCTGAGTCAAGGGCCGGGCAGTATAAGTACTTCGACATCGAAAGCGCGGCAGCGCATCTGCACGGCATGCTCGATGCGACAAGAGCGGGAACGCCGAGATAACCTGCGGCTGAAGCCCCCGCATTGACGCTCGGTTGGGATCGGCAGGGCGGGCTGGATTGGCGCCGACAGGTGGTGCACGATCGATGTCCAAGGACAGCAACGCGGACCTCCATACCGCCGCGGCACGCGCTGATGCGCCGCCCCCTGGCCAATGCACCCGGGAGCCGCGCGACCCCGGCGACCACCGTGATCCCGACGACCTCACCGAAATGCTGCAGGAGTTGCGTGTCTTGATCCCCGGCGTCCAGGTGTTGACGGGATTTTTGCTCATCCTGCCATTTAATCAGGGCTTCCACGACATCGCCCTCGCAGAGAAGTGGGTCTACCTGGCCGCGTTCCTCTGCGGGCTTATTAGCCTGATCTTCCTCAGCGCGCCCGCCGCGCAACACCGCATCGAGCGTCCGCATCGTGACCTGGTGCGCTTCACGCAGTACACGACCCGCATGACCATCACCGGGCTGGTCCCGCTGTCGCTCGCGCTGATCCTGACGACGCAGCTTATCGTCGCGCATACCGTAGGCCAGGCTATCGCCTTCATCATTACGATTTGTGTGGCCGCAGTGATCGCCGCGGTCTGGTGGATCTGGCCGCTGTTGCACCGCTCCAGGCACCGGGCCCTCCGCTGAGCGGCTGAAGGGTGCATCGCAGCGCGGAGCCTCGCTGCCCGGCGGCGGACCTCGCTCCTCTCAGGGCCGTCGGCGGTTCTGTTCGTCGGCGAACAGACGCAAGCATCGTCCGCGGTTACACTGTCTACGTGCGCCCACCTAAATTGGTGGGCGCCGTGGTTGCCGGCTGCCCATCTGAAGAAAGACCGCGTCGCGGTCAGCACGACGTGCCGCAGCGGATAGCAAGGCGCTGGGGTATGGTGCGGGATAAGCGACGATGCGGCTGAAGTCCTCCGCTCGGAAGAGGGCGGACGTGTCGCACAGGGTGAGCGCGGATTTGCCTCTATGGATGACGAGATGACAGAGATCACCGACCAGAACGCGAACACGATGCCGGTTCCCCAAAGGGAACGGGCCGCAACCTACGTCGATGCGCACTTTCGCACGTCTGAGCTTGCCCGATTTCTCGCCTGGGTTCGCCAGGGACCTGGAGCAACGACCACCTGGGGCGGGGAGCGGTGGGAACGAGCGCACACCCCACGACATCAGTTGGCCATGGCCATCTGCAGGGACCTGGGACTCAAGGTAATTCAACAGAATCCTGACACGGGCACCAAATGGGCCAGGCTGGCGCGCGAAGGCCGCGACGTCTGGCAGGTCATCGTAGGCCGCCGCTACCTCGGCGTCATCGTAGACGGCGTGTACTACTCCTACGAGGAGATCGAGCGCCAGGGAGACAAACAAGGGCGGCGAAGAGGCCAGCGGGGCAGCGCACGCTCGAACAGAGTTCAGTGAGCGCCGGCCTGAACGAGGGACGAGATCGTGTGATCCTACGAGGAGCCACATGGCGTGGGCGCCGAGTCCGCCGAGGCCATCGCCGAGGAGCTGAGCACGGGGAAGTGGACCCATGATTATCCGCTCGACCTGGAAGCGCTCAAGCGCCTGGGGCTGCCGTCCAGTTGACCCTCAGTGTGCCGGCACGCCCGCATGTCCGCATCCGACGGCCTGAGATGAGCAGGAGGGAGAGGGAGAACGCATGTTGAGACGGCTGGCTATTGGCGGCGCCGCGCTTGGTGCTGGCTGGGCAATCTCCAGGTGGCTGGACGCCAGCAGGCGGGCGAGAGGGCGCCTCCCACATGTCAGTGAGCCGGTGAACGCGTATCTGCATGCTCGCACCCGAATCCTCGTCCTGGGCGGCGGCTTCGCCGGGCTGGAAGTGGCGCGCGCACTCGACATGCGCCTTAGGGGCGGCGAGAACGGGGACGATGTCAGCGTGCTGGTCGTCGACCGTGGCAGCAGCCTGCTCTTTACGCCCCTGCTCTGGACGGTGGCCGATGGCCGCTCCGACCCCAACGACGTAGTCGTGCCCATCCGGATGTTCCAGCGTGGGAGGCGGTTCCACGTCCTGCATGCCGAGGTCCAGCGCATCGACCTGGATCGGTGTGTGGTGGAGACTGCCGCGGGGCCGCGGCCCTATGACGTGCTGGTGTTAGCGCCTGGCAGCGTCACCGTCATGCCCGATCTGCCGGGTCTATGCCAGCACGCGCTCATCTTCCACACTCCAGCGGACGCCATGCAGCTCCGGAATCGGCTGATCGACGCCGTCGAGGCGGCGCACAACGCCCAGGATCCGAGCGAGCGCCAGGAGTGGCTGACCTTTGTCGTGAGCGGCGGCGGAGACACCGGGGTTGAGCTGGGCGCTGTCATCCACGATTACCTGCGCAACGGCCTGTTCGCCGCCTATCCCTGGCTGGCCGACGCCCCGGTCCGTGTCGTGCTCGTGGGACGGGCCCCCAGGCTCGTGCCCATGAGCGATCTCCAGACGTCAGGCGTCGTACAGCGTGTCCTGGAGTCGGAGGGCGTCGAGGTGCTGACTGGCGTCTCTGTCGAGTGTGTGACGGACCACAGCGTGAGGACCTCCGCCCAGGAGATCCCTGCGCGTACCGTGTTCTGGGCGGCCGGCATCACGGCGCCGCCGGTCGTGCGCGACCTTCCAGTGGAGCACGCGCCCAACGGGGCGGTCATGGTTGACGACCACCTCCGTGTGCCTGGACACCCCGAGGTCCACGTCGTAGGCGACTCGGCCTGGGCCTTCGACGCGGTCACGCACGCTCCCATACCTCCGACCGCGCAGGCGGCCCTGCATATGGGCCGCTACGTTGGCCGGACGATTGTCGCCCAGATGCGCGGGCAAGACGCCGGGCCGTTCTGCTTCAGGCCGTTGGGACACCTGGACCTGCTCGGCGCCCATACGGGCGTGGCGCGGGTCCGCCCGGTGCTCTTCACCGGCATCGCGGCGTGGCTGCTCTGGCACGGCTATTACCTGTATCGCCTCCCGGCCTGGCGCAATCGCACGCATCTCACCCTGGATTGGGTGCTCAGCGGGATCGCCGGACGGGAGACCAGCGAGCTACGGCTCGGCTCCCAGCCCGAGAACTGCCGCGCTCCCGTAGCGGCAGCCTGATCCCGCTGATCCAGACTACATTGGCGCCTTGCTGCCTGGCGGCAGGTCTTCCTCTCGGTCCGCGCGGTCGGCGGTTCTGTTCGTTGATGAACGGACGGCAGTGCAGCATGCGCCTACACTCGATTAGATGGATCCACTTTTTGCGGCGACCCGTATACTGAGCTCGCGCGCCAGATGGTCCACTGCAGACGGGCGGTAGCGGTCGCTGCGCTTCTCGAGTTTCAGCTTCCCGAGTTTTAGTTTCCCGAGTTCATAAGACAGCGGTAGAAGGAGACGACACGATGAGTCAGACCGGTCTCGAGGTGTTCGACACCACGCTCCACAAGACCAACAGCTGGCTCAAGGACCTGGCGCAGGCGCTGGGCCAGGCGGACAGGCACCGGGCGTATCTCGCCTTGAGAGCAACTTTGTATGCGTTGCGCGACCGGCTCACGGTGGAGGAGGTGGCGCAGCTCGGAGCCCAGCTCCCGATGCTGATCCGCGGCTTCTACTATGAGGGTGGGAACCGACAGGCACACCGGTGAGCGCGCGCCATATAGAACAGTTCCTGGCCCGCATCGAGCAGCTCCGAGGCGACGAACGCGTCGATGCGGAGCGGCTCGCCCGTACCGTCTTCGCCGTGCTGGAACAGCGTGTGAGCGCGGGCGAGATCGAGGATGTGAAGCACGTCTTGCCGGCTGAGATACGAGACCTGTGGCCATGAGGTGAGGTGAACACACATGATGCTACGACCCTTTCGCGATCGCAACGAAGCCGGGCGCCTGCTCGCCACGAAGCTCGCGGCTTACGCCAATCGCCCTGACGTGGTCGTGCTCGCCCTGCCGCGCGGCGGCGTGCCCGTCGCGTATGAAGTGGCTGTCGCGCTGGGCGCGCCGCTGGACGTGTTTCTCGTGCGCAAGCTGGGTGTCCCTGGCTATGAGGAATTGGCGATGGGCGCCGTCGCGACTGGTGGCGTGCGGGTGCTGAACGACCAGGTGGTGGACCGCTTGCGCGTCCCGAGCTACGTCATCGACGCCGTCGCGGCACGGGAACAGCAGGAGCTGACGCAGCGCGAGCGCCTCTACCGCGGCGGTCGTCCACCCCCCAGCGTGCGTGGTCGCACCGTGATTCTAGTGGACGACGGTCTGGCGACCGGAGCGACCATGCACGCCGCGGTCAAGGCGCTGCGCCAGCAGCAGCCAGCCCGCATCGTGGTGGCGGTCCCCACTGCCGCGACCGAGACGTGCGACGAGCTCAAGGCGGAGGCCGACGAGGTCATCTGCGCCATCACGCCGGACCCGTTCCACGCCGTCGGCCGCTGGTACGAGGATTTCTCCCAGACGACGGACGAGGAGGTCCGCGACCTGCTCGCGCGGTCGCAGCTCCCCCAGGAGGCGCAGGCGACGCCGAGCGCGGGCGACACCGCCCTCACGGATCTGGTGCGCGCGGCCGCCCATCGGTTGACCGGCGCCACCCAGGACTACGCCCCCCTCATGGACCGCATCGGCGACGCGCGCCTGGTGTTGCTCGGCGAGGCATCCCACGGCACCCACGAGTTTTACCGAGAGCGCGCCGAGATCACGAAGCGGCTCCTCACGGAGAAGGGCTTCATGGCCGTAGCGGTTGAGGCCGATTGGCCCGACGCGTACCGCGTCAACCGCTACGTACGCGGTACCGGCGACGACGTCGACGCCAAAGAAGCGCTCGCCGACTTCCGGCGCTTTCCCACCTGGATGTGGCGCAACACCGACGTGGTCGAGTTCGTCGAGTGGCTGCGAGCGCACAACGAGGTGCTGCCGCCAGGCGCTACAAAGACTGGCTTCTACGGCCTCGATCTCTACAGCCTTCACGCCTCGATGAAAGCCGTGCTCCGCTATCTGGAGCGGGTCGATCCTGAAGTGGCGCCGCGGGCCCGCGCTCGCTATGCGTGCTTCGACCACTTCGGCGAGGATGCTCAGGTCTACGGCCTGATCACCGGCACCGGCCTCGCCAAATCGTGCGAGGACGAAGTCGTCAGCCAGCTCGTGGAGCTGCAGCGCCGGTCCGCAGAGCATGCACGGCATGATGGTCGCGCGACGGAAGACGAGCTCTTCAATGCGGAGCAGAACGCCCGCGTGATGAAGAACGCCGAAGCGTACTATCGGTCGATGTTCCTCGAGGAGGTGTCGTCCTGGAACCTGCGCGACCGCCACATGGCTGAGGCGCTCGACGCGCTTATCGGATATCTCGGCCGGCAGGGAAGGCGTGCGAAGGTCGTCGTCTGGGCGCATAACTCACATATGGGCGACGCGCGGGCCACGGAGATGGGTGAGCGCGGCGAGCTGAACGTCGGCCAGCTCGTGCGCGAGCGGTACGGGCGCGATGCCGTGCTGGTCGGCTTCACAACGCACCACGGCACCGTCACGGCTGCCTCCGACTGGGAAGAGCCGGCCGAGCGCAAGCGTGTCCGGCCAGCCCTTGCCGGCAGCTATGAGGCGCTGTTTCATACAACGCGCCTCGCCCGCTTCCTGCTCACCTGGCAGGAGGGTGGTGCGGTGACGGACGGCTTGCACCGCTCTGCGCTCGAGCGGGCGATCGGGGTCGTCTACCGCCCCGAAACCGAGCGCATCAGCCATTACTTCCGGGCGCGGCTGCCAGACCAGCTCGACGCCGTGCTGCATTTCGATGAGACGCGTGCCGTCGAGCCGCTGGAGCGCACCGCCGGATGGGAGGCAGGCGAGGTGCCGGAGACATTCCCCTTCGCGGTGTAAGGGAGAGGACATTGATGGACAGACCAACGGAATCGGAAGGCGAAGAGCGCCTGGTTCGTGTTGCGGCGGGCCCGGTGACGCTCGAAGGCAACCTGAGCTTGCCCGCGGGGGCACGTGGGGTCGTGCTGTTCGCGCACGGCAGTGGAAGCAGCCGGCACAGCCCCCGCAATCGCCACATCGCCACGTGGCGCGGCTGCTCAACGAGGCGAAGCTGGCGACCCTGCTGATCGACTTGCTTACCCCGGACGAAGAAGCGATCGATCTGCGGACAGCGCACCTGCGCTTCGATATCGGCTTGCTCGCCGCGCGGCTCATCGCCACCACCGACTGGCTCACGCAGCATCCCGAGACACAAGACCTCCCGATCGGCTACTTCGGCGCCAGCACTGGCGCCGCGGCGGCGCTGGTGGCGGCGGATCGCCCCAACGTGGTGGGCGCAGTCGTCTCGCGGGGCGGGCGCCCTGATCTGGCCGGGCCGGCCCTGGCGCGCGTCCAGGCACCCACCCTGCTCCTCGTTGGCGGGAACGACCTCCCCGTGATCGAGCTGAACCGGGCGGCGCTCGCGCAGCTCCGCTGCGAAAAGCAACTCGTGATCGTTCCGGGGGCGACGCCGGGTGCCAGATGACGGCTGGTGCGAACAACCGTGTGCGGCTGGCCACGTGGAATGTCCGCGCCGGCCAGCCATGGCTGACGCCCATGTTATCTATCGGCCTGGACGCAGGTGCAGGCGCTGCGGGCGCTGCAGGCGAGACACTGATTAGGAAGCGCGAACGGCGTGCACGATCCGGCGAGTCAGACGCCAGGAGGACCCACCGACCACCAACAGTCGAGCGGGATGCCTGTGCCCGAGCCGCCCAGCGCCGAGGCAGGCACGAGCCGGTCGGGATTGGATTCCCTGCTGCAGGAGCTGCGCGTCCTCCTGCAAGGGGTCCAGGTGCTGACGGGCTTCTTGATCGTGCTGCCCTTTCAGAACTTCGCCAGGATCGATCAGACAGAGAAGTGGATCTATCTGGTGACGTTTGCCTGCGCACTGACCAGTCTGATCCTCTTCAGTGCGCCAGCCGCGCAGCACCGCCTGCAGTGGCCGCTCTACGATCGGGCCCGTTTCCAGGTGCTCGCGACGCGCATGATCATCATCGGGCTCGTGCCCTTCTCGCTCGCCCTGATCCTGGCAACCCAGCTCGTGGTCTCACAAGTCCTCGGCGCCGGGCCAGCGTTCGCTGCCGGTGTGCTGGTGGGTGCGCTGATCGTTGGTGCATGGTGGTTGTTCCCCCACGCCACAAAAACCGATCGGACACTCTCACAGCGGTGAGCTGGTCAATCGCGCCTAGCGCGCGACGCCGTCGCCTTGCCCGGCTGTCTGGACGGGCAGGTGGCAGGGCGGACGCTCGATCTCAGAGCTTGATGATAATATGGTTTTCGACCGCCGCGACACCCGGCGCCGACCAGGCGATCCGCTCGGCTTCTTGCCGCTCGGCCCACGAGCGCACGCTGCCGCGCAGGATGACCTTGTCGCCCAGTACCTCGACCTGGATCCGCTGGGCATCCGTCTCAGCGCTGCGCACGAGCGCATCCTCGATCTTCTTTTTGATCTCCGTGGGTTGCGGCTTGGTATGCGGGTGGACTCTGATGAGATTGGTCACGCCGCGCACGCCCGTCAGGCGCCGCACAACGCGCTCGGCATCTTCCTTCTGGTATTCCCATTCCACCTCGCCCTCGAGCGTCACCCACCCCTTACTGACGGTCACTTTCACCGCGTCGCGCGGGATGGCCGCATCCCATTCCAACGCCCGAATCGCAGCGGCGGCGAGGTCGGCGTCGGTGCGCTCGGACTCGAAGGGCAGCCGCACCTCGATGTCGTTGGCGACCGCTTTGACGCCAGGCACGCGGAGCGCGGCCTCCTCGGCCGCCCACTTCTTGGTAAAGGAGTCGACCCAGCCGGTGAGGGTGACGATGCCGTCTTTGACGGCGACGCCGATCTCATTGGGCTGGACGCGTGCGTCCCATTTCAACTCTTCCAGCACGTCACGCTGGATCTGTTCGTCGGTCCTTGTTGGTGTTGCTGTACTCATTGCCCCATTGCCTCCTGGTCAGGTCGTCACTCTTGCGCCTTCGTGTCCGCAGCTCTCGCCTTATCGCTGCCGCTCATCGTGACCGCTCCGTGCGTCCCGCCGGCCGCGGGCGCCGGATCCCTGGTGGTAAGCGTGCGGTGCTGGCAGCCAAGCCGCTGAAACTTCGCTATGCTCCGGTGCACCCATGGGTACTCGCCAGCAAGTGCGCATGGATATCTATGAACTGTACGCGCGCGCCTCGCTGGCGTCTGTTCGCCAGCGAACCGAAATCGGCATCGGCTCAACAGGGGCATACGCGCGTCTACGCGCGTATGTACGCCTCTGCGGGCGTGGGCCGCCTCACGCCGGTCGATTGCGCGAGCGCCCCCACTCCTCGTGGCAGTCGTCGAGCACCACCTCGATCTCGGCGCGTTGCTCTCCCAGACGCGCCAGGTCGTCTATCAGGCGAGCCTTTTCGGGTCCGGTCGTGTCATCTATCGCTGCGGCGAGATCATCCACTGCCGCGGCCATTTCTGAGAGCACGTCGTCGATGAGCCGGCACGGATCGGCTGGATTTGCCGCTACCGTCACCACTTCACTCTGCCAGAAAGCCGGGAGGGTATGGTATGCTGATTGCTCGCCGTCGAAGACATACACGAGCTCCGCCTGCCGGGCCTTGCTCACGGCCACCGCCACGCGCAGGGACCAGTCGTGTTCTTCTGCCGGGCACGAAGGGATCACATGCGCGATCGTCTTGGGGGTCGGCGGGCTCGTCCACCAGGATTGGCTTGCGGCCAGCCACCACAGCTTTTCCTTATAGCGGGCGTAGTCCACGTCCACCACCTGGGCGATGTCGCAGACATTAAAGACGCCCGCATCCTTACAGCCCGCGCAGTCGAGGAACACCTTGGCCCCAGGCTTCTTGCGCTTGATGTAGTGGTAGAGCCCTTGCCCATGGTTGTCGCCATAGTAGTCCCAGACCCAGGCCGGCTCCAGAATTTCTGGGTGCTGGGTGTCCAGTGGCGGCCCCTCTGCGAGGAAGATGCCATCGAGGTCCGGGTGAATCCGGAACCAATCGTCAATCTCCGCCTGGCAGACATCCAGCTCAACCGTGGCCTTATGGGTGGCGACGAGCCCGAAGACTTTGATGCCGGACACCTTTAAGCGCGGCTTGACGCGTGTGAGCGTGGTCCAATCGTCGAACACGGCGAGTGCGACGACGCCTTGCGCGGCGGCCAGGCGTTCCCACACGGGGTCATCGCGCTTGGCGTCGTCGAAGTACGCTGGCACCGCGATCTGCTGGTCCATGCCGGCCCTCCGATCCTTAACGGGCCCGTCTCGATCCGTGAGCGTGCGCCAGGTGCGCGCGGCTCACGCCTCCAGGGCTTCGGCGCCCCGTGCGGCGCCTGTGCTGGAGGCACACTCGACCAAGTGTAGCTCCCCGTTCTGCCCCCGTCTGTTCACCAGCGAACAGACGGGGGCAGCGCATCCTGGGCCACGTGCGCCAGGTCGGGTGGGCGGTCGCTTGGCATCACTGCGCGGCCGGGAAGACTACTTCGAGCCAGGCTGAGACCGCTGGCCTGGCCGTACGTACGGCACTGGGATGTATTCCACGGATGGCTGCCCGCGCGGGGGCTGGGGATAGAGCGCCATGAGCTGAAACACGTCGTTCGGAAGCTTGTCATTGACCGGTAATCCCAGTGTCTTGAGCTTTTCTACGTCGAGCGGATAGTCGTGCGTCCACTTCCCCGTGCTCAGCTCCTCGGCGATCGCCTTCGCGCGTTCTGCGGCCATCCCATTGGTCCGTAAGATGCCCTGCACAGTCTCGCAAACCTGCCGGAGCGCCTTGCCCGCGATGTCGGCCAGGATGAGCGTCCGATCGTCGATCCTGACCGCGGGCTTGCGGTCTACTGCCGCCAGGACCGACGCCGCTGGATACTCGCCGAGCTGGGGGTCTACGGGGCCAAGTACCGCGCTGGGGGCCATGAGGATTTCGTCCGCGGCCAAAGCGATCAGGGTGCCTCCGGACATGGCATAGTGCGGGACCATCACGGTCACGCGCCCGATCCGGTGGCTCAGCGCCTCCGCGATCTGATCCGCCGCGAGGACGAGCCCGCCCGGCGTATGGAGAATCATGTCGATGGGCATGTCTGGCGGCGTCATCCGAATGGCCCGCAGCACCTCCTCGGAGTCCTGAATGTCGATGTAGCGCAGGATGGGAAAGCCGAGGAAACTCATGGTCTCCTGCCGATGAATCAGCGCGATCACCCGCGAGCTGCGCTGGCGCTCGATCGACCGGAGCGTGCGCAGGCGCCGCACGGTGAGGACATAGCGCTGCACGGCAGGCTGCAGCGCTGAGATGAGGATGATGATCCAGATCAGGTCACCGATGCTCACACCTGTACCTCCTGTCTGCTTTGCGCCAGTACCATACGCCGCGTGCCCTCCTGATCCCGCTCCCGCTCCCGCAGGTCCGGTTACGGCCTCCAGGACCAGAGGCAAGCGCAGCGAGCTAGCCCGTCATGCGCCGCGATTACTGCGCTCCATGACCTCCAGGATGTCCCTGCCCGCCTCGGTCAGGTTCGCCTTGCCGAGATAGTTGCCGCGCCTGGCCAACTGTACCGTCTCCTGAAACTCGTCTGGCCCGAGACCCATCAAGCGCTCGACTTCGTCCCACTGACGGGGCGGCGTGCGCACCTTTTCCTCTTTCACGTACAGACTCTCGCCGACCTGGCGGACGGCGACCAGTAGGCGGACGATCGCCGGAGTGATGGGATGGGCGAGCTCGAGCGCGCCCGCAACCGCGCGCTCCAGCAGGTCGCCGGCAGCAGTGCGCACGATCTGGCCATCGACCAGTCGCTCGATCAGGCCACGGGCTTCGAGGCGATCGAGCGTAGACGCCCGCGCGTCGGCCTCGCCTTCGCCCTCGCCCTTGCCCTTACCCTTGCCCGCCGCCGCTGCCTGCTGCCGCTCGCCGCCGTGCTCCTCAGCGCCCGGCAGATTGAGCAGCGTGCGCGCCTCCTCGCGGGTGAGGGCCGGCCAGCGTTTGGCATGCTTCGCGAGCCACGCGTAGTAGTAGCCGGACCTGGTGATGCCGCCCGGCCCGATGAGCTCGTCCTCGCGCGCCTGCTCGATCCAGGCCGCGGCCGGCGCCAAGAACTCGCCGGCCATCGTCGTGATGGTAACGGCCTTCACGCCCAGAGCGCCGATCGCGTGTGGCGTATCGCCTTGCGCCTGGACGACGCCCAGCCCATATGGGGTAAGCCGGAAAACGGTCAGGTTGCCTTCGCGTTCGCTGCGCAGCAGCTCGAAAGATTCCAGGTGGACCAGCCACTCGTCGAGGACGGCGGGGCTGCCGAACGCGCGGTCCCGGTCGCGCAGCTCGGCGAGCATCTCCTGCTCCTGGCGCTTCCGGGCCGGCACCTCGTTGATTTTCCGCCCGTATTTGCCGGCAAACGCATGGTAGCGCTTCTCCAGATCATCCACGAACACCTTATGCAGCGCGGCCTTCGTCGTCGGCTGATTCTTGGCAGCAAGCTGGTGCACCACGCTCAACAGCTCGGCCTCATGACGATTGATGGTGAATGTGGCGGGGTGCCCTGTTGGCTGGGCGTCCAGCACTTGGCGCGCACGCAGCACGGCTTCGCCAGCCGGGGTCAATGAGCCGTCCGCGCCGGCATAGCCCAGCAGCTGTACACGCGCCAGCTGCTCGGGTGGGAGCGCTTGTGCACCCTGCTGCGCCAGCGTCGCCACCTGCGTCATCATCGCGGTATCGAGGACGACATCGGCGAGGTGATAGCCCCCCGTGCGCAGCGCCGCGTAGACCGCCTGCCCAAGTGCTGTGAGGGTGAAGACGTCGTGGTCGGGGACGGACCAGACCAACAGGCGCATGGCCTCGAGCTGCGCGGCGTGTTCGCCTGGGAGGCGAAGACTGTGTGGATCTTCATAGGCTGGGAGCATGCCGGACATGCTATTCGCGAGCTCGCCCGTGAACTCCAGCTGCGGTCTGGTACGCTGTGCAAGGTCCAGCCAGGCGGTGCCGTAGGAGCTGAGGCGCAGGAGCGTGATCTTCCGGTCGCGATCGCGGGAAAGCTCGGCCAGGCCGCGCGTGCGCAACAGGTCCTCCGCCAGCGGTCCCACGTGGTCCCCGGCCCGCCGCGCCGCCGCCAGCGCGGCCAGCACCTCCGAGCCGAGGAAGCGCCACGACGGCTCTAGCTGGTCACTGGGGCGGAGCAGACCGCGCGCGCGCATCTCGCTCACCAGCTGCCAGGCTGAGCGACCCGCTTCCGTCAGCTCCAGGATACGGCAGGCGTTCTCGTCGACCGCGCCGTCCGCTCCCTGAGGAGTGGCTGTGCGGGCCGCCAGGGTCTCTAGTGCACGGAGCTGGCTCCCGGTCAGTAGCATCGGACAGGTACCTCCTCCCAGGGATTGTCGCGGCACAGGCGCGGGTCGCTGTCGCGAGCGAGCTAAAGTTGGCGCCGGCCACAGCAGCCTGGGCCTGGTGTATAGTTCTGATCGCCCTCCGATGACGCCGAGGTCCGCGGGGGGCGTTGGTCTGGCCGCCGCGCATCGACGCGAGCACGCATTGGCTAGAGGGGGTACATACCCCCTCAAGGGTCGTCAGGACGTCAGGGCTCGATCAGGATGTCGTTCTCGACCTCTATGACACCTGGCGCCGACCACGCCATCCGCTCGGCCTCCTGCCGCTCGGCCCACGAGCGCACCTTGCCCCGCAGGATCACCTTGCTGCCCTGCACCTCGACGGTGATGCGTTGAGCATCGGTCTCGGCATCGCGCACCAGCGCGTCCTCGATCTTGCGCTTGAGCTCCGCCGGCGAAGGCTGAATGTGCGGTTTCACGGTGATCAGATTGGTTACGCCGCGCACCCCAGTCAGGCGGCGCACGACGCGCTCGGCGTCCTCCTTCTGGAACTCCCAGTCCACCGCGCCTTGCAGGGTGACCCAGCCTTTCGAGACGGTGACTTGGATGCGCTCGATGGGCACGAAGGCATCCCACTGAAGCGCCCGGATGGCCGCGGCGGCGAGGTCGGCATCGGTGCGCTCGGCGGCGCCGGGCAGGCGAACCTCAATCTCATTGGCCACCGCTTTCACGCCGCGCACGCGTTTGGCCGCGTCTTCGGCCGCCCACTTCTTAGTGTAGGAATCAACCCAGCCGGTGAGCGTGACGATGCCGTCTTTGACGGCGACGCCGATCTCGTTGGGCTGAACGCGCGCGTCCCATTTCAACTCGTCCAGCACGTCGCGCTGGATCTGCTCGTCAGTTTTCGCCATTGTTGGTGCAGTCATGGGGCATCTCCCTCAGGATGCGGTCCTGTTGTGTGTCACCGCTGCCAGTCTTCCGTGTTTGCGTCCGATCGCTCTTACCATGCGGTGACTTCTAAGCATGTCGCTGCGCCCACGCGTGCGTGGGCGCAGTGTGAAGCGTACCCGCGCCTGCTGGGTCCGTCTGTTCGTTGGTGAACACTCGTACTCGTGGTGGGCGTTGCGGCGCCTCAGGTGACGCCCGCACCTGTCGCACGGGCGAGTTGGGTGTTGCGTTCACGAAGCAGCGGACGCTGAAGGGGCCGCGGTAGCACCGCTACGCCGGACGAGGCGCCATCCCAAGCTGGCGCAGCAGCGTCGCGAAGTCGAAGTACAGACGTAAGCGGGTGATCTTGGCGTTGCGCAGCCGATGCACCGCGACGAACTCGAGCGAGACTGAGCGCCCGGTTGGCTCAAGCGTGCCGTCGGGACCGGACAGCGGACCCAAGTGCGTGCCCCGGCCAACAAACTCGACAACCGTATCGTCCTTATCGGCGATCGTGGCATTAGTGAGCGTTACAGCGTCTGGAAAAGCGGTCGTCCAGTACGCAAAGAACTGGCGAATGCCGTTGGGTCCACGATACGTATCGCCGGTCGCGACGTTGACAATCTCCACCTCTGGCGTGCAGCGCGTGATGGCCTCTTCAACATCGTAGGCATTGAACGCCTCGAAAAAGGCGACTACCGTTGCCGCGTTGTCTTGTGCTCCCACGAGAAATGCTCCTGCTGTGGTAGTGATACTGTGTCGCACCGTAGTGTTGTAGTTTGCCGCGTGGTCGATCCGCGAGCCGCTAGAGGAACCGAGTGCCATTCTCCAACTGTATGACGCGACGGCGTATGAGACGCGCATCGAGCTGGCGGCGACTCGCTTGGTGCTCCGCCGCCTGGCTGGCCACGTGATGCGCATAGCCTGACGCCATCCCTGCCCTCGGTCACCCTCGTCACGCCTCAACGGAGCCCCGTGTCGGGAGGCCGCTGCCAACCACGCTCTCAGCTTCGGCGCGGATCAATCAGGTCGGGTATGCCGGCAAAGAGCATATCGCGCGTGCGCTGGGCATCTTGGCCCAGCATCTCATAGGGAAAGCCCAGATCAATCTTGCTCACCGCATTGAGCCGCTGCAGCTGCGCGTCGCTGAGCCGAAACTCCAGGCAAGCC
>WNFM01092113.1_pt2 | contig 15311 bp, 14 predicted proteins | sample 5400271 | NCBI WGS metagenome assembly WNFM01 (sample SAMN13153352, study PRJNA577476) | soil metagenome | isolation source: 60 cm saprolite on Douglas fir-dominated hillslope | place: USA:California | collected 2013-09-17
ATTCTGACTCGGCTGTTCGAGCAGAGGGGTGTAGGGTCGAAGCTGGCAGCGGAAGTCGCAAAAGCGATGAGCGATAAGGATGCGCTTTCCGTCCATGCCCGAGCCGAACTCGGCATCGATCCGGACAATGTGACCAATCCCTGGGCGGCCGCTGTCGCCTCGATGTTTTCGTTCCTTCTCGGCGGGGCCATTCCGATCGCCGCGATGCTGTTGTCACCGCGGACTGTGGAAATCGCCGTGGCTGGCGTGGCGGTCCTCATCGCGATGGCGCTTACCGGTTTTGTCTCGGCGCTACTGGCGAGAACACCTGTGTGGCCTTCGATCGCCCGCAATGTAGGCGGCGGGCTATTGGCGCTTGCGATCACTTATGGTGTTGGCAAACTTGCAGGTACGCAGATCTGAAATTCACTTCAACAATCGCCGGCCGCATCATGATGGTGTGATCGGGGCACTAGTGGCGATCTGCGGCCGAGCGCTTTGCCCATTCACAATTAAATCCAGTTCTTCGACGCTGAACGGCTCCAGCAGTCTCAGTCCTGCCATTTGGTTAGTGGCCCAGCGAACCAGCGCCCGGCGCTGAAGGCCAGTGGGCAGCGTCACCTGGGTCAGGTTGCGTCGCGCCAAAACGTCATCGTGCGAAATTTTCATACCGCGCTGCGAGACATCAAGAACCCGTATCGGCCGGATTCCGACTGGCGTCATTGCTACCGCAAGGATGCTGGTCGCGATGCGGGCAGGACGATGGTCTACCACCACGCTCTCAGCAGAGAGCAGCCGAAGGGTGGCCCTCGCGTCGATCCGCTCGACCAATTCAATCGTCAGCCGCGCGCCAGCGCTATTTGTGATCTTGCCGGCAAGGACCACCATTTCCGAAAATAGAATCGCGACAGGATCGCCCGCCGATAGTTCAAGGCAGCTGACCAGCTCGATCCGGCTGTCAGACAAGCTGCGGACACGACAAACGCTCGAGTGCGAGGCCGAACGGAGACGAGCGACGCGGTAAACGGTGAAGGCGCGCTCCGTCGTGCCGATCAGAACCCGGCGTGGATCGGTCGCCTCCGGCCCGGTTCCGTATTCAGGTTTGAAATATCGGCTGGACAGCTTCAATAACACCTTCCGGATCAGGCGATGATTGATTTCTATCTCAGGCGTGACCGGCACACTATTACGTAGATATACGGTAATGGGTACATTGCATCCACAACGAACATCGTCGGTGGTTGCTGCACAACGAATACTGTAATTCTCCCATGTTTCTAAAAGACCCATTGTGAAGCAAAGGCATTCGCAGGCTGATTTGTGGGGTTTTCATGGAACAGGTCCATTCATTTAACAAATCGCAACCCGAAACTAACCGGGAGCGCCCTGCCAATATCGGGAGCATCTTCGACGCTGCCCAATTCCGGCAGCTTATCGACAGGCTTTCATGGCTGGCGGAAGAGATGCAGGGCCGCGTTGCCGAAACGCCGCCCGCCCGCGCGTATGCCGACGATGGAAGTCCGCTCATCGTCGAGAATCTTCGAGCGATGATACGGTCAAGAGTGATCCGGGCTGAGCTCTTCTCCGGCGAGCTGTTTGGCGATCCCGCGTGGGATCTGCTTCTCAATCTGTACGCAATGCACCTCGCGCAGAGACGCCAAAGCATTGGCGGGATCGCGCACCTGTCGGGTGTTCCGGCAACGACAACTCTCCGCTGGCTCCGAAAACTGGAGAGCGCCGGATTTGTCGGTCTCCGTGATGATCCGCTGGATCAGCGCCGCATCTTTGCCGAACTCACGCCAGCCGCCGTCGCAGCGATGGAGCGCTATTTCGATCGTGTGTCGACCATCCCCGCCAGACCAAGGAAGGGCGGTTGATGCGTTTCTCCATGATCCAGTTCGGGCCAGGGTCGGATGCCGCGCAATGAGCGGTGGCTATTGGGAACAGCGGTATCGTGAAACGCTCGCGATCATCGACCAGACCAAATGTCCGCGGGTCCAGCTCGCATATTGTGATTTAGCTCATCACTACCAGGCGATGTTGCGACTGTATGGCTCGCGAGTGCCCCTCTCGAACGCGGGCTCAACGGTTGATTCACAAATCGAGGCATCGCCGCGGCACCCCGGCCTCGCAGCATGCGAAAACCCAGTCCGGCGATTTGCCTGACTAGCTAGCCGCGGCGCGCCGGACCCTTCCGCGTCCGTTTCGGAACTCGCCGCCGCGCGCCCGGCCGGCGCTTGCGACTCTCGGCCTTTTCGCGCGTCACGGCACGGCTGAGGTGATCGAGAAGCTCGTCGGGGCGAAATGGCTTCTCGAGGAGCGCCACGGCGGACGAGGGGTCTGTCAGGACATCCTCGTCGGCGGTGTAGCCCGACATCAGCACTGCTGGCAGATCTGGAAAGCTTTGATGGGCCAGGCGGACTAGCGCCGGGCCCGTCATACCTGGCATCACGACGTCGGTCAGAAGCGCATCAAAACGGCTCGAATCGTCGCCGAGAAACTCGAGCGCTTCGGCGGGAGTCTTCGCCGACACTACGATTACGCCGTTGCGCTCAAGGACGTCGCGAACGAAATGGAGCACGAGCTCCTCATCCTCGACGACCAAGATTTTCTTCCCTCGAAGCGTCGAGCGCCGAGCGATGGCAGGCGTCTGCGCGGGTTCGGCAGCGAGAGCCGAAAGCGGGAGGAGCACCGAGACAATGGTGCCCCGCAGTTGCTCGCTGTCAATCCACACGTAGCCGCCAGCATGTTTGGCAATTCCGAACACCATCGACAGGCCGAGACCTGTACCGACGCCTGGCGGCTTGGTTGTGAAGAAAGGATCAAACGCCTTTGCCACACTGTCTTCCGACATTCCGCTGCCGGTGTCGGATACGCGGATCCGTGCATAACGTCCGGGCGTGACGAACGCCGGTAGTCCGGTAGGCCGGTCACTCGTGTCAATCCGGTCGGCACTAATGCTGACTTTGCCGCCGGCGCTGGTGGCGTCACGGGCGTTTGCAACCAGGTTAACGAGCAGTTGCTCAAGTTGCGCGGGATCGATGAACACCGGCAACGCCTCGTCGGACAGTTGCAGTTCGAAAATGATATTTTCACGCAGCAGTAGCCGAAACATTTGCTCCAGGCCGCGGAGCAATGTTTGGACGTCCACTACCTGCGGTTGCCGGGTATCGCGCCGCGAAAATATCAGCAACTGACCGGTGACGCGCTGCGCACGCTCCGCGGCAAGTTTGATTTCGGACACGCTCATGTTCGCAGCATGGTTCGGCGGCAGATCGGAGATTGCGAGTTCGGCATATCCATAGATCGCCGTGAGCAAGTTGTTGAAGTCGTGCGCGACGCCTCCCGCCAGCCGACCGAGGGCTTCCATTTTTTGGGCGTGATTAAGTTGCTCTTCGAGGCTGATCCGTTCCGTGACGTCGCGAGTCACCGCGAGCATCCTCATGTCTCCCTCGAATTCGGCCAGCATGACCGAACACTCGAGCCAATGGATTGAGCCATCTCGGCGGATGTGCCGGTAGGTGACGGACTGCGGATTGCCCTCCAGGGCCTTGTCCCAGGCGTGGTCGACTGCCGCACGATCCTGGGGGTGGATGTTGTCAAATCCGTTGATCGGGTTTTCGCCCACCACCTGCGCGTACGATGGGCTGACATAGATCCGGTTGCGGTTCGTATCGAAGACGGTGATCGCCTCGTTCATGTTCTCCGCGAGGATGCGATAGAGCGTCTGCTTCCTGGCGAGCTTTGCCGATCGTTCCTCGACCAGCGCTTCGAGATCGGCATTGATCTGCTCGAGCGCCGATTTTGTTCGGACTGATTCCGCGGTTTCCATGATCTCCCAATCACCATGGCGGCGAGCCACGCTGAACTGGTGCGTCTTCGCGATATCGAAGAGCTCGCCGCCCGATATTCCCTCGAGCGGATAGGTACAGAGCACGAGCAAGCGTTTCCCCCTCAGGAATTCGTCCAGCGTGGCTTCGTAGCGCGCGAAGTCATTCCACGTCTTTAGTGTCAGCCACGCCTCATCGCCGTGCAGTCGCATTCCCGAATAACCCAGGTCCAGCGCCTCCTGGAGCTTGCGATCTATGGCGTTGAGGGTCTGACGCGGGTCGAACGCGCCGTGGTTCAGGTACCAACCTTCACCTGAAATGATCTCCATCTGACCCGATTCGAGCCTGAGGTCAGCGTCGGCGACATGCTTTCGAAATTCCCGGATCGCGCGATCCGGGTCGAGCTCGTCGCAGCTCACCCACAGACAATATTCGCCGGCATCCAACCCCGCCCTGAAGTAGGGGATGAGAATATCCAGGAGATCTTGTCGCTGCTCGTAGAAATGGCAAAAGTGCGCGCCCCAAGGCAGATCGTCGATCCCGGGCACGCCACTTGGACGGGGCCGCGCCTCGTCAATCACATGGGCCTTTGGCGGACCTCTGGCAGAAATGGCCATGCCAGGCTCCAATCGCGTCTCGCGGCCGGTTGCGCGTTCGAGCGGCCAGCATTCACCCAAACGGACAGCGTCCCTTCCGGTTTCATGGGACCAGTCTGCTCTCGCGCCGGGACGCCGTGGAAATTACGCACCGCCAAAGAGTTAAGCTCCAAGAGGTGATTGCGATGCGCCAGATCCTGTTGGTGGAAGATGACGAAATGGTCAGGCGGTCGACCGCGAGTCTCTTGGAACGGGCCGGACATCAGGTTCGTAGCTTCGAGAACGGGGATGCATTGCTTGAACAGGGGATTCCAGGTGATGCCGAGTGCATTCTCCTCGATATTCGGATGCCCGGAAGGAACGGCATCGAAGTGCTCAAAGAGCTCGACAAGCGCGGCGTTGAAGTGCCGGTGGTTGTCGTCACTGGACATGGCGACGTTCCAGGGGCGGTCGAAGCGATGAAGTTGGGCGCCGTGGAGTTCCTCCAGAAGCCCTATCGAGTTGAGAATCTTCTTAACGTCATCGATCGACTAGTCGATTCAGGGGGGAGCCGGGCGCCCCGGGCCGAACGCCGCGAGGCGATGGACCGGATGAGGTGCCTGACCAATCGACAGCGCGAAGTGCTCGAGGGCATCGTCCGCGGCGAGGCGAGCAAGATCATTGCCTTCCGTCTCGGCCTCAGCGTCCGAACTGTCGAAGCCTATCGCGCGCAGTTGCTCGACCGCCTAGGCGTGAGAAGTGCCGCGGAAGCGATCCGCATTGCGACAATCGCCGGACTAGCGCGCGGAATGTCGCGACACGATGTCAGGCATTAGGAGGCTCCAAGTCCGAGCTCCGGCGGAGACGAGCGCTTCGACGTGCTAGCTTGTGACTGCCAGTGACCGTCCGAATGCGCGTGCTGGTGTCGCGGCGAGAGGCGTCCGTGGCGCACCGTTTGCCGAGCGCACTGGACTTCGCCGAACCGCACTTGAGCGGAACCGCCGGATCGGAACTTCAACAGCGCGAAAGTAGCCGTAGGCGACCACAATCGATGCCGGTGGCCCGATCATGGCGAGGAGCCACCACGGCAAAATCTCCCCCGTTTCGCGCGCATAAGCAAGGTTGATGATCGTGTTCACCAGCGGGTGGAGAAGGAACAGCGAGAGCGATATCTGACCGAGCAAGACAACCGCAGGCCAGCTCAGCATCGCCTGCTCGAATCTGCGGACGCGCACTTCGTCACCGAGTGTGAGAATGATCAGGCAGCCAATCAGCGCAGTCAGCAACGGCATCAGCCCGAAATAAATCGCGTAGGTGTTGGGAAGAGCCGCCCACAACAGAAACACACAAATGGCGCCAAGTGTCACTCTCCGCCTCAGCGTCGTGGTGCCAACATTCGCAGCGACCGCTGTGCGACACAACATTCCAAGAGCCAGCGCATCGGCCACCGCGAACGGGCTTTCGGTGGCAAGCGCAGGATGATCGGGCATCCATAGAAAGCAGCCGATCAGCCGCGCGGCGACACCGACGACAACGGCAACCGTAATCATGTGCTTGATGCGGTCCGCTCCGAACGTAACCAGCGCGACCAGAACGAGGAAGACGAATTGCTCTTGCGCGCTGATCAGCCAGAAATGCGCGGGAAAGGCGTCTGCTTCGTACCACATCTTCACGACGTTCCCCATGTAGGCGAGATACAAAGGCCAGGTGTGGTGAATCTGACTCGTGAGCCGGCCGGGCACGAGATAGCCTAAGGCCACATACATCAGGACCACGCCGGCCACGGCGGGCCAAATTCGCATGTGGCGCTGAAATGACAGTCGCAGTGCTGCCTTGCAGCGATCGCCAAGCGCGCCGCGCAAACCGTGCTCGCGCTCGACGATCCGCATGAAGAAATAACCGGTGACCGTAAGCATCACGGCAGCCGCGGGTCGCGCGATATTTCCCGAGAAGAAGCTGGTCGGCACATAGTGCGTGAGCACGATGATCAGCAGCATGAGTCCGCGCAGACCATCGACTGCAGCGTCGCGCCGATTGGGCCTCGTCGGACTACTCACGCGAGGGCGCCCGCGGATCGCTGGGGAAAGGTGATCACGAACCGGCTGACCGTCATCAGATGAAGGCTGAACGAGCCAAAGGCGTAAATGACATAGAGCAGGAACAGCTCGGTGACCCCGAAAACGCTTTGACTGAGCTCCACGAATGCCGTCACCGAGAGCGCTGTCAGGCCATATGAAGAGACCACGGCGGTAACGAGCTTGCGGAGAGAGTATTGCTCTGCGCGGCACAGCACGAGCAGCAGAACGAAGCTCGCCGCGATCACTGCGCGCAGGATATTGATCGTATCGTTGATGATTTTGGGCCCAAAAATGATGGGCTTGAGAACGAGCATATCCCACAACAGCGCGGCGCCGCACAAAGCGACCGAGAACATCAGGAAAGGATAAGCGGATCGCTTGCGGCCAAAGAGCCACGCTGCGATTGCGAACAAAAGCAGGAGCAGGGCCAGCACGGGGTAGGCGGGTCCCACGTGAGCCGAGTCTGGCGGGAATGCGCATTGCAAGTTGAAATAGCTTTGTGCGCAATCGAATTCATATATCCACTGCACCAGAACACCGGTTCCGACCGTCGAAGCAGCATAGGTGCCAAAGACGATCGCCAAGGCGATCGAAAGCCGCAGCTGGGGACTCATCACGCGGCCTCCTTCATTTCGACCGCTCGCGCGGTCACGAGCGTGCCGTGAAGCGCGAGCCGATTGATGAGCGCCAATTCTCGGACTACCGCCCAGGCTGGCTGTCCGTCGCCTCCGATCGCCATCGAGCCACGCACAAGCGCGTCCCGCTTTGCCACGATTCCACCCGCAAAATGCGCGCTGCCGTTGATTTTGAGCACGCCGTTCACGATCACCGGCCGGAGGAACACGGCCTGCCCATTGACGATGAGATCGCCAGCAACTTTCACGGGCTGTTGAAACAGCGTTCGGCCATCCACAACAAGATCGTCACTGCAAATGGTGGTCTGCTTGACGGTCTCATCTTGAATTACCTGCCGTCCGGTAAGCCGCAGTGCGCCCCTTCGGGTCGGCGCAAGTTCAACTAACGGAGCAGCAAGGAACTTTGGTCGCGATGTCCGAGCGGCCGCGTCGAACTCGACATGCCGTCCATGAACGATCGTCAGCCCGCCATTGGCCGCGCCAATGGATTGCGGAAGGTCAGTCAAATCCTCGAGCGCGATCTGCTGCTGACCGCACCGCTTACGATTGGCGCGGAAATACAAGCTGTGCACGATCAGGATCAACGCGAGGATTGCCGGCGCAACGAACATTCGCGCGAAATGCGCGGCATCGGGTGAGGTTAGGTTGGCCGACAGTCCGGCGACGGACAGATTCTCAGGCGACAGCATGGATTTGTCCTTCGCGGAACCGTTGAGTCTTGTCCCATTGCAGGTGGCGGTTGAAGACGACGCCACGAAGCGCGAGGACGAAACCCTGGACCGCCGCGAGCATCGAGATCGCGGAGGAAACGAACATTAGCGGGAGCATTGCGATGGCTTGCGGCTGGCGATCGCGAAGCACTGCGCTGACTATCTGAAAATATGGCGAGAAGTTGCCGAATGCGACAACGAAGCTGAATGCGGAGATCACCGCAAAGTTGAACGGAGGAAACGCAAATAGCGTCGGATAGACTAGTGCCGCGATCAGACCGGCCAACGAAAGCGTCGGGAACAGGAAGAATAGCAGCACAAGCGCGGCGTCGAGCTTGCGCAAGATCGGCTGATGTGGCGTGGTGAGTGTCGATTTCAGGTAACGGAACAGGCATTGATTATGGCCACAGGCCCAGCGCCGGATTTGCTTGAAGCGTACGCCCCAATCGACCGGAGACTCCTCGAAGCACATCGCATCGTCGACATATTCAACGATGTAGCCAGCGGCGAAGAGCCGGTAAGTCAGGTCGGTGTCCTCGGCCAGGGTGTCCGCGGTCCAGCCGCCGACTTCACCCAACGCGGACATACGCACGCCGCCCACCGTTCCGCCGAATTGCGGCAGCAGATTCCAGTGGGATCGCACCGCCTGATCGACCGTGTATCCGCCGCGTCGCTCGAGGTCGAGCAGACGGGTGAGCAGGTTGGTTTGCGTATTGTAGGGAACCACGCGGCCCATCGTCGCTCCGACCTCCGGGTCGATGAACGGCGCGATCAGCTTTTTGAGCAGCGGCGGGTGAGGCAGGTAGTCGGCGTCGAAGAATACGACCACCTCGGAACTCACCAGCTCGAACGCATCCGCCAGCGCCGCAGGCTTGCCTGGCAAAGCGCCATCCGGGCGATGGATCGCGCGAATTAACCCATTCGATCTCGCAGCATAGCTGTCGAGGATGGATCCGGTGGCATCGCGCGAACGATCATTGACGACGATGACCTTGAGCGACCCTTCCGGATAGTCGAGCTGCGTCAGGTGATCGAGACAACCCGCGAGCACCTGCTCTTCATTATGCGCGGCCACCAGTACACTAACCGTCGGCCACTCCTTCATCTGAACGCGGCTGAACGGATTGGAGTGTGGGAGCCCAATGGAAACAATCGAGAAGCAAATCTGGCGCACAAGAAAGATGAGCGTGATCACGGCGTTCAGTGCAAAGACGCCCAGGAACATGAGCTGCAGGATCAGGGTTGCGACGGAGCCGGCCATGGCGGCTTACAGGGGAATCTTGAGGCCGACCAAGGCGCCGGACACGGTGTAATATTTGTTCGTCGTGATATCGCCGCGGATGAAGATCTCATATCCGCTGTGGAATCGATAACCGATGTTCGGCCCGCCGCCGTAGAACTTCGATCTTACATCGGTTCCGAGGACCGAATCGTACGCCATGTATCCGCCATGCGCGGCAATTCCGAGGCGCAATCCGTTGCTGCGAACGTTGGTGATGCCACCGCCCAGGGACCAACCGGTCTTGCCGTTCTTCGTGAAGAAGGCACTGGCGTCCGCCTGTGCGACGAAAGTGCCCGCACTGCCTGCGCTGATATATTGAGCGACCTGTAGCGATGGGGCAACCTGCGAACCGCCATCGCGGAAGTGCCGGTAAGTGACGCTCGGTCTGGCAATTAGCCCCTTCAGCGGCTGGAGCTCGAGCTCGCCGCTGAGATACAGGTTGGGCAGGATATTTTGATTTCCTGTCGACGTACCGGCCATGAGCTTGACCCGCCCAAGGCCAAGAACGCCATGCGACACCCCGAATGCGGCGTATCCGGCATTTTGTTCGCGATCGACATAAAGAACGTCCGAGTGAAACCCGGTATCGCCCTGGTAAAGGTCGGTGAAGAGACCGGTCACAAATCGATCGGCATAGCCGTCGCTCGCTTGGTAGAAGCCCGAGTAGGCAGTCATGTGCGATTCCAAACCCGACAGCGGTGGCATCGGAAGAAGCACTGGCGCTGCGCTTGGGAACTGGACCGCTGCCGAGTTCGCTTCTGCGCTCGACGAAGCGACCGACGCAGAGGTCGAGTCCGAACCCGAGCCGGATGCCAAAGCAGCTGACGGCGCAATCGCGAGTCCCGCTCCTGCTGCCAGACAGATGTATCTGAATAATTGAGTCATGGTTCTTTTCCTTCGTTAGCGGGATTGCTGGTCAGGCAGCCGCAGCCATGGCGACAGCGGCGGATCCAGCGAGATAATTGACGATGCGTTCGGCTGCCCGGCCGTCCCCGAACGGGTTGGGGGCAGACGACATTGCGGCGAACAGGCGGCCCTGCGTCAGGAGCTCCGCGACGAGCGACTGGAGCCGGCCGGTGTCGTGGCCCACGAGAATACCGTTGCCGCAGTCGATGCATTCGGGCCGCTCGGTCGTGTCGCGAAGAATGAGCGTGGGCTTGCGAAACGTTGGCGCTTCCTCGGCGAGGCCGCCGGAATCCGTAATCAGCAACGAGCAGCTCTGGAGAGCGAAGATCATCTCGTCATAACTGAGCGGCTCGAGCAGCCTGACATTGGAATTGCCGCCGAGAATCCGCTGCGCCGGGTGCTTGATGTTGGGATTGGGATGCACCGGAAAAATCACCTCAACATTGTTGTCGCGGCTGATTTGGTTCAGCGCCTTAAACACTCGCTCGACTGCTTCGCCGAAGCTTTCCCGGCGGTGCATCGTGAAAAGGATTTTCTTTCGATCGGTTGTCGATATCCCGAGACGAAGTGCTATTTGCAGTGACGGTAAGCCTTCGAGCTTTCGCGCCGCCGCGAGAGCCGCATCCACCACCGTATTCCCGGTAACGATCACCTCGCCCGGTGCACCTTCGCGTTGAAGATTGCGTTGCGCGCGTTCGGTCGGCGCGAAATGAAAGTTTGCGAGGCGCCCGACCATCGCCCTGAAACCTTCTTCCGGCCAGGGAGACTTCAGATCGAACGTGCGAAGGCCGGCTTCGACATGCGCAATATCAATCTTGTGGAAAAAAGCTGACAGGGCTCCAGCAAATGCCGTTGCAGTATCACCCTGAACAATAACAAGATCGGGACGAGCTGCGTGGAAGACGTCAGGAAGCCTTCGTAAGATTGCCTTAGTGACGTGATCGATAGTTTGTCCGGGCTCCATGATATCCAGATCAAAATCTGGCATCACTCCGAAGAAATCGCAAACAGGAGCGACCAATTGGCCGTGTTGACCGGTTGAGCAGACAGTTACGTCAAATCGAACGTCTTCACGTAGTGCGAGTACAACCGGAGACAGTTTGATCGCTTCCGGACGAGTTCCGAAAACAACCAATACCCTTTTCTTGACTGGCCCCATGAATGCCTCCCCAATACCGATGAACGGTGTGCGATGGGGGGAGTTAACGCCGGGGTTACGATGAATTCACGTTGATCCGAAATCGACTAAATTTGCGCCGAATACATTTTAGTTTTCGCGGAAACGTGCGGCTTTTCCGGTTCGATCAGGATGTATATTTTTTGCGAAAAAGGGTCCGAGCGCGATAATCAGGCTTCCTAACGACCCAACTGGCACGGAGTAGGTCGGGAACCAAAAACTAGCTTTGACCGGCGGGATCAGCCTTGACCAAAGATGCGAGCGAGCGAGCCGTCAGCTAAATTACAAAACCACAGCGATCCGCGGGAGTTCGAGTATCCATGTTGCGGCCGCGGTTGAGATGGTCATCGATTTCGGCAGCAGCCCCGATCATCCGTCCATAAAGGAACACATTGAACGCAGCGTTCTCCAGCTGACCTAAGGACAGTTCGCCCGACCGATAGTTCGGCCAGAGCAGCTTCAACAGCAACGCAGCGATGACCGCATCAATATTCACACAAAACTGCGTGCGGGTCGCGCCGACTTCATAAAGCGCCTGAACAAGCTCGAGGTAGTAAGCATGGAAAATGTTGTACTCGCCTTGCTGCTCCGTCGTCCGGGCGATGAACCGTTCACGGGGATCGAAATTGACGGTCTCGCCGCGGAAAATTGGGTGATTGGCCCCCGGGATGGCTCTTGGCTCAGCGTCGCCGGCCTCCTTGGCTGCAACTCGCTCGGCTCGATAACGGATGGCGAAATCGGTTGCCATTTTCTTCAAATCCAGAGCGTGGTCCGGATCTCCTGGATTAGCGAGCTCGGCACCCGCGAATGCATCAAGCAAGAATGCAATGCCTTCATAGCCATTGCCACCGTGGCTGTAGCCGGAGTGGGTCAGGAAGCCCATCATGGCTTTGTTGATCTGCACGCGTGATGGCGATTGCGGTCCGTCTGCGGCGACCGCACCTTTGGCGCCCTGCGCGGTAATCGCTCCGGGGCCGTTTGAAATCAGGAGTCCAACCAGCATCTGCAGGGGTAGCGCCATACCGGGCTCCGGCCTGCGGCCGGTGATCGCCAAGAACAGGAAGTCTGCCATGGTCCAGGAGTTGAATCGATCCTCGCGCGCTACGCCGGCAAGATTGCCATGCTGATGATGTTCAGCGGGAATCGAAGCGCCGATCATCACGCCATAGAGTCTCAAGTACCAAGGCAGCGTTTCCGCAGTCAGCCGCGAAATCCGCTTTTGCTTTAGCGGCATCCAGGCAATCGTCACGGCGATAGCTGCAAGAAGCGCGTCGCGCGAAGGCCGGTCGCATGAGCGAACCACGTACCGCAAGAACACCGACCGTCCGCCGCGGGCACGAACGGCCTCAAGGATAGCTTCCGGGCGCGGGTCAGACGCCTCCTCTTCTCGAGCCGAGAGGAGATCGCGGATCGCAGCGCTAGCCGGGATCGTCGCAATATCGAAGGTTTCGTCGCGCGGGTCCTGCAAGTCGGAATGAGCGAACAGATCAATGAGCGCTTTCGCACAATCCAGTGCGCGAACGACGCGCTTGGGTCCAACGATGGCAGCCGCCGCTGCCATAATCGTGTTTGGTGAGTTGCCCGCCGCACGGGCAGCTTCAGCCGCCATCAAAGCGGGATCACCTACGAGATTCATTTCGGAGGCAATGAGGATGTCGAGCATTGCACGATCGTCTGACCCGGCGATATCGTGGACCAGGGGCAAGGCGAGTATGACCGTGAACACTCGCGACCTGCGTCCTAGGATCGATCGCGGTAGCACCGGACTTGTCCTTCATCGACTGGCGCGGAAATACCTTTCCGATTTGGCGATCGAGACCATCGATCTGCGATGCATAAGGCTCTGCTGGGCGCACTGGATGTAAACGCAGTCGGTCTGGAAGAGCGAGCCCCTGATCGTTTGCAAGCCAAGGTTTGAGCGAGAGATCGCCGCGAGGTTCGAAATCCGGGTTAATGCCGCGATCGCCCATTACTGCCGACAATGCTGCTGGGATATCGGCAATATTCCTGACGAGAGCGCCTCTTGCTGAGAAAGCGGGGTTCTCCGCTGTGAACGGCGCACCCACGCCGAACGCATCCAGAAACCATTGCTCCTTGGCTTCTGCACTGTCGCCCGAGCCCGCGAGAGCCCCCGCATGTCCTACCGCGCGGGTGAGCTTGGATTTCCAGCGGCCGACAACGCATGCGACAACGGGTTTGTCGAACTGGAGGCCGCGCTCGTAATAGCCGCCCGGCTCGACGTAGAGCACTGCAGCTCGGGAACGTTTGTCGGCAGCAAACGCGATCGCAAAGTCCTTTGCCGAGTAGTGGATATAGACGTCCTTGCCCGACGATATGAGGGTCGTCGTTCCCCAACCGGCAGTCGCCAGATACTGAGCTATTGTCGTGGTGAATCCACCGGAATTGGAGAAGATTGCGATCGAGCCCTTGAGTAGCGATTCTTCGGGCGTGTCGCCGCCTAGAGCGCCGCCAATTCGAACCCTGTTCCAGCTGTCGGCCATGCCGAGGCAATTGCCGCCGAACACGTCGACGCCGGCTGCCTGCGCCATCGCTCGAACTTCCCGGGCGTCGTGAACGGAGACCTTTTCCGTAATGATGACGATCTTGCGTAGCTCGCGATTGACACGGACGAGTTCCGCGACGCCGTCTCGAACGCCGGCTGGCGGCAAATAGACGACTCCCGTGTCGAACCGATGTCCAGCGTCCAACCCCTCTCGAACATTATTGAAAACGGGAATTTCGCCCAGGGGTGTCTTTAGTGTCTGTCCCTTCCGTCCAGGCGACGTTCCGAAGGCGACGTTGCCGCCCGAAAAAGCGTGGCAGACCGGCGTCACCTGGCTCGACTCGCCGCCTAGAATGTTGAGCACACATACGCGATCCTCGCGCGTCGCGACTTGTTCGAGCGACCTCACCCCAAGATGATATGGCAGGCCGGAGACGGACTCGCGGTTCATGCCGTTGCCTCCTCAGCAACGCGCATTTGCTTCGCGATTGCTGCTCGTCCGCCCGAATTCATCCACAAGTTCACATTTCGGGCGTAGAGAACGACCTCAGACATAGCGCTGTCGAAGCCAAACTGCCGGTAGGGTATACCTAAGCCGTCGCAGGTCTCGGCGATTGCGCCCATTCCCCGGATGAGATTGGGACCGCCCCGGCCAACGACGACGTACAGCGGTGTTGGTCCATGCGTCGCAAAATATTCGCGCAGGGCATCCCCCATGGCGCGAAAGGTCTCGTAGATATCTGTGTTGTTCGATTTTCCCCCAATGATGAGAAGGACATTGGCCTGCGCCAGCCAATGGCGGTAGCAGATGCGGGCAACCGACTTCATCTTCTCGTATGGGGGATTGCCTCCAAAGTCGGACGAGATGATCGCTTCGTCGCCCAGGAGCTCCGTGACGAGTGAATTGGCACCTCCGCCAAACGTCGGTGCCAATATCGTCCCACCTGAATTGATGACGAATACGTCGGACTGACCCTGGTGAGTGCGGAGTTCGTTGACCTCGCGCTCGAAATCCGACGCGTCAGCGGCAAAAAGATCTGCGGGCAGCTTGAGCCGCTCGACTCTATGATCGTCGCGATCGAAGCCGCATTTAAAGTCGCACGCGACTGGAATGAGCCGGCCGTTTCGATCCGGCCGCATGCGGATCGGATTCAGCTCCAACGTCGTCATCCCATAGTGGTGCACCAGGTCCCAGAGCCTCGGCAGATGCTGGACCAAGGGTGAGATGATCGGCCGCGGAGCGCCCACGTCGGAAAGTGCGTTGGCGACAACGAAGGCCTTGAGACCAGTCAGGGCATCGAACGGAACGTTCGCGATCTCGCTTGGGTCGAGCTCTTCGATATCGATGCCGCCACGATGGGTAAGGGTCATCGTCGGGGCGCGGAATTCGGTGGAATCAGTGATTGAGAAATAGACCTCGTGGTCGGCCGGAATGCCGGCTTCGAAAGTCACGCCGTTGGCCTTGACGATGGTTTCACCAGCGCGATGCTGGGCGAAATAGAGTCGTTCTTTTTCCGCCAACGCCTCCTTCAGCGTCGTCGCTCGGCCGACAAGACCAGCCTTGCCTTTCTTGCCCACTCCGCCCTTGAAGACCGGCTTTACGAATATCGTACCGTGCCGCGCGATCAGCGCCTGG
>WNFM01061497.1_pt2 | contig 15310 bp, 12 predicted proteins | sample 5400271 | NCBI WGS metagenome assembly WNFM01 (sample SAMN13153352, study PRJNA577476) | soil metagenome | isolation source: 60 cm saprolite on Douglas fir-dominated hillslope | place: USA:California | collected 2013-09-17
CCCGTGCGCGTCGGGCTCATCGGCGCGGGCAAGTTCGGCTCGATGTTCCTGGCGCAGGCGCCGCGCACGCCGGGCCTGCACATCGCCGCCATCGCCGACCTCGCGCCGGCGCGCGCTCGGGACGCGCTCGCGCGCGTCGGCTGGCCGGCCGAGCAATCTGCGGCGCGCTCGGTCGAGGACGCCGTGAAGCGCGGCGGCACCTGCATCACCGACGACGCCGCGGCGATGATCGCGTCGCCGGGCATCGAGGTGGTGATCGACGCCACCGGGCATCCGCCATCGGGCATCCGCCATGCGCTGCTGTGCTGCGCGCATGGCAAGCACGTCGTCATGGTCAATGTCGAGGCCGACGTCCTCGCCGGGCCGCTACTGGCGCGCCGCGCCGCCGCGGCGGGAATCGTCTATTCGATGGCCTATGGCGATCAGCCCGCGCTCATCGCCGAGCTGGTGGATTGGGCGCGCGCCGCGGGATTCGAGGTGGCCGCCGCCGGCAAGGGCACCAAATACCTGCCGCAGTACCACGCCTCGACGCCCGACACGGTGTGGGGCCATTACGGGCTCACGCCGGAGCAGGCGAAGCTCGGCGGCATGAACGCGCAGATGTTCAACTCCTTCCTCGACGGCACGAAGTCGGCGATCGAGATGGCGGCGGTGGCGAACGCCACCGGCCTGGCGCCGGCGCCCGACGGCCTGGGATTCCCCGCCTGCGGTGTTGACGACCTACCGCGACTGCTGAAGCCCGCGAGCGAAGGCGGCGTGCTCGCGCATCGAGGCCAGGTCGAGGTGATCTCCTCGCTCGAGCGCGACGGGCGGCCGGTGTTCCGTGATCTGCGCTGGGGCGTCTACGTCACCTTCGCGGCGCCGGACGACTACGTGCGCCGCTGCTTCGGCGAATACGGCCTCGTCACCGACCCGAGCGGGCGCTACGCGGCGATGTACAAGCCTTATCACCTCATCGGCCTCGAGCTCGGCATCTCCGTCGCCAGCGTCGCGCTGCGCGGCGAGGCGACCGGCGCGGCCACCGGCTTCCGCGGCGACGCCGTCGCCACCGCCAAGCGCGACCTCAAGGCCGGCGAAATACTCGACGGCGAGGGCGGCTTCACCATCTGGGGCCGCCTCATGCCGGCGGTGGATTCGCTGGCGCGCGGCTGCCTGCCGATCGGGCTCGCCCATGGCGTCAAGCTCACCCGCGCCGTCAAGGCCGGAGAGGCGCTGCGTTGGGCCGATGTCGCCGCCGACGAGAGCGAGCAGGCGGTGCAGGTGCGGCGCGAGATGGAGGCGATGTTCCGCCGCGACTGGGGCCATGCGCGGCGCGCGCCCGGCGCCGCGGCGGAATGAGCGGCAAGGTGCTGCACGTCGCCGGCGGACGTTGAGCCGCAGCGGCGTTTTTTGCACCGGGGCGCGCTTTTGCGGTATGAACGGCGCCCGTCCATGCCGCGTCCCACCCTTCCCGCAGCCCCTGCCGTTCCGTCACCGAGCGCCGCCGACGGCCCCTTGGCGCAATATCGCGCGCGGCTCCAGGCGGGCGAGATCATGCCGGCCCCGGCGCAGCGCCTCGCCGTCGACAAGCTGCAGAGCCTGTGGCGCGCCTTGCAGCACTACAAGCCCGGCAACGGCGAGGGCGGCTGGCGCGCGCGGCTGGGACTGGCGCCGGCGAGCGACCCGCCGCCGCTCGGGCTCTACATCTTCGGCGGCGTCGGGCGCGGCAAGAGCATGCTCATGGACATGTTCTTCGCGACGGCGCCGATCGAGCGCAAGCGCCGCGTGCATTTCTACGCCTTCATGCTGGAAGTGCACGAGCGCATCCACGCGCGCCGCGGCAAGAAAGGCGATCCGATCGGGCCGGTGGCGCAGGCCATCGCCAAGCAGGCGACGCTGCTGTGCTTCGACGAGTTCCAGGTCACCGACATCGCCGATGCGATGATCCTCGGCCGCCTCTTCACCGCGCTGTTCGAGGCCGGCGTCGTCGTCGTCGCCACCTCGAACCGCGCGCCCGACGAGCTGTACAAGGACGGGCTGCAGCGCGAGCGCTTCCTGCCCTTCATCGCCCTGCTCAAGGAGAAGCTCGACATCCTCGAGCTCGATGACGGCCGCGACTACCGCCTGGTGCGCTTCGCCGGCCGCCAGGTCTATTTCACGCCCGACGACGACAGCGCCTATCGCGCGCTCGAGCGCGCCTTCGCCGACCTCACCGACAACGCCTCGGCGTCGAGCAAGACTTTGATGGTGCAGGGTCGCTTCGTCATTGTGCCGCGCGCCGCCAAGAACGTCGCCTGGTTCGACTTCGCCGCTCTCTGCGGCCAGCCGCACGGCCCCGCCGACTATCTGGCGCTGTGCGAGACCTTCCACAGCTTCATCGTCGAAGGCATCCCCAGGCTCGGGCCGGAGCGGCGCGACGAGGCCAGGCGCTTCAACATCTTCATCGACGCGCTCTACGAGGCGCATGGCAATCTCGTCTGCTCCGCCGCCGCGCCGCCGCAGGAGCTTTACACCGACGGCGACGGCGCCTTCGAGTTCCGGCGCACGGTCTCGCGCCTGACGGAGATGCAGAGCGACGGCTACCTGACGCGCGGGCGGGGGTGAACGAAGCCGCCGATTCAGAAAATGCGGCGATCGTCGCCATAGTGCGGTAAGATGCCGGTTGGTCGGGGGCTGGTGTGACGCTCCCCGGCGCATGGCCTCCGCGGAACATTGAATGGCGCCGCAGGGAATACCCATGAGCGACATCGACACGATCACCGCGCCCGATCCGCCGGCAGTCATCGCCGAAGCACCCGCCTATCGCATTCCGCTGCCGAGCCCGTCTGTTTTCGACGGGCTCGGTCCCGAGGTGCGATTGGCGCTCGAGGACGAGCTCGAATGGTTCAGCCTGCCGGGCGGCCGGGTTCTCTACGAGGCCGGCGATCCGGCCGACGGCCTCTATCTGGTGCTGTCGGGTTGTCTCGGCGTCGTCCGGGGGCCCGCCGGACATGCCGAGCTCTTTGCCGAGGTCGTCGCCGGCGAGACCGTCGGCGACTTGGCCTTGCTCGCGCAACGGCCGCAGCCGGCCACGGTCATCGCGCTGCGCGACACCTCGCTCGTCCGTCTCAACAAAGGTGCGTTCGAAGCTCTGGCGCGGCGGCACCCGAGCATCTTGCTGCCGCTGGCTTTGCGTGTCGTCGGGCGGCTGGAGCGGGCCTTGGCATCCCGACCGATCACCCTGACCGTGCCAAAGACGGTAGCCCTGATCCCGCTCGATGCCGAAATTCCCGCCGAAGCGCTCGCCGATGCGCTGGCCGACGCGCTCATGGCGGGCGGGATGCGGGTCAAGGTCCTCGACGCGTCCGCCCACGAGCAGATCGAGGACATGTTCTATGCGATCGAGATCGCGCACGATCTCGTCATCTACCGCGCCGACGCGCGCGGCTCGCCCTGGACGCAGATGTGCATCCGCCGCTCGGACCGCGTTCTGCTCATCGCGGGGTCAAAGGCGTCGCCCGTCGAGTGCTTGCGCCGGCTGGTGGCGGCGATCACCGAGGTGCCGTGGCGGCGCGCCGAGCTGGTGTTGCTGCAGGGCTCGGGCGCGCGCCTGCCGATGGCCGCCGAACCCTGGCTCGGCCGTCTGCCCGTGCCGTTCCACTGTCATATCAGGCCCGACAGCAAGGAAGATGTCGCGCGCCTCGGGCGCTATTTGACCGGACGAGCGGTCGGTCTCGTCCTGTCCGGCGGCGGCGCGCGCGGCTACGGCCATATCGGCGTGATCAAGGCGCTGCGCGAATCAGGCATTCCCATCGACCTGGTCGGCGGCACGAGCATCGGCTCGATCATGGCCGCGGCGGCGGCGCTGGAATGGGACGAGAAGGAGTTCCACGAGCGCATGCATGCGGCCTTCGTCGCCTCCAATCCGCTCGACGACTACGCCTTTCCGCTGGTCGCGCTGACCCGCGGGCGCAAGGTGACGCAGCGGCTGCGCGAGCACTTCGGCGAGGCGCGTGTCGAGGATTTGTGGCGGCCCTATTTTTCCGTGGCGACGAACCTGACGACCGGCGGGATGGCGATCCAGCGCAGCGGCCTGCTGTGGCGCGCGCTCCGGGCGAGCATCGCCATTCCGGGATTGCTGCCGCCGCTCGTCGAAGGCGGCGAAGTGCTGGTCGACGGCGCGGTCATGAACAATCTGCCCTCGGACATCATGAGCGCGATGCGCCGCGGGCCGGTCATCGGCGTCGATGTCACGCGCTACCAGACCCTGACCGCCAAAGAGGGAAACGGGCAGTGGTCGCTGCGCGGGCTCGTCGCCGGGCCCGACTATGACGGCCCCGGGATCGTCAGCCTCCTGCTGCGCGCCGGCACCATGGGTGGCGACGCCCAGACGATGATGAGCCGGGCCCATGCCGACGTGCTGCTCGAGCCGCCGCTGCAGCACGTCAACATTCGCGACTGGCACGCCTTCGACCGCACCATCGAGGCCGGCTATCGCTACACGATGGAGCGCATGGGCGAGCTCGAAAGAGTATCGCGTGGCAGCCACTGACAAATCGCAGGGCCTGCCCGTGCGGGGATGAATGCAGGCGCCGGCGATGATCGGGGACCGAGTCGTGTTCGCGGCAAAGGCGCGATCGGCGCGGTGTTCGGCAACTGCCGCGACTCTCGTCGATTTGCTTAGTTGGCCCGCTGAGCCTGCTGCTGCTTGGCCACCAGCGCGTCATCGATTTCCTTGGCGCGCCGCGCGGCTGGCCGATTGGCGAGACGTTGCCAATACCGCTCAAAGCCGGGGCGCTTCTCCATCGAGCCGAACTGCAAGCCCCAGCCGATCTGCGACCCGAGATAAACATCGGCGGCGGAAAAGCCGTCGCCCAGCAGATAGTCGCCTTGCGACACCGCGCTCTCGAGCGCATTCATGACATCGGCAAAGCAGCCGTAACCGACCATGCCCTCGCGTCCCGCCGGCACGACCAGGCCCATCGCCTTGTTGCTCACCGCCGCCTCGACCGGACCGGCGGCGAAGAACATCCAGCGATAATAGGGACCGCGCAGGCGATGGCTTGGCGGCGGCGCGAGGCCGGCCTGTGGGAATGCATCGGCGAGATAGGCGCAGATGGCGGCTGCCTCGGTCACGACGGTGTTGCCGTGTCGGATGGCCGGCACTTTTCCCATCGGATTGATCGACAGATAGTCCGGCGCCTTCATCGTCGTGCCGAAGTCGAGCAGCTCGCTGCGATAGGGATGCCCGATCTCCTCGAGCATCCAACGCACGATCCGGCCGCGCGACATCGGATTGGTATAGAAGACGAGCTCGTCGGTCATTGGCCGATCCCCTCTCTTGGTCGAACGTTAACGCGAAATCTTGGCCGCATGGAAGGATTTTTCCAAGCAACGAAGCAGAGGTCCGCTCGTGGCAGATACGCTAGAACAGTTCCACCCAAACAGCTTCCTGACGAGGTCGATACGGCCGACAATGGTTGCCGATGCGAGGCAGGTTGCCCGTCCCGTGAGGCCGCTTGCTCCGTCCTGCAAATCGGAGTAAGACGCCCGCCGTCTCAGCCGGACATCAGCCAATAAGAGGTCGCGGATGGCACGGAACAAGATCGCGCTGGTCGGCGCCGGGCAGATCGGCGGCACGCTCGCCTTGCTCGTCGGCTTGAAGGAGCTGGGCGACGTCGTGCTGTTCGATGTCGTCGACGGCGTGCCGCAAGGCAAGGCGCTCGATATCGCCGAGGCCTCGCCGGTCGAGGGCTTCGACGCCAAGTTCGCCGGCGGCAACGACTACTCGGTCATCGCCGGGGCCGATGTGGTGATCGTCACCGCGGGTTTCCCGCGCAAGCCCGGCATGAGCCGCGACGACCTCATCGGCAAGAACGCCGAAGTCGTCGCTACCGTCGGGCAGAACATTCGGAAGCATTGCCCCAACGCCTTCGTCATCACCATCACCAACCCCTTGGACGTGATGGTGTGGGTGATGCGCGAATCCTCGGGCCTGCCGCATCAGCGCGTCATCGGCATGGCCGGCGTGCTCGACAGCGCGCGCTTCCGCTATTTCCTCGCTGAGGACATGGGCGTCTCGGTCGAGGACGTCACCGCCTTCGTGCTGGGCGGCCACGGCGACGACATGGTGCCGCTCATCCGCTATTCGACGGTAGCGGGCATCCCGCTGCCCGATCTCGTCAAGATGGGCTGGACCACCCAGGAGCGCATCGACAAGATCGTGCAGCGCACGCGCGGCGGCGGCGGCGAGATCGTCAACCTCCTGAAGACCGGCTCGGCCTTCTACGCGCCGGCGGCGTCGGCGATCGCCATGGCCGAGTCCTACCTGCGCGACAAGAAGCGCGTGCTGCCCTGCGCCGCCTGGCTCACCGGCCAATACGGGGTCAAGGACCTCTATGTCGGCGTGCCCGCGGTGATCGGCGCCAAGGGCGTCGAGCGCATCGTCGAGATCGCCCTCAACGGCGATGAGAAGGCCATGTTCGAGAAATCCGTGGCCGCGGTGCGCGGCCTTGTCGAGGCCACCCGGAAGCTCCAGGCGGGCGCCAAGGGCTGAGTGCGGCTGCACCCCTCACCCCAACCCTCTCCCGCAAGGGGAGAGGGGCGAAGAGTGCCGTTTCCCTCTCCCCTTGCGGGAGAGGGAGGGACCCGCGCAGCGGGAGGGTGAGGGGGTGTAAATGAGGCAGAAGAGACAAGGAATTCGCGTAAACCAGACTTGAGCCATTGCCGGGCTATGCATCCGGGCCGCCAAATCCCATCTTAAGGGCGCCGGGACAGGCGGGTGGGGCTCCGGCCCGCATCCGCGCCCGGCACATTGCGGTCGGAAAAAGCCATGTCGCGACAGGACCAGAACACTTTCCTCTACGGCTCCAACGCCACCTTCATCGCCGAGCTCTATTCGCGCTACCTCGAGGACCCCGCCTCGGTCGACGAGAGCTGGCGCAGCTTCTTCGCCGAGCTGGCCGAGCAGGCGCCGGACGTGCTGAAGGAGCTGGACGGCCCCGGCTGGGGCCGCGAGCGCAGCCATGTCATCGCCAACGGCCATGCCGAGGCCGCTTCGGGCAACGGCCATGCCGCGGCGGCGATGCCGGAGGCGCCGGTGGCCGCGCCCGAGACGCGCCAAGCGACGCTCGACGCGCTGCGCGCGTTCCAGATCATCCGCGCCTATCGCGTACGCGGCCATCTCCTCGCCGATCTCGACCCGCTCGGCCTCATCCGCATGACCGAGCATCCCGACCTCGATCCCAAGACCTACGGCTTCACTGCGGCCGATTACGACCGGCCGATCTTCGTCAACGGCGTGCTCGGCTTCCAGTCGGCGACGCTGCGCCAGATCCTCGACGCCCTCAAGGCGACCTATTGCGGCCATGTCGGCGTCGAGTACATGCACATGCAGGAGCTCGAGCAGCGCCAATGGATCCAGGCGCGCATCGAGGTGCCGCGCAACCAGACCGAATTCACCCGCGAGGGCAAGCGCGCCATCCTGCAGCGCCTGACCGAGGCCGAGATGCTCGAGCGCTTCCTCGACCGCCGCTACACCGGCACCAAGCGCTTCGGCCTCGAAGGCGGCGAGTCGCTCATCCCCGCGCTCGAGCAGGTGATCAAGCGCGGCGGGCAGCTCGGCATGCAGGAGCTGATCCTGGGCATGCCGCATCGCGGCCGGCTCAGCGTGCTCACCAACATGATGGGCAAGCCCTTCGCCGCCCTGTTCTCGGAATTCCAGGGCAATCCCGCCAACCCCGCCGATGTCCAGGGCTCGGGCGACGTCAAATATCATTTGGGCACCTCGACCGACCGCGATTTCGACGGCAAGGTCGTGCATCTCTCGCTGACCGCCAACCCTTCGCATCTCGAAGCGGTCAATCCCGTTGTGCTCGGCAAGGTGCGCGCCAAGCAGCGCCAGCGCCAGGACACCAGCCGCGACGAGGTGGTGGGGCTGCTCATGCATGGCGACGCCGCCTTCGCCGGCCAGGGGCTGGTGGCGGAATCGCTGGAGCTGTCGGAGCTCAAGGGCTACCGCAGCGGCGGCACCATCCATTTCGTCGTCAACAACCAGATCGGCTTCACGACGAGCCCGTCCTTTGCGCGCTCGAGCCCGTACCCGTCCGACGTCGCCAAGATCATCCAGGCGCCGATCTTCCATGTGAATGGCGACGACCCGGAAGCGGTGGTGCATGTGGCGCGCATCGCCACCGAGTTCCGCCAGCGCTTCAAGAAGGACGTGGTGGTCGACATCTTCTGCTATCGCCGCCATGGCCATAACGAGACCGACGAGCCGGCCTTCACCCAGCCGATCATGTACCGCGCCATCGCCGACCATCCGACGACGCGGCAGATCTACGCCAAGCGGCTGATCGAAGAGGGCGTCGTCACCGAGGCCGAGGCCGAGGCGATGGTGAACGCGTTCATGGCCTATCTCGACACGCAGTTCGAGGCGGCCAAGAACTATCGCCCCAACAAGGCCGACTGGCTCGACGGCGCGTGGAGCGGGCTCAAGGTCGCCTCGGGCGATCTGCGCCGCGGCGAGACCGCGGTGGCGATGGAAGTGCTGGGCGAGGTCGGCACGGCGCTCACCACCGTGCCCGAGGGCTTCAACCTCAACCGCAAGATCGCGCGCCAGCTCGAGGCCAAGCGCAAGGCGATCGAGGCCGGCGAGGGGATCGACTGGGCGACCGGCGAGGCGCTCGCCTTCGGCACACTGTGCGCCGAAGGCACCTTCGTGCGCCTGTCGGGGCAGGATTCCGGCCGCGGCACCTTCTCGCAGCGCCACGCCGTGCTGGTCGATCAGCAGACCGAAGACCGCTACATCCCCTTGAACCATGTGCGCGCGGGCCAGGCGGCGTTCGAGGTGCTCGACAGCCCGCTCTCCGAGCAGGCCGTGCTCGGCTTCGAATACGGCTACAGCCTCGCCGACCCGCATGCGCTGGTGCTGTGGGAGGCGCAGTTCGGCGACTTCGTCAACGGTGCGCAGGTCATCATCGACCAGTTCATCAGCTCGGGCGAGGCCAAGTGGCTGCGCATGTCCGGCCTCGTCCTGCTGCTGCCGCACGGCTATGAAGGGCAGGGGCCGGAGCATTCCTCGGCGCGGCTCGAGCGCTTCCTCCAGCTCTCCGGCGAGGACAATCTCCAGGTCTGCAACCTCACCACCGCGGCCAATTATTTCCACGCGCTGCGCCGGCAGGTGCGGCGCGATTTCCGCAAGCCGCTGGTCGTCATGACGCCGAAATCGCTGCTGCGCAGTGCCGAGGCGGCGTCGAAGCTTGCCGAGATGGGGCCGGGCACCTATTTCCGCCGCACCATCGACGAGACCGATCAGCTCGTCCCCGACGACAAGGTGAACCGCGTAGTGCTGTGCTCCGGCAAGGTCTATTACGATCTGCGGGCGGCGCGGCGCGAGCGCAAGATCAGGGACGTGGCCATCGTCCGCCTCGAGCAGCTGCATCCCTTCCCGGCGAAAGCCCTGGCCGATTCCATCGGCAAATATCGCTTCGCCGATGTCGTCTGGTGCCAGGAGGAGCCGCAGAACATGGGCGCCTGGAGCTTCGTCGAGCGGCGCATCGAGCAGGTGCTGGTCGGCCTCGACGGCAAGGCCAAGCGGCCGCGCTATGTCGGCCGGCCCGAGGCGGCGGCGACGGCGACCGGACTGTTGAAGCGGCACAATGCCGAGCAGGCCAAGCTGGTCGACGAAGCCCTCTCGATCACCTGAACCACCGAAGCGGGGACAATCCATGGCGACCGACATCAAGGTGCCCACGCTGGGCGAATCTGTGACCGAGGCGACGGTGGCGCGGTGGCTGAAGAAGATCGGCGACGCGGTCGCGATGGACGATCCGCTGGTCGAGCTCGAGACCGACAAGGTGACGCTCGAAGTCAACGCGCCAGCGGCCGGCACGCTGTCGGAGATTGCCGTGGCCGAGGGCAGCAACGTCGCCGTCGGCGCGGTGCTTGGCCGCATCGGCGACGGCGCCGCGAAGGCGGCGGCGCCGGGCCGGGCGCAACCCGCGGCCGCGGTGGCGCAGAGCGAGACCAGGGCGCCCGCGGCGGCCGCCGCAGCTTCGGCCTCGGCCTCGGCCGGCGGCAACATCGCCGTGCTCGAGCGCTCGGGCCCGGCGGTGCGCAAGCTGGTCGAGGAGAACAAGCTCGACCCCGCGAAGATACCTGCCACCGGCAAGGATGGCCGGCTGACCAAGGGCGACGTGCTGGCGCAGATCGAGCGCGGCGGCGTCGCCGCTGCTCCCGCCACTGCAGGTGCCAAGCCGGCGCCCGCGCCGCCGCCGGCCGCGCCGCGTCCGCCGCGCGAGCCGGGGGCGCGCGAGGAGCGCGTGCGCATGACGCGGCTGCGCCGCCGCATCGCCGAGCGCCTCAAAGAGGCGCAGAACAACGCCGCCATGCTCACCACCTTCAACGAGGTGGACATGACCGAGGTGATGGCGCTGCGTGAGCGCTACCGCGACAGCTTCGAGAAGAAATACGGCGTGCGCCTCGGCTACATGTCGCTCTTCGTCAAGGCGTGCATCGTCGGCTTGAAGGAGATCCCCGCGGTCAACGCCGAGATCGACGGCGAGGATATCATCTACAAGAACCACTACGACGTCGGCGTCGCCGTCGGCACCGAGCAGGGGCTCGTCGTGCCGGTGGTGCGCGACGCCGACCGGCTCAATTTCGCCGAGATCGAGAAGACCATCGCCGAGCTCGGCCGCCGCGCGCGCGACGGCAAGCTCAGCCTCGAGGATCTCTCCGGCGGCACCTTCACCATCTCCAATGGCGGCATCTACGGCTCGCTGATGTCGACGCCGATCCTCAACCCGCCGCAATCCGGCATCCTCGGCATGCACAAGATCCAGAAGCGGCCGATGGTGGTAGGCGAGCGCGTCGAGGCGCGGCCGATGATGTATCTGGCGCTCTCCTACGACCACCGCATCGTCGACGGCCGCGAGGCCGTGACCTTCCTGGTGCGCGTCAAGGAATGCATCGAGAATCCCGAGCGCATGCTGTTCGACGTGTGATGTAAGCTTCTCCAAGCCCGCCCCCCAAGGATCGAGGAAACCGCGTCATGGCCGATACTTACGACGTCATCGTCATCGGCGGCGGGCCGGGCGGCTATGTCGCGGCGATCCGCGCGGCGCAGCTCGGCCTCAAGACCGCCTGCGTCGAGAAGCGCGGCAGCCTCGGCGGCACCTGCCTCAACATCGGCTGCATTCCCTCCAAGGCGCTGCTGCAATCCTCGGAGAAATACGAGGAGGCGCGGCACGCGCTCGCCGTCCACGGCGTCAAGATCGCCGGCGTCGAGCTCGACCTGCCGACGCTGATGGCGCGCAAGGACAAGGTGGTCGGCGAGAACACGCGCGGCGTCGAATTCCTCTTCCGCAAATACAAGGTCGACTACGTCAAGGGCGCGGCGCACTTCACCGCGCCCGGCAAGCTCGCCGTGACGCCCATCAATGGCGGCCAGGCGCAGGAACTCGCGGCGAAATCGATCATCATCGCCACCGGCTCCGACATCGTGCCGCTGCCGGACGTCGAGATCGACGAGAAGACGGTCGTGTCCTCGACCGGCGCGCTGGCGCTGCCGGCCGTGCCGAAGAGCCTCGTCGTGGTCGGGGGCGGCTATATCGGCCTCGAGATGGGCTCGGTGTGGCGCCGTCTCGGCAGCGCGGTCACCGTGGTCGAATTCCTCGACCGCATCACGCCGGGCATGGACGGCGAGCTGTCGCGCAATCTGCAGCGCGTGCTGACGAAGCAGGGCTTCGCCTTTCGCCTGGGCACCAAGGTGGTGGCGGCGAAGCGCGGCGCGGACGGCGTCGCGCTCACCCTGGAGCCGGCGCAAGGCGGCGCGCGCGAGGAGATCAAGACCGATGTCGTCCTCGTGGCGATCGGCCGGCGGCCCTACACCGACGGGCTCGGCCTCGAGGCGGTGGGCGTGGTCGTCGACAACAAGGGGCGAATCAAGGTCGACCGTGACTTCGCCACCAACGTCAAGGGCGTCTACGCCATCGGCGACGTCATCGCCGGGCCGATGCTGGCGCACAAGGCGTCGGAGGAGGGCATCGCCCTGGCGGAGATGCTGGCGGGCCAGAAGACCCATGTGAACTACGAAGCGATCCCGGCGGTGATCTATACCTGGCCCGAAGTCGCCTCGGTGGGGCGCGGCGAGGAGGAGCTCAAAGCCGCGGGGATCGCCTACAAAGTCGGCAAGTTCCCGTTCTCCGCCAATCCGCGCGCGCGCGCCAACGCCGACACCGAAGGCTTCGTCAAGATCCTCGCCGATGCCCGCACCGACCGTGTGCTCGGCGTGCATATCATCGGCCCCGACGCCGGGACGATGATCGCCGAGGCCGCGCTCGCCATGGAATACGGCGCCAGCGCCGAGGATATCGCCCGCACCAGCCATGCCCATCCGACGCTGAACGAGGCGGTCAAGGAGGCCGCGCTCGCGGTCGAAGGCCATCCGATCCACATCTGAACGATGAGCACGGCGAGCGAGGCGTCGCCGCTGCTGCGCTCGCCGGGCGCCCTCGTCGCCGTGCTCTGCATCACCTCCGTACTGGGCATGCTCGGCTTCTCCAGCTTCCCGGCGCTGCTGCCGGAATTCCAGCGCGATTGGGGCTTGAGCAACACCGAAGCCGGCTGGATCAGCGGCATCTTCTATGCCGGCTATGTCGTCGCCGTGCCGCTGCTGGTCGGCTCGACCGATCGTGTCGATCCGCGCCGCATCTATCTCCTGTCCTTCCTCATCAGCGCCGCCGCCGCACTCGGATACGCGCTGCTCGCCGACGGATTCTGGTCGGCGCTGTCCTTCCGCGCTCTCGCCGGCGTCGGCCTCGCCGGCGGCTACATGCCCGGGCTCAAGCTGCTGACCGACCGCGTCGGCGGGCCGAGGCAGAGCCGCTACGTCGCCTTCTACACCGCCGGCTTCAGCCTCGGCACCGCCTTCTCCTTCGCCTTCACCGGCGAGGTCGCGGCGTGGCTGGGTTGGCGCGGCGCCTTCGCCGGCGCCGCGCTCGGCCCGATGATAGCCTTCGTGCTGGTGGTGGTGCTGCTGCGGCCGGCGACGGCGGCGGAGATGGGCGAAGCCGAGGCGCGACACACGCTTGACTTCCGCCCCGTGTTCCGCAACCGCGCGGCAATGGCCTTCATCCTCGGCTACACCGGCCACACCTGGGAGCTGTTCGCGCTGCGCTCATGGCTCGTGGCATTTCTCGTCCAGGCGGCGGCACTCGCCGGCGAGAGCGCCGACATCGCGCAGGCGAGCTGGCTCAGCATGGTGATCGTGCTGGTCAGCACCGCCGCCAGCATCTACGGCGCCGAGCTCGCCACGCGTTCCGATCGGCGCCGCGTTATCGGCCGCATCATGATGCTGTCGGTCGTGACGGCGGCGCTCACCGGCTTGAGCGCGGGCTGGCCGATCTACCTCGTCGCCGCGCTGTGCCTCGTCTATCACATGGTCATCATGGGTGATTCGGCGGCGCTGACCGGCGGCGCCGTCGCCACCTCCGCGCCCGGTCAGCGCGGCGCCACGCTCGCGGTGCATTCGATCCTGGGATTCACCGGCGCGTTCCTCGGGCCGCTCGCCGTCGGCGCCGTGCTCGATCTCGCCGGCGGCGAGACCAGCCGGCTCGCCTGGGGCCTCGCCTTTCTCACCATGGGCGCGGGATCGGCGGCGGCCCTCGTCGCCATCCGCCGGCTCTAGCCTTCTTTCGCCCGCGGATGCGCCTTGTCGTAGACGGCGACGAGCTGCGTGGCGTCGACCGCGGTATAGCGCTGCGTCGTCGACAGGCTGGCATGGCCCAGCAGCTCCTGGATTGCACGCAGATCGCCGCCCCCGGCGAGCAGATGCGTGGCGAAGCTGTGGCGCAGCGCGTGCGGCGTGGCGCTCTCGGGCAAGCCGATATAGCCGCGCAACTCTTGCAGCCGCCCCTGCACGATGCGCGGATGGAGCGGACCGCCGCGCGCACCGACGAACAGCGTATCCTGCGGCGCGAGGCGATACGGGCACACCGCGACGTAAGCGGCGATCGCCTCGGCCACGGCGGGGAGAACCGGGACGTGGCGTTGCTTGTTGCCCTTGCCGGTGACGACGAGCGTCCCCGGCTCCAGCGGCGCCTCGGCCCGCGTCAGCCCCAGCGCCTCGGAGAGCCGCAAGCCGCAGCCGTAAAGCAAGGTCAGCAGCGCGATGTCGCGCCGGCCGACCCACGCCTCGCGCGCCAGCGCGTCGACAGCGCTCAGCGCACTCGCGGCGTCTTCGACCGAGAGCGCCTTCGGCACGGCCTTCGGCAGCTTCGGCGTCCGCACGGCGGCCAGCGCCGCGTTGCGCACCAGGCCGCGGCGGTCGAGGAAGCGGAAGATCCCGCGCAGCACCGACAGCGCGCGCGCGGTCGAGCTGCGCGTCAGATCGTCCGCGGCGCGACGCGCGAGGTAGGCGCGGAAATCCGCTGGCGCCAGCGCTGCGAGCTCGGCGAGGCTCGGCACCGCGCCGCGATGCTCGGCAAGGAAATCAAGGAAGGCGGCGAGGTCGCGGCCGTAAGCGGCGAGCGTGTGCGGCGAGGCGCGCCGCTCCGCGGCAAGCCAGTCCTGCCATTGCGCGATGGCGGCGACAAGATCGGGTGTGGCGGCATAGCGGACGAGGGGCAGGAGCCGCGGCCCGCGCGGCCGGAGCCTTACGTCGGCAGGTCGAGCCATGCGGCGATGGTGATCCCGAGCGCGCGGGCGAGGAAGCCCAACAGCTCGGTGCCCTGGCCGCCGTGAAACTTGCCGGGCCGGCGCATGCCGATGCAGAGCAGCCCGGCCGGCGCCGCCGAGCTCACCGACAGGCGGAGCATCGCTACCGAACGCACCAGCCCCGCGCCGTCGCCGAACAGCCTCGGGTCGCCCTCGACGTCGCTTTGCAGCACCACGTCGCGATCGGCGCCGAGCACGGCGTCGACCGTGCCGGGAGCGAGGATCTGCACCCCCTGGTGCGTCAGGCGCGGGCGCTGCTGGCCCGACGACTCGACGGCGATGGTCACCACATCGGCGTCGAGCAGCACGGCGAGGTCGGTGGTGACGATCTGGATCAGCTGCTCGAAGCTGCTGGCGGCGAGCAGCGCCAGCACCGCCGAGTGGACGCGCGACTGGCTGGCGAGATTGGCGCGCGTGGCGGCGACGAGAGCGCGATGCTGCCCCTTGAGCCGCGCGATCTCCGCGCGCTGGTGCTGCACCATGAAATGCTGCATGTCGACGACGCGCTCGCCGCGCTGCACATTCGGCGGCGTCAGCACCTCCAGCAGCTCGGGATGCGCGAGGAGGAAATCGGGGTTCTGGCGCAGATAGGCGACGATGTCGGCGGCGGTGACGCTGCGCGCCGGGAGCGCGG
>WNFM01100872.1_pt7 | contig 15310 bp, 11 predicted proteins | sample 5400271 | NCBI WGS metagenome assembly WNFM01 (sample SAMN13153352, study PRJNA577476) | soil metagenome | isolation source: 60 cm saprolite on Douglas fir-dominated hillslope | place: USA:California | collected 2013-09-17
CTCGTGGCCGAAGATCTGCGTGAGTAATCACCACAGGACCGGCACGGCCAGCTTTTTCCCGAATCGATCTTTGTAAAAGAGCTGGCGATGGGCCGCGCCATACTCGTGGACCAGCCGGGTGAGCTTGACATCGTAACAGCAATACTCGGCGATTTCCAGCAAGCGTCCTTCGCGGAACCAGCGAATGGCCTGCATTCCCTCGGCGGTTTTTTCCACGCCGAGCGTGGCGGCGGCCACCGAATCCAGCGACAGCCGGTGCTGCAGCTTCTTTTGCAACTCGACGAGCACGTCCAGGGTCGGAATCTGGCGCAGGTCCAGGACCGTGTAGTAATGGAGCACCTCGTAATCGAACCTCAGATTGTTGAAACCAATGACGAGGTCCGCCCGCTGCAGATCCCTCAGCAGGTGGTCCACCTGTTTTTCGGCGTAGATTTTGTATTCCTGGCGGGCGGTGCTGTAGGTCACGCCAATGCTCATCCGCATCTCGCGAATTTTGTCCCAGCCGCCGACGTCCTCAGCAGACTTTTGCGTTTCCAGATCGAAATAGAGAATGTTCTTTGTCACAGGATGATCGTCAGGCCCCCTTCTGCATCAATTGCGACTTCCTTCGCGTCTTTCGGAAGTTTGACGGTGAGGACTTTGCCTCCGGGCCAGCGCACCCAAATTCCGGTCGCCGCTTCCCGGTTCCCGAAAACCTGCACCGCGCTGTCCTGGGACCAGTATCCGGATCCTGCATGGATCTCGCGGGCCGCGCCCATCGTTTCTCCGTAGCTCACCCGCAGAACGGCGCCGATTCCACTCGGGTTTCCCGGGGGACCTTTCAATCGCACTCTCAGGCCCGGTGTGGCGGTTTCTTTGTGATACAGCTTCGTGGGCGCGCAATTCTGCGAGACCGCCAGGTCCACGCGCCCATCGCCGTCGTAATCGCACAAGGCCGCACCTCGTTGTGCGCCATAAATCTTCACGCCGCTTTCCTGGCCGCTGAGCCTGTGCCGTCTCCCCTCAGCCACAAGCCCCGTCCCGCGTCGTAACGGGTCGTCCGCTCCTCGACCGCGAAAAAATTCTGGCTCAAAAAGATGTCCTCGTGCCCATCGCCATCAAAATCCCCGACGCACAGGCCAAAAGCAGGAGCGAATTGCGCCTCCACGGGAAGGCTCCTGACCTCAAAGTGATCGCCACGGTTCAGGAAGACGGTTGTGTCCAGCCAGTTCGCTCGAAGCTCCTTCGCCAGGCGGAGGCGGTCTCCGAGAACCTGCTCCAGGCTCGCTTCGCCATATGCCTGCGCAGTCGAAAACCGTTCACGCACCCACGGCAGCCCTTTCGCAATCGTATCCAGATCCCGCCACGGGGCCACCCGGGCGCCTTTGGGTTCAATGAAGGCCTCCACCATTTCCACTGAACCGTTGCCGGCCAGATCTCCGTAGTACAACCGAAGCCCGTCCTTCACGTAATCGTTGTAAGGAGTGTTGCGGCCCCAGTTGGAGGCGACGATATCGAGCCGTCCGTCTCCATCGAAATCTCCGGTCGCCACGCCGTTCCACCAGCCGGTGAGTTGGCTGATCGTTGATGGTTTGTTGTTGATAACACCGAGCGGCACATCCCAAGGAATCAACTTGCCATGGTCGTTGCGGAAAACCTTGAGCGGGCCCCATTCGCACGCGAGGATCAGTTCCGGCAAGCCATCGCCATCCAAATCGCTGAAGACTGCGCCACTGACCAACCCCAGCCTCGGCCATTCTTGCGCGAGTTGGAACTGGCCTCCCTCGTTGCGGTAGAGCCTCGAAGACGCCGCTTCCGGATAGCGCCCCGGGATGACCCTCCCACCCACGAACAAATCCAAATCGCCGTCGCCGTCGATGTCCGCTGCTGCCATCGGCCCGAAGCTGGATTCCTGGCCGGACAATTTTCCTTTGGGATCAATTCCCCCTGCCCAGATCTCAAACCGCTGGACGGAGGCTTGATTGGTCGGGCTGGTTTCGTAATTGGCCGTGGCGATGAGCAAAGTGGCCGAACCGCGCGCGGACGGCCAACCGAGGATGGCGGTCTGATCGTCCGCCGCCTTGCCCGGCAGGCCCCCCAGCGCCAACCGCTCGAAGCCGCCGTCACCCTTGTTGCGGAACATGGCCAGATTGCCACCCCGTCCGCTGCCGATGATGAGATCCTCCCGCCCATCCCCGTCGAAGTCGAACCAGGAAACTCCGGGCCCCAGTTGGCTGAGGCGTTTGGACAACAAACCCTGGCGCGCAAAGTCGTCGAAAGGCGGTTCATGGTGTGTGTGCTGGATCAAGTCGCTCACGTCCCGGAAAGCCGCTAGTGGGGCAGGCGTCCCGCCTGCTTCCGTCTTCTCGCTGGAGCTCGCTCCAGCCTCATCAATCTCATAAATGTGATTCGGCTGGACATCCTTAACCACGCTCCGCGTGTCGTTGCGCCAGGTGACTTCGATGCTCAAACCGTTGGTGGCCTTTCCGGAGGCGAAGACGCGCTCCGAGTCGTCCCCCGACAAATAGCGACCGCCGCAGATCATCTCCTGGCTTTGCGGCACCGGGCCGCCGAGGAATTTTATTTTTGCTCCCACCCCTCGCGTGTTGGGCGGGCGGCCTTTCAAACGCACTGCCACGCGGGGCGCGATCCCGTTATTGCGGTAGATGCCAGCGGGCCCGTTGAGATTGTTCACCACCACGTCGAGATCTCCGTCGTTATCCAGGTCCGCCAAGGCGATGCCATGCGAAACGCCCACCGTGTCAAAACCCCACTGCGCTCCCACGTCTTCAAAGGTTAGATCGCCGCGGTTGCGGAAAGCCTGCTTGGGCACGTGGAGGCGCGGGTACATCAACAGTTTGCCGGGGAGCTTGTCCGCCGGCAGCGGCCCCATCGCATCGATCCGGCTCTCCGTATCGGAGTCCTGGGTGTCGAAGCCATGCCCTGTCGTGACCAGGAAATCCTCATAGCCATCCAAATCCACGTCGAGAAAGACAATCCCCCAGGACCATTCTGAGGCCCGCACGCCGCTCAGTTGGGCAAGCTCGGCATAGGTGTTGTCGCCGCGATTCAGGAACAGGGTGTTGTGCTCCATCTGAGGGCGATCCTCGATCTCGCCGATGTGGTTGAAGGTTTGGCCGAGCAAGGCGCGCTGGCGCATGCGCCGCCCGTGGTCCCGGCTCAGCATGTCCACCACCAGGAAATCGTCATACCCGTCCCGATTTATGTCTGCAAAATCCACCCCCATCGAAAAGGTGCTGGTGTGGCGCAAAGCCAGACGCGGCGCTGCTCGGAAATGTCCGTGGCCATCGTTCACCCAGACTCGATCCGGACTCCAGAAATCGTTGCAGATGTAGAGGTCCGGCGCGCCGTCCCCGTTCAGGTCGCGGAACATGACCGACAACCCCCAGTCCCTCGGCCCGCTTTTCAGCGCATTGCCATCTTCGTCGCAAAAGTTTCCGCCCGTCCATGGGAGCGGAGAAAAGTTTCCTTGCCCGTCGTTGAGATAGAGCAGATCGATCTCCCCATGCTCCAGGACAAACCCTTCCGGCGTGAATTCGTATTGTTCGCGATCCTCCGTCCGGAAAACGCGCTTCCCATTCACCACCAGCACTTTCAAACCTGTGCTGCGGATGGTGTTGGTGCGGTAATTTGTCACATAGAGATCGAGGTCGCCATCGCCATCCACGTCCGCCAGGGCCATGGAAGTAGCCCCAAACCTTTTGGATAATCCCGAGTTGGTTGCTTCGGTGAAGTGGCCTCTGCCATCATTGAGAAATAGCCGCGTGCCGCCGCCTATCGAATTCACCAGCAAATCTAAATCCCCGTCGCCATCGACATCGGCGAACACTGCCCCCGTCGAATACTGGTCGGGGCAGGCCACGCCTGCGCTGGCGGTAATATCTTCAAACTTCCAGTTGCCCAAATTGCGGTAGAGGACATTGGGACCTTCGAGGCGGCACAAGTAAATATCGCAGAAGCCATCCCCATCCACGTCGCCCAGAGCCACCCCCGACCCGACCAGGCGAATCTGGTTTTCAGCCGCCTTCTCATCCGAAAGATGGTTGGTAAAGGCGATGCCGGTTTGGGGGGGAAGGAGCAGCGTAAAACCGGTTTTGCCGGCCGCCAGGGCGGGCAGTGCGGCCATGCGATAGCCCTCCGCCGTTTTCCATTCGAGCGCGGTAAGCGGACTCAGGCAGAACAGGAAACAGCAGAGGGAACAATTAAAAATCAAAAATTCAAACTTAAAAAACAGTGGTTTGCGGTCCTCGCGGCGCGAGGCCTTGACGGTAGCCGTGGGCTTCAGCCCACGGTCAGCCGTCGCAGGCAGCGTCGTCGCGGAGCGACGGTTGAACAAACGCCGTGGCGCCACGCAGCCCTCAGGCATCGCTCCGCGACGCAGCCCCGATCTTTCAAACACCGTGGGCTGAAGCCCACGGCTACCTTCATCCGGTCGCTCGGCGACCTGAAGGCGCTCGAAAAGTTTCATTCCAGCCGCTGGAGCCAGCGAAAAACCTGTTTGCTGCATCACGGCAAACAATGGCAAGAAACCTTTGGCCGAGCCAGCTTTGACTGGCCCCCCTTATGCTCTTTTAGACCCCCCTTATGCTCTTTTAGACCCGTCATCTCAAACAACCTGAATGGAAAGCCAAATGAGAGCGGCCAGGAACATGCCAATGCGTTTTCTCCACTCACTCTGCGTCAATCTCACGCACCCAAGGAAAGACTTATGAACACCAATGACGATGCGGGTGAAGCAAACACAACTGCCAACCAACCAGAAGGAGCAGCCGATGAGGAGATCGCGTCCCAACCAAGCTGGTATTGGATGCGAAAAGTCCTGGCCGGGAACCCGTTCTACCTCCTGAGCGCGGCCATGCTGCTCCTTGGCGTCAACCGGCTGTCCGTGGACCCGGATTTCCTGGGAGCGGAAGAAGCCAAGCTCGCCTTCAACTTCTCCGCGCTCCAGGTTTACGAACTGCTCCTGGTTTTCGTGGGGATTATCCTGGCCCGCCGCCGGATTTGGTATGATTCGACGCTGTTGATTGGACTGGAAAACATGCTGGTCCTGGTCCCATTCATCCTGGTAACCCAAGCCCTCTTGATTGGAAGAGGTGTGGCTGCCTCTCTCTGCATCATCGGAAGTCTGATGGCCGTGCTCCGTGTTGCAGGTCTGAAAAAATTTATCCCCAGCTTGGCTTTGGCCTCATTTTCCTGGGCCTGAACCTGGCTTTACCGATCTACTTCCGGCGGCTTCTTGCAGATCGCGCCGGTGACTTTTGGGAAGAGCCGAATCGGTGGTATTGGCTCATCGGCTTGCCACTCCTCCAGCTCTTGGCCAACGGACTTCGTAAACCGAGCCAGTGGGGTGGCATTGGCTCGCAGAGAAGCTGGCTGCCTTTCGGTCTGTTCGAGCTCTGGATGGGCACAACCGTCATTCATCTTTGGAGTATCGCTTACGTGGCCAAAGTGGGCCTGGAACCTTATTTGTTGGCGCCACTGCTCTGGGCGTTCGCCTGGACTGTTCACCATCGGCTGGGCGACTTTTCGGCGAATCCCTCGCCCATGCTACGAACTGGGCTGCTCTTTGCGCCCGCACTGTCCACTGCTTTGGGCGCGTTTCATGAAACCAGTTACATCTTCCTGACGCTGTCGTTTCTGAACGCGCTCATTTATGCACGGCTTTACGCCGTAAATCCAAGCAATCGCATCGCCTCTCAACTCCTGCTGGTTTCGCTCACTGGGGTGATGGCTGGATTCCCCTCGGACTGGGGCCAGAGCCTCGTTCCTAAGTTCAACCGCGCGCACTGCGTGGCGCTGGCTGTTGGCGCCTATCTTGTCTGGCACGCGTTTCGTTCCAGACGGCCTCATGTCGGCGCCTGCGGGGCGATCGGAGCAGCCCTGGCCCTGGGCTTTTTCGATCTGGAAGCACGGTTTCACATCGCGGCCCAGGCCGGGCTGGTCTTTCTGCTCCTGCACAGTCTGCGCTGGATTGATCGGGAACACAAAGGCGCCGCAACGCTTCGCACCTTGGCCGCAGTGGCCTGGATGGCTCATGGGATCATGCTTACGCTCGCTGATTCCACCCAGGCCAAATGGCTGGTTTCAGGCTCTGCGCTGCTGGTTTTGGCAGCCTGCCTTGCGGCGCGGCTTCTCAGCGGAAACTGGGGCCCAGTCATCCTGCCGGTGGCGGCGATGGTTTCCATGCTGGCCGCACCCAGCAGCTATTTGCTGCGGAAGTCAATGACTTCTCCGTCCGGACTGTTAGCCATCGTTGCCAGTTTCCTGCTCTTCGGTCTCGGCACCCTCCTCGCCTTGACGAAACACCGCTGGCATGGTTCGACGCGTTCGCCGGGTGCCGCGACGATGGAACAAGGGAGTGATTAAAGGACCAGAGCGTTGGGATCGGTGCGCCAAGGAGCGCGGAATTTATTCCGCTTCGCGCCTCGATCCCCGCAAGGCGTACAGATTCTCAAGGTTGGTCTCGATGTCCAGAGCGAAGCGGAATAAACTTCTCGCTTCAGACCGACACTTCTGAACAGACCCTCTCGTTCCCTCTCCTTCAACAATTCTGATTTTCGCGACGGCTCGGCTCAACGCTCGGAAGGACGAGTTCCACGAGTCCCCATTTTCTTAGGAGATCAGGGACTCGTGGAACTCGTCCTTCCGAGACCAGAGAGTTCCCGATTGCCATAATGAGAGCTGCTGACTCGCCTTCGTCTCCCCTTGCCATCCGGTTGCTTTTCAGTGAAGCTTGATCACGATTTATGAAGACCAGTCCTGCGAAAAATTCCCGCGCGGCAGCGGGCGACTCCGATTCTCCCGAGCGCGCCTTCTCCTCACAGGTGGTGGATGGAGCGGAACGCGCGGCCAGCCGCGCCATGCTCTACGCAGTCGGGTTCAAAGCCGAAGATTTCAAGAAACCGCAGGTGGGTGTTGTCTCGACCTGGAGCCAGGTCACGCCATGCAATATCCACATCGATCAGTTGGCGGTTCACGCTGCCCTCGGGATCAACGATGCGGGCGGCAAAGCCGTCGTTTTCAACACTATCACGATCTCCGACGGCATCTCGATGGGCACCGAAGGAATGAAGTATTCGCTGGTGTCCCGTGAAGTGATTGCCGATTCGATTGAAACGGTGGCGGGCTGCGAAGGTTTTGACGCGCTGGTCGCCATCGGCGGCTGCGACAAAAACATGCCGGCGTGCCTGATCGCTTTCGCGCGCCTGAATCGTCCTGCCGTCTTTGTCTATGGCGGCACCATCCTCCCCGGCCACTTCAAGGACAAACCGGTGGACGTGGTTTCTGTCTTCGAGGCTGTCGGTTTGCACGCCAACCAGAAAATGACCGATGAGGAGTTGAGCCAGTTGGAAGCCTGCGCGATTCCCGGCGCCGGTTCCTGTGGAGGCATGTACACGGCCAACACCATGGCTTCAGCCATCGAGGCCCTCGGCATGAGCCTGCCGAACAGCTCGGCCCAGGCGGCGATTTCCAAGGAAAAGAGCACGGACTGCGAACGCGCGGGCGCAGCCGCCTTGAACCTGCTCAGGCTCGGCATTCGTCCGCGCGACATCATGACCAAGAAGGCTTTCGAAAACGCCATCACTTTGGTCATCGCCCTGGGCGGTTCGACCAACGCCGTCCTTCACCTGTTAGCCATGGCTTGCGCGGCGGAGGTGAAACTCGCCATCGACGATTTTACGCGCATCGGCAAACGCGTGCCGGTGCTGGCGGATTTGAAGCCCAGCGGCAAATACGTGATGGCTGAACTGGTCAGGATCGGCGGAACAGTGCCGCTCATGAAAATGCTTTTGGACAAGGGCCTCCTGCATGGCGATTGCCTGACTGTCACAGGCAAAACGATGGCCGAAAACCTGGCCAAAGCCCCTTCCTATCCTCCCGGCCAGGATGTGGTGCGAAGCTTCGACAACCCGGTCAAGAAAGACAGCCATTTGGTGGTACTTTACGGGAACCTCGCCCCTTCGGGCGCGGTGGCGAAAATCAGCGGCAAGGAAGGATTGCGCTTTACTGGCCGCGCGCGCGTGTTCGAGTCCGAAGAGAAGGCCCTGGCCGCCATCCTCGACGGAACAGTGAAAGCCGGCGACGTGGTGGTGGTCCGTTATGAGGGCCCCAAGGGTGGCCCCGGCATGCGCGAGATGCTGTCTCCCACTTCTGCCATCATGGGCAAAGGCCTCGGCAAGGAAGTGGCGCTGATCACCGATGGCCGCTTCTCTGGCGGCAGCCACGGGTTTGTGGTTGGCCACATCACTCCCGAGGCTTATGTGGGCGGCCCCCTGGCGATAGTAAAAAACGGCGACCCGATCACCATCGACGCTGAGAAGCGAGAAATCACTTTGGATATTCCAGCCAAAGCGATGAAGGCCCGCTTGGCCAAATGGAAAGCGCCCAAACCGCGCTACACCCGCGGCGTTCTGGCCAAATACGCGAAGCTGGTCAACTCGGCGCACCTCGGCGCGGTGACGGATAACGGTTGAAATGACCAATCGCCAATTGGAGCCAATGGCCGGGATTGGGCCCAAAAGCCTGCTCTTTCGCGTCAACTGTGCCAACTTTCACGCACTATCCAAGCCTAATCGCTCACTACCCTGCCTTTGGCGCGATGGCCCACGGTTGGTGTTCAGGGCGCCGCCACGCACGGTCGCTGCCTAGCCGCTGCTGGTGTTCCCCAGCTCGCCGCCCACCGTCGCGTAAAGGCTTCCGGTCACAACAGCGGGCGAAAGTTCAGGGCTTGAACAAGCGGTAAAATTTCTTCGGAAGCGTCGCCGGAACTGCGACGGGATTGGTCGCGGCGCTCGGAGAGTTGGTCCAGTTGATGGGCGATAGGCTCGCGCTCTCCTGCAATAAGAAGCCCGGCGTGTTCGGGGTCCACGAGATCGTCGCCTGACCGGGCGCAGCGGGAGCGATCGTGAGCATGGGCGCACCCATTGTTTGCACCGCGGTGGGCAATGCCCAAAACCCGCCGAGCAGGGAATATTGTCCATTAGTCATTGGCCCGCCTGCGTCAGGCTGGCCGATCGTGCCGCTGACGGCATACACGCCGCCGGTGCTCGTGCCGCCGCCGCCGTCAATCGTGAACCAGTCAATCGAGTAGCTCTGGGAAAAGGCTGAAAACGGAAAGCCGAAACCTAAAAGCAGGAGGGCAATGACGAATGACGAATGACGAATGATTAAGGAATGACGCAGCCCAAAACCCGAAGTGCCAAGCCATGGCGGCCGGAGCTTTTCGACATTCGGGCCTCGGGTTTCTTTCGTCATTCGGATTTCGGATTTCGGATTTTTCATTTCGGGCCTCCAGTCTTTTCCACCAATCGCTCGATCTTTTCCAGCCGTTGTTTCAACTCCGTGATCTCCGTTTCCTTCTGTTCCAATTTCTCGTTCAGCCCCTGAATCGCCGCGAGCGCCACACCGCCTTCGTCCACCACCGCGATGTGTTTGTCATCCCCGCCTACGTTGAATGCGGCGTAAAAATCCTGCGCCATCGGGCCTATATGTTCGCTGCTGGTGTCCTTCTTGAAATTCCAGCGGGCAATCGGAAGTGCGGCGACTTTGTCGAGTACTTCACGGCTGTTTACAGTTTGGAAGTGTTCCTTCGTGTTGCGGTCGCTGGTGAGAATGACTGAATTGGCGGTGACATTGCCGCGGACATCGAGGTTACCATTCGAGGCGAGGCGCATCATCTCGGAGCCGCCGCTACCAGGACTGTTTTGAGCATCGGCATGGATACCGCCTTGGAACCAACTAAAGCCACCGCCCGAATCAGTCCGGAAATACACCGTTAAACTCTGGACGCCGATGCCGTAAGCCGTACTCCATAAGTTGAGCATCTGCCGGGTCTGGTTGCCGAAGAACATGCTGGTATCCGTGTTCAAACGAACGCCGCCGCTGGCGCGAATGCTGAACTCATTATTGGCGGAGGAGTAGAAATCGGTGTTCTGTGAATCGGCCCAGACAAAGGTGATTGGCCTTCGCTCGAAACCCCGCGGCAAACGCAAAGTTGGTCGCGCTGTTCAGATAACCGCCGGGAATGGTTCCGAACTGGCCGTAGGGTAAAATTCTGTTATTACCGCCGCCGCCGATAGTCGCCACGCCGGCATTGGTCCCAATCGTATTGTAAAATCCGCCGCCGATGGTCGAATCGCCCGCTTGGTATTGAATCGCGTTGTGCTCCCCGCCGCCGATCGTCCCACGGTAAGCCCCAACCTCATTTGTGTTTTGCAAGCCGCCGCCGATGGTCGAATCGAATGACTCGATCCGGTTTGAGGTGCCGCCACCAATCGTCGAATTCGCGGCGGAGGCTCCAATCACAGCGGAGGCGCCGATCACATTTACGTGACCGCCGCCGATCGAGGAATAGAGGGAATCGCTTTGAATCACGTTGAATTCGCCGCCGGCCAGCACCGAATGGTGGGCATCTTGCTGAATCCGATTGTAACTGCCGCCGCCAATGACGATTGTTGTCGCCGCCGGGAATCGCGGACGCAAAGCCGCTGCTGGCATTCTGGAAGCCGCCACCCACAGCGCTGAAATCCGCCACGGCGGCGTTGCCGTATCCGCCTCCTACAGCCGAGCGCGAACCGCCAGAAAAATTTGCGTCCCCGCCGGCCACGGTGGCCGCGTAGCCCGCCGCGCCATTGAAGACGCCTCCCGCCACCGTGGCAAAAGCGGCATCCGTCACGTCGCCGTTGTCGGTGCCCACCTTGTTCCCAAAGCCGCCGCCGACGACGCCGTCGTTGTCATAGACCGCCTGAAAATCACCGCCGCCGTTGCCGTTAACTCCGCCCGATGGCGCGTTACCGCCGGCGATGACCGCTCCGCTGACGCCGTTGGCGATCACCGAAGGGCGGAGAGCGGCCAGCCCTCCGACCACGTTCGGGATCGTCGGGGCTGGTTGGAACTGCAAGGCGAGGATGTTGTTCACACGCAGACTGAGTGGCTGGTTGTCGGAGGTGCCAACGAAATTGACGCCCGGCGCGGTGCCGGCATTGCCGCTGAGGTTCCAGTAGCAAGGCAGCACACAATATTCATAGCCGTCAAGCGTTTTAGCATTGACGTTGGCCAACCCGCCGCCGTTGCCGGAGAAACTGTTCGCCGGATTGCTGAACGTGACGGCGTTGCCATAGGTGCCGGCCAGAAGTCCGCCGCTGACCACGTTGCCCGCCGTGATTGCATACGGCGTGGCCGTGATCTTCTGGCGAGGACTGAGCTTCGCATACGAGCCGGGACCGTTCGTGCGTACCTCGATTTCCAGCCAACGGTCCTCTCCAGTAAAGATGCCCGGAGCGCCGAGATTCAAAGTCACTGTGAACAGGCCATTGCTGACACTCGTGGCTGAATTGGTTTGGTTGGCAAATGCGTCATTAATGCCGGAGGCTGAAGCATAAACCGTAAACCGCAAATCGTAAGTGCCATTGGCGGGCGCGTTGCCGGCATTGAGCCGGCCCTGGTAGGTGAATGCAGTGCCCTGGGCGTAGAGTCCTGTGGCCGCGAGAATGAGAGTGAGAATCGAAAAGGTTGTTTTCATGTGTGCTAAACGGGAAAACCGGGGCTGATCTTTCAAAAAAATCACTTTTCTTGCATTTTTTTGAAAGATTCGGTTACCAAATCCCGTTTAGAGTCAGTCATGATTCGGCCAGAAATGCCAAACGACGATGCGGATTCCATAGCTACGCGCGCCAGCCTGCTGGGCCGGCTGAAAAACTGGGACGACGCGGCCAGTTGGGAGGACTTCACGAAAACGTATTGGAAGCTCATCTACGGTGTGGCGCGGCAGGCCGGCCTGTCCCATGAGGAAGCTCGCGATGTGGTGCAGGAAACGTTGCTGGGCGTGGCCAAGAACATTCATGAGTTCGAATCCAGCCCGGAGCGCGGGTCGTTCAAGAACTGGCTGCTAAATATTACCCGCTGGCGCGTGGCCGATTGTTTTCGCAACCGGCTTCCGGTCCGAGAGCCGCGACCCCCTTCGTCCGATGCGGCGGAGCGCACCGCGACGGTAGAGCGCGTTCCGGATCCGGCGGATATCGATGCCTTCTGGGAGACGGAATGGAAAAAGAACGTCTTCGAAACGGCGGTCGCCCGGATTTGCAAGCGCGTAAAGCCGAAGCACGCGCAGATTTTCGACCTCTACGCTGTTCGACATTGGTCTGCCGCCAAAGTCGCCCGCGAACTCGGCGTCAGCATAATCCAGGTGTATCTTGTCAATCATCGTCTGACCAAGCTGCTGAAGGCAGAGGTGGCGTACATCCGCAAGAAGTTGGAATAGCGGTTGGCGTTTCCAAGCTTTCATCAACGCGACTCTTCTGCTACCACAACCACTGCATGGCCGGCGAGCCTCCCGTCATTCCTGATTACGAACTTCTGCGCCCCATCGGACGCGGTGCTTACGGCGAAGTCTGGCTCGCTCGCAGCGTGACGGGGATTTATCGCGCCGTCAAAATTGTTTATCGCGCCAGCTTCGAGGACGCGCGGCCTTTCGAGCGCGAGTTCGCGGGCATTCAACGGTTCGAGCCGCTGTCTCGCGCACAGGAAAATCAAATCACCATTCTGCACGTCGGCCGCAACGAAGCCGCTGGATACTTCTTCTACGTAATGGAGCTGGCAGACGATGCGGAAACTGCGGAGGACATACGCCCTGAGAAATATGTTCCCAAAACGCTCAGGGAGATGCGCCTGCGACACACAAGGTTGTCCTCGAAGGAGTGCCTTTCCATTGGCATTGCGCTGACCCGGGCGCTGGCGCATTTGCACGGGAACGGTCTGGTGCATCGCGACATCAAACCCTCCAACGTGGTCTTCGTTCACGGCGTGCCGAAGCTCGCGGACATTGGCTTGGTGTCTGCCGCAGATACTTCGGTGTCGTTCGTCGGAACGGAAGGGTTTGTGCCGCCGGAAGGACCCGGCAGTGTGCCCGCGGATTTGTACAGCCTTGGAAAGGTGCTCTACGAAATCAGCATCGGTCGCGATCGCAGAGAATTCCCAAAACTTCCAGAGGACTTTGAGAAGCTGCCAGACAAACGCGCCTTGCTGGAATTGAACGAAGTGACGGCCAAGGCGTGTGATCCAGCGTTGCCGCGGCGTTACGCATCCGCCCAGGCCATGCACGACGACCTGCTGTTGCTGCAGGCGGGCAAATCGGTCAAGCGACTGCACGCCGTGGAGCGTCGGCTGCAACTCGTCGCGAAATATGGCATCGCCACGACCGCGCTCACCCTGGCCGCGGCAGGCGCATTTCTCTGGGCCACAATTGAAGCGCGCAAAGCGAAAGAGAACTTTGCTCTTTCCGAGCGGCACCGCATGAAAGCGGAGCAGGCGTTGTACGAATCCGAGCTGAACCAGGCGCGTGCCCGGCGCATGACAGGTGTTGCTGGCCGCCGTTTTGACACTTTGCAATTCGTGCGAAAAGCCGCCGCAGGCACCAATCGTCTCGACTTGCGCAATGAAGCCATCGCGTCCCTCGTCCTGCCGGATTTCCAGCCCGTCAGGAAATGGCCGAAGGCTCCGGATCTGGCATTGGAGCTTTTCGATTCGCGCTTGCGACGCTACTTCACTAATGACGCCGCTGGCAACGTTATCGTCCGCGACGTGGATACCGACCGCCAATTGGCGTCGCTTCCCGGCCGCGGCCTGCCCTTGACCGTGGGGATTCTCAGCGGGAACGACCGTCTCCTCGTAGCCTGCGACCGAAACAACCAGGCGTGGATTTGGAATGTTGAGACCCGCGCGCCGGTCTCCATTGACTTTCCCAAAGGCGCCCGGCTGATGTCTTTCACGCCGGATAACCGTGCTGTGATTGTGAAGCACGCGGACGACTCGTTTCATTTCCTCAATTCCTCTTCGGGCGCAGAAGAAAAAGTCTGGCCGGGGCCATTCGCTCTTGCCCACATCTTTTTCAACGCGAGCGGCGAAGTATTTTGTGGCAACAACAATACGAACGTGATCATTCACGATTCGACCGACGGCACGGTGCTCACGAACCTGACCCATCCGGAAACAGTCCATGCCATGGCGTGGCATCCGGATGGCCGTCGCCTTGCCACCTCTTGTGGGAAGACGATACATTTCTGGGATGCGCCGACGGCGCGGGAAATTGGCATCGCCGAAGGTCACGAGAGCCGAATTGTTGGCCTTGTCTACGGTGACCTGGGTCAGGTGCTGATCTCCACCTGTTGGGACCACACGTTGCGCTTATGGCAAACGGACACGCATCACGAATTGGTCAAAAATTCGCGCGCCGGAAACAACATCCAGATGAGCCCTGCTGGCGACCGACTCAGTTTCCTGTCCTGGGACGCCTCACTAACCGAGCTGTGGCAAGTGGCCAGCGGCCAGGAGGTGCGCCGCCTCGAGTTGCCCGGCTTCGCAGAAAAAATCTATCGGACAACCTACCAGGGGGGATTCAGTCCGGACGGCACATTGGTGCATCTTAGGGCTTCTGACGGAACTCACCTGTTTGACTCGCGCTCTCTTCAGCGACTGGCCGTGTTGCCCTCCACGCGCACTCTGCTGGCAGGACAATTTCATCCGGCCGGAACAGGCTTCATTGATGGAAGCACCGACGGTTTGCGCCTGTGGCCGTTTGAATCTGGCGGAGCGGACGGCAACCTGCGCGTGGAACCGCCACGGCCATTCAGCTCCAGCAATCTCCGCCAGCTCCTTGGCTTATCGCCGAGTGCCGATGGAAGATTTCTCGTTGCCAATCGTGAGGACGGCTTCTGGGTCGTCAACGTTACGGAACCAGACGCTGTGGTGCATTCCCCATCGCGCATCCGGCTGCGCGCCGCGCCTGCTATCAGCGCAAACGGGCAATGGGTCGCAAGTGCCGTCGAGGGCAACACGCTGCGGATCTGCGATGCACACAATGGCGAATTCGTAACCAATCTCAATGTCGGCGCCATCGGCTATGCCCTTTTCAGCCCGGACAATCGCTGGCTGCTCTATGCCACTTTTGAGGAGTATCGCTTCTGGACGATCGGCACGTGGCAGCCCGGCGTTCGCCTCAAACGATCGGCCTCAAACGCAGCATGGCTGTGCGCAGCCTTCTCTCCTGATGGAACTGTTGTCGCGCTCGACATTGCCGAGCATATGATCCACTTGTTTGTGGCTGGCACAGACCGCGAACTGGCGGCGCTACCCACCGGCCACTTCGTGACGCACCTCTGCTTCAGTCCCGACGGCACGCAACTTCTCATGACCTACGAGCCAGGCAGGGCTGAACTCTGGGGCCTGCGGCTCATTCGCCAGGAATTGGCGGAATTGAATCTGGACTGGTCTTTGGTTCCTTGACTTGCGCCGGGAGCGTCACGGTGAAGGTCGA
>WNFM01113290.1_pt4 | contig 15309 bp, 14 predicted proteins | sample 5400271 | NCBI WGS metagenome assembly WNFM01 (sample SAMN13153352, study PRJNA577476) | soil metagenome | isolation source: 60 cm saprolite on Douglas fir-dominated hillslope | place: USA:California | collected 2013-09-17
ACGGACGGAAGCGGCTGCGCCTCAACGCGCGCGGGCGCCGGAGGTGGCGCGGCCGTACTTGCGACGTTCTGCGGTGGAGCCGGACGATCGCTGCTGTAAGAACTGGAGTCGAAGCGCGCGGAGTCCGAACATCCTGCGGCAGCAATACCGACCAGCGCGAGAACGACGACGCCCGGCCAAGCACGCGGGACACGCTCCACCTTGAGACGCGACATTTGGTTACTCACTCATACGCATGAAACGTAGAAGTTGAAATAAACCAGCCGCGAGTAAATAAGGCTTTAATTATTAATGCGCCGTTTGACGCGGTTCCGAGCCCGAGACCGGTATGAAAATGTCACAGTTCTTCCGCTTGTCCCGGTAACATCGGCACGAAACGTACCGGAATGAGATTTTCGCGGTGGGTTCCCGTTACCGACTTGGTAAGCTTGATGAGATGTTGTGAGCCCTCGTGTGAGCCGAGAGGCAAAATCATGATGCCGTCGTCGGCAAGCTGGGCGAGCAGCGTCTCAGGTAGCGTCTCCGCTGCGGCCGTGACGATGATGCGATCATAGGGTGCCCTGCCCGGCACTCCGGCGAAGCCATCGCCGACCACAAGCTCGACATTGTTATAGCCGAGTGACCTCAAACGCAGACGCGCGTGATCTGCGAGCGTGCGATAGCGCTCGATGCTCACCACTTCGCGGACGAGCCGGGAAACTACGGCCGCCTGATAACCGGAACCGGTGCCGACCTCCAGCACGCGATGGTGCGACTGCACCCGAAGCTGTTCGGTCATATAGGCCACGACATAAGGCTGGCTGATCGTTTGCCCACAGGCGATCGGCAGCGCCTGATCCGCATAAGCACTGTCGGCAAAGGTAGTTTCGACAAACAGCTCACGTGGCACTTCATCCATCGCTCGCAGCACCGCCTGGTCCGATATGCCCCGGCGACGCAGCGTGAGCAAAAATTCCATGCGGTCATCGTCCCGTTGATTGGGCGGCGTTTTCGACACGTTTAGGCCCCTTTGCCCGCGTTATTAGCATGCTTGCGGTGATTTGAGCTAAGGTGGAACTCTGTGCTTGTGGTTGAGTTGTACGGCGGGAGACAGCAATGACAGGTTCCTCGGCAGTCCCGCCACGCGTTCTCGTGGTCGAGGATGAGTATTTGATCCGCATGCTGCTCGAGGACATGCTGGACGAGCTCGGCTATGGCGTGGTCGCGGCCGTCGGCACCATTTCAGAAGCGCGTCAGATTGCCACCGACGGCGAATTCAGCGCCGCCATTCTCGACGTCAATCTGGATGGCCAGGAGATTTATCCGGTCGCCGACATTTTGGCCAAGCGCGGTTTGCCTTTTGTTTTTGTCACCGGCTATGGCGAGCGCAGTCTGCCGGAAGCTTATCGGGGTCGCCCTGCCCTCCAGAAGCCGTTTCAGTCCGAACAGCTCAGGAGCACGCTCGCCGGACTCCTGGCTTAGCCAAACACATCCGCCAATTTTGTCATGAATGGCTCGTCAGTGAGATCGAGCCGCAGCGGCGTCACGGAGATACGGTTCTCGGTCAGCGCCGCGAGATCGCTTCCCGGCGCCGCGCCGGCGATTCCGCCGCGCCCAAACGCAATCCAGAAATAAGGATTGCCGCGCCCATCATGGCGCGGATCGATCCGCAGCAATTCCTGGTCGCGCTTGCCTTGCACGGCGATGGAAATGCCCGCGACGTCATCGGGCACGCAGTCCGGAAAATTGATGTTCACCAGCACATCGCGCGGCATTCCGGTATCGAGCACGCGCCTTATCAGATCAGGAGCGAATTTGGTCGCCGTGTCCCAATAAGGATGGTGCTTGGTGGTGAACGCATAAGCCTGAGAGAGCGCGAACGACGGGATACCGAGCACCGCACCTTCCATCGCGCCGGCAACAGTGCCTGAATACGTGACGTCCTCGGCGCAATTGCGGCCACGGTTGACGCCGGACAGCACAAGATCCGGCTTTTCCTTCATGAGATAGCGCACGCCCATGATGACGCAGTCTGTTGGCGTGCCTTTGACTGCAAAATGTCGTTCGCCAACTTCGCGCATGCGCAAGGGATCGTTCAATGACAACGAATGCGAAACGCCGGACTGGTCGCTTTCAGGTGCGACGATCCACACTTCGTCAGAAAGCGCGCGCGCGATTTTTTCGCAAGCGGCAAGCCCCGGCGCATGAATGCCGTCGTCATTGGTGATGAGAATACGCATTATACCTTCTCGTCATGGCCGGGCTTGGCCCCGGGCATGAGGGTCTATTGCCGGAGTGGCCGTCATGCAACCCGCGCGATCTTGGTTATCCCGCCCATATAGGGCTTCAGCGCTTCCGGAACCACGATCGCGCCCTTGTCGTCCTGATAGGTTTCCATCACCGCGATGAGCGCGCGGCCCACGGCGACGCCAGAGCCGTTGAGGGTGTGGACGTGCCGGACGCCCTCCTTCGAGCGGTAGCGCGCATTCATGCGCCGCGCCTGGAATTCGCCGCACACAGAACAGGACGAGATTTCACGATAGGCATTCTGCCCCGGCAGCCAGACCTCGATGTCGTAAGTCTTTTGCGCGGCGAAACCCATGTCGCCAGTGCAGAGTGTGACAACGCGGTAGTGCAAGTCGAGTTTCTTGAGCACTTCCTCCGCGCAGGCCAACATGCGCTCGTGCTCTTCTCTCGATTTGTCCGGCGTAGTGATGGAGACGAGCTCGACCTTGGTGAATTGATGCTGGCGGATCATGCCGCGCGTATCTTTGCCGGCCGCCCCTGCTTCCGCACGGAAACAGGGCGTGCAAGCCGTCAAGCGCATCGGCAGCGCGGATTCCTCGACGATGGATTCGCGCACGAGATTGGTGAGCGGGACTTCGGCGGTTGGGATGAGCCAGAGGCGAGACGGTAGGCCAGTTTCCTGCTCGAAGACTTCGCGAAATTCCGGCAACCCTTGTTTCAGTCCGTCGACATAGCCGGAAATTGCTTCTTCCGTTGTCATCTCTTTTCCGGTTCTTCGACGATATTCCTCCTGGACACCATGAAAAACTGTTGCCGCTTGTGATGTAGTGCTCCCTAGCAGATCTTCGAACAACACCATTGTAACTGGGAATTGGTCTTTTTCGAATTTCGGAAGCTGGGCAGTCCCAAACATCGCCCTGTCGCGAACCATCAGAGGCGGACTGACTTCTGTATATCCATGCTCTTTGCCCGTATGCACATCGAGCATGAACTGGCCGAGCGCGCGTTCGAGCCGCGCCAATCCCTTTTGCAAAACGACAAACCGCGCACCGGATAATTTCGCGGCCAGCTCGAAATCCATCTGCCCGAGCGCCTCACCCAATTCGAAATGCTGTTTGGGCTTGAATGCGTAGGCGCGCTTCTTGCCGAACACATGACGCTCGACGTTTCCGCTTGCATCGGCGCCGTCCGGTACGTCGTCGAGAGGCATATTGGGGATCGTCGCCAGAAGCCCGCTTGGCCCATTCAATTCTTCATCGAGTTTTTTTGAGTCCGCTTCGAGCGACCCGATGCTGTCCTTGAGTTCGGCGACTTCGGCCATCAACTTGCTGGCCTTGGCTTCGTCCTTTGCCTTCTTGGCGTCACCGATTTCCTTGGAAGCCGCATTGCGGCGCGCCTGCGTCTGCTCGAATTTTGTTATTGCTGTGCGCCGTGCCTCATCCAGCGCGAGAATTTTATCGATCAGCACCTTACGCTCGGCGTCCTGCATTCCACGCCGGATGAGGCCCGTATCGAAGGCCTGAAGATGCTCGCGAATCCACTTGATGTCGTACATGGCGGGCGTTTCTTAGTCGGAATCGCGAGAAAGTTAAAGCAAAGGTATCTCCCCCCTCATGCCCGCGAAAGCAGGCATCCAGTTCTTGCAACGTGGCCGTAAGCGCTGGGTCCCCGCTTCCGCGGGGACGAACGGGATGGGGCTACTCCGCCGGCTTCGCAGTGGCCGCAGCAGTATCGGCAGCGGCTTTGGCGGCTTCCTCGGCCTTCGCCTTTTTCTCAACCACGCGCACCGACCAGATCGACCCCTCGTAAAGGATAAGCAGTGGGACCGCGAGCGACATCTGGCTGATGACGTCGGGCGGCGTGAGCACCGCGGCGAGCACGAACGCACCGACGATGAAATAACGCCGCTTGGCCTTGAGCTGTTCGGACGTGATCACCCCGATGCGGCCGAGCAACGTCAGGATCACAGGCAGCTGGAATGCCACACCAAAGGCGAGCACGAGTGCCATCATCAAGGAGAGATATTCTCCGACCTTCGGCATCAGCGCGATCGATGCATCAGTGACCGAACCCGGCTGCTGCATGTGCAGCGAGAAGCGCACCAGCATCGGCAGCACCAGGAAATAGACCACCGTTGCGCCAAGGGCGAAGAAAACCGGCGTCGCGATGAGATAAGGCAGAAACGCGTTGCGCTCGTGCTTATAAAGGCCGGGCGCAACGAACATGTAAAGTTGCGCCGCAACGATCGGAAACGACAGGAACGCCGCTCCGAACATCGCGAGCTTCAGCTGCGTGACGAAATATTCGAGGAGTGCCGTGTAAATGAACTTGGAATTTTCTGCCCCCGCCACCCACACGAATGGCCATACGAGAATATTGTAGATGTCCTTGGCGAACACAAAGCAGATGGCAAACATCACGCCGAACGCGATCAGCGCCTTAATCAATCGCGAGCGCAACTCGATGAGGTGGTCGAGGAGCGGGGCCTTGGTGGCTTCGATGTCCTCATGCGTCATGCGCCGCCCCCGGCTTGTTTAGCCGTTGGAGTCTCGATGGCCGCAAAATCCTTTTCGCTGACCGGCGATGGCGGCTCCGGCAATGGCACATTCACTTCCGGCTGCTGCGCGGGTTCGGGCAAGGCTGACGGCGCAGCTTCCGCGGAACTGTCACCCGCCTTGGCGGGGTCGGGCATCTCAAACGCCCGTTCGATTTCCTTCTGCGTGTTCGCCATCGGATCGAAATTGGTGATATCGCCGACCGAACTCTTGATGTCTTCCGCGTGCTTTTTCAGATCCGCCATTTCGGCTTCACGCATGGCTTCCTGGAACTGGCCCTGGAAGTCCGCGGCCATCCGCCGAATCTTGCCCATGTATTGGCCGAGCGTACGCAACACGGTCGGCAGCTCTTTCGGCCCGATCGCGATCAGCGCGACGATGCCGATGACGACGAGCTCGCCCCAACCAATGTCGAACATGAATTAGCTAACTCCAGCGCATCGGCTACGCGGCGGCCGTTCACACGCTCACGCCGCCGATGCAGCGATCAGGAGCGCGCGCCTTCGGCGCGTCGCTCGGCTTCGGTCTTCGACGCGCCGCCGCCAGCTTCGATCGTCTTGACCGGCTCGCTCTTGGCGTCCGCCGACTTCTCGTCTTCGGACATGCCTTTTTTGAAGGCCTTGATGCCTTGGGCGAAGTCGCCCATCAGCGATGAAATTTTTCCACGGCCTCCGAACAGGACCATCACAACCAGCAGCACGATGATCCAGTGCCATATACTTAGGGAACCCATCGGCAAATCCTCCGCAGCGACGGGCTTTTTGGCTCGTCCCGCCATGATTTGAATGAGAAACTAGGCCCCGCAAGAGGCAAAAACAAGGACTTCGGGCCGGCCATAGCGCCGCGCAGCCTCTTGAAATCGCGGAATTTACCTTAAATCGGCTGCCATCACTTCTCGGAGCGCGATGACGGCGGTGCCAGGCCCAGATCGAGATCGCCAGGCTCAAGCGGATCTTCATCCTCGCGCAGCGTTAAATCGTCGGATGGAAGTGGAACGGCAAATCCTGGAGGCAGATTGCCCTCAATGAGGCCTGCGCCCTTGAGCTCGTCGAGACCTGGAAGGTCGCCAACTTCCTCAAGGCCGAAATGCGACAGGAATGTCTCTGTCGTTCCGTAGGTGATCGGTCGACCCGGCGCCTTGCGGCGGCCGCGGGGGCGAATCCAGCCGGTCTTCAGCAGCACATCGAGTGTGCCGGCTGCCGCCACGACACCGCGGATTTCCTCGATTTCGGCGCGCGTCACCGGCTGGTGATAAGCAACGATGGCAAGTGTCTCGACCGCCGCGCGCGATAGCTTGCGAGTCTCGACGATCTGTTTCGTCAGCAGCCACGACAGATCGCCGGCCGTGCGAAGCGTCCACTTTTTGCCAACGCGCACGAGATTGACGCCGCGCGTGGCGTATTCGTCCTTAAGTTTTGCAAGCGTACTCTTCACGTTGACGCCGTTGGGAAGCCGGCGCGCCAATGTTGCTTCGTCGAGCGGCTCGCCCGCCGCAAACAGCAGTGCCTCCAGCAATCGCAATTCCTCTGGTCGTGCGGCCGGCTGAGGCACAGCTTCAGGCGCCGGCTCATTGTTTTGCACCACCACGAGCTTCTTGGCCACGCTCGGCATGGACCCCTTCTCCTTATGCGTTTTCTTGCGCGTCATGCGTCGCAGCATTTCCAATCGCACCGACACGTTTGCGCATGTAGATCGGTGCGAATGACTCTTTCTGATGAATTTCGGCTACTCCTTCGCGCACCAATTCGAGCGCCGTGGCGAAGGAGGAGGCAAACACGGTCGCCGCAAATGCCGGCTCCACCACATAGCTGATGAGGAACTGATCGATGCGTGACCAATCGGCCGACTGCCCGATCAGACGTTCAAGCGCTGTGCGCGCTTCGGCAAGCGACCACACCGTGCGCTGCTTGAAACGTACGCGTGAAAGCGCACTGCGCGAACGTTGCGTCGCGTAAGCCGAAAGCAAATCATAAAGCGTCGCCGACCACTCAGGTTGCTTGATCTCGGCAATCGGCTCGGGCAATCCTCGCGCGAATATATCGCGATTGAGCTGCGGCCGCTCCATCATGCGCGTTGCCACATCGCGGATGGCCTCCAGCCGGCGCAGACGACTGGCCAACGCAAGCGCCATGTCCTCCGCGCTCGGGCCCATTCCAGGCTCTGAATCAGGAAGCAATAACCGCGATTTCAGATAGGCAAGCCATGCGGCCATCACCAGGTAATCGGCCGCCAGTTCAAGCCGCAATTGCCGTGCCGCTTCGATGAAAGACAAATATTGGTCCGCAAGCGCCAGAATAGAAATCTTCGCCAGATCCACTTTTTGATTGCGCGCGAGCATCAGCAGCAGGTCGAGCGGGCCCTCAAAACCCTCGACATCGACAATCATGGCCGGCTCGGTCGTGCCGCGCTCAGCACCGAGTGTCGTTTCGAACTCCTCGCTGCTCATGATCCGGTCTTCCGTTGCGGCGGCGTTCGCTCGTCGGCCACCATTTGTGTGAACACTTTTCGCGCGGCGTCAGCATCGAACTCTTCCGGCGCCGAGCGCGCGGCGAGCGCGGTGTCGGCTCGCTTGGCGGAGTCGCCGGATAGCTCCGGTGCTTCGCTGGCGACCGCCGCCATCTCGCTCAGCTCGCCGTTGCAGTGAAGCACGACATCACATCCGGCCGCCAGCGAAGCGCGGCTGCGCTCGGCGATCGTGCCCGATAGGGCTTTCATTGAGATGTCGTCGCTCATCAGCAGGCCCTGGAAACCGATCGATCCGCGAATCACTTGCCTCACCATTGTGACCGAAGTCGTGGCGGGTGCGACGGGGTCGATGGCAGAAAACACAACATGTGCGGTCATGCCCAGCGGCAGCCCGGCAAGGGGTCGGAATGCAGCGAAATCGGTGGCCTCGAGGGTTGCGCGGTCCGTATCGACCACGGGCAGCCGGTGGTGGCTGTCGGCGGTTGCGCGCCCGTGCCCGGGCAGGTGCTTGAGCACCGGGAGTACGCCGCCTAGTTGCAGGCCTTCCGCAATGGCCTTGGCGATGGCCGCAACCTTTCCGGGCTCGCTGCCATAGGCACGATCACCTATGACCTCATCGCCGTCCGCCACCGGCACGTCGGCAATCGGTAGACAGTTGACGTCGATGCCAAGCGACCTGAGGTCCGCCGCCAGCAGATGGCCGGCGAGGCGCGCAGCCGCAATTCCGGATGCCGGCTCTCGATCGTAAAGCGCGCCGTAGCGCGCGCCCGGTGGATAGACAGGCCAGTGCGGAGGGCCCAGGCGCTGTACGCGCCCTCCCTCCTGATCCACCAGGACAGGCGCCTCCCACCCGAGAGCATCGCGGAAAGATTGAACAAGTTCGGTAACTTGAGCGGGTGTACTCACGTTCCGCTTGAAGATTATGAGACCCCAGGGCTGGGCATCTCGAAGAAAAGTGCGCTCATTAGCGGAGATGGTGAGCCCCGCCAATCCGGTGATGAACGCGCGTGTTGCCATTGGCGCGGATTAGCCCGCGCCTGCAACAATGGTCAAGTTTTAGCCTGTTAATTCCTCTGGATGAGGCACTGCCCGCCCGCCGCTTTGAGGCTCGAGCACAGCTCCGCGGCCTCATTGGCATTCGCAAAGGGGCCAACCATGGCGCGGTAGTAGGTGCCCTTGGCGCCCAGATCGACTTTATGGACTGACGCCTGGCGTCCGCCGAGCTGGGTCGGGAACTTGGCCTGCAAACCTCGGAAGGCGGCTTGGGCGTCGCCTTCGCTGCGCTGAGATGAGATCTGCACAAAGCTGCCAGCCCCACCGGTGCTCGCCGGAGCCGGCGCGGCCTGAGCGGGAGGCGTGACCGAGGCGGTCCGCGTTGGGGTCGGGGTTGGCGCCGCTCGCGCCGGAGCGCGCGAAGGGGCCGCGTCAGGGTTTAGAGATAAAGGTGCATTGCTCGATGCTGGCGCCTGCCGCGATGGCGACGCGGAACGCGCAGGTGGTGGCGGAGCATCGGCTTCCGCATCGGCGGTGGTTGTATCGGCGACAGCGGCTCGTGCGGGCGCCGGCGCGGACTTTGCAGGCTGCGTCGGCGGCGGGGGCTGCACAGGCTGCGCCTGCGTGGCCCGAGTGGGTGGCGGCAACGCGAGCGGCGGTGCCGACGGTGGCTGTGCATCGGCAGAACCCGGCTGATCAGGACGGATCGCGATGGTGCGAACCTTCTTCGGTTCGCTCGCAAGCACACCACTGCCAGGCGCTGACTGCGGAGCGGCCTGCGACAACACAACAGTTGTCGCTTTATCGACCGGTTGCTCCTCGCGAGAGACCAGCTTCTCGCCTTGGCCGCGTTCGTTCACGCGATCGGTAATGAGTTTGTTGAATTGCGCATCTTTGCCGGCAGCCGCGGGCACGATCTTGCTCGGTCCTGTATCGGCCTTGATAACCGGTGGCGGTTGATTCGAACTCGCTGATCCAAATAACGCGCGATAACCGAAGGCCCCTGCCGTGCCGATCACCGCCAGTGCGAAGACCCCGGCGATAGCCATGACGGCCAGACGACGCCGCGAAGGCGGAACGTCGTCATAATATTCGTCTTCGGTTTGCTGGAGCGTGTCGTGCGCGTACACATCCTGCTCGTAACCGGCCTGGTTCGGTGGATATGCGCGGGCCTCCTGCTCGGCCTGATAAAGGTCATCGAAGGTTTCCGTCGGAGCGGAATTATAAGGCTGGCGTCCATAACCCTGCGTCGCGGCCGCCGGCTCCTCGTCGGGTGTCGACCGGGCGGCATAGTAACCGTTTCCACTAGGTCTCTGCGTCGCCGCTGGCGAACGCATATCGGCGCCAGTCTGAGCTGCATATGCAGCCCCGGCCGGCTGCCTGTTCCAATCGGTGTGTTCCTCGGGCTGCGGCGCCGGCGCACGACGCGCGCTCTCGCGACCGAACTCGCCAAAAGGATCCGTTTGCCCAATGAGTCGTGCAAGTTCGGCGAGCGGATCGCTGACGGGTGCCTTGGCGGGGCCGCGTACTGGCGGCTCGCTTGCACGATAAGGTCGTTGGCTTTGGTCGTCCGCCATTCGGTCCCCGGTTACTGAACTCGCCTTTGCTTTAGTCCCATGCTTTGGTCCTATGGCCGCCATCGGCCTACACCAAACGCAAATCGCCGCGCACGAGATTATCGCATTTCTTCCGGCGCGCTGACCCCGAGCAATGCGAGGCCCGAGGCGAGAACTGTAACGATCCCCTGCACCAAGGCGAGCCGCGCTGCCGTCATTTGTCGATCATTCTGGATAATGAAGCGTAAATGAGGCAAGTCTTTTCCTCGCGTCCACAGGGCGTGGAATTCACTTGCTAATTCATAGAGATAGAAGGCAATTCGGTGGGGTTCGTGGGCGGAGGCGGCGGCCTCGACCATGCGCGGATAAAGCCCGATCCGCCGCAGCAAAGAAAGTTCACCTGGATCGCTGAGCCGTTCGAGCGGGGCGTCCTTGAGCAGCGCAGCACGCGCTGCCGCGTTTTCGGGAAGATTCGGAATTTCCTCTCGCGCATTGCGAAATACCGACTGACCGCGTGCGTGGCCGTACTGGACGTAAAATACCGGGTTGTCGCGCGAATGTTCGATCACCTTGGCAAGGTCGAAATCGAGCACAGCGTCGTTCTTGCGGTAGAGCATGTCGAAACGGACGGCATCGCGCCCGACTTCATCCACGACCTCACGCAAAGTGACAAACTCGCCCGCACGTTTCGACATCTTCACCGGCTCACCGGCGCGCAGAAGACGAACAAGCTGGACCAACTTCACATCGAGCACAGCCTTTCCGCCACTGACGGCTTTCACCGCAGCCTGCATGCGCTTGACGTAGCCGCCGTGATCGGCGCCCCACACATCGATCAAATTCGAGAATCCGCGATCAACCTTCGAACGGTGATAAGCGATGTCCGACGCAAAATACGTATAGCTGCCATCCGATTTCCTGAGCGGGCGATCGACATCATCGCCGAAATCGGTTGAACGGAAAAGTGTCTGCTCGCGGTCTTCCCAATCCTCAAGGTTGCCGCCTTTGGGCGGTGGCAGCCGGCCTTCATATACCTCGCCGCTTTTGCGCAAACTTTCGATCATCGCGCCGACTTCATCACGCTTGCCTTCGACCAACGAGCGTTCGGAGAAAAATATATCGAAATGCACGTTAAGCGCGGCAAGGTCGTCGCGGATTCCGTCCATCATCATGGCGACGGCCTTCGCGCGCACAACGCCGATCCACTCGCTCTCCTTCATTGTGCTGAGCTTTGGCCCGTGTTCGGCGGCAAGCTCGCCACCAACCGGCTTGAGATAGTCGCCAGGATAAAGCCCCTCGGGGATTGCACCGATGTCCTCGCCGAGCGCCTCGCGGTATCGCAGATACGCCGAGCGCGCGAGCACATCGACCTGTGCGCCCGCATCATTGATGTAGTATTCGCGCGTGACACTATAGCCAGCGAAGGCGAGCAAGTTCGCAAGCGCGTCGCCGAACACCGCGCCGCGGCCGTGGCCGACATGCATGGGGCCAGTCGGGTTGGCAGAGACGTATTCGACGTTGACCTTTTCGCCCTTACCGAAATCGCTGCGGCCGTAGTCCGAGCCGGCAGCCAGGACGAGCCGGAGTTCCTCACCCCAGACATGCGGTTTGAGGGTGAGATTGATGAAGCCGGGGCCAGCAACGGTGACCGACGCTACTTTGTTATCCGCGCGCAGTTTCGCGGCAATACCCTCCGCCAACTCGCGCGGCTTTTTGCCAACATCTTTCGCCAGCACCATCGCGGCATTCGTCGCCATGTCGCCATGCGTTGGATCGCGCGGCGGCTCAACCACAATGCGTGAAAGGTCGGTACCGGGACCGACCACCGCAGCGGTCGCCGCGCATATGCGCACAAGCATATCGGCAAACAGGTGCTGGGGCTTTGCTGAAGGGGCCATTGTCGCGCTGCGGCTAACGCAATTCGGCGGGGGAGTCAAAAACTCGCTGGCAAATTGAACGAACGGCGCACAATACGATGCGCATATGCCCTACCAAATTGTTGCACCGCTATCGACGACCATGATCTGCCCCGTTGTGATTGCCGCTTCGTCCGACGCCAGATAGACGGCCATATCCGCCATGTGGATTGGCAAGCCAAGGCCGAGCAGATGCATCGTGGCCAGCTTCTCGATGTCCTTGGATCCTTCCAGCAGCTTCTTGACGCGATCCGACAATGTCACCGACGGAGCAATCGCGTTTACACGAATCTTGTGCTTCGCATATTCAACCGCCATCGACCGCGTTAGCGCGGCGATCGCGCCCTTCGCCGCCGTGTAGCAGTCGCGGCCGGGGACCGCGCTCAACGCAAGAGACGACGTCATATTGATGATCGCGCCGCCGCCCGATTTGATAATGTGCGGAATACCGATCTTCGAACAGAGAAACGTGCCATAGAGGTCAAGCTTGATTACGCGCCAGAATTCTTCTTCCGGCGCTTCAGTAACCGCACGATCCTCGGGCGTCGATCCGCCCGCGTTGTTGTGAAGGATCGTCAGCTTTCCGAACCGCTCGATCGTTTGAGCGAATGCGGCTTCGACGTTTGCCTTATCGCGGATGTCACAATGAATGAAGTGGGCATCCCCGCCAGAATTATTAGCCTGCGCACGGGCGGACTCCGCGGCGGCCTTGCCTCGCTCGATATCGATTTCGGCGATAACAACTTTGGCGCCCTCTTCCGCAAAGCGTTCAGCCGTCGCGCGGCCGATACCGCCGCCGCCGCCAGTGATAAATGCAACTTTCCCGGCTAGTCGCGCCATGAAGCCTCCCGAGAAGATGACGGATGATATTGAGCAGGCGCCTTGCAGCGCAAGGAGTGACTCATGCGGTCAATCAGACATCACGCGATCAAGCCTTCGTTCGTTGAATGGCTCTATTTGCCCACCGTCCGCCGCCGCCTTAGCGTGAATTGCGGCACGGTAAGCAAACACGATTGCCGGACCAAGCGTCGTGCCGGGCCCTGGGTAGCTCCCCGCCATGACGGAAGCCATGTCATTGCCGCAGGCGTAGAGGCCGGGAATGGGCTGTCCATCGTTGCCGAGCACGCGCGCATCTGCATCGGTCGCGAGTCCCGTGCTCACCGCAATATCAGCCGGCCAGACCGCGACCGCATAGAACGGCGGTGCGGCCACCGGCCCGATGCAGGGGTTGAGTTTGTTGGCGGCATCACCGTTGAAGCGGTTGAGTTCGGTTTCGCCCTTGCCGAAATCAACATCGACCCCGGTCTCGGCAAACCCATTGTAGCGCTCCACCGTCCTGCAAAACTGGAGGGGGTTTGCGCCGATCCTGCCGGCGAGTTCGTCGAGCGTGGGCGCGCTCACGAGATAGCCGCTGTCGACGAATTTTTCCGGGCTGCGGTGGCCGGGGTAGACGATGCCTAGCCCATATTTTCTGAGAAAGGCGGCGTCGCAGACCAGCCAGGCCGGGATCGACGCGGTCGTCTTATGACTCTCGAACATCGCCAGCACGAAATCATGATACGACACCGCTTCGTTGACAAAACGGCGGCCCGCTGAATTCACTGCAATCAACCCGGGTTTGGCGCGGTCGAGCACGAGATGGGGGAACAGGCCGTCGCCGCCGCCGGCCCGCGGCACGATCGATACGGGCGCCCAAAGGCCGCTGGTGCATTGCTCTGGCTTGATCGCTGCACCCAGGCGCTGACCGATTTCTATGCCGCTGCCACGATTGCCCTCGAAACTCATCGAATAGGCCGGAACCGGCCGGGGCATAAACGCCTCGCGGAAGCTTTTATTATGTGCGTAGCCGCCGGTCGCCAGCACGACGCCCTTGCGAGTTTTCACCAGAATTTCTTTGCCGTCGATATTCAGACGCGCGCCAATGACACCACGCCGGTCGCCGGCCACATCGACAATCGACGTGTTGAACAGGATCGGCACTTGGCGTTTGCGCAAACTGTAAAATAGTCGGCCGACGAGTGCGTTGCCCATCATGATACGTGTGCCACGCGGATATGTCAGGCGGTCGACGAGATAACGTATGAACAGTTTTGCGGAATAAATGAAATTGGAGATCGAGTGGAATCGGCCGACGAGCCGCGGAATGTCTGTCTTGCCAACCATCATGCCGCCCAACAGCATAAACTCCGGCACTGGCGCTCGGATGCGCCGGAATTCCGGCCCGAGCAGCCGGCCGTCAAATGGCTCGGGCATGATCGCGCGGCCGGCGACCGCAGCGCCAGGCATGTTGCTGCGGTAGTCCGGATGCGTTGCGCAGGGAACGAATTGCACTTCCGTGCGCGCGCACAGGTAGTCGATCGCTACTGGTCCGGTTTGGAGATATGCGTTCCTGAGCTCGCGACTGGTGGCTTCCCCAATCAGTGCGCTCAGGTAAATGTCGGCCTGTTCGGCGCTATCGCTGAACCCGGCAGCCCGGCTCTGACTGTTACCGGGAATCCAAAGCGTGCCGGCTGAGGTTGATCCGGTGCCGCCAACCTGGTCGGACTTCTCGCACAGGAGCACATCGAGGCCCTCGAGCGAGGCGACCAGCGCAGCAGCCATCCCCGCCGGTCCCGCGCCCGCAATCAGGAGATCGACTTCCCGGCTGGCGTCTGCGTTCGCATTTATTGCCGCAAGCGGCATCGCCCATCCTCCAAATGGATGATGTCATGCTGCGTTAGCCCTGTCATCCGTGTCCGACGCGGCATGCCGCAAACATCACGACAACTTTTTTCTTCGCATTCTGCAAACCAATTCGAAGCGGTCGCGGCCATGTACCGCCTATCATCCGTTCGGACGATAGGCGTGATCGAAGCTGTCAATCAGATTGCTTTCCAGTTCAGCCTGAGTTCATCGGCGCGGTCTTAAATATTGTGAATACAGCGGCCGCATCTGTCGCCAACAATGGAGCGAAGCGATGACAAAACTGACAACGATCTCCAGACTAGCGTACGTGACGACCGCGCTTGCAGCGGGTGTGGGTCTTATGACCACGGTGAATGTCGCTAACGCAAAAGGCGACCACCATGACGCCAGCCAAAATCACGCGATGAATGGATCGGCAAGGAACGAATTCAAAAACAATGCTGACAGGCACGCTGATAAGAAATCGAGAAAAGAGTGTCTCTACATCACCTCTGACGGCAAGCGCTGCGGCGGCGGCGCCACAAACAGCGTGAATCCTACGCAGCCGGGTGGCACCACCGCCGGCAAAAATCCGTCTCCGACTCAAACCGTTAAACCAGGCTTCGTGATCAGCGGCCAGCCCACAAACGTGAAGGGCGTGAGCTATGGAAACGGAATCGCAACGATATCCAATGGCGTGACCACTTCAGCCATCGCCAATGGCAAGACCCTGACCGTAACATCCAACAGCCCAGGCATGATCACGGTAACGGATGGCAAGAACTCGGTGACGATGCCCGGCGGATCACTGACTTTGTCCGGTGCCCCATCCGTTGTAGCCGGGAGCAATTTGGAAGTTCATCGCAATCCAAACACCGGCGACGTCACGTTTGCCATCAACCCCAGGGTGGCAAGCGAGCCCTCGAAAGGCAC
>WNFM01316277.1_pt2 | contig 15308 bp, 18 predicted proteins | sample 5400271 | NCBI WGS metagenome assembly WNFM01 (sample SAMN13153352, study PRJNA577476) | soil metagenome | isolation source: 60 cm saprolite on Douglas fir-dominated hillslope | place: USA:California | collected 2013-09-17
GCGGCGCCCGACGAGGAATTGCTCGGCGCGGAACGCCATCTGCTGCGCGGCGAACTGGCCGAGGCAGAGAATCTCTGCAAACGCATCCTCGCCAAGTGGCCGAATCATCCGGGCGCGCTGATCATTGCCGCGGATCTGGCCTCGCGCAACCGGAACTATGGACGCGCCGAATACCTGCTCAACCGGGTGTTGCAACGCGAACCCCGCGCCATCCCGGCGCTGTATCTGCTCGGCGAGGTGCATCGGCGCGCGGGCAGCCCGCGCAAGAGCGTATCGATCCTTGGCCGTGCCTTGCAGACCGAGTTCGGCCTGCTGGCCGATGATGGCAATCTGGGTTTATGGCGGAATCTGGTCGATGGCGTCGAACGCGCGGCTGCGCCGCAGCACTGGCGGCATCGGCTAGAGGAAATCTCCGCCTACGGCGCGGCGCTGGAGGCCGGCGGTGAATTGCGCAAGCACCGGCAAGCGGTGCTCGAACGTCTGACGGGGGCGGAACTGCTCGCCGTTCCCGATCTGGAAGTTCCCGAACGTTTTACCGCGCTACTCGGACTCGCGGCTTTCAGCAAGCAGTCCGATCCGCAATGGAACCGGGTGCTTTTCGAGGAATGGCTCCTGCCGTGCATGAGACGCTCGCTCGAGGCAGACAGATTCGATGCGGCCCTGATTCTTGAGGGTGCGATCCTGAACGAGTATGTCGCGCAAACGGAGACGGAAGCGCATTTTAGCGCCTGCTTGCTGCGCTGGAAGGAAGCTATGCGCGCCGCCGGGCGCCGCTTCGGCAATGGCTTGGGCACCTATGCGCAGGCCGCGCGCCGCTTGCGGCCAAGCATTGCTTTTTTTGTTCATCAGATTTCCTCGCTTGCGCATGTCCGGCTGCTGCTCGACGTGCTGGAAGGGCACGCGGCGCTGGATGAGCCGCTGTTCGACCCCGTTATCGTCTGCTTTCGCGGATGCGCGAACCAGGCGATCAAAGAGCGCATCGCGCGCCTCAGGGTGGAGGTCGTGGAAATCCTGAGGCCCGAGCAGGACGGGGTCGGCGTGGCCGAACTGCGCCGCTTGCGTGAAATCCTCGCGCAGCGCGGTATGCACGCGATCGTGTGGGTCAGCACGGTGCAGTGCATGGCGTTCTCATTCGCCATGCGCGTCGCTCCAGTGCAAGCCTGGTGGGCGATGAAATACCACGGTCTCGAACTGGCCGAAATCGATGGCTACCTCACCGCGGGCAGCATCGCCGGAGGCACGCGAGACATCGGCGGACGGGTTTGGCGCGCGGGACCGATCGCGGCCGAGGACTGGCTGGCGCCCGCGTTGTCCGCCGAGGCGGGCCAGCTCCTTCTCGAGGCCGTAGCACAGATTCTTCAGGCCGTTCCGGATGCGGGCTTTCTGTGGACCGGCCGCCATCAGCACCCCCGTATTCAGGCGGCCCTGGAGGCCGCGGGGGTTGCCGGCCGTTGCCACTTCATCGGCTGGGTGAACACACGGCTTTACGCGCAGGTGATCGACATCTTCCTCGACTCCTTTCCCTTCCCCTGCGGATACACGCTCTACGAATCCATGGCGGCAGGCCGGCCGGCCGTCCTCTATGCGAGCGTGGAAGCAGCCGAAACGGGCGCGCGTTCGATGATCGAGCCTCTGCTGCTTGGTGAGGGCGGGTCTGCAGAAGATCGCGAAAAGGCGCAGGCGATTTTCCGCCCCCGGTCAGGCCTAGACCTCTACAACTGCGCGCAGGATCCTGCCGCCTATGTTGTACTTGCAACGCGTCTCGCGAACGATACCGCGTTTCGCGGCGAGGCTGGGCGCGCCGGTCGCGAGTTCGTTGAGCAGTTCATGTCCGACCGAGGCCGGGTAGCGCGCATCTATGGCCAGCATCTTCTCGATATCATTGCGGCGACCACGACGCAAAAGGAGGTGGGCTGACATGGAACTCGATGCCGAGCCGGCCCTTGGCGGCGCCGTAATCGAGCAACGGCTTGCCGCGGCAGCGGCGCCGAAGGTCCGCGGTCAGGCGGAGAAGGAGGAGCCGCAGCCGCAGGTAGACGTCGCGTTCGGATTCTTGATCACGAACTGCGCGCCTTCGAGCCCCTCGCTGTAGTCGATTTCCGCGCCGGTCAGGTACTGGTAGCTCATCGGGTCGATGAGCAGCTTCACGCCGTTTTTCTCCATCACGGAGTCGTCTTCGTTCTGCACTTCGTCGAAGGTGAAGCCGTACTGGAAGCCCGAGCAGCCGCCGCCGGTGACGAACACGCGCAGCTTCAGCTCCGGGTTGCCTTCCTCCTCGATGAGCTGCTTGACCTTGTTCGCGGCGCTGTCGGAGAAGACCAGCGGATCCGGCATTTCAGTGACTGCGTTCATCATTGCTCCTTTGGCCCTGCGCGGTTATTTCGCGACCTTCAGTTCGACGGCTTTCATTTCCGCCGAATGGTGCACCAGGCGCCCCTCGATGACCGCGCCCTGCTGGATTTCGATGCTCTTGTAATGCACGTCCCCTTTGACCCGCGAATGGGCCTGGAGTTCGAGCGTCTCGCGCGAATCCACCGGCCCGTTGATGGTGCCGTTCACGACGACGTGCGCGGCCTGCACCTCGCCGTCGATGCGCGCGTGCTCGGAAACCACCACCGTACCCGGCTGATCGGGCAGCGCCGCGACGTTGCCGCGCACCGCGCCATCGATGCGCAGCCCGCCGCTGAAGAAGACATTGCCCTCGATGCGCGTGGTCGCGCCGATCAGGCTGTCGATGCGGTTCTGCGGCTTGCTCTCTCTGCGGAACATGTTCGTTTCTCCCTTCAACCCGGCGTCACGTTCTTCGTCACTTTCGGCTCCGGGGCGCCGGCCTCGTAGACGCGCAGCTGCACGCTGCTCACCTTGGCCTTGGGACTCACGCGAAAGATGCCGTCGACCCGCTGGAAGTGCTTGAAACTCAAGCGGAAGGGCAAGGCCGCAGCTGCTGCGGCCTCACCAGGCCCGGGTACCGTGATCATAGCACTGCGGCCCTCTTCCGTCAGGCTGACGACCAGCTCCAGGCGCCCCTGGAAATCCTTGCCGCGGCGCGGCCCCGCAGCGAGCAGCAGCACGCGATAGCGGAATTCCCCTGGCAGCACGTCGGGTTCTACCTTGAAGCGCAGCACCGACAGCGGCGCCGCGCTCGCGGTTTCCGAGGACAGCATGCTCTCGAAAATCGCCAGCTCCTCCCGCACGCGCGCGTTTTCCTGCTCGAGACCCTTGATCTGCTGCGCGAGCTTCTGCTGCGCCGTGCGCTCGATCGAAACCTTGCTGTCGGCCGAATTCGACACCGCGCGCAGCCGCTCGAGCTCGTCGCGCAGCTTGGCGAGCTCGCTGCGCGCGGTGGTGAGCTCCTGCTCGACCTCGCTGCGGTCGAAGCCCGCGAAGCGCCGCCCGGCGTCGTACATCCAGACCGCCAGCGCGCCCGAGAAGGCCAGCATCACGGCCAGACCCAGCCAGCGCAGGTACCAGGGCACGTGCGTACGCACTGAAACCTTCGGCGCGGCGATGCCGAAACGCTGGCGCAGCTTCCAGAGGCGACCGGCCATCGCGCGGCGCTAGGGAACCACGGCCACTTGCCCGAGGCCGGCGGTTTCGGCAAAGCCGAACATGAGGTTCATGTTCTGCACGGCCTGGCCCGAGGCGCCCTTCATCAGGTTGTCGATCACCGACAGGACGACAACGGTGTCGCCGCCCGCAGCGTGCCGCGCGTCGAACTGCGGCGGCCGGTGCACGGCGATCCGGCAGACGTTGGCGGCGCGCGTCGAGCGCGTGTCCGGATGGCTGCCCGCGGGCATCACGTCCACGAAGGGCTCCTTGGCAAAGCGCTTCTCATAGAGTGCCTGGAAATCCATGTCCTTCGCGACGCGCCCGTACAGCGTGGCGTGGATGCCGCGAACCATCGGCGTGAGGTGGGGAATGAAGACCAGTCCGACCTCGCGTCCGGCCGCCTGCGCGAGGCCCTGCCGGATCTCCGGCCAGTGCCGGTGCCCGCCCACCCCATAGGCCGCGAAATTCTCGGAAGATTCCGAGTACATGAGGTTTTGCTCGAGCTTGCGCCCCGCCCCCGAAACGCCTGATTTGGCGTCGGCGATCAGATGATCAAGATCCACCGCGCCCGCTTCCACCAGCGGCAGCAGCCCAAGCTGCACCGCGGTCGGATAGCAGCCCGGGTTCGCGACGAGGCGCGCCGTGCGGACTTTCTCGCGATTGACTTCGCACAGCCCGTACACGGCCTCGGCGACCAGCTCCGGCGCGGCGTGCTTGACCTTGTACCAGCGCTCCCATTCGGCGACATCCTGCAGGCGAAAGTCGGCGGAGATGTCGACGATGCGCACGCCCGCGTCGACGAGCGCGCGCGCTTGGCCCATGGCGACGCCGTTGGGTGTGGCGAAAAACACGACGTCGCATTTCTTCAATTGCGCCTGGTCCGGATGGGAGAAGGCGAGCGACACGTGGCCGCGCAGGCTCGGGAACAGGGCGCTCACCGCCGTGCCCGCTTCCTGGCGCGAAGTAATCGCCGCGAGCTCGACCTGCGGGTGCTGTGCCAGCAGCCGCAGCAGTTCGATGCCCGTATAGCCCGTTCCGCCGACAATTCCAGCCTTGATCATGGGGTTCACCTATCCAAAACTAAAAAGCCGCCCTGCGGCGGCTTTTCGATCCTCGGGAACTCTGTCCCAACGCTCAACGTTTGGAGTACTGCTTGCGCCGCCGCGCCTTGTGCAAGCCGACCTTTTTTCGCTCCACTTCGCGCGCATCGCGCGTCACGAGGCGAGCCGCGCTGAGCGCCGGCTTGAGGGCGGCGTCGAATTCGATGAGGGCCCGCGCGAGGCCGTGCCGCACCGCGCCGGCCTGGCCGTTCTCGCCGCCGCCCTGCACGTTCACATTGATGTCGAAGCTGGCGAGGTTCTTGGTGATCTCGAGCGGCTGGCGCACGATCATGCGGCCCGTTTCGCGCGCGAAGAACTCGTCCACCGGCTTGCCGTTGACGACGAACTGCCCCTTGCCGGGCTTGAGGAACACGCGCGCGGTCGCGCTCTTGCGCCGGCCCGTGCCGTAGTAGTAGTCGCCGACCATGTCAGATCTCCAGTGCCTTCGGTTGCTGCGCCGTGTGCGGGTGCGCGCCGTCGGCGTAGATCTTCAGCTTGCGCAGCATCGCGTAGCCGAGCGGACCCTTGGGCAGCATGCCCTTCACCGCGCGCTGCAGTGCGCGATCGGGAAACCGCGCATGCAGCTTGGCAAAATCGGTTTCCTTGACGCCGCCCGGGAAGCCGGTGTGGCGGTAGTATTTCTTGCCGAGTTGCTTGCGCCCGGTCACGCGGATCTTCGCCGCGTTCAGCACCACGATATAGTCGCCCGTGTCCACGTGCGGGGTGTATTCCGGCTTGTGCTTGCCGCGCAGGCGCATGGCGATCTTCGACGCGAGGCGCCCCAGAACCTTGTTCTGGGCGTCTACGACGTACCAGCCGTGCACCACTTCGTCGGCTTTCGCGGTGTAGGTCTTCATAAGGGCGCGAATAGTATCAAAAAAACGGCGCAACCTGTTGAGATTGCGCCGAATCCACCGATTGGAGGAGGGTGGAGGAGACGATTGCATTATGCCTTAGACTTTGCTGCGTTGCAACATATCGTTTCAATTTAAAATCAGGGCATTACAGAAGGAAATCCCGCATGGACTGCATCGTGCGCTGGGGCGACGGCATGACCTTCGTCGCCGAGACCGGCAGCAAGCATCTGGTGACGATGGATGGCGCGCCCGAGGGCGGCGGACGCAACCTCGCGCCGCGGCCGATGGAAGTGCTGCTCGCCGGCGCCGGCGGTTGCACCGCCTACGACGTGGTGGTGATCCTGAAGAAAAATGCGCAGGACGTGACGGGCTGCGAGGTCAGGCTTGAAGCCGAGCGCGCGGCGACCGATCCGAAGGTGTTCACGAAAATCCACTACCGCTTCACGGTGCGCGGCCGCAACCTCAAGCGCAATCTGGTCGAGCAGGCGGTGCGCCTCTCGCACGAAAAATACTGCTCGGCCACTGCCATGCTCGCCAAGACCGCCGAGATCACCAGGGATCTCGAACTCCTCGAAGTCTAGCTAGGCCGAGACCGGGTTCGCCACGGCGCTCATGCGCTTGCATTCGTCGAACCATTCGGTCGCGTAATCGCAATTGCGGTACTCGTCGAAGTAGGGGCCGCCACGCGTGAAGTGCACATTCTTGGCGGCAGGATTGTGGCTGTACTCGCCGACCAGCCAGTTCCATTCGAGCGGAAGATCGCCGATCAGCGCGTCGCTGGTCCATTTGAAGCGGTGCAGGTCGGCGGCGCTCGCGCTGTTCACGTAGGACGGCGTCAAGGCTGCGCAGCGCGCGTTGTCGAACAGCATCAGGCTCGACCAGTTCTTGCGGGGATAGGACGTCTGGACCTGGTTGAGGAATTTGCGCGCCGGGTTGGGCGAGTAGTCGTGCTTGCAGACCAGAACCGCGCGCTCGGGCGCCGCTTCGGCGAGCGCCGCCAGCTCCGCGATGTCGGCGCGACACAGCATGTCGCAATCCAGGTAGAGCGACTTGCCCCGATACCCTGAAAGCGCCGGGACCAGGAAGCGGCTCAGGCTGAATTCCGTGGATTCCGTTGCGCCCCGCTGGCGCGTAAAGAGCCCCGTCAACTGCGACAGCATGACCGGCGCGATGCTCACTGGTATCGATGCCTGCCTGAGGATCGAGTGCGCCAGGACGTGATAGGCGATCGATTCCTTGGGGTCGAAGCCGATAAAAACCTGGAACACGATTACACCCGGTAAGCGACGGTGGTCATGAGCTTGGCGATCAGGCGCATGCCGTCCTTGACCGGTTGCGGCAGTTCGGCGGCGCCCATTGCGACGGCGGTCGCGCGGTGCTTCGCCTCGTCATCGCGCATCGCCTGGACCACGACGCGCGTTTTCCGGTCCGCGGGCGAAAGCTGCGACAGGTGGCCGTCGAGGTGTTCCTCCACCTGGCGCTCGGTCTCGGCCAGGAAGGCGAGGTTCCAGCGATCGCCCAGCACCCCTGCGGCGGCCCCCATGGCGAGCGCGCCGGCGTACCACAGCGGATTCAGCAGGCTTTCGCGCCCGCCGAGCTCGGCGATGCGCTCGGCGCTCCAGCGCAGATGGTCCTGCTCTTCCAGTGCCGCCTGCTCCAGCGCCTGTCGGTTGTGCGGGGCTTGCGCGGTCAGCGACTGGCCCCGGTAGAGCGCCTGGGCGCAGACCTCGCCTACATGATTCACACGCATGAGCGCAGCTGCATGGGCGCGCTCGCCGTCGGCGAGGTCGATCTCCGGCAGCTCCCCGCCGGGCCTAGCCCGGCCGGGTTGGTGCACGCCAGCTAGTGTTCGCAGCGCGGCGTCGATGGCACCAATCGCGCAATCCACGCGTGCAACCGGCTCCTTCACGACATTTTCCAGGCGGAACCGCGCTGAGGAACCGGGGCCGCGGCTTTGGCATGCTCGAAATTCGCCAAGCGCGTCTCGGGGCGGCCGTGGCCGTAGGATTCCTCCAGCCAGACCTCCCATAGAATATTCGGGTAACGCGCCGCGGTGTTCTCGAACATCGCCTTCCAGAATGCGGCAGGACGGATCGTGCAATGCGCGTTCTCCCCGTTGGGCAATCGCTTTGCCGCCGGATAGCAGGCGACGTTAGCGAACACGAATTTACCGGCGAACGCGAAAAACCCGTCGACGATCCACTCGAGATCCTGCTCAGGGCAGTGCTCGAGCACGTCGGTGCAGACAACCCCGTCGAAGCGGCCGCTCGGCAGCTCCGAAAAAGGCTCGTAGGCAGGGTCGTAGCAGCGGATGGATTCGACCCCCCAGTACTCCTGGATGCTGTTCCAGCGGACGACACCTTCCTGTTTGATCGGACCAGGCCGGTATTGCGTGCCCTTGCCGCTACCGTAGTCGAGGATCGTCCTCGCTTGGGTGCGCGCGACCAGCGGCTTGATGCGGTGCGCCTGTCGGGGCAGGCTTTGCCCTGGAAACGTCTGCTCCGCATTCAGCCCATGCGCGGCGTCGCCGTCGCGATGCATCGACCGGTATAGCTCCACCAGTTCGCGATACCGTTGGCTCGGGTTGTCTCGGCTATAGGTCATGGCGTGATTATAAAAAAAACGGGCGCCCGAAGGCGCCCGTTTTATGCTGCCTTGAAGCGACTGATTAGAAGGTGTGACGCAGACCGAGCGAGAACGAGCGCGGATCAGCACCAACTGCGGTGTTGCCCGTACCGTTCGCGAACATGTCGTACCGCACGAGACCTTCGTTCCTGGTGCGGGCGTAGCCAACGCTGACGTTGGTGCGCTGCGACAGGTTGTACATGTAGCCGATCGAGAAGAAGCTCGCGCCCGCCGAGCTCGGCGATGCGCTCGGCGCTCCAGCGCAGATGGTCCTGCTCTTCGTGCCTCTCCAGTCACGCGCACGCGCATAGGTCGCCATCACGTGATGGTTACCCACGTCGTACGAGAGCGGGAACGCCCAGACCGTGCGCTTGATGCTGGTTTGCGCCGCAACGGTGTTGGTCGTGTTCGAGATCTTGCCCTGATCCCAAATCGCGCCAATGCCGAGACCAAACGCGAACTTGTAGCGTACGCCAAGCCGGTTGCTCGTGATTTTCCACGTCGCCGAAACCGTGGCAGCTGCCACGTTGGTGCCGGCAAAGCTGAGCGTGGCGTTGGTGATCGCATCCTTGTCCTGCATGTACGAGTAGACGACCGACAGGCCGCCCGCTTCGTAACGCGGGGAGATGCTCCAGTTGCGGTTCTTCTTGCCATCCGTCACGTCGCCAGCAACCTGGGTGTTACGCGGCGCGCCATCCGACGGACGGGCGTACGTAGCCGACAGGCTGAAGCCGGACCAGTTCGGCGAATCCCAGCGAATCACGTTGCTGAGACGGCCACCGAAGGCAGGGTTGACGTTGAAGCCCGAGCCCATGTTCTGGGTGAGCGACAGCGTCGACCAGGCGGAGTTGCCCGGGATCCAGGCCGGATCGATTGCATAGTGCTCGTGGTAGTGAACATCCCACACGCCGATCAGGAAGCGACCCGCGGCCTTGCTGCGAATGCCGACGCCGCTGTTCCGGTTGCCCCAGATGGCGGTGCTGTTGCCCGAGGTCGTGACGCCGGCGCCGACGTTGCCGACGAGGTCCGCGCGCTGATCCGAGTTCTGGATCACCGCCGACTCGACCTGCACGAACGCGGAGTTGCCGCCGCCCAGATCTTCGATGACGGTGAAGCGGATGTTGGAACCCGCGCCGTCACGAACGCGATCAGCCGAACGCAGGCTGTTGTTCGCGCCACCCGCGACGTCGCCACCAGTGTTGCCGGTTGCGCGCACGGTGTCCCACAGGATGTTGATCGTGCCGCCGACGGTCACGGAGCTCTGCGCGAAAGCCGCAGGCGCCACGAACGCGGCCGCGACTGCTGCGACCAGTACTTTTCTATTCATAATTTCTCCTTTTTGATTAAGCTTCGCGGCTTGCACCGCCATCTCCGGCCCCTCTTTTTATGCCTGCCTGTTGCCCGGGCCACATATGGCGGCAATACCGCCAAACCCCCTTGTAGGAAGTTGTGAGGATTGTCGCAAAGCGCCCCTGCGCCATCAAAAGAAATCACGCCGATACAGGGGTTTAGGCGCCGATTTGTATCTTTTCCGCAACAGCAGCTGCGGAGGATAAAAATAGCTTTAAATCAATTGGTTAAGTATAAACAGCGCCGATGTCTGCGGCAATCGCGGCCATGGCTTCGGTCCAATCGCCCTTTTCGCCCTGCCGATAGACCGGAAATCCCGGGAACCAGGGCGACTGGTCGCCCGCCGCCATCCAGCGAAATTCTGCCGAACGGGAGACGAGCACTCGCGCGCCGCGGCCCAGCGCGCTGCACAAGTGCATGTTGGTGTTGCTCACGCCGACGTATTCGTCAACCAGCGAGAGCAGGGCATGCATGGCTTCGAGATCGGCGTTGAGATCCGACCAATCGAGCACCCTGGCGCCGCAGGCCGCACCCAGCGAGGCTATTTCTTCCGCCTTGGGCTGGCGCTGCAGGACCAGCAGGGTCCCGGGCAGGCGCTCGGCCAGCGTCACGAACTTGCCGAAAGGCACCTCCTTGTAAAGCGCGTTGCGGTTTCCCGATTCGGGTCCCGTGCCCGCGCGCCAGGTCAGGCCGATCAGCGGCCGCGCCAATCCTTGCAGGCGCGCGCCGATTTCCGCGAGCCGCGCCGGCAGCGGCGCGAAGCGGACTGGAGCCGGAATCGCCAGGCGATGGGCTTGCAGCAGGTAGGGCAGGTCGCCCAGCAGGCGGTAGTCCGCCGTCGGCGGAATCCGCTCGCTGGCCGGCTCGCAGGCGTCCAGACAGCCGCTGCGCCCGACCATGTCGAGCAACCTGGGCGTGATGGTGCCGATGACCCGCGCGCCGCGCTCGCGCAGCTGCTGCACGAAGCGCAGGAAAAACAGGTCGTCGCCGATACCCTGCTCCGCGTGCACGCGCAGCGTGGCGCCCTCGAGGGAGGCCGGCAGCGGCGCCATGAGCGCCGCGCTGTCGAACGGCGAGCCGATTTTTTTCAGGAACGCGTGGCGGTTGACGCGCCAGAGATAGTGATACCAGCCTTCTTCGTAGCGGCCCAGCGCGAGCAGCTGCTCGCCGAGCAGGAAGCGGATGTCGCCGTTGGCCGGATTCGCGGCGATGCCCTCGCGCAGATCGCGCAGCGCGCGCTCGTGGTCGCCGAGGAACCAGTGCAGGTTCGACAGGGCCGCGATGATTTCGACATCGGCCGGACTCTGCGCCTGCACGAAGCGGAATTTCTCCTCCGCCCGGGCAAATTCGCCGAGCCGCTGGTAGCCCTGGCCGAGGTTGTAATGCGCATCCTGCAGGCCCGGATCGAGCTTCAACGCGCGTTGCAGGCTCTCGACGCCTTCGGCGACGCGCCCGCTGTTGCGCAGCGCGACGCCGAGCGCGTTGTGGTACTCGGCGTCGCGCCGCTTGAGCGAGATCGCCTTCTGCAGCGGCGCGATCGCCTCCTCCTCGCGCTGCTGGCGGATCAGCGCGACGCCGAGCAGGTGCAGCAGCTGGTCGTCGCGCGGGTTCATGGCGAGTGCCGCGCGCAGGCTCTGCTCGGCATCCGCGGGCCGTTCCTGGTCCAGCGCCTGCAGCGCGTGCTCGACGAGGCCGCGGAAATCGCGCATCCGGCGCTAGAAGAAAAGCTGCCGCAAGGCGGCGCCCGGATCGGGCGCGCGCATGAACGCTTCGCCGACCAGGAACGCGTTGACCGCGCGCTCGCGCATACGCGCGACATCGGCCGGCGCGAGGATGCCGCTCTCCGTGATCACCAGTTTTCCGGCCGGCACCTGCGCGAGCAGCTCGAGCGTCGTTTCCAGCCGCGTCTCGAAGCTGCGCAAGTTCCGGTTGTTGATGCCGAGCAGCGGCGTTTGCAGCGACAAGGCCGCCTCGAGTTCCGCGGCGTCGTGCACCTCGACAAGGACCGCCATGCCATGTGAGCGAGCACTAGCTTCCAGCCCTTGCATGTCCTGGCGGGCTAGAGCGGCTGCGATCAGGAGTATGCAGTCGGCGCCCAGCGCCCGCGATTCGTGCACCTGGTAGGGCTCGGTAATGAAATCCTTGCGCAGCACCGGCAGGCGGCAGGCGTCCCTCGCCTGCAGCAGGTGCGTTGCGTCGCCCTTGAAAAAATCCCGGTCCGTGAGCACCGATAGGCAGGCGGCCCCGCCCGCCTCGTAGCTGCGCGCAATGGCGGCCGGATCGAAATCGGCGCGCAGCACGCCCCTGGAAGGACTTGCGCGCTTGACCTCGGCGATCACCGCGGGCAGCCCGGCAGCGAGCTTGGCGCGCAGCGCGCCCGCGAAATCGCGCGGCGGCGGCGCGGCGGCGGCGCGCCGCTGCATCTCGGCCAGCGGTACCGCCGCCCGCGCCGCCTCCAGCTCTTCGCGCTTGCGCGCGAGGATCCGCTCGAGAATGTCCGGCGCAGTACCAGCCGTCATGCCCTGGCGTGCTGCTTGGTATAGGCGACGAAGTCGTCCAGCTTCTGGCGTGCTTCGCCCTTGGCGATCGCCTTGCGCGCCTTGTCGATGCCGTTCTCCAGCGTCTTCGCGACGCCGGCGACGTAAAGCGCGGCCCCCGCGTTGAGCACCACGATGTTGAGCGCGGGCCCGGGCTGGTTCTCCAGCACCGCGAGGATCATCTGCTTCGACTCCTCGACCGAATTCACCTGGATCGCGCGCCGGTCGTAGACCTCCAGGCCGAATTGCGACGGATGGAGCTCGTATTCGCGTATCTCGCCCTTCGCCAGCTCGCCCACATAGGTTTCGCCGGAGATGGAAATTTCATCCAGGCCGTCCCGGCCGTGCACCACCATCACGTGTTTCGCGCCGAGGCGCTGCAGCACGCGCGTCTGGATGCCGACGAGGTCGGTGTGGAAAACCCCCATCAGCTGGTTCTGCGCGCCGGCCGGATTGGTGAGCGGGCCGAGAATGTTGAAGATGGTGCGCACGCCGAGCTCCTTGCGCACCGCCGCGGCATGCTTCATCGCCGGGTGGTGGCTGCGCGCGATGTCCGCGGGGGAGAGTTCCAGCTTCGCGCCGAGCGCTTCCAGCACGTCGGCGCTGCCGCTGCGCGAGGACACGGAGCGGTTGCCGTGCTTGGCCACTTTCGCGCCCGCGGCGGCCGCGACGAAGGTGGCCGCGGTCGAGATGTTGAAGGGGTGCGCGCCGTCGCCGCCGGTGCCGACCACGTCGACCACGTGCTGGTGGTCCTTGAGCTCCACCTGCGTGGCGAACTCGCGCATGACCTGCGCGGCGGCGGCGATCTCGCCGACGGTTTCCTTCTTGACGCGCAGGCCGATGATGAAGCCGGCGATCTGCGCCTGGCTGAGCTCCCCACGCATGATCTGGCGCATCACGTGCAACATTTCGTCGTGGAACACCTCGCGGTGCTCGACGCAGCGCTGGATCGCTTCGGCGATTCCGATTTTCATTGCACTCTCCCGTCCATGAAGTTCCTGAGCATTGCGTGCCCGTGCTCGGTGAGCAGGGCCTCGGGGTGGAACTGCACGCCCTCCACCGGCAGCGTGCGATGCCGCAGCCCCATGACCTCGCCCTCCTCGGCCTGCGCGCTCACCTCGAGGCAGTCCGGCAGCGTTTCCCGCTCGACCGCGAGCGAGTGATAGCGCGTCGCGCTGAAGCCGTCCGGCAGGCCCGCGAAGACGCCTTTCCCGTCGTGGTGCACGCTCGACAGCTTGCCGTGCATCACGCGCTTTGCTTTTACCACTTTACCGCCGAACGCCTGGCCGATGGCCTGGTGGCCGAGGCAGACCCCGAGGATCGGGATCGCGCCGGCGAAGCGGCGGATCGCGGCAAGCGAAATCCCGGCTTCGTTCGGCGTGCAGGGACCCGGCGAAATGACGATCTGGGCGGGCTGCAGCCGGGCGATGTCCTCGAGCGACACGGCATCATTGCGCAGGACCTTCACCTCGGCGCCCAGCTCGCCGAAATACTGCACCAGGTTGTAGGTGAAGGAATCGAAATTGTCGATCATGAGAATCATGCGCCCTCCATGGGGAGGACGAGCTCCGCCGCGCGCAGGATCGCGCGCGCCTTGTGCCGGGTTTCCTGCCATTCGGCCTGCGGATCGGAGTCGGCCACGATGCCAGCCGCGGCCTGTACGTGCAGCTTGCCGTCCTTCAGCACCGCGGTGCGGATCGCGATCGCCACGTCCATGTCGCCGTTGAAGCCGATGTAGCCGACCGCGCCGCTGTAGATGCCGCGGCGCACCGGCTCCAGTTCGTCGATGATCTGCATGGCGCGCACCTTGGGGGCGCCGGTCACGGTCCCGGCCGGAAAGGCGGCCTTGAACACGTCGATCGCGTCCAGCCCAGGCGCGATGCGTCCCTCGACGTTGGAAACGATGTGCATCACGTGCGAGTAGCGCTCGATCACCATTTTCTCGGTCACCCGGACCGTGCCGGTGGCGGCGACGCGCCCGACGTCGTTGCGCCCCAGGTCGATCAGCATCACGTGCTCGGCGCGCTCTTTGGGATCGGCGAGCAGCTCGGCCGCGGCCTGCGCGTCCGCTTCGGGCGTCGCGCCGCGCGGGCGCGTGCCGGCGATCGGGCGCAGCGTCACGCCGCCGCCCGAGAGCCGCACCATGATTTCCGGGGAGGCGCCGACCACGTGGTGGTCGCCGAAATCGAAGTAGTACATGTAGGGCGAGGGATTGACGGCGCGCAGCGCCCGGTAGAGCTCGACCGGCGGCGCGGCGAAATCGCGCGAGCTGCGCTGCGAGATCTGCACCTGCATGCAGTCGCCGGCCTCGATGTAATCCTTGCAGCGCCGCACCGCGGCGAGGAACTCGTCCTCGGTGACGCTGCATTGAAGGTTTTCCTGGCCATTGCTTGTTTTTTTATCATCCGAATCAGGAGAAAATTCCTCCGGAAGCGGCAGCGCCAGCCGCTTGCGCAGGCCCTCGAGCCGCTCGCGCGCCGCGCGCCAGGCGCCGGGCTCGCGCGGATCGGCGTAGACCACGAGATAGAGCTTGCCGAGGACGTTATCGACCACCGCGAGCTCATCCGAGACCAGCAGCAGCATGTCCGGATTGCCGATCGGGTCGGGTTTCGGCCGCCGCAGCGCGCTCGCTTCGACGTGGCGCACCGTCTCATAGCCGAAGTAGCCGACCAGCCCGCCGCCGAAGCGCAGCGCGGCGGGCACCGGCGCCACGCGCTGGCGCGCGAGATAGCCGCGCAGGTACTCGAAGGGATCGGCCGGCGCCGCCTCAGTGCCGAGATGCTCCAGGCATCGGTCCGTACCGCGCGCCTCGCGCACCAGCCGGCGCACGATGCCGTCGCGCGCCTCAATGCGCTCGGCGCAGGCGAGACCGATGAACGAGTAGCGCCCGAAGCGTTCGCCGCCGACCACCGACTCGAGCAGATACGAGTACGGGCGGCGTGTAGAGATCGGCGCGCGCCTCTAGGACAAGCGGGACGCGCGTATAGCCCTTTTGGCCAAGGCCCTGGAAATCGAGCTCAGTCATGAAAAACTCCAACTATCCAACGAATTACGAGGGTGCTACGGAGTGCGGGAAGAAAGCTCCCGCGGCAGAGCAGGAATTAGCTACGCCAGCAGAGGATTGCGGAGAAGGTAGAGCGCTGTTTCATGACCGGACCACTATAGCACGGCAAGTCGCGCGCGCATGTCGCGGATGGTCGCGGCATAGTCCTTCGACCCGAAGATCGCCGAGCCCGCGACGAAGGTATCGGCGCCCGCCTTGGCGATCTCGGCAATGTTGTCGGTCTTCA
>WNFM01211986.1_pt4 | contig 15303 bp, 14 predicted proteins | sample 5400271 | NCBI WGS metagenome assembly WNFM01 (sample SAMN13153352, study PRJNA577476) | soil metagenome | isolation source: 60 cm saprolite on Douglas fir-dominated hillslope | place: USA:California | collected 2013-09-17
AATCCACCAGGCGCCAGGTTGCAGACTTTCGCCGATCAAGCCAAGTGGTCTGAATAATCCTGTAAGTCCAACTGTCGAGCCGCGTGCCAGGGTCCCATTGTTGCCAATGTTCCAATGCCTTCAAACACGCCGCCTGGAGCAAATCCTCACCTTCCTCGACAGAACGCGCCAACCTGATCGCAAACCGCCGCAGACGGGGCAGCAATATCACAATTTGCGACTCAAAGTCGCGCCGGTCGCTCACCCAGACTCTCGCTGCGCCACCAGGGTCGTCAAACAAGTCGATCACCCCTAAATGTTATTCAAATTGAGTTTACACCGTCGGCAACAGTGCGTGCCCAAAAGATCTGGCGATCAGCCATCGTCAGGATGTATCGATTTGAGCGATATAGGACTATTTTCCCTTGGTTCCACCTTGAGATGAGACTGCCAGTCGTCATCAGCGATCCAGCGGGACGACCGAGACGCTGTTATAGGGCGAGCCTTCGACGATCTTGGTCGACCAGGAGAGATAGACCAGGACATTCTTTTTCTTGTCCAGAAAGCGCGTGATGCGCAGCGTCTTGAAGATCGCCGAGGTGCGTTCGGAAAACACCACCTCGCCGTCTTCGCCCTCGGCAATCTTGCCGACAACCTTCGGTACCCCGACGGCGCGGCAGGCGATCGAGAAACGGCTGGGATCTTCGGCGAGCCCGACGGCGCCCTTCCAGCCACCGGTTTCGGCGCGGCTGACATAACAGGAGACGCCCTCGACCTCGGCATCGTCAAAGCGTTCGACGAGGACTTTGTCATTCGGCGAGGTCAGATGAAAGGTGGTCGATACCGCGCCGATGCGTTCTTGCGCGCTGGCAATTGGCGCCAAGCCAAGGCAAATGACTATGGCCCAGAACATCCGAATCATCGGTTTCCCTTCCGTCTGATGGCAGCAAGAGATATGGGTGATGTTGCCAGGAATACGAGGTCGCATCTCCAGAGCCGGGCCGAACGTCACCGCAACCGTGAAAGCCATTCCACAAATCGCCGTATCATGACTCAGCAGCAGGAATAGTGGTTGCCAGGAGCAAGCGCTGCGGCAATCGCGATATAGAGGATCACGGCGATTCCGGTGCCGATATCGACGAGAACCGTTTCGACGGCATCTGCCAGAGGGCTCGGCCGTGTCGGTTCTTCTTGCGGCTGCAATCGCGGCGCGACCGTCGAATAATTGCGCGCCTCGAGATTGCCTCTGGCCGCAGCGCGATCGCACCACGGTTGCCCGTCTTTCGGTGATGGTGCCGAACCAACCCGACCCTTCATATAGACGAGACATAAAGCCAGCTCGCCGTTCTCGTTACCGATATCAGCGGCACGCTGAAAGAGACTGAGGGCCTTTGTTGGATCTGCCGGCAGTGCCAATATCGGGTTGCCCGAGGGCATACCTGTCGTCGGGCCTGTCGTCGGGCCTGTCGTCGGGCCTGGCATCTGGCCCGCCTGGGCAGTTGAGACACCTTCCAAATACAGCATGCCGGCCATCACCCAAATCGCCGGCCTGGTCTGCGCTTCCGCCAGACGCAGCCATTGCAGGCCGAGGTCGCGATCAGCGCCGACGCCACGACCGGCAAGATAACTTTCGGCCAGCATGATTTCGGCCTCGCCCAGCCCCTCTTCCGCCGCCATGCGCGCATAGTCAAAGGCCACCTTGTCGTCCTGCGGGACATCCGTTCCCTGGCGATAGAGTTGCGCCAGTTGGTATTGAGCAATCGCATTGCCCTGCTCCGCGGCACTCCTGAATTCCTGCACCATGGCTTGCGGTTGATACGCGGCGCGATCCTTGACGGCGCGGGCCAGTTCCGGTGCCGTGAGCGCCTCGTCCACCTCGCGCTGCGACATCGGTGTCACGTCGGCGAGTTGCGGGGGAATGTCGGCCTTTGGATCAACCGGTGCTGCAGCGCAGCCGATCAGCACCAGGCAGACGATCAGACAACCGACCCTGCCGGTTAAAGCCACATTGCGTCGATCTCGCACCACCAACCGCATGGCGTCCCTAACACGATCAGCCGCGATGCGATCAGACTAGCGCGGCAACGCCAGGAAATGAAGCATGAGAATACCTGTCGTCGCGATTATCAGAGGAAGCCTCACAGGCAGCCGGTCGTTGCGGCGCCGATCAATAGTCGCTGAAGACCTCGCGGAAGATCTGGTAGATCTCATCAATATGGCTCTTCTCGGCAACCAGAGCCGGCGCGCAGATGCCGGAATCACCGGTGAATTTGATATGCAGACCGCGATTGAAGAGGCGCTTCGTCGCATCATAACCGCGCAGGCCGGGCTTCGCGGCGGGCGCCAGATCGATACCGCAGAGCATGCCGTAGCCGCGGATATCGGTGACCGCCTTGATGTCCTTGAGCGCATACATCCGCTCAAGGAAATAGTCCGACATTTCTGCCGCCCGCTCGAACAGGCCTTCCTTCTCATAGATCTGCAAAGCGGCAATGCCGGCGGCACAGGCGGCCGGATGGGCGGAATAGGTATAGCCATGGAAGAATTCGACGGCGCCATCGGCAGCCGCACCGACGACCGTGTTGTAGATCTTGTCGCTGACCGCCACCGCGCCCATCGGCAAGGCACCATTGGTCAAGGCCTTGGCCATGGTGATCATGTCCGGTGTCACACCGAAACTCTGTGACGCGAAGGCCTTGCCGGTGCGGCCGAAGCCGGTGATCACTTCGTCAAACACCAGCAGGATGCCATTTTTGTCGCAGATCTCGCGCAATCGCTGCAGATAGCCCTTGGGCGGAATGAGAACACCGGTCGAGCCGGCGATCGGTTCCACGAAACAGGCGGCAATCGAGCGTGGCCCATACATGTCGACGAAACGCTGCAGATCATCGGCCAGCTCGGCGCCGGTGGGCGGGACACCGACGCAGAAGCGGTTTTCCGGCAGCCAGGTATGGCGGAGATACACGACACCCGGCATGACGGCACCAAAGGCCTCGCGGTTGCGCATCATGCCGCTCAAGGACACACCGCCGATATTGACGCCGTGATAGGCACGTTCGCGGCTGACGAAACGGGTGCGCTGGCCTTCGCCATTGGCGACGTGATAGGCGAGCGCGATCTTGATGGCACTTTCCACTGCTTCCGAGCCGGAATTGCAGAAGAAGACATAATTGAGATCGCCCGGCGTGATCTTCGCCACCATGCGGGCCAGTTCGAAGGAGCTGGGGTGGCCGGTCTGGAAATGTGGCGTGTAATCCAGTTCCGACATCTGCGCCGTCACCGCATCGACGATCTCGCTGCGGCCATGGCCGGCGGCGCAGCAAAACAGGCCGGACGAGGCATCGACCAGCTTTTCGCCCTTGTGGTTCCAGTAATAGAGCCCCTGCGCCTTCACCATCAGCCGGGGATCGGCCTTGAAGTCGCGATTGGTGGTGAAGGGCATCCAGTGGTTTTCCAGCGTATTGGCAGCGTAATGCATGGCGCATCCCCAATTGGATAGCAGGGCCGGCATAGCCCATCTCGACAATCAGTCTAGTTCGGTGCCGCCGCCGGCCATAGGCACAGGCAGTGGCAAAGGACGGGGCCAGTTGATCCCGGGGATGGTCACCCGCGCCCGCTGGCCCGGCTTCTATCCGGCGCTGGCGATTGCTATAGTCGCCCCGTCAATTCGGAGTGAGTTGTGGGACACGCCAGCCAGGCCTATCTGTTCAACCTTGATGCCGATGCCACGGTGACACTGCAGGCGCGGCTGCGCCGACAGCTGGTTTCGGCCATTCTCGATGGCCAGATTCCCGCCGGCAGCCCGCTGCCCTCCTGCCGCAGCCTTGCCCGCAACCTGAAGATTGCCCGCAACACCGTCGTCCTCACCTATCAAGATCTGGTCGAGGAAGGCTATCTGGTGTCGCGGGAGAGGAGCGGCTTCTTCGTCAATCCCGATATCCTGCGCAACCGCGCCGGGATCAAGGCAAAGCCGGCGCCAAAAACGGCAAGCCCTGAACCGGCCGCCAGAGCGGATTGGCCCAGCCGGTTGTTGTCACAGCCATCGCAGCAGCGCAGCGTGGTCAAGCCACAGAACTGGGCTGATCTTCCCTATCCCTTCATCTATGGCCAGGTCGACCAGAACATTTTCCCGCTCTCGGCCTGGCGCGAATGCTCCCGGCAGGCGCTCAGCATCGATTCGGTCAAGGACTGGTCGAAGGACCGCTTCACCGAAGACGATCCGATGCTGGTCGAGCAGATCCGTACCCGGCTGCTGCCGCGGCGTGGCGTGATGGCGGCGGCCGACGAGATCCTGGTGACGGTCGGCGCGCAGAACGCGCTCTATCTGCTGGTGCAACTGCTGTTCAATGCGGAAACACGTTTCGGCATCGAAGATCCCGGCTATACCGATGCCCGCAACATCGCCAGCCTGCGCACCGGCCATATCAGCGGCCTCGATGTTGATGATCAGGGACTGGTGATCGATCGGCATCTCGCCAGTTGCGATTATGTCTATGTGACGCCAAGCCATCAATTCCCCACCACGGTCACCATGACCTTGGAGCGGCGGAAGGCACTGCTGGACGCCGCCCAACGGCAGGATTTCATCGTCATCGAAGATGATTACGAAAGCGAGCTCGCCCATACCGGCACGCCACAGCCGGCGCTGAAATCGCTCGACAAGTGCCACCGCGTCATCTTCATCGCCAGCCTCTCCAAGACCTTGGCGCCAGGATTGCGGCTGGGTTATATGGTGGGACCGCGCGAGCTGATCCGCGAGGCCCGCGCCTTGCGTCGCCTGATGCTGCGCCACCCGGCTGCCAATAATCAGCGCACCGTGGCGATGTTTCTGGCGGATGGTCATTACGACGGTTTGCTGCGGCGCCTCAGCCTCGCCTATCGCGACCGGTTGGCTGAAACCCGTGCTGCGTTGGAACGCTATCTGCCGGATTTTCAGGCGGTCAAGACCAGCGGTGGGTCCGCCCTTTGGATCAAGGGGCCCAGCGGTCTCGACATGCAGGCGGTGGAAGACGCGGCCTTGCAACGCGGCTTGGTGATCGAAAGCGGCGCCGTGCATTTCCTGCGCGAAGCCGAGCGCAACAGCTATTTCCGGCTCGGCGTCTCCTCGATCCAGATCGACCGGATCGAGCCGGGAATCAAGATCCTGGCCGAGGTGGTCGCCGTCTTGCGTCCTGCCGGCACGGGCAAGCGCGGCAAAAGCTGATTGGCCCAATGTGGCAAGGCGTGCTGGACCTATCCGCGACGCCGCCGTTCTTTCTATGGTGCAGATATCGCACGGCGAGCCAGGGAACCAGCGAGACCAGATGAGCCCAACCAAGCAACTGCTGATCATCAATGCCGGTTCCTCAAGCCTGAAATTCGCCGTCTTCACGATAACCGGCGACGGCAAGACGAGGCTCGATTTGCGTGGACAGATCGCCGGTATCGGCCAGGGGCGCGCCCGGATCGAGCTTGACGCCACCACCGGCCCGGCGCCGGATTGGCCGTTCAAGCCGGGTGCCGTTACCAGTCATCAAGCGGCGATGCGCCTGCTGATCGACCATCTGGGATTACAGCAGCGACCGGCGGATTGGCTTGGCATCGGGCACCGGGTGGTGCATGGCGGTACCTTGTTCACCGAACCGGTTTTGCTCAGCGAACCCGATGTCGCCCGACTGGAAAGCCTCATTCCGCTCGCCCCCTTGCATCAGCCGCATAATGTCGGGGCGATCAAGATTCTGCGCGAGCTGGTGCCGCAGATTCCCCAGATCGCCTGTTTCGACACCGCCTTTCATGCCCAGAACCCCGAGCGGGTCACCCGTTTCGCTCTGCCGGAAAAATACTGGCAGCAGGGCATTCGCCGCTACGGCTTCCACGGCCTTTCCTACGAAGCGATCCTGGCGCGGTTGCGCGCTGACGGGATCGCGATCCCCGCGCGCCTGATCATCGCTCATCTCGGCAATGGCGCCAGCATGGCGGCGATCCGCGATGGCATCGGTATCGCCAGCAGCATGGGTTTCTCGACCTTGGATGGGTTGGTGATGGGCACCAGGCCGGGGCAGACCGATCCCGGCGTGCTCTTGCATCTGCTACATCAGGGGATGAGTGTCACGGAGCTGGAAAACCTGCTTTACAATCAGAGCGGCCTCCTGGGCCTCTCCGGCCTCAGTGCCGATATGAAAACGGTGAGCGACAGCGAGACACCGGCATCACGACGGGCAATCGACATCTACTGTCATCGCATCGCCGTCGAGCTTGGCCGCTTCGCCGCCGAGTTGCAGGGGCTCGACATGTTGATCTTCACCGGCGGCATCGGCGAGAATGCCGCCGAGATCCGCGCCCGGATCGCCAGCGAAGCCGGTTGGCTCGGGATCACGCTGGATGCAGAGGCGAATGACAGCTCCCGACGCGTCGATCGCGTGAACATCATTTCTCAATCCGGCGCCCGCGTGTCGGTCCTGGCGGTGCCAACCGATGAGGAAGGCATCATCGCCCGGCATTGCCAGAGGCTATTGCCGGCCTAATCGATCATTGGGAGCCTAGCCTATTGCAGCAAGGCCGAGATTGCCTTGCCCGCGCTGAGCAGGGCCAGCAGCATCAGCAACCGCAATACCCAACGGCGGAAGACCGGCTCGCTGATATGGCGGAAGAATCTAGCGCCGATGGTGACGCCGGCCAGCAGCGGCAGCAGCCAGAGTGCCGCCTGGACGAAGGTCTGTCTGGTGATCAGTTGGTGATAGGCATCCCAGGCAAGGCCCATGCTGTCGGTGCCGATGAAATAGGCGATCACCGAGGCGCGGCCGATGGCGGCAGCACCAGGGGTCGAGAAGAAGAACAGCACCACCGGCGGGCCGCCGATGCCAAAGGCGCCGTTGAGGAGGCCAGAGGCACCACCGGTCGCCGTTGTCGCCAGGGGACCCGGAGTCTTTTCCAGATGAAAGCCGCGCAGCATCATCACCGCCGTGCCGGCCACCAGGATCGACATGGCGAGGGTCATCGGTGCCGCCGGCACATTGGCGAGCGCCGTGACGCCGATCGGCGTACCGATGACGCAGCCCAAGAGCAGATAGCCCAGCGAACGCCAGTGGATCTCGCGCCAGATGCTGGGAATGAGATGCAAGGAGGCGGCGATTTCCAACAGGAAGATCGAGGGCACGATCTCCGCCTGTGGCATGACCAGGGTGATCGCCGTGATGCTCAGCAGCGAGAAACCGAAACCGGAAAAGCCACGCACGATGGCGGCGCCGAAAATCGCCACCGATGACACAGCCAACAACCAGACAGGAACGCCCCAGATCTCCATTCCTCTCTGATAGCAAAGCGCAAGCCGATCGGCATAGGGCCAGATGCCGCTGATTTTGCCGGGCGGCATTGCGCCAGAGCGGTGCGAGCAACAAAAATCCCGCCCTGTTGCAGAGCGATTCATGTTTTAGAAGGAAGCAAGAAGCTTCCTTCTAAAACATGAATCGCTCTCTATCTTTTTGAAGAGAGACGGATTCACGACATAGACGGAACCGCAACGTGATTCCGTCTATGTCGATCCGGCTCCCGGTCGGGATCATTGACAATCCAGAAAGAGTGGCAGCGCTTATTTCGGCAGCGAGCCTTCGACGCCGTCCGCCAGCCAATCCATGCCGGCAATGGCGCCGTCATCGAGGGCCGCGCCATCGGCCACCTTCACCGCACCATTCTGGTCCTTGATCGGGCCCTTGAAGATGACGATCTTGCCACCGGAAATATCGGCCTCGGTCTGCTTGGCGAGGACCAACACGTCATCCGGCATATTGGTATAGGGCGCCATCTTGAGCATGCCGGTATTGAGGCCGCCCCAGGTATCGATGCTCTTCCAAGACCCATCCAGCACCGCATTGGCACGCTGCACGTAATAGGGTTCCCAATTGTCGACCGAGGCCGTCATCTGCGACTTCGGGCCGGCCGAGATCATGTCGGAAGCCTGGCCGAAGCATTTGATCCCACGCTGCTCGGCGACCTGAACAGGGGCCGTCGAATCGGTGTGCTGGGCGATGATATCGGCGCCCTGATCGACCAGCGCCTTGGCGGCATCGGCTTCCTTGCCGGGATCGTACCAGGAATTGACGAAGACGGCCTTGATCTTGGCCGCCGGATTGACGGACCGCATGCCGAGGATGAAGGCGTTCATGCCCATGATGACTTCCGGGATCGGCACCGAGCCGATATAGCCAACGACACCGGCCTTCGACATCTTGCCGGCGATGACGCCCTGGATGTAGCGGCCCTCATAGAAGCGGATGTTATAGGTGGCGACATTCTCGGCCCGCTTATAGCCGGTCGCATGTTCGAACTTCACCTTGGGGAAACGCTTCGCGACCTTCAGGGTCGGGTTCATATAGCCGAAGGAGGTGGTGAAGATCAGGCCATGGCCCTTGGTCGCCAGTTCGGCGATGACGCGCTCGGCATCGGCGCCTTCCTTGACGCTTTCCACATAGGTGGTCTTGATCTTGGCGCCGAGATCCTTTTCCAGCGCCTGGCGGGCGCGGTCATGCTGATGGGTCCAGCCGAAATCCTCGACCGGGCCGACATAGATGAAGCCGATCTTCAGGGGATCGGCGGCAAAGGCCGACCGGATGATCGCCGGTGCCGCCAAAGTGGCGAGCGACGCGCCCAGCAATTTATTGAATGTTCTTCTTTCCATGTTGATCCCCCTCTGGAGCCTGATTTGTTTTTCGACTCTGATTTGCTTGCCTGCCCTGTGGTCGACCTTACCGACGCCAATGGCGTGGCGTGCGGGCCGCCCTTGGCGTCGATCTCCGCCGGATCCGGGCTCATCCCCCGGACTCATCCTGCGGTCCTGCACGATCACTGCTGCGACAGCAGCGGCAATCGCTCAATCTCCATAGCATGAGCAGTAAACCGGCGGAAGTTTCACTATATATCACAGCCTGTGCCATTCATTGGCACATCTTTGTGTTGTCCTGCCTGGCAAAGTCGGAATTTTGTAACGCCGAGTCGACGGCGGGGAATCAGGCCCCCGCGATGTCGCGATCCAACAATCTTCCGCGCCCGTTTCTGCCACCTGACGTGGGCCGTCCACCCACTTGCACAGTGCCGGTGCCAGGGTTAGCGTGACAAGGTCCCGTGCGCCGCCATCGAGCGTCCGCAGGGGCTAGGCTTGCTCTTGCACAAGGTGCCCAGATGACTGACCAGCCGGCTTTTGCCGTCAATGCCATCAACCTGGCCTCGGCCCGGCTGGGCGCCACCGCGATCTATGCCACCGACGATTTTTTTGCCGACAAGCAGCGCATGCTGCTGGATCATCCGGCAGTCTTCATCACCGACAAATATGACGAAAACGGCAAATGGATGGATGGCTGGGAATCCAAGCGCCGGCGCCAGGGCGGTCATGATTATTGCATCGTCAAGCTGGGGGCGCGCGGCGTCATCCGCGGCGTCGATATCGATACCAGCCATTTCACCGGCAATTTCCCGCCGGCCGCGGCGATCGAAGCCTGCATCTCGGCAACACCGCCCGACGACAAGACGGTATGGACGCCGATCCTGCCGGCGGTCTCGCTGGGGCCTTCGGCGCATCACTTCCATGCCATCGACAGTGCGGAGGCCTGGACCCATCTGCGCCTCCATATCTATCCCGATGGCGGCGTTGCGCGGCTGCGCGTCTATGGTGAGCCGATTCCCGCCTGGGAGGGCAAGGACAAGAACGCCGAGCACGAATTGTCGCTCGCCACCAATGGCGGCCGCATCATCGCCTATAACGATGCCCATTACGGTTCCGTCTGGACCATGTTGCTGAAAGGCCGCGGCATCAATATGGGGGATGGTTGGGAGACCCGGCGGCGACGCGAGCCCGGCCATGACTGGATCATCGTCAAGCTCGGCGCACCGGGCCTCATCGAGCAGGTCGAGGTCGATACCTGCCATGTTCGCTGCAGGCGGCATTGGTCACCGCCGCCACGGACAAGTCGATCATCACCGAGGCGATGTTCTGGCCGCAATTGATGGCGCCGCAGAAATTGCAACCCGATCACATCCATCCCTATGGCGCCGATGCGCTGGCCAAACTGGGCCCGGTCAGCCATGTGAAGCTCAACATCTTCCCCGATGGCGGGATCTCGCGGCTGCGCATCTTCGGGCGGCTGGCATGATCAAGCTCACGCCCACGCCACTGACCAAGGCGGCCTTCGCGCCCTTCGGCGAGGTGATCGAGATCGAGGGCGCCAAGCATTACGGCATCAATCAGGGCTTTGCCGAACGCTTCCATGATCTGGCCAAACTCGATACCGGCGCCGATGGTGGCGAGACCATCATCAGCATCTTCCTCGGCGAGCCGCGTCCTTTGCCGATCGCGATCAAACTGATGGAACGCCATCCGCTCAGCAGCCAGGCCTTCTATCCGCTCCAGGACCGCCCCTGGCTGGTGGTGGTCGCCGAAGATCCGCTGTCACCAAGCTCGTTACGCGCCTTCCATGCCACGGGAAAGCAGGGCATCAATTACGCCCGCAATGTCTGGCATCATCCCTTGCTGGTACTCGATCCCGCCAGCCGCTTCCTGATCATCGACCGCAGAGGACCAGGTAAGAATCTGGAAGAGGTGTGGTTCGAGGATGGCGTGAAGATCGAACTTCAGCTTTAAGCTCAGCCAAGAATCAAACCGGCTTGAAGGTCGCGTGCCAATGTCGCGCGATATCGATGCGCCGGGTGATCCAGACACGCTCCTGCGCCTGGATGTAATCGACGAAGCGCACCAGCGCCTGGGCACGGCCGGGGCGGCCGATCAGGCGGCAATGGAGGCCGATCGACAGCATCTTCGGCGCACCCCGCCTGCCCTCGTCATAGAGGCAGTCGAAACTGTCCTTCAGATAGCTGAAGAACTGATCGCCACTGTTGAAGCCCTGGGGGGTGGCAAAGCGCATGTCATTGGTATCGAGCGTATAGGGAATGATGAGATGCGGACCGCCGGCCGAATTCTCCACCCAATAAGGAAGATCATCGGCATAGGAATCCGATGAATAGAGGAACTGACCCGTTTCGATGACGAGGTTGGTCGTGTTCATCGAGCAGCGGCCGGTATACCAGCCGAGCGGCGCGGTGCCCGTGACTTCCGTATGCAGCTTGATGGCGGCGGCGATCTGCGCCCGCTCTTCATCCGCCGACATGTCCTTGTGCTCGATCCATTTCAGCCCATGAGAGGCGATCTCCCAATCGGCTTCCAGCATCGCCTTGACCTGATCGGGTGAGCGCTGCAAGGCGGTAGCCACACCATAGACCGTCACCGGCATCTGGCGGCTGGTGAAGAGCCGATGCAGGCGCCAGAAACCTGCCCGGGCGCCATATTCGTAGATCGATTCCATGTTCCAGTGGCGCTGGCCCGGCCAGGCCTGGGCGCCGACAATCTCGGAGAGGAAGGCTTCCGAGGCAGCATCGCCATGCAGGATATTGTTCTCGCCACCCTCTTCGTAATTGAGGACGAATTGCACGGCGACATAAGCGCCACCCGGCCAATGCGGATCGGGCGTCTGGCGGCCGTAGCCCCGCAGGTCGCGAGGATAACCGGGGTCACGCGGGTAATCGCTCATGCATTTTCCTCCCGGCCACATAGGTGGCGCTGACCGCCCGATCATCGCCGAGAATGGCCAAGGCAAACAGCACGTCTTCCAGCGATTCCGACAAGGCGGCGCGATCGGTGAGAACCGGCGTGGCGCAGGGATCGAGAACCACGATATCGGCCCATTTGCCGGCTTCCAGCGCACCGATCTCGTGATCGAGCTGCAATCGCATGGCATTGCCCCGGGTCGCCAGCTGGAACAATTCGAGGGCGCTCGGCTTGTAGCCACTCAGCATCTGCACCTTATAGGCCTCACCCAAGGTCTGCAGCATGGAGTAGCTGGTGCCGCCGCCGATATCGGTGGCGATACCATAGGCAACCGGCCGCGCTGGTGCCGCCAGTTGCGCCATCGACATCAACCCGGAGCCCAGAAAATTGTTCGAGGTCGGACAATGGATGATGGCGCTGCCGGCCTCATGCAAGGCCTGGCATTCCCGTTCCGAGAGATGGATGCCATGGGCAAAGAGGCTGCGCTCGCCAACCAAGCCAAAACGCTCATAGACAGCGGTGTAATCGCGGTCATCGGGATAGAGCTTTTCGACCGCCGCCATCTCTGGTGCACTTTCGGAGAGATGGCTGTGCATCAAGGCACCTGGCAAATCACGCAGCAAATCGCCGCAGACCCGCAATTGCGCCTCGCTGGAGGTAATGGCGAAACGCGGCGTGATCGCGTAACGCGCCCGCCCCTTGCCATGCCAGCTCCGGTAGAGATCGGTCGTATCGCGTGCCGCACTTTCCGGATCGTCGCGCAGATAATCCGGGGCGTTGCGATCCATCAGGGTCTTGCCGGTGACCATCGCCATGTTGCGGCTGGCGGCTTCCGCGAACAAAGCCTCGGCGCTTTCCTTATGGACGGTGCAGAAAGCGAGGGCCGATGTGGTGCCGTGCTGGATCAGGCGATCGAGGAAGATCGTCGCGGTGCGCTTGGCATAATCAGGATCGGCATAGCGCCGTTCCTCCGGGAAGGTAAAGCGATCGAGCCAATCCAGGAGATCGCGGCCAGGCGCTGCCAGGATGCGATATTGCGGGTAATGTACATGGGTATCGATGAAGCCCGGGATGATCAGGCGATCGCCGTAATCCACCACGGTAGCGGCGCGATAGGCCGCCGGCAGATCGGCAGCGGCACCGACCCAGGCGACGCGGCCATCATCACCGATGACAACGGCGCCTTGTGTCTCATGGCGATGGTCACCGGGCGCCACACCGAAACTGAGCACCTGGCCACGCAGGACGAGGCTCATGATGCCACCCGGTCTTCGATGCGGAAGCGGAAGATGCGCGTGATCTGTTCCAAGGTGATGGCGAATTCCTCGTCGAGGGATTTATCAATGCGCTCGGCAAAGGCGGCGAGAATCTGATGCTTGGTCGCCCCCTTGACGGCGAAAATGAAAGGAAAATCGAATCGCGCCTTATGCCGATCATTGAAATCGGTGAACCGGCGAAACTCCTCCGCCGTCAGTGATTCGAGGCCGACCCCGGCCTGCTCGCGCGCCGAATCTGTCGTCAATCTGGCGCGGCTCGCAAGATCCGGATGGGCGCGGATCAGAGCCAGCTGCGCTGCGCGATCGGCGTTTCTCAAGGCGCTGACAAAGGCGGCGACCATCGCCGCGCGATCGGCAAAGGGACGCTGTTTCGCCGCTGCCGCTGCAACCCAGGGTGAATGCTCGGCGACGTCGCCGAAGGCGGCAACGAAATTCGCCTCCGTCAAGGCATTGATCTCTGCAATCTGTGTCATGTGTCTTGTCGACTAATCATTGTTTCGCCAGCCAAGCCCCGAGCTTCAGACGTTCTTCCGGCGTCATGCCGCTGGCATTGCCAAGCGGCATGGCAGATGTCTTCACCGCCTGCAGGTCGATCTGCGCGGCATAGCGATGGATCTCGTCCAGCGTTTCCAGCTTCACGCCCTTTGGCGCCACAGCGATGCCGGCATGGGTCGGCTTCTCGGCATGACACATGACGCAACGCGCCTGGGTGATCGCCAGCACATCGGCGTCGCTGACGGCGATATTGCTGGTGGCCGGTATGATCGGCGCCGTCACGACGACGGCGGCAAAGAGCGCCACGAAGATCAGGGCCAGGGCCCAGGACAGCTTGCGCAGCGGATCGCCGACTTCATGGCGCAGCAGGAAATGCCGGGCGGCACCACCGCCGATGACGATCAGCCCGACGATCAACCAGGCATCGGGATGATTGGTGATCATCGGATAATGGTTGGAGATCATCATCAGCAGGACCGGCAGGGTCAGATAGGTGTTGTGCACCGAACGCTGCTTGCTGATAGCACCCAGCGCCGGGTCTGGCGTGGCGCCGGCGACCAGAGCAGCGGTGATCTTGCGCTGATTGGGAATGATCACCATGAAGACATTGGCTGCCATCATGGTGCCGATGACGGCACCGATATGAATAAGGGCACCACGTCCCGAGAAGACATGGGTGAAGCCATAGGCCGCCGCCAGGATCAACAGGAATAACAAAACCGCCAGAACTTCCGTCCGGCGACCGAGGACGGAGCGGCAAAGCTGGTCATAAATCAACCAGCCGATCACCAGCGAGGCGACCGACAGACCAATCGCCTGCCAGGGGGTGAGCGCCATCACACCGGGATCGATCAGATAGGAACTGGCATTGAGATAATATTGCACGATCAGCAGCAGGAAGCCGCTGACCCAGGTTAGATAGGCTTCCCATTTGAACCAGGTGAGATCGGGCGGCAGATGGCTTGGTGCCGTCAGATATTTCTGCACATGATAGAAGCCGCCGCCATGCACTTCCCAGGCCTCGCCATAGACCCCCACCGGCAGATCGGCGCGGCGCTTCAGCGTGAGATCGAGGGCGATGAAATAGAAAGAGGTGCCGATCCAGGAAATGCCGGCAACCATATGTCCCCAACGGATCAGCAGATTGAGCCAATCGACGAGAAACGCACTCATTCCCCCGGATCCCTCGCCTTTACTGATGGCGGATTGACACTCGATGTCGCCTCTGCGCTGGCTGGATGTTGGCAACCGGCGCAGGTACTGGCGATGCGCCCGGCATCCGTACCGGTGGCAAGCCCCGTCTGACCACAACACGTCTCGGTCACATTTCCATCACGACCGCGCCGCGACCGCAGATGTCCGGCGGCATCGACCAGATTGTCGCCCGGTGCCGCCTGGGCCAGCACTTCTTCGGTACGGACCAACAGCTGCGCCGTGATCGCGGCAGCTATGGCGGCCGGATGTTTGGAGCGGATCGTGGTCAGGCCGATCGGGCAGACAAGATCGGCGATCCGCCCTGGCGCCATTCCGGCATCGCGCAGGCGACGGACGAAGCGCGCGCGCTTGGTGGCACTGCCGATCAGGCCGATATAATTGAGAGCCGGATGACCCAGAGCCGCCGCCGTGAGATCGTAGTCGAGCGCATGACTATGGGTCATGATGAGAACGAAGCCGCCAGGTTCTGCCGCTGCGACGAGCGGTAACGGATCATCGCTCAGCACGGATAGTACGTGCGATGGCAGGACTGCCGGAAAGCTGTCTGCGCGGCTATCGACCCAAATGACGTCAAGCGGCAAGGGTGCCGTGGTCAGCGGCGCATCGATCAGCGGGGTGAGCGCCGTAATGAGGGCCTGGCCGACATGACCGGCCCCGAAGAGATAGAGCTTGCCGCGCTGCTCACCGAAACGTTCGACGAAATCCGGCGCGACGATACGGCCGGTCAGGGTAAAAGCCTCTGTTGCCTCGCGTGACGCCAAGGCGCGG
>WNFM01026695.1_pt1 | contig 15301 bp, 13 predicted proteins | sample 5400271 | NCBI WGS metagenome assembly WNFM01 (sample SAMN13153352, study PRJNA577476) | soil metagenome | isolation source: 60 cm saprolite on Douglas fir-dominated hillslope | place: USA:California | collected 2013-09-17
AGCCCCTTGCCCCAATCGCGGCGAAGGATGTAACCGAGGTCGTAGTTCTCGCGCCAGTGCGCGGCCACCTGCGGGTCGATCGCGCCCGTGCGCTTGTCCCAGATGCGCCGCGGGTAGCCGTCCGCGCCCACCGGCGAGTACACCGCCTCCCAGATGTCCCACTGCTGGCCGGAACGGCTCTTGTCGCCGAGCACCAGCTCCATGCGGTTGAGCTGCGCGATCGTCCCGCTGACGTGGCCCAGGTAGTCGCGCTTGCCTGGGCGCGGCACGCGCAGGAACGGACCCTCGAGCCAGTACGCGTTCGTGTCCTTGTAGATGTCGACCACGGTATAGGCGCGGAAGTCGATGGGATCGGGACACGCGCACCAGGCGCCGTTGTACTCGTCGGGATAGAAGATCTGCGCCGCCATGGCCTCCCAGCCGCCCGTCGATCCGCCGTACATGAAGCGGGCCCAGCCGCCGCCGAGGGCGCGGTACTTCTTCTCGAGGTACGGGATCAGCTCGTAGGTGATGGCGTCGCCGTAGGGCCCGAGGTTGGCGGAGTTCACGGCGTAGGAGTCGTCGTAGTACGGATTCGCGTGCTGGATCTCGACGACCAGCATGCGGGGATAGCCGGGCGCGGTCCAGTCCTTGTAGAGCTGATACGCCCACTCCTGCTGCGTGCGGTTGTAGCCGGCCCAGTGAAAGCGGTCGCTGTAGTCGGGCTTGAGGTTGGGGTCGGGCGGCTCTTCGCGGAACCCGTCGATGGTCTGGGGAAAATGGCCGTGATTGATGACGAGCGGATAGCGCGCTTCCGGATGGGTGTCGAAGCCCTCGGGCACCAGCACGTGCGCGCCCAGGAACATCGGCCGTCCCCAGAACTTCGTGAGCCGCTCGCTCTGGATGCGCTCGTGGCGGACGTACTTCGTGGTCGGCGGATCCGGGATGGGCGGGATCGTCTGGTCCAGCGTGATCTCCACGGCGGCGGTCGCCGCGGGATCGACCGTGACCTTGCGCGGCGTGCTGTAGAGGTTTCCCGGCGCGCGGTTCCACTGCTGGCCCTCGCCGCGGTCCATGGGCAGCTTCACGGTGTGGCCGTCGCTGCGGTGGAACGTCTCGTACTTGTGCAGCAGCGCCTGCACGGTGTACGTGCCCGCGGGCAGGTCGCGCAGCGACTCCAGGGGATAGCCGAGGACGCCGGGGTCGAAGGTGGCGGCCGCGCCGGGCGCCCAGCCGTCGACGTCGATGCCGAAGGCCTGCTGGCTCTTCGGGCCGTCCTCGATCTGGAAGCGGGGTTCCTGGCTCTCGTCCCTGGAGACGAGCAGGAGCAGACGGCCGTCGAGAGGCCCAGTGGCCAGGCCGGGAGCGACGCGGACGGCGAAGCGAGGGCCGGCGGGGGCGGCCGAGCGCACGGTGAACGGCAACGTGAGGAGGGGCAGGGCCAGCAGCGGCCAGGCCATCGGGGGGATGCGGCGCAGGGCCATGAGTCCTCCTCCTAGAGACGCTTCACCAATATGCGGGACCGTCTTCCGCTCTGTTCGTACTTCTCCCTGCGCCCCGGCGGCAGGTCCTCCGGCGTCCCCTCCGCGAATCCGGCCTTCGATCCGAAGAAGTTGTAGGCCTGGGTCGAGAGGGCGAGGAGCTTCTCGAGGCCCATCTCTCGCGCGCGGTCCTCCACGTACTGTGTCATCCGCCGGCCGATGCCCTGGTTCTCGTGGGAAGGGCGCACGCGCAGGCAGGCCACCTCGCCCTTCTTCTCCTCCGGGTAGACGTGCAGGGCGACGCAGGCGATCGGGTTCCGGTCCACCTCGTACAGGTAGTAGTCGTCGAGCTGCCTTTCGATCGCGGCCTGCGAACGCGGCAGCAGCTCCTCGCTCTCCACCGAGGCCTGGATGAGCTGCTGGATGCTCCGGATGTCACCTCGGCGCGCACGACGGATCTGGCGATACTCGTTCGCGTAGACGAGGGTGCCGATGCCCTCGTTCGAGAAGACCTCGGCCAGCAGACCCTCGTCCACCCGCCCGTTGATGACGTGGACGCGGGGCACGCCGAACCGGCATGCGGCCACGGCGTGGCGCGCCTTGGAAGCCTGCGCCGGCGCCACGAGGCCCTTGTCCAGCGCGCCCGCCAGCTCGTCGACGGACACCTGCCGCGCGATGGCGCCGTTGACCATGAGGCCGTCCGCCGTCGTGATGTACACGAGCTTGACCGCCCCCAGCGCCTTGGCCACTTCCAGCGCCACCGCGTCGGAGTTGACCCGATAGGTCTTGCCGTCGCCGTCCATTCCCAGCGGCGGCACGACCGGCACGATGCCGTTGGAGAGGAGGGTCTGCAGCAGCTCCATGTCGATGCGCTCGATGCGCCCGGTGAAGAGGTGATCGACTCCGCGCACGATCCCGAACGGGTGGGCGATCACCGCGTTCGTGCTGGCCCCGCGGAGGTCGGTCGCGCTCAGGCCCTCGAGGATCTGGTGGGTCAGGCGGCTGGCCGCGGTCAGGGCCAGCTGCAGGGTCGCGGCGTCGGTGACGCCCGACCCCTCCAGGTCCGAGGGCGCGGACACCTTCTCGTCGGCCAGGGCCTGGATCTGCGCGGACGCGCCGTGGACGAGGACGGTGCGGACGTTGAGCGACCGCAACACGGCCACGTCGAGGAGGATGTTGCCGAAGTTCTCGTCTCCCACCACGGCCCCGTCCGCCGCGATGACGAACGTCTTCTCGCGGAACTGGGGTACGTAGCGGAGGATGCCGCGCAGGTCGGTAGGCCTCATCGCGCCCTCATTGCCCGAACTTCGTGCCTTGCAGGGCGGCGATGCCCACGCGCTCGGCCCGTTCCCCGATGTCGCCCGCGATCATGACGAAGTTCACGCCGTAGCGGTAGAAGAACTGGCCCTTGGCGGTCAGGGCCTTGCTGAATTGGTCGGCGTCGATCTCCGTTTCCCAGCGCGTGAGGAGGATGGTGACCCGGCGATCGCCGCACACGTAATGATGATAGACGTCGCCGACGGCGCCCGCCGCCGCGTCGTTGGTCCAGCGCGAGGGCAGCAGGGCCCAAGGCACCTCGATGGACTGGCGAGAGCCGGTGAGCACGGCCAGGCCCAGCTCGCCGATCGACCCTTCGCCGGCCTTGACCCAGCCCGGACCCAGGGCCGACGAGAGGTCGGGGAGCGTGAGGTGCTGCTCCTTGTAGCGCGCGCGTCCCACCCAGTACTGCTCGGGGTGGAGGATCTGCCGCGTGGAGTACGGAGGATAGCGATAGGCTTCGTCGATGTCCTTGGCCTGCACCCCGCCGCCCAGATAGAACTCCCAGGGCTTACCCTGCAGCAGGAAGCTGAATCCGAGCAGATAGGGCAGGAGGAGGGTCCGCTGGGTGAAGGAGGGGGCCACCCTCAACCCCGCCGCACGCCTCGTCTCCGTCCGGTGCAGCTCGGCCGTCGCCTTCTCCTCTCCCTCCTCGCGGCCGAGGTAGGCGAGCATCACGGCCATCGCCGAGCCTTCCACCACGGCCGTGATGGCGGTCGCATGGTCGGCGTTGTCGCCCGCCTTCTTCGCCAGTACGGCCAGGTCGTAGTGCTGGTCCTCGATAGCGTGGGTCAGCTCGTGCGCCATCACCCCCTTGGCTTCGTCCCGGGAGACGTGGTCGAGCAGGAAGAAGGTGTTGGTGCCGTGCTTGTAGTAGCCCGCGAGCCCGCTCTCGGCAAGGTCGAGGTACCCGGTGATGAGATCGGTCCCGGGCGGGACGAGCCCCATCTGGATGTAGGCATCCTGCGTGTGGCGCGCGTCCTCCTCCGCCTGCGGGGGAATGTTCGACTTGAACTCCGCGCGCGCCTCGGCGCCGCTGATGATCTTCACGGTGATGGGCGTCTTGAACTTCATGCCGCGGATCGTCTCGACCTTGGCGCTCACTTCCTGGACGAGCGCTTCCGCCTCCGCCTGCGTGAGGGCGGAGACGCGAGACGGCGGCGGCGCCTCCGCCCGCGCGCCCTTGGCGGGCCCGAGCAAGGCGGCGGCGATCACGGGCGCGACCCAGATCCTCACGGGTCGCGATTATAGCTGCCGGGTTACGAGCGCTGGCCGAAGTGCACGATGGCGAGGATCAGCCAGGCGGCGCCCACGACGCGGAACAGCCAGCTCACGGCCCAGGTGCCGATCAGGGCCTGGAGGTGCACGGGGAAGGGCGGGCGCAGGGGAGAGTCGGCCTGGGCCCGTCCGCGGGTGGCGAGAAAGCCCAGAGGCAGGACGGTGATCGCGATGGCGAGGCGGAACGCGTTCACGGCGTCGGGATAACGTGTCGCGCTCACCCGGCCGGAGGCGATGACGGCGCCCGCGACCAGGAACGCGGCCAGCGTGCCCAGGATGCCGACCTGCAGGAACCTCCGGTGCCGGGCCGCCCATTCGAGGAACCGGTGCGCGCGGTCGGCGTGCGCCTCGCCGCAGGCGCGCCAGCGCGTGGTCCCGAAGGGCTCCTCGACGTCGAAGGCAGGTCCCTCCACGGTCGCGCGCCCGCACCACAGGCATCGCCGCGCGGAGCGCGCCAGCGCGAATGGCCGCGCGTAGACGCGATGGCTCAGCATGAGCGCGACCCCGAGCGCCAGCGACGCGCCGACGCCGAACGGCGCGCGCGTGAACAGGAAGAGGACGATGGGCACGGGCAGGAAGAGCAGGAGGCCGAGCAGGCGGTCGGACACGGAAGCGGATGGTACCCTTTGGGCAGCGTAGGTGAAGGCATGACAGCGCTGGGACGCGGTCTCGTGGACGGCCATCTCCCGCCGGAGGAGGTCGCGCGCATCGCCGGCGAAGGCCTCGCGCGCCTTCCCCTGGACGGCCAGCGCGTGCTCGTCCTCATCCCGGACGGCACGCGGACCATGCCCATGCCCCTCATGTTCGACATCCTGGAACGGGAGCTGGCCGGCCGCGTGGCCGCGCTCGACTACCTCGTCGCCCTCGGCACCCACATGCCCATGGACGACGCGGCGCTGAGCCGGCTCGTGGGACGCCCGGTCGCGGACGGGCAGGCGGGCCGGTCCCGGATCTTCAACCATCGCTGGGACGACCCGGCCACCTTCGCGAACCTCGGGGCGATCCCGGCCCGCGAGATCGCCGACCTCACCGCGGGCCGTCTCACGGACGAAGTGCCCGTCTCCCTGAACCGGCTCGTCCTCGAATACGACCACGTCCTCATCTGCGGTCCCGTCTTTCCGCACGAGGTGGTCGGCTTCTCGGGCGGGACGAAGTACCTCTTCCCCGGCATCGCCGCGCCCGCGATCATCCACTTCACGCACTGGCTCGGCGCCCTCATCAGCAGCTACGAGGTGATCGGGACCGCGGACACGCCGGTGCGCGCGGTGATCGATCGCGCGGCCGCCCTTCTCGACACGCCGGTGTCGCTCCTGGCCCTGGTGGTGACGCACGAGGGAGTGGCCGGCCTCTTCTGCGGCGACACGCGGGAGGCGTGGCGGGCGGCGGCGGCCCTGTCCGCGCGCCGCCACATCATCTGGCTCGACGAGCCCGTGGACCGCGTGCTGGCGGTGATGCCGCGCATGTACGACGACCTCTGGACCGCGGCCAAGGGCATGTACAAGACGGAGCCGGCGGTCGCGGACGGGGGCGAGGTGGTCATCTACGCGCCCCACGTTCCCGAAGTCAGCTACGTGCACGGCCGGCTCATCGACGAGGTCGGCTATCACTGCCGCGACTATTTCCTCGCGCAGTGGGAGCGCTTCCGCGGCTACCCGGGCGGGATCCTGGCCCATTCGACCCACGTCAAGGGCCTGGGGACCTACGACAGCGCGCGAGGCGTCGAGACGCCGCGCATCCGCGTGACCCTGGCCATGGGGATCCCGCGCGAGCGCTGCGCGCGCATCAACCTCGGCTATCAGGATCCGGCGCGGCTCGATCCCGCGCGCTGGGCGGAAGAGGCGGGGCCGGCGGACCTGGTCGTCCCGCATGCGGGCGAGATGTTGTACCGGGTGGGGCGGCCGGGCGGCTAGCTGACCGTAGGCAGGCGCACGCGACTCACTCGGTTAACAGATAAGACGCTGTGGCCAGGTCGGCGGTCATCCTTTGCCCGCTGTCACCTCGATCAACCAATCGGGGGGCCTGGTGGCGGGGCCGGAACCACCATCGGATCCGCCGCGCGTCCCGGTCGCGCGAGGAACCGCGCGATCGCATCCGCCGTCGCGCGCCGATCCGCGGCCTCGACGGCGCGATCCGGCGCCGCGCGCAGGCGCTGAGCCAGATCGCGTAACGCGGATTCGTAGCCGGCGCGCACGGCCGCGTCCGCTGCGCGATCGCCCGCCACCTCCATGAGCTTCGCGACCGCGACGTCCCGGACCGCGCGGCGGATGGCGGCGCGCGAGCCCTCCTCGGGCGCGGCCGCCACCAGACGATCGACGAGCGCCGTCGTCACCTCGAGCAGCGAGGGGTTGCGCGCGTCCTCGGCGTTGAAGCGCGCCAGCCGCGCGGCACGGGCGGGATGGAGCAGCGCTCCCAGCGTGATGGTCGCGGACGCGCGCGCGGCCGCGATGGGATCGAAGACCGGCGTGGTCGAGCGCTCGAACCGCTCGGCCGTGCCCGTCCCGTACCCCGACGCCGGGGGCGGGATGAGATCCACGATCCGCGGCGGCAGGGCCAGGAACTCCGGTTCGAGTGTGGTCAGGGCCAGGCGCAACGCGTCGCGCTGTTTCGCCGGCGCCACGATCTGGCGCACGGTCTCCGGCACGACCTTCCCCGCGTCCGGTCCGAAGGCCTCGCGCACCGCGTAGGTGAAGAACACGCCGCCGAGCGACTTCAGCGCCGCCTCGAGCTGGTAGCGGTGATGAAGATAGAGGGGCAGGAGGAGCGGCTCCAGCTCGGACAGGGGCTGGCCGGGGCGGAGGTTCGCGAGCCCGAAGTGGTCGAGCGCGATGCGTCGCACCTCGATCTCGTGGCGCAGCGATTCGATCGGATCGGCGCCGTTGTCCCAGACCGCCCCCAGCGGGTGCGCGGTGCCGGGATCGCGCGAGTGCTCGTCGGAGACGAACAGCATCCCGGCCCGCACGCCCTCCTGAACGATCCTGGCCAGCGCCTCGTCCTCGTTCGTGCCCGGCGCGAACTGCGCATAGCCGTAGCGGATGGAGAAGGCGTCGAAGGCCCCGATGCCGCGGCCGTACGCGTCGGAGAAGTCCAGTCGCCCGTCGCGGATCTGTACGAGGGGCGCCGGATAGTCCATCACCGACGCGCGCCCATAGGTGCTGGCCGCGAAGTTGTGGTCCAGGCCGAGGGTGTGGCCGACCTCGTGGGCGGCGAGCTGGCGGATGCGCGCCAGGGCCAGCTCGGTCGGAGAGACGGAGGGATCGAGGGTGGCCAGGATCTCGGGGTTCGGTCCCTCGTACGGCGCCACGAGCCCGGACGCGATGGTCACGTCCTGGCGAATGCGCAGCGAGCCCAGCGAGACGTTGCCTTTGATGATCTCGCCCGTGCGTGGATCCGTCACCGCCTCTCCGTAGGACCATCCGCGCGTGGAACGATGCACCCAGTTCACGACGTTGTAGCGCACGTCCATGGGATCCGCGTCCTCGGGCAGCACGCGCACCTCGTAGGCGTTGTGGAAGCCGGCGCGCTCGAAGGCCTCCTTCCACCACGAGGCGCCCTCCACGAGCGCGCTGCGGATGGGCTCGGGGGCGGCGTTGTCGACGTAATACACGATGGGCCGCACGACGTCCGACACTGCGGCCGCGGGGTCCTTTTTCTGCAGGCGATGCCGCGCGATGAAGCGCTTCTCCAGCGGCGTGGCGAACGGGCTCGCGTAGTCGTAGACCTCGATGCCGAAGAACCCCGCGCGCGGATCCAGCCGCCGCGGGGTGTACCCGGGCGGCGGAAGCTGCACGAACGAGTGATGCTGGCGGACGGTGACGGTATCCGGCGTCGGCGTCACGGACGCCACCAGTGGTCCCGGGCGGTCCCTCGTCACGAGGGTGACGGTCGCTTCGACCTCCGTGTTGCGGGGGAACGCCTTCGTGCGCGGCAGGAAGAGCGCGCTGCGCGCGGCGTCCACGGCGTAGCTGCCCTGCTGGTTGTCCCGGAGGCGCGCGCCCACGCCGTGCGCGTCACGCAGGAAGAAGTCGGTGGCGTCGACGAGAAGGCGGCCACCGCTCTCCGCCTCGACCTTGAAGGACCAGAGGACGGAGGAGGCAAAGGATTCGGCCACCGCCTTCTGCTCGGCCGCGCTGCCGTCGATGGCGCGGAAATGCGTGTTGGACTGGACGAGCAGGACCTTGGGGCCGATGCGCTCGAAGCGGACGAGGCGGGTGTCGCCGAGCTGGTTGCGGTCCAGCCCGATCGGATTCGATCCCACCCCGGTGGCGAGCGAGACCTGGTAGATCACTTCCTCGCCCGTGCGCGGGATCTCGAGGAACAGCTTGCCCTCCTTCTCGTCCCAGTGCAGGGGGAGGAAGCCGTCCTGGTTCTGGAGCTTCGCCGTTCGCGCGACGATCGAATCGGAGGACGCCGCGGCCGGCGTGGGCGAAGGGGAGGGCGCGGCGGGCGCGGAGGCGCGTGGGTTGGGGGCGGTGGCACATCCGGTGAGGGCCAGGAGAAGAAGGCTGAAGGGCAGGCGCATGGCGCGACAGTCTAGCCGACGGCATCATGGGCGCACAGGGAGGGTTCGCATGAAGGGTCGTCGCTTCCCGAAGGCAGTCGTGGCCGCCATCCACGAAGGAAAGATCCTGGGGATTCGGGCCGGGGCCGGACCCCACCGCGTGATCGGCATCTGGGCCGTCGTCGTGGAGGGTCGCGTGTTCGTGCGTTCGTGGAGCCTCGAGCCGCGGAGCTGGTGGCGGACGTTCCTCGAGGACCCGCGCGGGATCATCGAGGTCGGCGGGCGCACCATCCCGGTGCGGGCGGTCCAGACGCGCAGCCTGCGCCTGAAGGACGCCGTGGATCGCGCCTACCTGGAGAAGTTCCACACGCCGGGGTCGCTCAAGTTCGCGCGCGACCTCGGCCGGAAGAAGTCGCGGGAGACCACGACCGAGCTCGTGCCCGGGTGACGGACGTCTTCTAGCGTTCGCCCACGTGTGGCCGCGTGGCCAGGCCGATCTCCTCCACGCCGGCCGTGCGGCAAGCCTGGAGGACGCGCGCCACCGGCGCGTAGTCCATGTCGCGATCGGCCTGGATGAGCACGGCCAAGGACGTGCGCGAGGTCTGGACTCGGGCCGCCAGATAGGTGCTCAAGGCCTCGAGGTCCATCGGCTCGTCCTTCCCGATCCGAGCGCCGGTCGCGGTCACGACCAGCGCGATCGCCTCCTTCGGGGCGTCGCGTCCGTGGCGGGCGTCGGGAAGGGGCACCGGCGGCGCCGTGATCTTCGGCACCGCGACCATGAAGATGATGAGGAGGACGATCATGATGTCCGCCATCGGCGTGACGTTGATGTCGGATACGACCGTGCGCCGTCCGCCGAGCCGCATCGCCATGTCCATTCGACACCGCGACCGCGGCTGCGGTTCCGGCCCTAGCTTCGCGGCTCGAGGGCCCGGCGCGCGGCCCGCTCCGCGGCCTCCAGCTCCCGGGCCGCCTCGTCGAGCGAGGCGACCGCTTCGCCCAGCGGAACGCTCATGGCGGGAAGCTGGCGCAGCCACTCCATGAGCGAAGGCGAGACGGTGGCCAGCTCGCGCAGGTGCGCTGCGGCCTGGGCGTAGGCGCGGTCTCGAGGCAGGGAGGCGAGGCCGCTTCGGATGGCCTCGTGCGCCGTCGCCATTCGGTCCGCCGCCTCCGTCAGAGGGCGCCGCAGGCCTCCCTCGGGCCGAGCGGTCGAGGCGGACCGGGGGTGCAGCGTCTCCGCGACGCCGAGGACCTTCTGGACCATTTCCGGCAGCGGCGTGACCGCCTTCACGACCGCGGCCAGCGTTTCCGCGAGCAGGGGCGAGACCCGCGCGAACTCGCGCAGCGGCTCCGTCAGCGGCTCGTAGTCCTCGGCGCGCGGGAGACGAAGCAGCGACTCCGACCATCCCTGGTGCGTGGCCACCAGGGTCTCCGCGACATCGCTCAGGCTGCGCGCCGCCGTCTCCAGAGGCCCCACGGCCGTGCGCACGGCCTCGAGGCTCTCGAGCAGGCGCGGCGCGCTCTGCGCGAACGCATAGAGATGATCCGCGAGCGGCTGGAAGTCGTCGGCGCGCGGCAGGTCCGCGGCGGTGGCGGACAGCAGGTCCGCGCTTTCGCTGAGCCGCGCGACGACATCGACGGCAGTCCCCGACGGAGCGACGGTCCGGCCACCCATCCGCGCGAGCGTTTCCGTCTGCGCGGCCACGGCGCGCGCGAGCGCCGCCACCTCCTCGCGGAGGGCGGCCAGCATGTCCGCGGCCGGGGCGGCCGCCCTGGGCCGGGAGGGCGGGTGGCGGCTCGAGGCCTTCGACGCAGGACGCTTCCGGGCCGTGGGCATGGGCGCACACCTTAATACAGGCACGTAGCGCACGCGAGCGAGGCGCGCGCGCTACACTCCGCAGCATGCCCGCCGCCGCCCCGCGGCCCGTCCGCCGCGGATACGCGATCGCCTCCCTCGTCCTCGGGATCCTCAGCCTCCCGACCATCGGCCTGCTCCTCGTCGGCGCCATGACGAGCGTGGTGCTGGGCGTGGTGGCGCTGGTCAAGGCGAGCCGCGAGCCCGAGGAGTACGGGGGAAAGGGCCTCGCCATCACCGGCATCGTCTTGTCCGCAGTGTCGATCGTGATCATCCCGTTCTTCGGCATCGTGGCCGCCATCGCCATCCCGAGCCTCCTGCGCGCCCGCGTCAGCGCGAACGAGGCCGCGGCGCTCGGGGATGTGCGCGCGGTCATCCTCGCGGAAGCCGAGTACCAGAAGGCGAACGCCGGCTACTTCGATCGCCTCGAATGCCTGGCCACGCCCGAGCAGTGCATTCCCGCGCACCACGGACCCTCGTTGATCTCGGCATCTCTCGTCTCGAGCGCCACGGAGAACGGCTACCGTCGCGCCTTCCATCCTGGACCGCGCGCGCAACCGACCCCGCCCAACGCCTCGCCCTCGAGCCTGATGGCGTTCGCCTACGTCGCCACGCCCGCCGCGCCCGGCCGCACCGGCGTGCGGACGTTCTGCGGCGATGCCTCGGGACGGATCTGCTACGCCACGGGCGCGGTCGTGCCCGTGCTGGGTGCCTGCCCCGAGGACTGCAAGCCCTTCTGAGCGGCGGCGCGGCGCTGCGGCCGCGACGCGCTGAGGTATGACTCGAGCGTGCGCCAGGCGAGCTGATCCGCAGGGGCCACCGCGACGGCGATGCCGGCCCGCTGCAGCCGCCGTCCCAGCCGCCGATTGGCGAGCAGCATCTCGAGGCTGGAGACCTTGGCAAACGCCTCCTCGGTTCGCTCGGGTACGCAAAGGGCCAGGCGCACGAGGTCGGGATCCTCGAGGTTGACGAGGATGGGGCGATGCTTGCGAGCGAGGCGGATCAGGGCCGCGCGCAGCAGCTCCGCCGCGGCCAGATCGACGACGGAGGTCAGGAGCACGACCGTCGCGCGACGCGACTCGACGGTGGCCACCGTCTCCACGGCCAGGTCGTACGCGGGCTCGGTGAGCCGCGCGTCGAGGTCGTACAGAGCCGCGTACGCCTCCGCGGCGGCGCGGAGGCCGGAGTGGGAGCGCACGAGGCGCTCGATGCGATCGGAGAAGGCGACGAAGGTGACGCGGTCGCCGCGGCTGAGCGCGACGCGGGCGAGGGCCAGCGCGGCCGCCAGCGCATGATCGAGCTTGCTGCGGCCGGCCTCGATGGACGTCATCGCTCGCGCGCAGTCGAGCAGGATCACGAGGCGCATCCCGCGCTCCCACGTGTCCTCGCGCGCGATGAGGCGTCCGCGGCGGGCGGAAGCCTTCCACTGGATGCGGGTCGGCGCGTCGCCGGGCCGGTAGTCGCGAAGGGCGTACGGCTCGCTGCCGGTGCCACGGAGCCGCAACGGGGCCCGGCCCAGCTCGCGCCGATGGGCGAGGGCGAGCAGGCGGCCGACCCGGCCCTGCCAGCGCGTTTGCGGATAGACGCGGCGCTCGTCGCCCTGCAGCACATCGCGCTGCGCCCAGGCGAAGCCCCAGGGACCGAGGACGCGCACGGTGAGCGGTCCCATGGTGTGCGCGCCGCGCCGGCGGGGCACGACCTCGTACTCCCAGGCCACCTCGTCGGGCCCGGCTCCGACCAGACGCTGCCGGATCGGATGAGGGGCCAACGCGGGATGAAGGGCTTCGCGCGCGAGCACGACCACGCCGGCGGGGGCGGAGAGGCGGACCTCGACGCGCGACGAGCTGCCCTGGACGAGCAGCGGCGGCCAGCGTCGCGCCGCCACCAGCGGCACCCCCGCCGCCCGCCGCCCGTCGACGACGATCGCGACGAGGATCAGGACGTCGGCGATGATGGCGACGACGGCCATCCAGGGCACGGCCACCGCGACGGCGAGGGCCACGGTCGCCACGCCGGCGACGACGATCGCGCGGGCCGCCGGCATCATCGCCGCGGGACCTCGACCGTGTTGACGGTCTCGACCAGGACCTGGGCGGCGGTCTGACCCTCCAGCTCCGACTCCGCCCGCACGATGATGCGGTGGCCCCAGCAGGGCACGAGGAAGCGCTTGATGTCGTCGGGCAGGACGAAGTCGCGCCCGGCGAGCAACGCGCCTGCGCGCGCCGTCTCGAGCAGGGCGAGGCCGCCCCGCGGGCTCACGCCCAGCTCGACGTGAGGCGAGCGGCGTACGGCGCCGGCGAGGGACACGAGGTAGGGCATCAGCTCGGGGGCGACGTGCACGGTCCGGCTGGCCTCGCGCAGGGCCTGGGCCTGCGCGGGGGCGAGGATCGGCTCGGGCAGCGGCCGGCCGCCCCAGCCGCCGAGCGCGCCGCTGACCGCGCGCCGGTAGAGCTCGACCTCCGCCGCCTCCTCGGGCACGCCCATGTCGATCTTCAAGAGGAACCGGTCGAGCTGCGCTTCGGGCAGCGGGTACGTCCCCTCGAATTCCACCGGGTTCTCCGTGGCCATCACGAAGAACTCCGGCTCGAGGACGTGTGACACCCCGTCGATCGTGACCTGCCGCTCCTGCATGGCCTCCAGCAGCGCGGACTGTGTCTTGGGCGGCGTGCGGTTGATCTCGTCCGCCATCAGCAGTTGCGTGAAGACGGGCCCGCGGGTGAGGCGGAAGGTGTGGGCCTGGGAGTCGAACACGTTCATGCCGATGAGGTCGGTCGGCATGACGTCGGGCGTGAACTGCACGCGGGCGAAGCGCAGGCCCATGCAGGCGGCGAACGTCCGCGCGAGCAGGGTCTTGCCGATCCCCGGCACTCCTTCGAGCAGGGCGTGGCCCCCCGCCATGAACGCGGCCAGCAGCGATTCGGTCGCCGCCGGCTGTCCGAGCACGGCATCGTCCAGCGTCTTCAGGATCCTGGCCGCGGTCTCCGCGAAATCCTGGTTGCGCGCGACCTCGCTCATTCGATCTTGCCCCTTCCCTTCTGTAGCGCGCCGACACGCCGCGCGAGTGCGAGCAATTCCTTCCCGTCGCCGGCCTCCGTGGCCGGCAGGCGGATGCGTGGATCCAGCTCCTGCGCGCGAGCGAGGAGGAGGCGGCCCGCGTCCCGATGATGGCCGAGGCGGTCGTGCAGCGCGCCCAGCCCGACCAGGAAGACCGCGGCCGAGCCGCCGGTCACGGTCTCCTCGCGCCAGGCGGGTCCGAAGCGGCGCGCGACGGCGAAAGCGCACAACGCGTACACCAGCGCGACCTGGAGGACGTACAGGAGGAGCGCGCGCTGGGGTCCCGTCTGGGCCGGGCCGGCTGCGGCCCGCAAGCCGTGATGGTACTCGTCGAAGAGCCAGGGCCCACCGAGGTCCTGGCGCAGCGACTCCAGGAAATCGGCGTTGCCCGGGTTCGCGATGCGCCCGTTCGCGAAGACGTCCGCGGGCACCACGACCACGCGGCCGCGGTGGCGCGGGAACAGGAAAGCGGACGCGCGCCCCTGGGCGTCGCGGAGCAGCACCGTCGCCGCCCCCGGCGGCTGGGGCGCGTGTCGCCGGGCGGCCACCCGGACCTCGCGCGCGCCCTCCGCGGGCGCCGCCGACAGCACCCATTCCTCGGCGGCATAGGCGCGCCAGCGCCTCGGCCGCCGCGGCGGGCGGGGCCGCCGCTCCTCCCATCCCAGCCCGAGGGTCTCGAGCAATCGCGATTGCACGGGCTCCTCGCGATCGGTGTAGGCGATGAGCACCGATCCGCCCAGACGGAGCTGGCGCGCGACGGCCTCGTGGACGTCGTCCATGGCCGCGCGCTGCCACGGAAAGGCGAGGACGAGGACGCCGGTGCCCACGGGCTCGTCCAGGTCGTGGTCGACGAGAGCGACGCGCGTCCCCATCTCCTCCAGGTAGCGCCGCGCGGCCAGCCAACCGGCCGCAGTGCGGGAGAGGCTGCTCGCGTCCGCCGGACTCTCGGTGCCGAGGAGCAGCGCGGCCGCCGCCACCATGAGCAGCGTGACGACGGCGCCGGCGGCGAGCAGACGACGCTCGCTCACGGCAGGACCTCCTCCGCGCGCCGCCGGAAGGCGTCGATGTCCTCGGCCTGAGGACGCTGCCCGCCGTAGAGGAGGCGGTCGAGGGCGAGGGCGAGCCCGCCCAACTCGCGCCGCTGCGTGTGCGCCAGCAGCTCGCGGCTCGTCCAGGCGGGGTCGACGCGGGCGGTGGTGAGCGCGCGCGCGAACCACCACCACAGGGCCTCGAGCGCGCCCCTGAAGAGCTCCCGTCGCCACCCGTCGCGGTCGCGCTCCGCGACGGGCGCCGGTGCCGGGATCCTGCGCGCGGACGTGAGGCCGGGCCGCGGCACGCCGCGCCGCGGCCGCAGCGTGGCCCGAATCACGGCCAGGAGGACGAGGGCCACGAGGCCGATGGCCGCCAGCGCGAAGGCGGGGCCGAGCGCGTTGGGGAGCTCACGAAGGCCGCGCAGGCCCGGCAGGTGCCGGCCGAGCCAGTCGAAGAAGGCCTCCAGCAGAGCGAACAAGTACCCGGACCAGGACGGCCCGGGCGGAGTCTGGTCGACGCCGCTCTCGCGGAGCACGCGCTGGAGCACGTCGAGGTCGGCGGTCGCGGTCACGGCTGGCGCCGGGCGCGATGGCGCTCGACCAGGCTGGCCACCGCCGCTTCGAGGTCGAGGCCTTCCTTGCGCCGCTTGAGGTCGAAGAAGAGGAGGGTGATTCCAAAGCAGACGTAGAGCTGCACCGCCGTGTTCGTGAGCATGCTCAGCATGTTCGTCGGCACCTGGATCCAGGCGAGTCGTGCCATCAGCTCGGCGGGATCGGCCTTGTGTCCGGCCGCGACCTCGCGCATCAC
>WNFM01005299.1_pt1 | contig 15290 bp, 13 predicted proteins | sample 5400271 | NCBI WGS metagenome assembly WNFM01 (sample SAMN13153352, study PRJNA577476) | soil metagenome | isolation source: 60 cm saprolite on Douglas fir-dominated hillslope | place: USA:California | collected 2013-09-17
TTCTGTACTTTCAATGTCATTGAGACCTTCACCTTGAGTAACAGCTGCACGCAAATCGACTACTGCTTCTTGAAATTCATTTAACCCTAAGTGGATTTGCCCTTGCAGAACAAACAGGCGATAGACCTGGTCAGTTGTGATACGTTCGGGTTGGATCGGCGCTAACAAATCAGCAGCTTCCTGGTATTTCTGCTGCTGTATGAGCACGCCAGCCTGCAGTAGGTCTACATCAATACGCTGATCGGGACCCGAATCAGCAGGTGAGTAGCCAACAGCTCTCGCCTCCGCCGCTCCGGCAGGTGAACCCTCAAGTAGGAAGGTCAAGGGAACATCCAGACGTTTAGCAAGTATGGACAGTGCCTTGAGAGATGGTCGAATTTTTCCTCTCTCAATTGCAGAGATATAAGAGATGGAAAATTCGGGAGCAGCAAGTTGCGCTTGCGTGAGCCCAAGCTTTGTGCGTACTTCCCGGATATTCGAACCCACTCTCGCGGCGACTGCTCTTCCTACATTCGCTGTTTCTATCGAAGCCATTCGAACGCTTCCTTTCTTTCTAGGATATGGGGGACCTATCCTCAAATTATAATCGCTGAAACCGCCAGCTGGCGGAAGCGAAAAAGTCGTCTATTTCTTTGCGACAAACATCGACGCATGGCTCTTTTCCAGCTAATGCGTTGATGTAGATTGACAGCACAAAAAATTTAAGATTTAAACGCATCATCTTGTACCTCACTATAGCATACCCAAGGGTTATAGTCAATGTTTAGAAACCGTATAAGTTGAAGTAGTCGCATCTAATTTTATATTTACTACTTTCATATATTTTCCTGTCATCTAATATTTTTAATCATCCTAATACATAAAATATAATTTCATAGCCGTCTATTCCCACTTGCGTTATTTTATTTAAAATAGGTCGTATTTGAATGTAAAATATTGTTTGCCGAAAAGTATAGTCTACATTTCAACGGCCCAGTCCACTGCGCGCATGCTTTTCTCCACTATCGAATCTCATATAATCACGAATGCGATTTATAGATTGATAGATGTTATATAACATAAAGCCGCATAAAGCAAATACTCACTTTTTTGATCAGAAAGTACTAGGCTTCTTCGATCGCATAAAAAATACTGGCGTGCCACTGGAAAAAAGGTCGTGGGTCTTCTATAATGCACATCATCAGATGCATTCTTGTTTCATAGATAGTCATCCACTTATTTTCTCACGCGGACAACATATGGGTAAAGGAACCTGGTGACCGCAAAGATATTTCCCGGCTTTATACTACAGAGCAGAAAGAGGTAGTCTATGGAGACCATCAATGAATTGCTAGCTACGACAGTTGAACGCAATAGAGATCGTCTCGCGCTTCTTGAACCGGTTGAGGAGTCAAGAATGACTTCCCTGACATATGGCGCCCTCCTGGAACGGGTGCATGGCTTCGCTGGTTACTTACAGGGATTAAAGATAGAGAAAGGTGATCGCATCCTTCTCTGGGCGGCCAGCAGTATAGATTGGATGGTTGCTTTCCTGGGGGCGCAGCAGGTAGGGGCTGTTATTGTGCCGCTGGACGTCAACTCAAGAGAAGATTTTGTTTCCAAGATCGCGCAGACGACAGAGGCAAAATATCTGATCACCACACAGAAGCAGTACAGCGGCTTAAAGCAGCCTCCGGCACCTCTGATAACTATTGACGACTTACCCAGGGGAGCATTTGATGCGTCAAAGCTTCCACAAGTTAATGGCAACGACCTAGCAGAACTTGTCTTTACATCGGGCACGACAGGCCAACCCAAAGGAGTTATGCTCAGTCATCGCAATATTTCCAGCAATGCCGTCGTGTCGGTCAAGGCCGTAAGCATTGTGAAGGATGACCGTGCACTGTCAATCTTGCCACTCAGCCACATGTTTGAACTGACGATCGAGCTTGCAATATTTCACATAGGGGCCAGCAACGTCTATGCCCGCACACTGTCTCCGGACACATTGTTAAAATTGCTCGCGTCTCAACATGTCACTTGCATGGTGCTGGTACCCCAGGCTCTACAACTCTTTATGAATGGGATTGAGCGGCAAGTTCGACAAATGAAAAGGGAGAAGCCATGGGAGATGCTTCATAGTATCGCGGCACATCTCCCATTTCGTCTGAGGCCATTGCTCTTCAGGCAGGTGCACCAGCGTTTTGGCGGGCATTTTCACTTCTTTGTCAGCGGCGGAGCATATCTGCCACCCAAGCTGCACATACGCTGGGAAAATATGGGCTTCAGAGTGATGCAGGGATACGGTGCTACCGAGTGCTCTCCGGTTGTTTCCGTCACCCCTTATAATGAACACGTTTATGGCTCGATTGGCAAGCCTTTGCCCGGTGAGGAGGTGCGCATCGCCGAAGATGGCGAGCTGCTGGTTAAGGGGCCAAACGTGGCGCTTGGCTACTGGAAGAATGCAGCAGCTACTGCTGCCGCTTTCGAGGATGGCTGGTATCATACGGGTGACCTGGGTTATAGGGATACGAAAGGAGACCTGTATATAAAGGGACGCAAGAAGAACCTGATCGTGCTTGCAAACGGCTTGAATGTTTACCCGGAAGATGTTGAAAATGTACTCCTTGACAACCCTGCTGTCAAGGATGCCGTTGTCCTGGGATTGATGGAGGATGATCACGGGCCAATCGTGTACAGTGTGCTCTTGATGGAAGATCCGAGCAAGGCTAAAGCGGTTGTTCAAGAGGCCAATAAACAACTGGCCCCGCATCAACAAGTGCGCGGCTTTACCGTCTGGCCCGAAAACGATTTCCCGCGCACGCATACACTGAAGGTAAAGCGCGGTGATGTGCTCGACAAATTGCCGTTGCTGAAAAGTGAAGTCAAAGCTAAGGATTGAGTGACCTGGCACCCCTTGCGGGTGCCAGGTAAAAAGGCGCAAGATGCTCTACCTGGTTGCAACTCCGATTGGGAATCTGAACGATATCACCTTGCGTGCGCTCACTACCCTGCGCGAAGTCGATTTTATTGCAAGTGAGGACACGCGCAAGACAGGTTTGTTGCTCAAACATTTCAATATTTCAAAACCCCAGATCGCCTTTCACGAACATAATGAGCAGCGGGCGGGCCAGCATATCGAGGAGTTGCTGCGGCAGGGTAAATCGGTGGCCCTTGTTACTAACGCGGGCACTCCTGGTATCTCCGATCCGGGCTATACGCTTGTGCGCCGCGCAATCAACGCTCACATAGATGTGACTATGATTCCTGGTCCAACGGCCCTGGTCATGGCGCTTGTCCTGTCGGGACTAGCCGTTCACAGCTTTACCTTCAGAGGCTTCCCCCCGCGCAAATCCGGCCCCAGGCGCAGGTTCATCGAGATCGATAAAGACTCGCCCCATACGCTGATCTTCTATGAAAGTCCCTATCGTCTCGAAGCGTTTTTGCAGGATGCATTGGCAGTTTTGGGTGACAGAGAGGCTGCGCTTGCCAACGATCTAACGAAGATGTTTGAGTTAGTCCAAAGAGGAACAATTTCGACACTGTTAGAATGGGTGAGACAGTCGAATCTCAAAGGGGAGTTTATTGTGGTGATTGCGGGAGCGGGGGCTGCGTAGAGGCGCTGTCCCCGCTCCCGCAATCACCACAATACATCTAAATCCCCATCACCTCGACCAGCTCCTTCACTGCCTGCGCCGATTTCTGGAGCAATGACCGCTCGTTTTCGCTCAATTCGATCTCTATGATTTGTTCCAGGCCGTTTGCGCCCAGTTTAACGGGCACGCCCACAAACAGGCCATTGATACCGTACTCTCCCTGCAAATAGACTGCGCAGGGCATAATCATCTTCTTATCGAGCAAAATAGAATCAACCATTTGCAGGATCGAGGCGGATGGCGCGAAATATGCGCTGCCCGAGCCAAGTAAATTGACAATTTCAGCCCCGCCATCTCGTGTGCGCTGCACAATCTGCTCGATGCGCTCAGCGGGGATCAATTGTGAGATGGGCACTCCTGCAACAGTACACATGCGCGAAAGCGGCACCATTGTGTCACCATGCCCACCCAGTACATAGGCCTGCACGTCGCGCACGGATACATTCAACTCCTGCGCAATAAACGTGCGGAAGCGTGCAGTATCCAGCACACCAGCCATGCCTATCACGCGATTACGTGGGAAACCGCTAACGTGGTAAGCAAGCTGAGCCATCGCATCCAGCGGATTGGTGACCATGATGATGATGCAATTTGGCGAGCGGCTGACGACCTCCCGGGTTACTTGCGTAACAACCTCCTGGTTCTTCTTGACGAGGTCATCGCGGCTCATGCCGGGCTTGCGTGGAAAGCCAGAGGTGATTATCGCGATATCCGAATTGGCGGTGTCGGCATAATCATTTGTACCGGCGACCAGTGAATCGTAGCCAAGCACGGGCCCGGCCTGTAGTATATCGAGCGCCTTGCCCTGGGGCATATTTGGTATGATGTCGAACATGACAACATCGGCGTAGTCGCGTTCAACCAGGCGCTGTACCAGTGTGCTACCAACAAAGCCGGCCCCGACCACGGTTATTTTACTGCGCATTACTGTTTCCTTTCCTCTGAAAAATAGCATGTATAGAGGCGCGATTTATCGCACCCCACGGTAGGATAGGGCGAGACCAACATTGTGGATATCTACATGCTTGCCACCCTACCCATCCAGTATTGTATGCCGTGGCTACTCGAAATGGCAACGTGCAGCCCACTTCGTGTACGAGGTGATGAAACGTCTCTCACAAAAAGTCCACATTTCGCTTCTATAATATAGACACATTGCTTATTGGCAAGTAGTTATGGTAAACTCTACTATGTACTATTAACAGTTGCAGATTTCGGAATGTTCAGCGCGGCTTATCACGAATATGTAACAATCCGCACACTTATTATACGAATATCGAAGATCTACAACCGTTAATTACCTTCTTCTTCTCGCGCTCACCTCTTCATTATGTATAGTGTTAAAAAGGTGAGTGGGGTCGTTCTCTCAATTGTTATCGTTGGTATTATTTACCACAAGGAGGCGTTCTCACATGGCGCAAAGCGATTTATCCCAATCCCAGCAGCAGAAGGACGAGGAATTACTGCAAAAGTTAGGCTACAGACAGGAACTGCGGCGCACGCTGGGCTTCCTCTCCAACTTCGCGGTAGCTTTCTCCTACATCTCGGTCTCCACCGGCACATTTTCGCTCTTCTATCTCGGGATCCTGGCAGGCGGTCCTGCATTCTTTTGGACCTGGTTCATTGTCGCTATTGGACAGATCATCGTGGCATTGAACTTCGCTGAACTCTCGTCGCACTTCCCGATTGCGGGCTCGATCTACCAGTGGAGCAAGCGCTTATCTGGCCATACACTGGGTTGGTTCACCGGCTGGATCTACTTCTTTGCTGGTATTCTCACCATTACTGCCGTGGCGTTTACCGTGCCTATTCCTTTACTCGCCATCTTCCCAGGCATCCCGGCAACCATCATTGGGATGCCAAGTGCCGTCTTCATTGCCCTGGTCGCAATTGTAGTCGGCACGATCATTAACGTGGCGGGTGTAAGATTGCTGGCGTTTATCAATAATATCGGCGTCGCAGCCGAGATCGTCGGCATGTTTCTTTTCGCGCTCGTCTTACTGATCTTCTTCAATCACCAGCCGCTGAGTTTCCTCTTCACAGGTTCCAGTGTCTCTCCGCAGTCGCTTGGTGGCCAGTGGACACCTGGGTTTGACGACACCTACTTTGGCGCTTTCGCCGCGGCAATGTTCATGTCTTTGTTCGTCATCTATGGCTTCGACACCGCCGGAACGCTGGGCGAGGAGACCAGGGACCCGCAGAGGAATGCCCCACGCGGCGTCTTATGGGCCATCGGCCTTTCGGCCATCGCCGGTATACTCTTCCTGGGCGGCACCATCCTTTCGATTAAGAATCTCGGTAAAATTGAAGGTATTGCCAGCGGTGTAAACTTCACGCAGACCCTCCCGGCGATTATAAAGGACGCACTTGGCACCAACTGGGGCAACGTCTACCTGGGAGTTGTCTTCATCGCCGTCTGTGTCTGTACCCTGGCTATCCAATCAGCAACCATTCGCCTGATGTTCTCAATGGGACGCGATGGTCGCTTGCCATTTGGTAGGGCCTGGGGCAAAGTCAACCCGTCCCTCCGTACGCCTGTGTGGGCGGGCATTGCGGTCGCAGTACTCTCTGCAATCCCTCTGCTGGCCCTGATCAACCTTACCTCTGCTATCGGCGTCATTGTAGTGGGCGCAACGGGTTTGATTTACACGTCGTACTTCTTGAACAATATTGCTTCACTAGGCGCTCGCTTGAGGGGCTGGCCCAGGACTAAGGCTCCGTTTAGCCTGGGTAGCTGGGGCATGGTGGTCAATGTACTGGCGCTGATCTATGGTGGTTTAATGATCATTAACTTCCTGTGGTTCGGAGGACTGCGCAGTATCTACACCAACTCGGCGCTGGGGGTGGCTTTCCCAGGTTTAGCCAATGTACCCTTTATTGGTGGTTTCCCGCTCTTTGAGTTGACGCTGCTTATTCTCTTTGTCGTCGGCGCTATCTACTGGTTTGGCTTCAAACGCAGCCAGGTTATAGCCAGCGGCGAAAAACGCGCCGAGGCGCTATCCGACTAGGCATTTTAATGATACAATTGATGCCAGGTACTTATCATAAGTACCTGGCATTAAACCTTCCGGGGATTGAATAGTATGCTGGCAGTGATATTTTTAATTCTTATTTTAGACGCTATCCTTATCCTGGGGATTCTCTGGATTAGCACCAATGCGCTCTACCAGCACAAGCGAGATATCGTCTCCGCCCTGGACGCTCGTCGTTTAGGTAATGGGATGAGGATACTCATGGTAGCGCCGCCTCTAATCGTTCTTGCAATAGTCATCCTATCCTTTTTTGTTGCCCAAAACGATTTCTTCACGGGTTTTACCCACGGTTTCTATTTACTCGCGTTGTGGTTGGCAATAGCGCTCTTAGGCTTTTCGTATCTGCTATTCGCCCGCCTGAAAAACGCTCTACAGTTTGCTGCTATGCTGGGCTTCCTCTGCGCAATCATACCTGTGCTATACTTCACCCCAGTTAATAGCTTCCAGACCATCATCGGACAGGCCGGGCAAGTAGGATATATCTTGCCTCTTGCCCTTGGTTTTGGGCGTGGTGATCATTGGGGTGTGCTACGCTGTTCTGCTGCGCCTGCGTAGAGCACTGCGTTAAGGGATGATGTGTTCTGGCATCCCCTCATAATTCCTCTTCATCCCGACCCACCCGCCCCGAAGAAAGTAAAAACTTGGGGACACCCCAAACCCCGGCAGAGGACTTCGTCCCCTGCACCTCTATTTTATGAGTGGGTCTCAGATGTGTTTCGTTGACAAACCGCAAATGTATAACATGCACTATTTATCATAAGGTACAATCTGGCTTGACATCTCGCAACAGTTAAGGTATCATACTCCACACGAACGAGATTGGGGTGTCGTTCAATGGTAGGACAGCCGACTCTGGATCGGCTAATTGGGGTTCGAATCCCTGCACCCCAGCCAGGTTGGCGAATACAACAGAACGCCCATGCTATATCCGAAATGCTTATGCTACTCGTGTATAGTATGGGCGTTCTTTATGAACTAGATAAAAGTGCTTCATGCCTTTAGATAAAAGTAGCTTCAATAAATTCCGCGCAACCACACCTTCTGATAACGCCGCCAAATGGGCACGACGGCGCGATATACCAATTGCTATCCTCGCATGGATTGTGCTTGGCATGCTAATCTTTTGGGCACTAGGACATGTCGCCCGGTCGATCATCATATTTGCTATCGCAGCGCTTCTGGCATACGCCATCACGCCTGGCGTGAAGTTGTTGGAGCGTGTGGTGCCGCGCGTGGTGGCGATCATTATCGTCTACCTTGTCATATGGGGCGCGTTGGGCCTGCTGCTCTATTTTATTATTAATACGACGATCGGCCAGGTCATCTCGCTAGCAGCGAACGTGAGGCTTTTAGTGACGCAGGGTGCCACCGGCCCACTTGCAGGCTTACTGGAAACCCTGCGGCGATTTGGAATATCTCAGAGCCAGTTGAACGGTGTCTTCCAGCAAATTGTAAACCAGGCAGAGGGCGTTGTAGGCAGCGCGGTTCCCTTAATAACAAGTATCTTCGGCTTCATATTTGATATGATTATAGTAGCCGTGCTGAGTATCTACCTGCTCGTCGATGGCTCACGTGTAATCCAATGGCTACGCACGAACACGCCACTTTTGCAGCGTGAGCGAACACTGATCACGCTGGATACGTTTGAGCGGGTGATTGGCGGATATATACGGGGGCAACTGTTTCTCTCTACCCTGGTTGGTGTCTTAGTAGGCACTGGCATGGCGTTATTCCAGGTACCATATGCTGTGTTGCTAGGCGTGATGGCTTTTGTGCTGGAGTTCGTACCGATTCTAGGCACGATCACCTCTGGAGTAATTTGTGTTCTACTTGCACTCACCAAGGGATGGCTGATAGCCTTGTTAGTGCTGGCTTACTTTGTAGGTGTGCATATTCTGGAAGGCGATGTTTTAGGGCCTCGTATTGTTGGGAAGGCTGTAGGTGTTCATCCTGCTGTCTCCCTGATAGCCCTGATTGCCGGCGGGGAACTGTTTGGCATCTGGGGTGCAATCTTCGCCTCCCCTATTGCAGGATTAGTGCAGGCAATACTCACTGCTTTCTGGAAGCAATGGCGCAAAACTCACCCGGACCAGTTTCCAACCGGAGAAGCTAAGACTACGGAGGGGGAAACTGCTACCAAAGCCGGGGATGCTACTGCACCTGCAGGAGAGATTGCCACTCCAGTGAAGGAAGATGCTACCCAGAAGAGGGAATGAAGCGGGGCGTCCCCGCGCCTTTTCAAGGGTAGGCTTTCTTAGGCAAGGTTCAATGATGAAGACTAATCCTTGACCGTGTGACGAGTCACACCCTGTCACCCTGAGCCCATGCGCTGCGCTCAGGGTAAACTCCGCGAAAGGTCTGTCGCGATCGGCAGCGAGATGCTGAGCGCAGCGAAGCATGACAGGGCTGGACCTTTCTCTTGAGCAGTCGCGTGATTGATGAGAAAATTTTATCTGCTTTATGTTATTATTTAAGTGGACGGTAGGCAGTTGGTTCTGCTGTCCTTTGACTTGCACCCAAAGGAGTGCGCGAGATGATAGCAAGCGATATTATGACCCGCAAAGTTGCGACTATACAGCCAGAAGCCAGTGCACAAGAGGCTGCACAACTACTCGACCAGAGACGCATCAGTGGAGCACCTGTCGTCGATGCAGATGAAAGGATCATTGGTGTTATCACGGAAGCCGATATCATCAGCAAAGTCGATCGCGAGGGTTTACGCGTCTCCGACATCATGAGCCACAATGTCATCGCCATTAGCGAAGAGACCCCCGTTAGCGAGATTGCCGCGTTGCTCACCGAGCGCAAAATCAAGCGCGTCCCTGTCGTGCGTGACGGTAAGCTGGTGGGTATTGTCAGCCGCGCCGATATTGTTCACGCTGTCGCACAAGGGCATCTGATTATGCGGGAGTGGTAGCCGCTGCATTAGCCCATTTGGTATAGAGGCGGATATATGCGACGAATGCAAGCAAGAAGTGCTTTACAGCAACATCAGCTGGCTTTCTTCGTATAGTATACTAGGGGTTAGACTTGCCTCCATCCCGCTTGCCCGCTATAATGTGCAGCAGTAATGCGGGGTGATAGGGGCTGCAACGGCGTCGGAAAAGCGCGCTTACCTCACGAATGAGGTAAGTGAAATCACAGCTTTGACGCTCATAGTATTCCAGGTCATCCACTTTGCCGCGCAAAGTTTCCGCGTGGATGGAGATAGTGGGAACTCGTCAATACTTTCCCATCGGTATTTGCTGCCTTACAACCCAGTAAATTTATGCATGTTCTAACTTGATAGGGGTTTGAATTGAAACGCTCACACCTGGCACGAGAGATTATAGAAACCCTGGCGCTAACGCTCATCATCTTTCTGGTTATTCACTTTACCATACAGAACTATATGGTGGACGGCACAAGCATGCAGCCCAGCCTTAAGAATAATCAGTTTGTGCTGGTAAACAAACTGGCTTATCTTTTTCATACGCCCGAAAGAGGAGACGTAATCGTCTTTCATTGGCCTCGTGATACCAACAAAGATCTGATTAAGCGCGTGATTGGCCTACCGGGGGATGTCATTGTTACTACCGGCAGAACGGTAGAGGTCGACGGCGTGGTGTTGAATGAGCCTTATATTAGTATGCCAGCCAATCCAATTGCGCAAAGGTGGGTGGTTCCACCCAATGACTACTTCGTGATGGGCGACAACCGGCAGGTGAGCGACGATTCTCGAGATTGGGGATTTGTCCCCAAAAGTTATATAATTGGCAAAGCGGTCCTGGTTTACTGGCCGTTAAATAACTGGCAAATTATTAATACATACTCAGTAGTCTTTAGCACTATAAAGACACCTACCTGAAGGAAATAACTCATGCGAGATTCTGACCAGGAATATCCACTGCATCAACCCGGGCAACACGGGCAGCATCACCCATTTGACGATGATACTATAGCAGATGCGCAGAGCGATCAAGGGCCGTTCCAGGGACCGCCTCGGCCCGGACAAGGGCCAAGACATCAACGAGAGGCAGCGGCCAATCCTCAATTACCTCGTGGCCACTTGCGCAAGACACTCATCATTGGTGTCTTCGCGGGCCTTATAGCAGCATTACAAGGTGTCATCTTCACACTTGCAAATGCCTCCCTGTATCACAGAGTCGGTACTACTCCTCAAGATAAGCTGACACTGAGTTTGGCCGAAGCTGTCGTTGGTCTTCTTTGTTTGACCTTATTCATCAGTTTAATTATCTATTTCATTGCAGGGTTCATTACCGGTAAGGTTGCGGTGGATCGCAGGATGGGTTTCCTGGCGGCGTTTGTGGCAGAAGCAGTGGCCTATATTCTTGGTTATATAGTACAGCAAATTCCAGGATATCCAGGTGCGCACACGACTGGTTTTAGTGGCGGATTGGCTGGCCTGGGTGGCGGAATTTTAACGTCACTGATCCTTCTTGTCATATCCGGATTCATCGCCGGGCTTGTGGGTTTTTTTGGTGCCTGGCTCGCCACGCGCAAGCACCCTTATTACACTGTGCAGTAGGGACGCAATGACTTAAGTAATAGTCACCGACTGCATCACATCGCCGGCACGAATGTTGCGCACCACATCCATTCCGGCCATAGTATCGCCGAAAACGGTATAGTTGGGCGGAAGATTCGGTTGGTCTTCCAGGCAGATGAAGAACTGGCTGCCGTTGGTATTCGGGCCAGCATTAGCCATCGCTACTGTGCCGGCTTTGTATGGCCGCTTTACTGGTTCATCCTGGAATTTATAACCAGGCCCGCCTGAGCCTGTTCCTGTCGGATCACCACCTTGAATAACGAACTGCGGAACGACGCGGTGAAATGTCACACCGTCGTAGAAACCGTCGCGTGCTAAAGCCACAAAGTTATTGACCGTTATGGGGGCTTCAGCCGGATTCAATTGCAGGTGAATATCACCTTTGTTGGTTTTGATGACCGCCTCGTATGTCCTGTTCGTCTCTATCTGCATGGGAGGAGGCGTGCTATAGCGCTTCGCTGACATAAAAATTTCCTTTCTTTTCTTGCGACTACGCAACTGGAACCACGATCACATGGTCCATGACATCCGGCTTGATGTTCTTTGTAGACGCAGCGTCGCCAGGGCCTTGAATCTTTTGCGCGATATCCAGGCCTGACACAACACGTCCGAACAGATTATATGATTTTGGCAGCGAGGTATCGTTTCCTGTACAGATGAAGAACTGGCTGCCGTTGGTATTTGGCCCAGAGTTCGCCATCGCCACGCAGCCCTGCGTGTAATTCCCCCTGACTGTCTCATCTTTGAATGAGTAGCCAGGACCGCCCTGACCGGTACCTTTGGGATCACCGGTCTGAATAATGTGGAGGCCGGAGCCAGTCTGTATAACGCGGTGGAAAACCAATCCATCATAAAAGTGATTGTCCGCCAGGTACACGAAGCTGTTCACCGTAACTGGAGCGTATTGTGGATCAAGCTCCAGCACAATCAAGCCACGGTTCGTGTTGATACCTACACAATAGAATTTATTGACATCAATACTCATAGTTGGAGCGTGCGTGTAAGTATGCTGAATTTTCGCGATTTCCGCCGCGGTGGGAGCGACAGACTTGTTGGTCAGCTTATCGACGATGTTTGAACTTGCACAAGGCGAAGGGTTGGGCAGAGTGAGATTGAGTGTTTGCTTCACCACTTTAGCCGGGGCAAAGGGCCCTACATGATAAAAGTCGAGTAAAAAGATAGTTACACCAATGGCCAGTATGGTCAGCGCAACAGCCCAGGGGTAACGAGCCAATCCGCGTGAAGGGGGTTTATTGCCGGGCATCCGGCGTGGCTGTTTTGGCTGTTTGACCTCTAAGGGTGATAATGGGGTTGCATGCGCTTTCGCAATTCTTTCTGCTCGCCTCGTAGCATCACGTTTTGTTGTTTTTGGCATGGGATTCTGCACTAACTCCTTTTGATATCTCGCGATCAATAATATATATGAATAAGGCGGCCAACAAGTACCATATTACCGTGCTATAATAACGCTCTGCTGTGATCGGGTCAAGTCCTGAAATCTAATCTCTCAGAGTCAAGGCTGGTAATTTCAACCATTCCAGGTGGATATTTCTGTGGATAACTTCGGGGATAACTCGGGATAAGTGGCTAAAAGTGGTGGATAAGTCGGGGATAAGTGACATTATGTCATGCTGCGCAGCAAATTTATGCGTGAATCTACCCGGACATATCCACATATCCACAGAGAATACTCACCGCTTGCTATTTGATTTCGCCAGAGATATTAGTTACACTTGTGAAGCGCACAAAAGTAGAAGGACCAAAGAGACTTTTTGCCTTCGAATCCAGAAAATATAACCCATGTGATGGAAACGGGAGAGAGACATCATTACATTTGGGTAGCGAGCGCAAACAATCGAACTTATGTGCTATAATCCGCCTAACAGGGACACGATGTGTTGAACCTCATAGGCATGAAGCAGGTGAAAGATACGGTGGAGAAGCTTTTACCGCAAAACATCGAGGCCGAATGTGGTGTACTTGGCAGCATCATTATCGATCCGGAGGCTATCGTCCAGGTGTCAGATTTCCTGCACACCGATGACTTCTATCGAGATGCTCACCACACAATCTATGAAGTGATTCTCCAATTATATGAGGAGCACGAGCCGGCCGACTTTATAACGATCTGCGACGAGCTGGAACGGCGCAACAAGCTTGAGGAGGTGGGGGGAGCCAGCTACATTACGTCGCTTATCAACCAGGTCCCAACCAGCGGCAACGTCGAATTTTATGGGCGTATTGTCGAACGCACGGCAATTTTACGGCGCTTAATTCACGCAGCCGGGCAGATTGCGGCTATCGCCTATGAAGAAGGCGATGCCGACATCGCTCTTGACAGAGCGGAGCAGTTGATTTTCCAAATCAGCCAGCGCCACGCACGCTCGGACTTTTCGCACATGCGCGATATCCTCGCCGAGTATATGAACAAGCTGGACCAGTTGCACGAGCGTCATGGTTCTATCGTTGGCGTACCTACGGGGTTTACCGATCTCGATCGTTTGACGGGTGGCTTGCAGAAGTCGGATTTGATTGTGCTGGCAGCGAGACCTGGTATCGGTAAAACCTCCCTAGCCATGAGTATGGCCCATAACGCCGCCCTGAAATATCACAATTCTGTCGCATTCTTCAGCCTGGAGATGAGCAAAGACCAGCTCGCGCAGCGCTTGCTTTCGATGGATTCAGGTATAGATCAGCAGCGCCTGCGCACCGGCAGGATCGAGGAAGAGGAGTGGGAGCGTATCGTGTACGCGATGGATACACTATCAGAAGCCAATATCTGGATCGATGATACGGCCAGCATCACGCCGCTGGAGATGCGCAGCAAGTCGCGGCGCATACATGCCCAGTACGGTATAGATCTGATCATCGTGGATTACTTGCAATTGATGCAGGCTACAATAGGCGGCAAGCGCAACGAAAACCGCGTGCAGGAGATTTCCGAGATCAGCCGCAGCCTGAAAGGGTTAGCGCGGGAATTGAATATACCGGTACTGGCGCTGGCGCAGTTGTCTCGTGCGGTGGAGAGTCGTCAATCGAAGGTACCCCAATTGTCTGATCTCCGTGAGAGCGGCTGCTTAACCGGAGAGACGCCTGTTTACCTACCTGATTCAGGAACCTACAAGGCGATTGAGCAATTGGTAGGTCAATCGGGATTCCGCGTACTCGCGTTGAACACCGAGATGTGGCAACTGGAACCTTGCCGGGTGAGCCGGGCTTTTGCCACGGGCTATAAGCCAGTCTACCGGATGACTACCCGTTTGGGGCGCACTATCCGGGCCACTGCAAACCACCAGTTCCTCACAATGCAGGGTTGGCAACGGCTCGATGAGCTGTCTTCAGGCATGCGTATTGCGTTACCGCGTCATCTACCTGGTCCTACTCAACTTGTGGGTTCTGCGCAACTGGCAAAATTGGCGCAAAGTGACGTCTACTGGGACAAGATCATTTCAATAGAGCCGGATGGCGAAGCCGAAGTCTATGATCTGACAGTGGAAGGGCTGCATAACTTTGTCGCCGGCGATATTGTGCTTCACAATAGCATTGAGCAGGATAGTGATATCGTCATGTTTATTTACAGAGACGACGTATATAACCCTGAATCAGAGAAGAAAAGTATCGCGGATATCATTATCGCAAAGCATCGAAATGGCCCGGTTGGCGAAATCAGTCTCTATTTTCAAGCCAACCAGACCCGCTTTCGCGACCTTGAACTCAACTCATCGGCGGACTAATTGAGATAATTGGATGAACTTCTATGACACTCTTTACCGGATTTCCACCGGGGAATAACCCGTATGCGAGGATGCCGGAAGCATTTTTCACGGTACTGTTGCCAGAGATCGAGGACATCGCCGAACTGAAAGTGACGCTGCACCTCTTCTGGTTGATGGGACAAAAAAAGGGCGACCCGCGCTGTGTTAGCGACCGCGAACTGGTGGCTGACAAGCTGTTGCTGCACAGTCTCAAACGCAAAGGCGATCCCCGACCTCCGGAGGAGCGACTGCGCCAGGGATTGGAACAGGCAGTTGCGCGCGGCACCATTTTGCGGATACACTTAAAGCTGTTGGGCGA
>WNFM01301250.1_pt2 | contig 15290 bp, 13 predicted proteins | sample 5400271 | NCBI WGS metagenome assembly WNFM01 (sample SAMN13153352, study PRJNA577476) | soil metagenome | isolation source: 60 cm saprolite on Douglas fir-dominated hillslope | place: USA:California | collected 2013-09-17
CGAATGAGTTGGCGTAGGTCGCGATAACCAGGGCCAGGAGCAGCAGAGCCAGCAGGCTAGGTTTTGGATCCGGGATTCCGCTCAAGTCAGCTTGGGGTAACGAAAACAGCTCACCAGGTGGTCGTTCACCATTCCGGTCGCCTGCATGAAAGCGTAGCAGATCGTCGACCCGACGAACTTGAACCCACGGCGCAGCAGCTCCTTGCTCATCGCGTCGGACTGCGCTGTCCGCGCCGGAACCTGCTGATGAGTCTTCCAGGCATTCACCTTTGGCTTGCCGCCCACAAATTGCCAGATGAACGCGTCGAAGCTGCCGAATTCACGTTGCACCTCGCAAAACGCCTGAGCGTTGCGGATGGCCGAAAAGACCTTGAGCCGGTTCCGGACGATATTCGGGTTCAGCAAGAGCGCAGCGGCTTTCTTTTCATCGAACCGCGCCAGCTTGCGAGGATCGAAATTGGCGAACGCCTTGCGGTAGCCTTCGCGTTTGGCGAGAATCGTCGACCACGAGAGTCCCGCCTGCGCTCCCTCCAGGATCAGAAATTCGAGAAGTAGCCGGTCATCGTGGATCGGTGTCCCCCATTCGAGGTCGTGATAGGAGATGTCGAGCGGCCTACGAGCCCAGTCGCAGCGTGTGAGGTTTTCAGCAGCCAATGAGATTAGACTCTGAGCCGCTTCCACATCCGGAGTCCGAGACTAGCGCGGCTTCAGCGGCAGAGTGAGCCAGGAGCCATATCCGGTGTAATCGAGCTCGTAGAAGGAAGCATTGGCTTCCGTAATCGGAAAGAACAGATAGCCCGCCACCGCTTGCGTCGTGGAAACTTCGGGAAGGGTCTTCTCCACCAAGCCGTTGACCGGCTTGGGAAGGCCGGCTCCAATCATCCTCGGATCAGCCGACTTGACCAGCGTTCGCGACGGCCGGTTGCGAAGCGCGAAATCGGCGTGCCGCACCTCGAACGGCGAGTGTGTTTTGGAATAGAAACCGACCTCCACCACGATATAGTCGCGGTCGATGTCAGCGCCGAACAGATTGCGAACCTGTTCCGGCCGGATCAGATTAGCGCCCACACCGATGGACTCCGTGAAGCAGGTGACGGCGTAATCGGCGCGGCTGGCAAGAGGACGTAACCCTCTGAACTTGACGTCATCTGAGGCTGCGCGAGTCACACGTTCGGCGGGTACTGCCACACTGAGACAGAGGAAAAAGCTAAGGAACAGCGAGTTCTTTGCCATTGCCGATCTTCCTGATGGTACCGTAAGGGAATAGAAGAGATATAATACTACCACTGTACGCCGCAATACGCAAAACAAATTTTGTAAATAGTGTTTTCAGGAGCACGGAGCGGATCGAAGCCAATCCGGCACGCGCCGCTCGAACTCCTTCGGCTGGCTGCCCCAGGCGCCGGTATGCCCGGCGTTGGGGATTTCCCACAAGGTCACTCTGTCAGGATTTGCCTCGTGGATCCTCCTGGCATGGCGAGGCGGCGTGTTGTCATCGTGCGCCCCGAAGATCAGCAGCACCGGTGTCCGGGCTCGGCCGACGGCTCTTTCGGGGGACACCTGCCCCAGGTCCACGCCGTACCGCAGGCGCTCGTAAATGAAGGACAGCTCCAGAATGGGTCGCAGCGCATAGCGGCCGGGCCAAGTGCTATGACCGTAGCGTTGCGACAGCCGGTCATAGGCGATCTCGCGGAGAGTGGCGTAGGGCGCCTCCGCGACCACCGCGCAGAACCGGGACTCGACGGTCAGAGACTGTAGCAAGATCGCCGCGCCCATCGATTCGCCCAGACCGAAGACGTGGCCGCCGGGTTGTCTGTCCATCACCCAATCCACCCATCGATGCACGTCGTCGGCTTCAAGATAGCCGTATGTCGCCAGTTCTCCGTCGCTTGCGCCGTGCGCCCGCAGATCCGGGAGCAGCGCATTGTAGCCGTTCCTCATGAACAACTTGGCATAGCCGAGCATTCCAGTTCGGTTGTCGGTCTGGCCGTGCAGCAGGATCACCGTGCTTCCAGTGGCCTGTGCGGAGTGGAGAAACCAGCCGCGCATCTTGAGACCGTCCGCGGCGGTGATCTCGACGTCTTGCGGTGGCGCGAAGTCCCAGCTCCGGAAAGCGAGCGGCTTACGCGGAAGGCGAAGCGTGATTTCCCCCAGGTAGATGGCCGCAGCCACGACAGCGCCGGTGGCGAGAAGCAGTGCCCAACGGAGGCGCCTCGTGGGGCAGCCAATCATGGCTGCAGCCGCCTTTCAGGCGGCCTCTTTGAAACCACAGCCGATCACGGAACCGCCTCAAAAGGCGGCTGCAGCCATGATTGGCTGCCCCACATAGCAAATTCTGACACTTCTGTTATTCTAGTGGGAACCTTCAGGAGCCGTATGCGAATACTTCTTGGCGCTGCAATCGCTTCGTTTGGAGCCATTGCGTTGGCCCAATCGACCGCGGGACTTGCCGGCATCTCGGGAGTAGTCCGCGACGCTTCGGGCGCAGCGGTCCCGAACGCCAGGGTCGCGATCTCGAACGAATCGAAAGGCGTGGTCCGCAAGCTGACGACGAATTCGGGCGGCCTGTTCACGGCCCCCGCCCTGGTACCGGCGCCGGGCTATTCGGTCAGCGTGAATGCCGACGGCTTCGCTGCCTACGCGGCGCAGAACCTCGAGCTGCTGGTCGGCCAGGACATGAACCTGAGTGTCGACCTTTCCGTCGCCGCGAGCGCGACGCAGGTCGAGGTCACCGTCGCCGCTCCTCTGGTCGAGGACACCAAGACCGACCTCTCGCAGGTCATCGGCACGCAACAAATCCAGGATCTGCCCATCAACGGCCGCCGCGTGGATTCATTTGTGCTCCTTACTCCCGGGGTCAGCAACGATGGAACCTTCGGCCTGCTCAGCTTCCGCGGCGTCGCCGGCGGCAATTCCTTCCTGGTGGACGGCAACGATACCACCGAGCAGTTTTACAACGAGAATGCCGGCCGCACCCGCATCGCATCCCAGCTTTCACAGGATGCGGTCCAGGAATTCCAGGTGGTCTCCTCGAACCCCACCGCGGAATACGGCCGCGCTTCAGGCGGCGTGGTCAACACCGTCACGCGCGGCGGCGGAAACGGTCTGCACGGCACGGCGTACTGGTTTTTCCGTAATCGCACGCTGAACGCGCGCGACCGCTACGCCGCCTTTAATCCGCCGGAGGTCCGGCATCAGGCGGGCTTCAGCGTGGGTGGACCGATCCGGAAGGACAGGCTGTTCTACTTCTTCAACACCGAGATCAGCCGGCGGAATTTCCCGATCGCGGCCAGCATTACCCAGCCCGGTGTCATCGACGGCGCGGGCGCCTTCATCGGCTGCGGCGCGCCGGCGACCCCCGCTCAGTGCGCGGCCATCAACAGCATCCTTCCGCGGCAATTCGGTCAGGTCCCGCGCGAGAATAACCAGGAGCTGCTCTTCGGCAAGCTGGACTGGCGGCCCACCGACAGGAATTCCTTCAGCGCCAGCTTCAACTTCCTGCGATTCCGCGCGCCCAACGGCCTTCAATCCGCCATCGCTCTCAATACGGGCGCCGCCGTCGGAGGCAATGGCGACGACTCGGTGCGCGTCCGCACGGGGCGCCTGGGCTGGACCGCCATCCCCAGCAACACCATGGTTAATGAGTTCCGCTTCGGCTGGTTCACCGACCGCCAGGCAGACGACATCAATCAGGAGCTGCTGCCCGCCGGTATCGGCGTCAGCTCGCTCACGGTCGCCGGCCGGACCAACCTCGGCGCCGGGCCGAGTTCGGTTCCGCGGATTCAACCGAGCGAACAGCGCTTCCAGTTTGCCGACAATCTCTCCTGGACGCGCGGCAAGCACGCGCTCAAATTCGGCGTCGATATCGCCAATAGCGACGATTACTCCAATGTTTTGACCAACCGGCTCGGAACCTACAATTTTGCCAACGTAACGAATTTTGCGCTGGATTTTTCCGGCAATGCGAGCGGCGGAAAGCATTGGTCCACGTACTCGCAGGGTTTCGGCAATCCGGTGGTGGACGCCACCATTCGCGATTTCGGCTTCTATGCTCAAGACCAGTTCCGCATCGCGCCGCGTGTCACGCTGAACCTCGCAGACGGGCCATATTCCATCCGCGACCTTGAACCTGGCGCCGCGCCTCGGTATCGCCTACTCCTTCGATAAAGCCAAGATGGTCCTCCGCGCCGGTTTCGGCATGTACCACGCGCGCTACTCGGGCGCACTCATCAATAGCTTGTTCGCTAACAACTCCGTCTACCAGACCTCGCAATCGTTCAACGGCAACAATGCGGCGGACCTCGCCGCCGGGCCTGTCTATCCGAACATCCTGGCGTCCAGCGCCAATGCCAGGGGCAATTCGACCGTGCAGTTCGCGGCGCCCGATCTGCGCACTCCCTACACCGAGCAGGGAACGCTGGCCATCGAGCGCCAGCTCGAGGCCAATCTTGCATCGGTCCACTTGGCCCGGTGGTCACCTACAAAATCGCGGACGCGAACGGAAACATCGTCGGGGCCTTCGCCACCGAAGGATATCTGCTGTCGAGCCGCGTCGACAAGAATTACCAGCGTGTCCTGCAGGTGGAGAATGGCGTCAACAGCTATTACAACGCGCTCTCGGTGCAGTTGCGCAAGCGTTATTCGGCGGGCCTGCAGGCGGCTCTCTCCTACACGTGGGGACACGCCATCGACTACAAATCGGGGACGGCGCAAGACAACCTGTTCTTCAGCGGCATCGACAGCTTCGCCAATACCTACAACGGGAACTACAAGCTCGACAAGGGCAGCGGCCTGCTCGACCAGCGTCACCGCATGACGCTCAGTTTCGTCGAGCAGCCCACGTTCACCCGTCGCGACGGCGCCTTCTACCGCTACGTGGTGAACAACTGGCAGCTCTCCGGGATCGTCAATCTATACGCCGGCCGGCCCGTCACGCCGTCCGTGCAGATTTCGGATCCGTCGGCGTTTCCGGGCTCGGCGTTCCCCTTCACGCTCAACGGATTCGGCGGCAATAACCGTCCGCCTTTCTGGCCGACCGCGCCGCTGTACACCCCGCCGACCTATCGCGCCGACGCCAGGATCAGCAAGCTGATCCCGTTCAGCGAGCGCATGAAGTTGTACCTCAATTTCGAAGCCTTCAACATCACCAATTCGATAGTGGACACCAGCCTGAACTTCCAGGCCTTCACCGACAGGGGCATGACGCTGACGCCGACACCGGGCCTGGGCGCCGGCCGCGCGTCAGCCGGTTTCCCGGACGGCACCAACGCACGGCGCGCCCAGGTGAGCGCCCGCTTCATTTTCTGATTTGTTCATCTATCTGCTGCTAGGTCCGTACAGCGATGTGGGGCAGCCAATCATGGCTGCAGCCGCCTTTCGAGGCGGCTCCGCGCTCGACCACCGAAACGGATCTTGCGGTTGCAAAACCAACGATTCGCTCACGAGCGAGAAGCCGCCTGAAAAGGCGGCTGCAGCCAAGATTGGCTGCCCCACGCAGTGGTTAAGCATTCTATGAACCGACGCCTGTTTCTGCAGGCCGGCGCCGCGGCTCTCTCTCGCCTCGACGCGGCTCCGGAGCGCAGTCCGAATATCGTTTTCATCTACGCCGATGATCTGGGTTACGGTGACCTGGGCTGTTACGGAGGCGGCATTCGCACCCCTAACCTGGATGCGATGGCCCGCGACGGAATTCGCTTCACGCACTTCTATTCGGCGAATCCGGTATGCTCTCCCTCCCGCGCCGCGCTGCTCACCGGCCGCTATCCCACCCGGGTCGGCGTGACGCGCGTCCTGTCCCCTGCCAGCACGAACGGACTGCCCGATTCCGAGATGACCCTCGCCGCGATGCTCAAGGCCCGCGGCTACAAGACGATGTGTGTGGGCAAATGGCATCTCGGCCACTTGCCGCAGTACCTGCCCACGAGGCGAGGCTTCGACGAGTACTTCGGCATCCCTTACAGCAACGACATGAGCCCGCGTCCGCTGCTGCACGGCACGGCGGAAAAAACCGAGCAGCTCGAAGAGCCCGCCCGGCTCGAAACGCTGACGCCGCGTTACACCGAACAGGCTCTGCGGTTCATCGAACAATCCAAGGACTCGCCGTTCTTCCTCTACATGCCGCACACGTATCCGCACATTCCGCTGGCGGCGTCCGACCGGTTTCGCGGGAAGTCGCCCTATGGAATCTATGGCGATGTCGTGGAAGAGCTCGACTGGAGCGTCGGCCAGGTTCTGGGCGCGCTGAAGAAACATGGACTCGAAAACAACACACTGGTATGCTTTTCGAGCGACAACGGGCCGTGGTTTCAGGGCAGCCCCGGCAAGCTGCGTGGACGCAAGGGGATGACTTACGAAGGCGGAGTGCGCGAGCCGTTCATTGCGCGCTTTCCTGGGCGCATACCGAAGGGGCGCGTCTGCCACGGAATCGGCTCGACCATGGACATTTTTCCGACCGTGGCCAAATTGTGCGGCGGCTCGCCGTCCGCTAATCCCTTGGACGGGATCGACATCTGGCCCATGCTGAGCGGGCAGCGGCCGGAGATGGAGCGAGAGGCGCTGCTCTATTTCGACGATGTTCACTTGCAGTGCGCGCGCCTGGGCAAGCATAAGCTGCACATCTCCCGCTACAACTCGATGCAGTACAGCCCGCCCCCGGCGGCCGGCCGCTTCAACCTGCCGCTGAAATCGCCGGAATTGTACGACCTGATCGCCGATCCCGACGAAAGCTACGACGTGGCGGAGCAGCATCCGCGGGTTGTGGCGGATATTCAGGCGCGCATCGAGCGATTGATGGCGGGATTTCCGGAAAACATCCGCAAGGCGTACGCCGACATTAAGGCGTTGACGACGGGCCCGGCGGCGACGGGCGCTTTGCCGCGGAAGCAATGAGATTGCCGGCTCCGTCCAGAATAAACTGCCAGCCCGGCGGAATGAGCGTGGTCGAGCCGTAATCGACCACCAGCGCGGGCCCCGCCTTTCGCTTCGCCGATAGATCCGCGCGATGGTACACGGGAATGCGCAGCCACCTGCCGCCGACCCTTACTCTCCGCACCCGCTCGCCCGCGCCGCCGCCGGGCTCCCTGCGGATCGCAGGTTTCACCACTTCGATCGCAGCTTTCACGCGCACCGTAACCACCTCCACAGCGCGCTCGCGGTCGGAGGAGCCGTAGATCTTCTCGTGCTCTTCGTGAAACGGGCGCGCGAAATCGCCCGGGCGCCACGGCACATTCAGCTCATAGCTCTGTCCCCTATACCGCAGGTCGGCGGAGCGCTCCAGCTTGCAGCCGGGCATATCCTTGCGCGCAGTGCGCTCGAGCTCGCGAAAGCGGCCGTCGATGCCGGGGCAATCGAGCGCATTGGCCGAATAGTCCCGCGCGCGGTCCGCCAGCAGCATGCCCAAGGCGGAAAGCGCTCCCGCCATTTGCGGAACGATAACGACGGAGATTCCCAGCTCGGCTGCGATCTCGCACGCATGCAAGCCGCCGCACCCGCCGAATCCGACCAAGGCGAATTCTCTCGGGTCGTGGCCGCGCTCCACCGACACCACGCGGATGGCCCGCTCCATATTGGCGTTGGCGACCCGCAGAATCCCTTCGGCGGCCCTGATGCGGTCCGTCGCGATTTGGCCGGCGATCCGATCGACCGCAGCTTCGGCGCGGCCGACGTCGATCCGCATCTCGCCACCCAGGAACTAATCGCGGGCGATGCGGCCCAGCACGACATGTGCATCGGTCACGGTGGCGCGATCGCCCTTGCCGTAGCAGGCCGGTCCGGGATCGGCGCCCGCAGACTCCGGACCCACGCGCAGTAGCCCGCCCTCATCCACGCGCGCCAGCGACCCACCGCCTGCGCCGACCGTGTGAATGTCGAGCACGGGAACGCGAATCGGAAACCCGTCGACAGACGCCTCCGTCGTGAGCCGCGGCCACCCGTCGGCAAGGCTCACATCGGTCGAGGTGCCGCCCATGTCGAAACCCAGCACTCGCGTAAATCCGCTGGCCCGGGCGACAGCCGTCGCGCCCACCACTCCGCCGGCGGGATTGCATGATGGCGATATCGTACGCCTCCAGCTCCGAGAGATAGGCGTCCATCAGCGGTCCGACGTAGGCATTGATGAGCGTGGTCGAGGCGCGCTCGTATTCGCGATACTCCGGGACCACTTCGTGCGAGACGGAAAGGTAGAAGCCGTCACCCAACGCGTCGGCGGCGGACTGCTCGTTCGCCGCGTTGCGATACGAGTGCAGAAAGCAGATGGCCACCGATTCCACTTGCAGCGCCGCGAGCCTGCGCTTCAGGCGCTGCAGCTCGAGCTTGGCTGGGGCACGAATCGCCTGGCCGGCATCCGCGTAGGTTCGTTCCTTCACGCCGAAACAGAGCGACGCGGGGAGTAGCGGCCGGCGCAGCGGCGGCGTCAGGTTGTAGAGGTGCGGACGATTCTGCCGTCCGATGAAGACCAGGTCGGTGAAGCCGTCGGTGGTGACGAACGCGGTCCGGGCGCCCTTGCGCTCCAGCAGCGCGTTGGTGGCGACCGTGGATCCGTGGACTACTTCGGCGTGGCCGCCGCCGGTCGCGCGCCGGATTCCCTCCAGAATCACCGCAGCCGGGGCAGCCGGATTCGAACGCATCTTGAAGCTTTCAAGCCGGCCGTCGTCATGGAGGACCACGAAGTCGGTGAACGTGCCGCCCGCGTCAACTCCGATGCGTAAAGGCGGTTGCCGGTTGCCGGTTGCCGGTTGCCGGTTTCCGGTTGACAGCCGCGGCGTGCGGTGGACTACGGCGGTTTTAACCGGCAACTGGAAACCGGCAACCGACAACCGCTTTCGAGAGGGCATCACGCGGTGGCGAGTTCCTTCGCGTCTAGCCATGGCGCCGCCGGCAGCGGCACGCCTTCCGCGCGCAGGCGGCGAAAGACTCGCAGCCTCACCTCGGACATCACCGGCCCCTTCCGGGTGAATTCGGAGACGGCGAACACCAGCGTGAACTGCAGATGTGTGGGAAGCGCCCCCGGATTGAAGAAGATGTTCGGCTCCGGTGTAGCGAGCACGCCAGGGCAGGCGCGAGTCTCTTCGAGCGCGATCCGGGTCACCTGCTCCAGATCGGCGTCGAAACCGGTCATCACCGCGATGTCGGCCATCAGCCGCGTTTCAGGCAGGTTGTAGTTGACCAGAATGCCGGAGGTGATCTTGGTATTGGGAATCACGACAATATTGTTGGCGCCGTTGCGCAGGCGCGTGGTACGCCAGCCGATATCGGTGACGATGCCTTCCTCGCCCGTCGAGAGGCGGATGAACGCGCCGAGCGCTATCGGCTCCTCGATCAGGATATGAATGCCGGCGAAGAAATTGGCCAGCGAATCCTGCAACGCCAGCGCCACGGCCAAGCCGCCGACGCCCAACGCGGTCAGGACCGGCGTGATATTCACATTGTAGAGGCGCAACAGCACGAGCGCGCCGCAGGTAAAGATGAGTACCCGGATGAGCGTCCTGGCCAGTCCGGACAGCGCCAGCGCAACCCCGCGGCGCTGGCCGTGCATGGTCAGCGCCCGCACTGAAGCTGACGACAGCACCATGCTCAGGCTGAGGATCAGGAACGCCAGGATCGCCGTGGATGCTCTGCCGATGTACTTGTCCGGGATAATCGAAATATCGAGTCCGATCCGCACAGCGGCGGCGATGCACCATAACACGGATGGGAATCGCAGGGTTTCGAGCACAATAAACCCGAACCGTCCTGTTCCCCCGGAGCGGCCGTACAGCCACTTGATCAACCCGTGGCGCAGCAACAAGAGAATCAGGAGAGTCAGGGTAAAGGCCAGCAGCGGACGGGCAACCTGCATTGCCACCGGATCGCTGGGCCACGCCCACTGCTTTAGCATTCAATACCAGTTTACCGCTGGTACGGCAGGAGTACGGCGCCTCTATACTGGTTACGCACATGGATCGCCGAATTGCGCGCCGCGTCATCCTCATCAGCGGAGTCCTGCTGCTCACCATCCTGATAGGCACGGTGGGCTTCCAGGTGGTCGAACACTATCCGCCGTTCGATGCTTTCTACATGACGCTTGTGACCATCACCACGGTGGGATATTCCGAGCTCCATCCACTGAGCCGGGCTGGGCGGATCTTCAATTCGTTTCTGATCCTGTTCGGCGTGAGCGGCATGTTTTTTTCGGTCGGCGCGATCACGCAGACCATCATCGAACTGGAGTTGGGAGACCCGCTTGGAAAGCGCAGGACAAAACGCATGATCGACAAGATGGAAAATCACTATTTAGTTTGCGGCTTCGGCAGAGTGGGCCGCAGCGCGGCGTACGAGCTGCAACGCGCGGGCGTTCCCTTTGTGGTACTCGATCGCAGCGAGGATCGCGTGGAGAGGGCCATGCGATCGAGCATGCTGGCGGTAGTGGCCGATGCGACCTTGGATGAAACCCTGCGCAACGCCGGCGTCACCCGGGCGCGCGGCTTGATCGCCGCCTTGGCCAGCGACGCCGACAACCTGTTCGTAATCCTCTCGGCCAAGACGCTCAATCCCAACATGACCGTGGTCACGCGGGCCGCTGAAGAGGAATCCGAAAAGAAGCTGCTGCGCGCGGGCGCCGACACGGTCTTCGCGCCCTACACCGTCGCCGGACACCGGCTGGCCCATGCGCTGCTGCGGCCACATGTGGCGCAGTTCCTCGAGTTCGCCACCAAGAACATAGGTCTCGACGTAGCCATCGAACAGGTGCGGGTCACGCCGCAATCGGAATTCGTTTCCAAGACGCTTCGCGAGATGCAGATCCGGCGGGATCTGGGTGTGATCGTGCTGGCCATACGGAAGTCCGACGGACAGATGATCTTCAATCCTCCGGCCGAGATGGAGATCCGCGCCGACGATTTCCTGATCGTGATGGGTGAGCAGCCGAATCTGCACAAGCTGGAGGAACTGCTCACGGGCGCGCGTCAGTCGTCCTGACGATGCGGTGGCGCTCGAGATTCAGGCCTCCTGATGTCGAGGAATTCGGCTGAGCCAAAGTGGGGCAGGCTGGTAGCCTGAGTTGCCACGGACGCCAGCTCCCTGCCCTCGCTCACATCCGCGTTGACAACCCGGAGGTCGCGTGATAACGGTTAAAGGCAAGGTGAGAGGATGACTAATGCTGCTCGACTCGTTCGGTTGATCATCGGTGTCTGTACAGTTTCGGCCTTCGCGCAAGCGCCTTACTACTCCTCGATCCGTCCGCTCGACGTCGCTAGCGACATTGCCGCTAACCGCGGAGCGTCCGCGGTGTGGCAGCTCCTGCAAAAGCTGCACACCCGCGCGAGCCTGATCATGCTCACGGCGCATCCGGACGACGAAGATGGCGGCATGCTGACTTACGAGTCGCGTGGACGCGGCGCCCGCGTTACGCTGCTGACCTTGAACCGCGGCGAGGGTGGCGCCAATGTCATGTCGCCCGACTATTTCGACGCGCTCGGCCTGGTCCGCACCATGGAGTTGATCGAGGCCGGACGTCACTACGGAGTCGATCAATACTGGACCCGCGTCACCGACTACGGCTTTTCGAAGACCAAGGAGGAAGCTCTCGGCCAGTGGACCCGGGAGCGCGTCCTGCGCGATTGCGTGCGCGTGATTCGCGTGACTCGGCCCTTGGTGGTGACCTCCGTGTTTGTCGGCGGCCCAAGCGACGGTCACGGCAACCATCAGGTGGCGGGACAAATGGCGAAGGAAGTCTTCGCGGCCGCGGGCGACCCAGCGATGTTCCCCGAACAGATTCAAGCGGGCCTGCGCCCCTGGACTCCTTTGAAGTACTATGCCCGCGCGCCGTTCGGCCGGCGGGGCGGCCGGCGACTACGATCCGCTGCTGGGCGCTTCCTACGCTCAGTTGGCGCGCGAAGGCCTCGGCTTTCAGAAGTCGCAGAATGGCGGCCCGTCGGCGCCTCAGGCGGGCCGCCAGTCGAGCGCGTACCATCGCTTCGAATCCCGAGTGACCTCCGGCGAAAAAGAGCTGACGTTTTTCGACGGCATCGACGTTTCGCTGGCCGGCATCGCCAGCCTGGCCGGAGCGGAAGACGCCGCCTTTCTGAAACAGTCGCTGGCGTCCATCAACGGAGCCGTGGAAAGCGCCCTTACCCAATTCAACGGACGAAACCCCGGCGCCATCGCCCCTCATCTCGCGCGCGGCCTGCGTGAGACTAACGACTTGGTCGGCGCCGTTCGGGCCAGCAAGCTGTCGGCCGCGGCCAAGTACGATATCCTGCACGAGCTGACCATCAAGAGCGCGCAGTTCAATCATGCCCTTGCAGCCGCGCTAGGATTGTCGGTGAGCGCCGGCGTCACGGCTGCGGGCGGGTCCGGCGATCCGGCCATGGCGATGTTCCGGGGCCAGCCCGACACGTTCCGCGTGGCGATTCCGGGCCAGCAGTTTGCCGCGCGGCTCCACATCGCAAACCAGAGCGGCACGCCCGTGAAGGTGGTGCGCGCGTACCTCGAAGCCGCCGGCGGCGAGGCTTGGAGGATCAGCGCGAAAAATCCGCCGGGCGCGGACCTCACCGGCGTGGCTGACGTCAACTTTGACGTCAAAGTACCTTCGGACGCCAGGCTGACCCAGCCTTATTTCACTCGTCCGCACCTGGGATTTCCCTATTACGACAAGATCGACGAAGGCTATCTGAATTCGCCGCTGGCGCCTTATCCACTGGCCGGTTGGGCCGAAATTGAATACCAGAACGCCACCTTGCGCATCGGCCAGATCGTGCAAACTACGCAGCGCGTTACCGGACTCGGCGCCGTCTCGGAGCCGCTGACCGTCGGGCCGGCGATCTCCGTTTCGGTGCAGCCCCGATCCGGCATCGTCCCGCTGGGCGCGAAGTCGTTCCCGCTGACAGCGCTCGTGCTGAGCAATGTCAAAGGACCGGCGCGGGGCAGCGTCCGCATCGAATGTCCCGCGGGATGGAAGTCGAATCCTGCCACCGCCGAATTCTCGATACCGGGCGACGGCGCCGCGGAGTCATTGCACTTCGACGTTACGCCGTCGAACCTTGGCGGCAGCCGGTACGAGTGCTCGGCGATCGCCGAATATGACGGACGCCGCTACAGCGAGGGCTACCAGATCACCGGCTATCCTGGACTGCGTCCCTACTTCCTCTACCTCGCATCCACTCACTCGACTTCAGGAGTGGACGTGAAGGTGGCGCCGGATCTGAAGATCGGTTATGTCACCGGTACGGGCGACGAAGTCCCGGAAGCGTTGGGCAATCTCGGCATCAAACCCAGCTTCCTTTCGAGCGGCGATCTGGCGGGCGCCGATCTTTCCAGGTACGATGCAATCCTGCTCGGCGTGCGCGCCTATGCCGTGCGCGAGGACCTCAAAGCCAATAACGCCCGATTGTTGGCGTATGTAAAGAACGGCGGCGTGGCCATCGTGCAGTACAACACGCCCGAGTTCGACCACAACTACGGGCCCTATCCTTACACCATGGGCAATAACCCGGAAGAGGTGACCGACGAGACGTCGCAGATCGAGATCCTGGACCCGGCGAACCCGATTTTCACCACGCCGAATCGCATCACGCAAGCCGACTTCGACAATTGGATCGAAGAGCGCGGATCGAAATTCATGCGTTCCTGGGACGCCGGCTACTCCGCCCTGCTTTCGACGCACGACCCGGGGCAGGAGCCGCAAAAGGGCGGGCTCTTGTTTGCGCGCTATGGCAAAGGTGTCTATGTGTACAATGCGTACGCGTTCTATCGTCAGCTCCCGGAAGGGGTTCCGGGCGCCTACCGGTTGCTCGCGAACATGCTGAGCTTGGGCCGGAAACGGTGATGGAAAGGCAAGTCAAAAGTCAAAAGTCAAAGGTCAAAAGTCAAAAGTGCGCCTGGAGCAGATGGAGTGCGCCACTACACCGATTTGCCGCCCACGGCAGTCGGGACAGAGCACATTTCGCGACTCGAAACACTTTTGACTTTTGACTTTTGACCTTTGACTTTTGACTTGCCTTTCGATTTGCCTTTCCTCTCCGCTTCCCATGCGCCGCGGAATCTGCTACCCTTACTGTCATAAATTTGTGTAGCCCCAAAACGTTCTCATAAGTTCTAAGACAGAGTTTTTGGGAGGGCTACAATGAGTACAGTGGTCCATGGGGTTACGCCCCGGACGGGAAGCGCTTTTCGGGAACGGGACGTCCGCGTCCCCTTCCCCGGCATACCGACGACCTCGGATGGAGCGGGCATGGTCACCTGGGTGGAAACCCACATCACCCAAGGAGCGTGCGCCTATCCGATCACCTCTTCCACCACCATGGGCGGTGGTTATCAGGTCGAAGTGGCTAACGGCAAGAAGAACTTATGGGGCGAGGAACTCGCCTTCATCGAGCCGGAGTCGGAGCACAGCGCCGCCACCACTTGCGAAGGGTTCGCAGTGGCGGGGGGCCGAGTCACCAACTTCACCTCGGGCCAGGGCCTGATCCTCATGAAGGAGGTCCTGTACGTGATCTCCGGCAAGCGCCTGCCCATCGTGTTCCACATCGGGGCCCGCGCCCTGACTTCCCAGGGGCTCAACGTCCATACCGGGCATGACGACGTCGTTGGCGTTGCCGATTGCGGTTGGGGCGTCCTCTACGCCCGCAACGCGCAGGAGGCAGGAGACATGGCGCTGATCGCCCGCCGCGTGGCCGAGGACACCGAGACGCCTTTCCTCAACGTTCAGGACGGGTTCCTGACCACCCACACCATTGAAAACGTGCGGCTGCTCGAGCCCGACATGATGAAGATGTTCGTCGGCTCTCCTTCGCGCCTGCGCAACCTGATGGATCCTCAAGTTCCGCTGATGTCCGGCGTGGTGCAAAACCAGGACAGCTACATGAAGGGCAAGATCGCCCAACGCCGCTATTACGATAAGGTGCTGCCGGCGCTGAAGGAAGTCATGGAAGAGTTCGGCGAGCTCACAGGCCGTCACTATGCGACGGTGATGCCATACCGCCTCCACGATGCCGAGTACGCCATCGTCGGTTCCGGCTGCATGATGGAGACCGCCGAAGCGGCTGTCGACTGGATGCGCGACAACCAGGGCATCAAGGTCGGTTTGCTGCACCTCACCTGCTTCCGGCCCTTCCCCTCCGACGACATCGTGCGGGCGCTGCGGCACGTGAAGGCCGTCTCGGTGATCGAACGGCTCGACATCCCCATGATGCAGTCGAACCCGCAGCTCTGCGAGATCAAGGCTGCCTTCGCCGACGCCATGGCGGAAACGCCGGGATACCCGCCGATCACGCACATGCCCCGCTTTTTTGGCGGCTCGGCGGGCCTGGGAAGCC
>WNFM01044619.1_pt2 | contig 15281 bp, 21 predicted proteins | sample 5400271 | NCBI WGS metagenome assembly WNFM01 (sample SAMN13153352, study PRJNA577476) | soil metagenome | isolation source: 60 cm saprolite on Douglas fir-dominated hillslope | place: USA:California | collected 2013-09-17
CGCGCTTGATCGCAGAGGACACCACCACGACGTCGGCGCCGTCCACATTGATGGCCGCGTGGCCGATCGCGACCGCGATGCCTTTCTCGCGCAGCCGCCTGACATTCTGGCTTTCGGCGACGTCCGAGCCTCTCACCGTGTAGCCGAGGTTGGCGAGCACCTCGGCAATGCCGCTCATGCCGATGCCGCCGATGCCGACGAAATGGATCGGACCGATGTCGCGCGGCAGTTTCATGGCGTCCCCGTCAAGCCGTTTGTCCCGGCGACCGGCATAGCGCTTGGATCGCCTGCTGGGAAGCCCGGAGCGCGGGCGTCCCGCCCGCTCTTTCTTAAAGAAGAGCGGGCGGAACGCCCGCGCTCCTTGGGCCATACCTTAGCGGATCGCGATCGGCGCGACGGTCGAGCCGGTGGCGCCTTCGAGCTTGAGCGGGGTGATCACGAAGGCGAATTCATAGACGTTCTTAGCGGCGAGTTCGTCGAGCTTCATGTGCTCCAGAAGATGGACGCCGTTGACGACCAGCGCCAACTGATGGATCGGCGTCGACAGCAGCTTGTCGGGATTGGGGGAAACTTCGACCGGCGTGTTGTCCGAGCCGAGCAGCATCGGTTCCTTGGCAATCAGCCATTGTGCGGCCGGAACCCCGATGCCGGGGTTGGATTTCGTGTAACGGGCATTGTCCTTGTCCCACAGCTTGCCCCAGCCGGTGTGGACGATTACGGCATCGCCGGACTGCAAGGTCAGGTTCTCCTTCTTGAGCGCACCTTCGAGGTCCGCCACCGTGATCTCGTAGGTATCGCCCAGCATGTCGACGCCCTTGTAGCCGGCGACATCGATCATCACGCCGCGGGTGACCAGGGCGCCGACCTTCTCGATGCCTAGCTTCTTGAATCCGGTGCGGGTCGCGATATCGTCCATTTTGAAGCAGTTGTAGAGCGAGTCTTCGTGGGTCTGATGGGCGAAGCCATCGAACTGCGTCCCGACTTGGCCGATTTCGGAGACAACGAGTTCTTCGTTGCTGCCGCGGCGGTTGGTGCCGAGGTATTCGGTGGTGCGCTTCATGAACACTTCAAAGCGCCGCGTGCTCGAGATCGGCATGCCGGTGTGGAGCACGTGGCTCAATTCGATGACCTCGCCGGTCTTGATGAGCTTTGCGGCATTGAGCACGCTTTTCGGCCCCATGAGATTGCCGGCGCAACGCTCGTCGCCGGCGCCCCACTTCGAAGGACAGCGCGCGCTGTCGGGCGGCACGGTCCAGCTCGGCGTCTGGGCGATCGCGGACGCCGTGGCAAACAATGCTGCCGCGACGACAACCGATCCGGTGATGTGTCCGGTGCGTTTCATGACTTCCTCCCGTGAGTCTCGCTCCGGCTTGTGCCGGCGCGGCCTCAAGGATGCGCGACAGAAATGGCGCGTTCAAGACACGATTGGGCCCAACGACCGGGCGGGTTGAAACTGCACTATGGGCAACTGGACAATAGGAGTAAACCGTTGACTAATGCCCAATTGGGCTTGCATAGCGGCTCATTGAAAGTCAGGCGGAGACAACCGTGGACGTTAAGACAGCTGTCGCAAGTGCGAAGCAGTGGCTCACCAACGTGATGCAAGAGGAAGGTGTCGCCAATGTCGGCTTGGAAGAGGTGGAATTCGACCGCGAGCACGGCGTATGGCTCATTACACTTGGCTTTTCCAGACCGTGGAACTCAGTTAGAAACGCATTTACAGCTATAAGTGGCGATCCGGCTCCCAAGCGGGCTTACAGGGTCATAGCCGTGAAGGAGCCCAATGGAGAAGTAGTTTCCATGAAGCGGCGCCAGGAGGCAGATGGCTGAATGCGCAAGACTATCGCTTTGGACGCCAATCTCTTGGTTCTGCTCGTCGTTGGTTTTACCGAACGCAAATATATCTCGGTGCACAAACGACTGAAGGAATATAGTGTTGCGGATTTTGAGTTATTGGCGGCCATGATTTCGGAGTCGGCGGGCCTAGCCGTGACGCCGAACGCGCTTTCAGAGGCGTCCAATTTATTGCGCCAGATAAATGAGCCGGCGAAAACGCAAATTGCGAATGCCTTCCGCGCGTTGATTAAGCGGATGGACGAGATTTATGTCACAAGCGTTGATGCATCATCGCGACATGAATTTCTTCGCATTGGATTGTCCGACAGCGCACTCTTGGAAGTCAGCAAGAAAAATATCGTGGTTCTGTCGGTCGACCTTGACCTTTATCTGGCAGCTCTGGCTGCGGGATACGAAGCTGTCAATTTCAATCATGTCAGAGAGCCGTTGTATAAGTAAGAGCCCTGCATTGGTCACGCCCGGGTCGCAATCCCCGCCGTCCGAATCACCGGGTCCGCCAGCCGGTCCGCCGTGTCGAGGATACCCTGGCGCGGCGCCGCAGGCGCCATTTCGTCGAGCTTTTCCGGATCAGCGGCGAGTCGTGCGATCCCGGCGACGCTATCCGGCGTGTTCCAGCCGGCCGGCATTGGTGCGCTGATCCTGGTCGAGCGCATGGGGCAGCGGCACCAGGATGGCTCGTTGCCCCCTTGTGAGAGGCGCGCGCGCATCCTACGTTCGCTGCCATTAATGGGCATGACCACATGAAAGCAGCGCTGCTTCCCGACCGTGGCGTCGTCAAGGTCGTCGGCGACGATGCGCGGACTTTCCTCAACGGTTTGTTCACCACCGATATCGGCCGGGTGGGGCCCGACAATGCCTGCTTTGCGGCACTGCTGACACCGCAAGGCAAGATCATCGTCGACGTGATCGTTGCCGAGGCGCCGGCCCAAGAGGGCGTCCAAGATGGCACCCAGGATGGCGCCCAAGTTGGCGGCGGCTTCTTCCTCGATGTCCCGAAGGCGCTCGCCAAAGCTTGCGTCGACCGACTCAATTTCTACAAGCTGCGCGCCAAAGTCATGGTCGAGGACCTCTCCGAGGTGCTTGGCGTCATGGCGGCGTGGGAAGGGGACGCCGTCACGGAATATGGCTTATGCTATCGGGATCCGCGCCTGCCGGCGCTGGGCCTGCGCGTCATGCTGCCGCCGCATCTCGCAGCCGAAGCGGCGGCCGATCTCGGTGCGGATCTGGTGCCGGCGGCGGCGTTCGAGGCGCACCGCATCGCGCTCGGCGTCCCGCGCGGCGGCCTCGATTTCATCTATGGCGACGCATTTCCCCATGAGGCCGACATGGACCAGCTCCACGGCGTCGATTTCCACAAGGGCTGTTTCGTCGGCCAGGAGGTGGTGTCGCGCATGGAGCATCGCGGCAATGCGCGCACCCGCATCGTGCCGGTCGCCTATGACGGCTTCGCCCCCGATGCGGGCGCGGCGGTGACGGCGGCCGAGAAGGCGGTGGGTACTTTCGGCTCATCGGCCGGCGGGCGTGCGCTCGCGATGTTACGGCTCGTGGCCGGCGCCGTGACGCTGCGCCTCGTCAAGCCCGATTGGGCGCGGTTTGCGTTTCCGGGGGAGCGCAAGCCGGCGTGAGCCCTGCACCGCAAGCGATCCGCGTAGCGCCGGATCGGCCTTGACCCGCCGAATTCCCTGCTGGCAGGGAAAACAACAGGGAATTTGCAAAATTTCCGGCCATTTCGGCGATTCCTCCCCACCGTTACGGCGGGGGCCGATCACGTCGGCAGGGCGCGCTTCTCACCTTTTGGTCCTTTGGGCATCAGACCGTCCGCTCTTTCCGAATGGAGGGCAGTAGCGCCACGGTCAGCCACGCGAACGGGCCGAAGAGGATGCCCAGCCACATCCACGCTTTCACCGATCGGCCACGCCTTTCGGCTGTTCGGAATGACAGGTAGGCGGTCACGAGGTTGAGTACGACCAGGATGAATGTGCCCATGTTCAGGCTCCGAGATTCCGCTAAGCATCATATGGCGGCGGAACGGCGTTTTGTACCCACGAAATTTGATCCGGCGGTGGCGCTCAAATTTCAAACTGAGACACTACCCCCTGCCAAAAAGTCCTGCAACCTTCCGGGATCACGCTGGCGGGCCGTCGTTTCGAGCTACGGCATCATGCCGTCGAACCGCGCGGCGCCTGCTTTCGTGAAGGTCACGACCCGCGAATTCGACACCCGCTTGGCCCAGCCGCGATCGTAAATGTGATTGAGCAGCGCCGCACCGAGCGCGCCGCCGAGATGGTGCCGGCGCTCGCTCCAGTCGAGGCAGGCGCGGCACAGTGGGCGCCGCCCGTTGGCGATGGCATCGAGATCGATGCCCGACGCTGAAAAGAACCGTTCACCCGCCTTCGTTACCCGCAGCGCGCCGCCGGTCCCGGCGATCATCCCGGCCGCCTGGAGGCGGTCATACATGCGCACCGCGGCATCGCCGGCGAGATGATCGTAGCAGACGCGGGCGCGCCGCAATTCCGGATCGCGCGGGCCGGTGCGCACGCGCAAATGCCCGGTGCGGGCCGCAACGCCCATCAGGCTTTCGAGCACGCCCGCGACGTCGGCGGCGGACAGGCGGAAATAGCGATGGCGGCCCTGCTTCTCGATGCCCACGAGGCCGGCATCCTGGAGCTTGCCGAGATGCCCGCTCGCGGTCGAGAGCGCGACCCCCGCCTCCTGGGCCAGCTCGGTTGCGGTGAGGGCCTGGCCGTGCATGAGCGCGGTCAGCATGTTGGCGCGCGCCGGGTCGCCCAGCAGCGCCGCGATGGCGGCGATGTTCGGTCCGTCTTTCATAGTTTGATGTTAACCGAAGTATCGTCGTAGCGCAAGCTGCTGGTAGACAGCTGCTGGTAGACCGATTCGATGAAACCGATCATATGCGCGGCGGCGCCCACAAACCGCCAGTCATTCCGGGGCGCCGCCGCAAGGTGGCGAGCCCGGAATCCATGGCCCTCGGCCAGTGGTTATGGATTCCGGGCTCGCGTAAGAGCGCGCCCCGGAATGACACTGCATATGATTCGAAATTCGAAATCGCTCTACTAGATGTCGCCGTCGAAACTTCACGGAGACGCAGATGCCCTCAGCCGCCGTCACCACCGGAGCCACCGGCAATGCGCGCGAATACCAGAACGGGTGCGCTTGCCGGTTCCTTCCCCGTTCCACACGGCCTTCCCCGTTACCCAGTCGGGTCGGCGTCCGCATCGCTACTTTCGAGGCCTGCTCAGGCTTTACACGTTACGGCCCACTGGCTTGCTCAGTCGCCCTCCGGCGACCTTTGTCGCAGGGCTCCAGCCCGCTCGGTTCCCCGCTCAGACCGCCCGTCAGCTACTCGATCAACCGGTTGACTATCGAGATGGAATCTTCCTCCATTGGCAACACGCGCCTTACGGGACGCACTGAGCAAAATCGCCTGCCCCTGACGGCGAAGTCGGCACGAAACGTGCGGCGATTGTGCCCACGCTGTTGACCGAAAGGCCGGACAGCGTGGGCATTGCGCCCGCACCGTGCCCGGACCAGCCGTGTGCCGCAATGGGCGCAATGCCCACCCTACCAGCACTCCAATCCGGAAATTCCGCAATGACCCATGACGACATCAAACGAAAACTCATCCTGGCCGGCAAGGTGCTGGTCGCTGAAGGACAAGACGATTTTACGCGAGGTCACATTTCGATGCGGTTGCCCGACGATCCTTCGCTGTTCTTCATGAAGCCGCACAGCGTGGGGCTTGACGAGCTCACGACTGAGAACATTCTCACCATCGATCTCGATGGCAATGTGGTGGCCGGCGGTTCGCGGCGTCACAGCGAGGTCTACATCCACTCGGAAATCTTCAGGGCGCGGCCGGACGTGCACAGCGTGATTCACACCCACCCGCCGTATTCCGTGGCGTTGTCGGCGAGCGGGCGTCCGCTCAAGTGCTACAACCAGCCGAGTGCGCTGTTTTTTGAAGCGCTTGGGGTCTACAGCGACACCATGGCCCTCATCCGCACCCGCGCCATGGGAAAGGGCGTCGCGACCGCGCTCGGCCGGCACCGCGCGGTGCTGCTCAAAAACCACGGCGTCGCCGTCGTCGGCGCCTCCATCGAGGAGGCTGTGATCACCGTGATCATGCTGGAGAACGCCGCCATGGTGCAAATGCTCACCGAAGCCTCCGGCGACCCGGGTACCGAATTCCCGCGCGCTGATATCGAAAAGCTCCGGCAGGAAATTTCCCAACCCGAGCAGTTCATGATCAATTTCGATTATTTGGCGCGCCGGGTGCAGCGGAAAGCGTAGGATGGGTTGAGCGGAGCGAAACCCATCCTACGGGCTACGGGCAGGCCACGACGAAACGCCGGCCCGCCTCATGCCTCTCCGGAGGTTTCGAAAATGATCGATTCGAGAGCCTCGCGGGGTCTCTTGCCGGCCCACAGCACGAATTGGAAGGCCTGATAGTGACGCTCGCAGGCATCCAGTGCGATGCCGAGCACAGCCTCGCACTGGGCATCCGCCGCCGCGATCCCACCGGTCAGCACCAGCGCATGGCGGAACATGACGATGCCGTCGTTGACCCAGACGTCGAAATGTCCGACCCAGAGTTGCTCGTTGATGAGCGCGGCGAGCTCGATCAACTCGGCGCTGCGGCGTTCCGGCACCTTGAGATCGAATGCGCAGGCAAGATGTAGCGCCTCGATGTCGGGCATCCAGGTGAAGCAGACTTGATAATCGGTCCATTGACCGGCGACCAGCAGCGTCACCTCGTCGTCGCTGGCGCGGGCGAACGACCACTCGTGGATGGCCGCCAGCCGTTCGACGACGTCGACCGGGTTGTTGTTCTGCTCTTCGATATCCGCTAGCGACATGTCCGGACCAACGACTGGACACACACACGATGATGCCGTGGTCCCGGGGACGTCCATGATCCATCCGACGCAGCCCGACGGTCACCTTTGGCCGGGCCTTGAATCGTGAGCGGCCCTCTCGGGCCGCTCACGATTCCCGCCGTTGGAAGTATTTGACGCGTCGACTGTTCTAGGATTCGTCGCGATGCCGCAATGCCATCCGAACGACCTTCCACAAGCACGCCTGCAAGAACGCGTGCGACAAGTTGACTCGGGTCGACCCGGGGCCGTGCGCGTCTCGCCCCCCTCAGTCGAATAGGCTCGACACTGACTCTTCAGCCGCCGTGCGTGCGATGGCATCGCCGATCAGGGTTGCGATCGACAGTTCTCTGATATTGACGGCGACCCGCACGGCTTCGCTCGCCTGGATCGAATCCGTGATCACCAACTCCTTGAGCTGGGATGCCGTGACACGGGCCACCGCGCCGCCCGACAGTACCCCGTGGGTGATGTAGGCGTAGACTTCCCTGGCACCCTGGGCGAGCAGGGCGTCGGCGGCGTTTACCAGGGTGCCACCGGAATCCACGATGTCGTCGACCAGGATGCAGGTGCGCCCGTCGACGTCGCCGATCACGTTCATGACCTCGGAGTCGCCTGCCCGCTCGCGCCGCTTGTCGATAATGGCGAGCGGTGCATTGATCCGCTTGGCGAGGCCCCGGGCACGTACCACGCCGCCAACGTCCGGCGATACGACCATCACGGTGGACAGGTCGAAGCGCTCGCGGATATCGCGCACCATCACGGGAGCGGCATACAGATTATCGGTCGGAATATCGAAGAAGCCCTGAATCTGCGCGGCATGGAGGTCGAGCGTCAACACCCGGTCGGCGCCCGCATTGGTGATCAGGTTGGCTACGAGCTTAGCGGAGATTGGCGTGCGCGGGCCGACTTTGCGGTCCTGACGGGCATAGCCGAAATACGGTATCACCGCCGTAATGCGGCGCGCCGAGGCGCGACGCAGCGCGTCGATAATGATCAGCAGTTCCATCAGATGATCATTGGCCGGATAGGAGGTCGACTGGATGACGAAAACGTCGGTGCCGCGCACGTTTTCCAAAATCTCGACAAAGATTTCCATGTCGGCGAAGCGGCGCACCGGTGCCTTGGCGAGCGGCGTACGCAGGCGCGCGGCGATCGCTTCGGCAAGGCGCCGATTGGAATTACCGGGAACAAGCTTGATCGCCCCGTTCGTACCCGCCACCATTCACGCCTCCCGGAGGATCGTGGTTGCGGGCGCAATCGCCACGGCTTTGTCAGGCCAAGCGCTCACAGGTTCACCGTCGCAAAACGCCCCAAATTTCAAAGTCCAAGCGGGGCGGTCATAACAATTACGTCATGGCAATGGCAATACAAAGCAATTCATTGTCCCGATGGATTTTCCATCGATCACAGCGTGACGTCGCCTGGTGGTGATTCGGTTGGCGCTCAAAACTCCTTTGATTTTACGAATGATCTTGGCCAGAAACGGGGTAACCGTTCGGGATTATGCACCATGGGATGCCATGCTATGGGCGCGATGGCGGCAGGAAGGCCAGTGACCCCTCGGTTCCGGGTATGGACGCCACATTCGGCGAGGGTTCGTCGCGCGGCGGTAAGGATTCCGCCGGCGCCGCCGGGTTCGCGAGGAACGCCGCCAGCCGACTCATGCCGTCGTGGGCCATGCGGGTCACCACCGCATCATCGGCGGCCGCCCAAGCGCGGTCGGACGGAGCGCCCGGCACCTCGCCGGCGAGCCGCGTCGCGCGATCGCGGTCGGCGTCGTAGACGTCCCACACCCACGTGATGGTCGTTTTCTTGCCCTGCACATGGGCCGCCACATAGCCGCGAATACGGAATTGGGCGGGCGATTCCCGCGACACCACGGCGATTTGCCGGGCGTTTGCCTCCTGGGCCAACTGTGTAACGAGCTTGCGGAACAACGTTTCGGGTGGGCCATCGATCGATTCGAAGGCGACGGTGCGTGGTCCCGATGCGCCCATGCCCGTAGTCCCCAATACCGGCTGCCCGGACGTAGTGCAACCGGCCGCCAGGAGGCCGCCGCCCACAATCGCGAGCACTGCCCGCGCCGTGCGCACGACCCGCCATGCCGCCGCACCGTATTGGTACGTGCCACGTAACATCGCCGATCCCTGTCGCCGCGGCCGTCCGTTTACGGGCCTTGAATGCCGGAACTGCCGCATGTCTGGCCGCAGGGATACTCAGAAATCTCGCCGAGGTCCAGGGAATCCTTAACCAGTTGTTAAGCACGTTTCGCAGCCCGGATGAAGTAACCGCACGCTGCGGGCGCAATTCGAAAGAGCTGTGCCGCGGGCGAGGCGTTCCCCGCATGACGCGCCGGAAGACCGGCGGTCCATCCGGGCTACTTTATCGCCTGCGGATTGATCGGCGAGCCGGTCGCGCCCAACCGCCGGCATTCTAGCCGCTTCGTACCTATATCCATACGATGCTTGCTGTAAATCCATTTCCGATGAACGATACCTCCCGATGATGCCCCCCTCACGCATCCCTCCGCTGACCGAGCGCGAGTTCGCGCGCATTGCCCGCGCCCTCGCCGAGCCGCGGCGCGTTCAGATACTCAGGGAGATCGGCGAGCGCGACGCCCCGACGCCGTGCGGGACGCTGCACAAAAGCCAGGGCATTAGCGCCGCGACCCTCTCTCATCACATCAAGGAACTCGAGACCGCCGGGCTGATCGAGATCGTTCGCGAAGGCAAGTTCGCAAACCTTGTCCTGAAGCGCAGGGTGTTGCGCGCCTATCTCGACCGACTGTCGGAAATATAGTCCTGCATCCACGGCTTGACGCTATCAATTCGATGATTATCTAACTGTCGAAGCATTGCAAAGACAGGAGCATTCATATGCGCGAGCTGACCGGTAAGGTAGCAATCGTGACTGGTGCCTCGAAGGGCATCGGCGCGGGGATCGCCAAAGGGCTCGCCGCCGCGGGGGCCGCCGTGGTGGTGAATTACGCCTCCAGCAGGGAGGGCGCGGATCGCGTCGTCGCCGACATCACCGGCAAGGGCGGCAAGGCCATCGCGGTAAAGGCCGACGTATCGAAGGCCGCCGATGTGCGGTGGCTGTTCGACCAGACGAAGCAGGCCTTCGGCTCGCTCGACGTGCTCGTCAACAACGCCGGCATCTATCCGTTCGCGCCCCTTGAGGTGGTGACGGAGGATGAATTCCACCGCGAGTTCAATACCAATGTCTTGGGCCTTCTGCTCGCGACCAACGAGGCAATGAAACACTTCGGCCCCGACGGCGGCAGCGTTATCAACATCAGCTCGGTCGCATCCATGAGCCCGACGCCAACGGCGGTGGTCTACTCGGCGACCAAGGGCGCGGTTGACACGATCACGCGCGTGCTGGCGAAGGAGCTGGGGCCGAGGAAAATTCGGGTCAACGCGATCAATCCGGGCGGCGTGGAGACCGAGGGCACGCACAGTATGGGAGTCATCGGCAGCGACTTCGAAAAACAAATGGTAGCGCGTACCGCGCTGGGACGCCTGGGGCAGCCGAACGACCTCGCACCGGTCGCAGTGTTTCTAGCCTCCGCAGCCTCCGGCTGGTTGACCGGGGAGACGATCGCGGTCAGCGGTGGCTTCTCGTGAACTACCGGCCGCCGTCCACGGAGCAGTCGGACGGCGGTCATTAAGTCGACCTGCGTGCTACGAACTTCCGCTCCTGTGCCCATCGCTTCACTTGCCGCGGCGCGGCAATATGGTGGCAACCCGAGGTGAAGCGACCGCGCCGCAGACGCGGTTGATGGTCTTTCGTCGGCAATGAAAATTCAAATTGAGATGCCACATCCTGCTGCAAATCACTTGATCGCCTGCGGATTGATCGGCGAACCGGTCGCGCCGGTGATCACCAGCGGCGGGCCGCAGAAGAAGAACTCGTAGGCGCCGTCGTCGGCACAGTCCTCGGCAAGTTCTTGCAAATAGAACATCTCCCCCATGGTAAGCCCCATGGCGGGGATCACGACCCAGTGCCAAGGCTGGTTCGCTTCCGCGGTCTCGTTGGGACGCACCTCGACGCCCCAGGTGTCGGAGCAGATGGCGGCGATCTCCTTGTCGTGGCACCAGTAGCAGTTCTCGAACTTCACCCCCGGGGCGTCGCCGCCCGCGAATGTGCCCCAGCCCTCCTTGAGGCATTTCTCAAGTTGCCCGGTGCGTATGATGACGAAATCGCCGCGGCCGACCGCGACGTTCTGGGCGCGTGCGCAGGCGTCGAGCTCGGCATTCGCAATGCCGTAGCCGTCGGGCAGATAGTCCAGGTTCTTGAAGCGGGCGACGTCGAGCAGCACGCCGCGCCCGACCATCCTGCTGCGCGAATGCTCGATCCCGAGCTTGCCGAGGCCGTTGCAGTCGACCAGTCGCGCATCGTAGCCGTTATACATCGTCTCTTCATAGAAGATATGGCCGAGCGAGTCCCAATGGGTTGCGCATTGCACCGGCATGTTGATGGCATCGTCGGCGTAACGAATATTTGGGACCACGTCCTGGCGGCCCGCCACTGCGTCGGTGCCGGTTGCCAGCATGGTGTGGATCGGGTTCCAGCGGCCGCCGAACAGGCCGGTCTGGGGGCCCTTGCGGTCGAGCGGAATGCCGAGCCCGAACACCTTGCCGGTCTTGATCAGTGCAGCCGCCTTAACGATGTCTTCCGGCTGAATGTAATTGAGCGTGCCGATCTGATCGTCCTTGCCCCAGCGGCCCCAGTTCTTCAGCTTTTCCGACGCCTCGGCGATCGCCTTCTTGCCGACCGTGATGTTCATGAACCATTGTCCTCCGGCGAACAGCTTGCCGTCGAAATGACTGGTTGAATTTTTGGCCGAATCGTTGGCAAGCGCCGGATATTGGCGCGCGCAGCAGCAAACGTCCACCGTCGATGGACGGAGGGCAGCAAGCATAGCAACGTGAAGATCAGTCGAGTTCGAGCACGCCGAGGGACATCGCGAATGCCGGTACCAGTGATGGCGCAAGCATGGCGTTGGGTGCGACCTCTTGTACGAACCCATAAGCTTGGCCGGACGGCTCCTTGTGTACCATGGTGATAAGCGTGCCGGCGTTGATGACCCAGTATTCGCGCACACCATGGGCGGCATAGATAGGCGCCTTGGTGTTGAGGTCGTAGCGCAGGCTGGTGTCTGCGACCTCAATCACCAGCAATGCATCGGCGCCCCGAACATCCGGCGTTTTGAGGGAGGCGGGATGGACCAGAATGTCAGGATTTAGGTACGTGTCGTCCGCCAGGTTGAACTGGGGCTCTGCAATCACGAATACGTCGTCCGGCGCCAGCCGGGTGAAACGGAATGCAAGTTCGCCGCGGATGATCTCATGGCGGCGCCCCTTCGGTGACATCGGCACGATCTCCCCGCCCACCAACTCGAACTGTTCCTCCTCGCGGAAGTAGCCGTCGACCGCCATTTTTTCGATCTCCGCCACGGTCCAACGCCAGCGCGGCAGCCCGTCGGCCGCACGCGTGGTCGGGCGACGTGGTGGCGGAGTGAAAATCTTGTTCATGTGCACAAAATATCACGTCATCACCGTGATGTCTGTACCAGGCTCTTCCTCAGTCAGTGTTAACGCCGGACAGCTTCAGGAGCCTCGCCCACTGGGCGATTTCGCCGCCGAACAGTTTCCCGAACGCTGCCGGCGATCCGGCGAGCACCTCACCGCCGGTTTCGGCGAATCGCGCCACCATGGCGGGGTCCGGCCGGCGTTGCACGAGGCGCCGCGATGCCGGTGACGGCGCTCACCTCGAAGCCCGGCAGGACCGCCGCCATCGACGGCACCTCCGGCAGGGCCGGTATGCGTTCCGCCGTCGTCACCGCGAGCGCGCGCAGCTTGCCGGCCCGCACCAGCCCAATCGATGCCGACATCGGCTCGAACATCACCTGCACCTCACCGGCCACCAATGCTCGCAACGCGGCGGCGCCCACGAACTGCACCGTCACGACGTCGAAGCCCGTCATGATGCGGAACAACTCGCCTGCCACCTGCGGCGAAGTACCGACGCCGGTCTCCGCCATCTTGACCGTGCCGGGATTGGCCAGCGCATAGGCGAACAACGCGTGGACGTCCGCCGCCGGCACCGACGGGTTCACCACCATTGGCAGCGCCTCCCGGGTGATGCCGGCGACCGGCATCAAGTCGCGCCGAAAATCGAAGTCGAGATTCTTCGACAGCGTCACCCCGATGGCGTTGGCCGGCCCGATCAGCATCAGCGTAAAGCCATCCGCCGGCGCATGCGCGACCATGGAGGTCGCAGCGTTGCTCGAAGCGTTATTCTCGACCACCACCGGCTGGCCAAGCCGCGCCGTGAGCCATTCCGCTATCAGGCGCGCCAGGATGTCGTTCGGGCCGCCGGCCACGAAGCCGACCACAAGCCGGATCGGCCGCACCGGCCACGCCTGCGCCTGAGCGGCGCGGGCGGGCAGCATGGCGGCGGCCGCGAGATGGAGGAAGCGGCGGCGAGGGAGTGTCATGGCGGGGGCCTCGGTGCGTTGCGCGGCGTGCTATACTTGATCTTATAATGAAAATCCCGGGAGCGCCCACATGAAGCGATCGACACTCATCCTGGCCCTCGCCGCCTCCGCCTGCATCACCTCGGCGCTCGCGCAGACCTCAAGCCCGCCGCGCAACGACCTGCAAGGCGAATTCGTTCGGCGAAGGTGGGGCAAGGCCGCTGCGCCGACCTCGATGCAACGGAATTGAGAATCGCTCCGCATGTTCAAACTGATCGGAATCATCATGGCCGCGATGCCGATCCTTCTCTTCTTGCGCGCCATGTTCATGGGATCGAAGAAGCGATCGCAGGCGGTGTCCAATTTCAAGAAGCAGGTCGACTATGTGGTGTGGGCGATCTTGTTCATGATCGGCTGCGGGGTCGTCTTTTCGATCGGGAAATTGATCTACGACATGCACCTGATTACGCCGCATCCGTAGGGCGGATTAGCGAAGCGTAATCCGCCCTATCTTGGCACGACGGCGGGTTAAAGCGAACCCGCCCTACGATTGCCGCTGTGTTGCCTCCGTGCTGCTGTCGTCAACGCTCGTCGTCGTCGAGCGGCGGGATCACGGCGCGAAGTTTCGCGACCGAGTAGTGTTTGACCTGAAGCGTCCATGGCGAATCCACCGCAGCCTGCGCCCCCGCGAAGGGCAGGAACAGGGTCAGATTCGACACATACAAGGTCTTGCCGTCTAAGCTGAAAGCCGGGCTCGCCGGGAACAGCAGGCCGCGCACCACGCCGCGTTCGTCGATTCCGTTGAAGTCGCCCAGCTTCGCGATCACCTTGCCGGTTTTGTCAAGCACGATGATGTCGTCTTCCTGATTAGCGCAAATCCAGAGATTGTCGTGCTTGTCGATCGCAATTCCGTCCGGAGCGTTGATGCCGGTGATGAAGATCGACGCGGTCCCGGCGGTTCCGTTCGGGTTGAGGGGAATCTGGATGATCTGGTGGAACGCGGTGTTGGCCACGTACATCAAGGTGCCGGCGTTGTTGAACTCGATACCGTTCGCCCCAAACGGCGGCGTCAGGTCGGTTTCTCGCCTGAGCAGCGGGTCGCTGCTCCAGGCCGTGGCCGGGCCGCCGCCGGGACCGGTCTTCCAGATGACACCGTTGAACGAGTCCGACACGTAGACGTTGCCGAGCTTATCGAACGTCAGCGCATTGAGGCCGGGGCCCGGCGGTGTTGGAGTGGGCGGCGGCGTCATGAACACCGACGAGGCTCCGGTCGTCGGGTCGACGTGCAGGACCTTGCCGGCGCCGAAGTCGAGGATCAGCAGAAATCCGTTAACCGGATTGAAGCCCAATCCCAGCATGTGGGAACTTGAATTGGCGATGGTCACCTGGCGCACCAACTTGCCGTCCGGCCTGATGACAAAGAGCACGGCGTTGCCGGTCAGCGCACCGGTGGCGTTAAAGCCGAAAGTCGGCACGTAGATATTGCCGTCAGGTCCGACGGTCAGGCCTTCGACGCTCGACGGCTGACCCAGCGTCACATCCGGCAGAACCGCCAGAACGTCCACATCACCGCGGTCCCATGCGTCCGCAGGCGCTGCCGTCCATACGCCAAAAGCAAGTCCAATTGCTGCAGTGACTACCCCACGTCTCGTCATATCACTCCTCCCGAACGGGCCGGCGCTCCGCGGGATCGCCCCTGAGCCGGCCTCGATCGGAACCATCCCATGGGTATTACGCGATCGCAACTGCGCCTTTGGAGCATGCGTCGCTATACGTGGACGAGAGTGTCCGCGGCACCGCGCTGAGAGCAGAGGGCGATGCGTCGGGCCAAATCCGTTTGGAGATTGGTGAAGCCGAGCGAAATCAGCTGCACTCCAATCCAGCGCGGTCCGTGGGGATATGCGAATTTGCTGTTTTCTGAAAAGCTGATGGGTTTCGGCCCGTTCAACCCATCGCTTATCTCTGACAACGCAAAAAATATTCACCGGGCGGAGGACGCCGCCCGGTGAATAGGCACTCTGGAGAAAGAGGATACTTTATTTCTC
>WNFM01018498.1_pt6 | contig 15280 bp, 23 predicted proteins | sample 5400271 | NCBI WGS metagenome assembly WNFM01 (sample SAMN13153352, study PRJNA577476) | soil metagenome | isolation source: 60 cm saprolite on Douglas fir-dominated hillslope | place: USA:California | collected 2013-09-17
CCCGCCGAGTCGGCACTGCTCCGGCAGCTCGACCCCGAGCTGAAACGCTTCGTCCTCGGCTACGCCGCGCGCCGGCAGTACCTCGACCCGTGGCGCCGGCAAGTCCTCGCCGCGCGAGCTGAGCCGAGCCTGCGCCGGGTGCTGCCCGACCTGGTGGCGGCGCAGGGCCCCACCGCCGCCCTCGACCACCTCGCCGACCTGGCTTCGCGAGAGTCGGCGACGCCATAGCCGCCCGATCGCGGAAGATTCTCGACATGTGCCGAAGCATCAAGACCCTGCGGCGGGAGGAAGAGCCCGCCAGCGAAGAGGAGATCCGCGCCGCCGCCCTCCAGTTCGTGCGCAAGGTGAGCGGCTACCGCCAGCCTTCCCGCCGGAACCAGGAGGCTTTCGAGGCGGCCGTCGAGGAGATCGCCCTGAGCTCCCGGAACTTGCTCCAGTCGCTCAATCCCTGAACCTCCGCCGGCAGCGCTAGTGACACACCACTAGGAGCGGATGCAGGGGCGGGTCTGGCGCAGCTCGTACTGCTGGTGGATGACCGCCGTGTCGACCTGGGTCGGGTCGTACTTGAAGCCGGAGGCGAGCGCCGACTCGAGCTCGATGTTGACGACGCCGTCGGGGTCGTCGGTGCCCAGCCTGGTGGCCAGCGTGCCGCTCTGCAGCTGGACGTCGCGACAGGTCGGCTCCACCCGGTCGTAGACCGGCTGGACGTCGCCCGGCAGCTGGCGGCGGGCGATCGCCAGGGCCTGCGCCGCCGGGACGGGCGGGGAGATGTCGAGCTGGAGAACGATCACCTTGCCGTCGGTGGAGCAGCGGACGAGCAGGGACGAGCCGGGGTGGCCGGCGTTGAAATCAGCCGCCGGGGCGCCGAAAAGCGTGTAGCCGGCCGCGCTGCCGATCGTGCTCGGGCAGGCGGTGTTGCCGGCCGCCTCGCCCCGGGAGGCCGCCTGGCTCGGCGGGACCGTCGGCTCGGTCAGGATCGGTGGCAGCGGCTTCGGCTGGACGTAGGTGACGCTGCAGCCGGCCAGCAGGACGAGCGCCAGGCAGACCGGTAGGAAGCGGCTCAAACTCCTCGTGAAGTTAGCGGAATCCGGCCTCGGGAGGCCGGCGTCAGGCTTCCTTGTCCCAGCGCCGGCCCTCGGCGAAGCTGAGCCTGTAGCCGAGGCCCCGCCGGCTGTCGATCCGGCAGGCCACCTCCGCCTCGGCAAGGCGCCGGCGAAGCCTCACCACGTAGGAGCGCACCTGTTCGGCGGCGAGGCGCGGATCGTGCCAGGCCTGCGCTGCGAGGGCGCTGGGCGAGAAGTAACGATCGGGCCGGTGGAGGAGGAAGGTCAGCAGCTGCGCCTCCCGCACCGTCAGCGGGATTGCCCCGTTCACGCCGTAGAGGACGCCCGCCGTCTCGTCGACGTCGACCCCGGCGAGCTCGCGATGGCGGCGCTGCCAGAAGGCGAGCCGCTCGCGAAGGCGAGTGAGCTCCCCCTCTGCGATCCGGTCGTCGACGTCGAGACCCCGCTCGCCGGCGTCGCCGCCGACCTCGCGGTGAAGCCGCTCCAGCAGTTCCTCGTTGAAGGCGAGGAGCTGGCTGTAGATGGCGATCCAGCGGCGGGCATCCGCAGCGTGGAGTGTCTCAGGGTCCTCGCCCTGGAGAAGCTGCGCCTCAGCTCGAGTCGCCGAGGGGTTTGGATCGCGATCCTGGAGCTTGGTGGCCATCTGAATCTGGGGGGTTCCCGGTCTTGTGATCATTTTTGCAGAACGGGTGCCCTTTGCGACACTTCGCTGCGGGTAAACCGGGCAGTGGACGGCGGCCGGCCAAGGACGGATACTGCGCAGAGGAGAGCAATGGCAGAGCGATCGGTCGTCTCGCTGGCCCGTCTCGGGGGGTTTCTGCGTCACCTGTCGGCCAGGCTGACCGAGCCGCCCCCCTGCGCGATCTGCGGCCGGGGGCACGCCGCGAGCGGCTGGCTGGTCGACCCTTCCGGCCGGATCAACGGTCGCTGCCGGGGCTGCCGAGATGACATCCCGCGCGAAGCCGGCGCGGAGCCGGCGCCCCCGCAACCCCGCTCCTGAGTTCCCGGCTGGAGCCGGCGAAGGGAATCGAACCCCCAACCAGCTGTTTACAAAACAGCTGCTCTGCCATTGAGCTACGCCGGCCCGGCGTAGACCAAGGGTAGCAAGGCTTTTTCGCAAGCCCTCCCAGCGCTAGCCTGAATTCGGAAACCGGCCTTTAAGGGCCGGTTTTCGGCTTTCGGAGGCCCGAGAAGGAAAGGGTCCGGACAGCCGCTAGGAGTTGTCAGAAGTGTTGGAAAAAACCCCGAAACAGCTGCCCTTTTCGAAAACAGCTGCTCCTCCCCGAGGGCTCCGGAGAGCGGCCACGGGAGCCATCGGCAGGCCCCGCGTGCTGCCGCCTGAGCGATTACGCCTGGACCACGATCTGGAGCTGGATGACCCTGGGAAGCAGGCGTTTGAGGCTCCCGATGAGGCGCCCGGGCGCCAGGTCCGGCTGGAATCGCTGGTCCGGGAGTGGCTGCTCGACCTCCAGGTCCTCGGCCGGAGCCGGACCACGATCGACTGGTACGACCAGAAGCTGCGCTGGTACCTCCAGCACGGCGAGGCCATCACACTCGACCAGCTGACCGGATTCGAGCTCAAGCGATTCCTGGCCGAGCAGCAGTCCCGCGGCCTCTCCGAGAACACCGTCCACGGCGACTTCCAGACCATCAAGGCTTTCGCCAACTGGGCGCTCCGGGAGGGCTACGGTGTCGACCCCGCGCTGCTCCGGGTCCGGGCCCCCAAGGTCGCCCGGCAGGAGATGGAGACCTACTCGGCTGAGCAGCAGCAGGCCATCCTGCGGGTGGCGCCGGCGGGCTGGGCGCGGATGGCGGTCGCCATCCTGCTCGGGACGGGGATGCGGGTTGGCGAGCTCTGCGCGCTCAGCCTGGACGACCTGGAGGACGATGACGAGGCGACCTTCCTCAAGATCCGGCGCGGCAAGGGGTCCAAGTTCCGCCGGGTCCCTGTCAGCCACCAGCTCCGCCGGGAGCTGATCCGCTATCTCAACCGGACGCGGCCGAGCTGCAGCTCCGAGCAGCTGCTGGTGCTGCGCGACGGCCGCGCGGTCAGCGTGGAATGTGTCTCCCGGTTCTTCCAGCGCCTGGGCCGGCGGGTTGGCTTTCGGATCCACGCCCACAAGTTCCGGCACACCTTCGCGACCGAGTACCTGCGCCGGGGCGGGGAGATCGAGCGACTCCGCCGGATCCTCGGCCACACGACCTACGTGATGGTCATGCGCTACGTCCACCTCGACAAGGGCGACCTCTACCTCGGCTTCGACCAGTGCGCGCCCTTCTAAGGCCCCTTTTGGTGCCCAGGTCGATCTCAGCGGGCGGTCAGCGGGCGGTCCCTCCTTAGCGTGATCGGGATGGCCCATCACCGCCAATCCGCAGTTGCCCGTTCGTTTTGGGCCTCTCAAAGGGGATTTGTATATGTGAGAACTCGGGCAAGAAGCGGCACCGCCACCGTCAATCCACTCAACAGGAGGAGCCACCTTGGATGAAAGCAGCACGCGTCCGGCGATCGGCAAGGCCGGACTGGGCGTCGTCATGAACCGCGACCAGGTGCTGGCGGGGTGCGCGATGCGGGGCCTGAGCCTCGAAGAGCTGCGGTTGGCGGCCGGCATCTCGCGGCCGACCCTCCAGTCAGCACTGAGGGGCAAGCGCGTACGGCCCCGGACCGCGTTCCGCCTTGCCCAGGCCCTGCACCGGTATCCAGTGCTCGCCGAAATCACCCAGCTGCTTGACGTCAGCTGATGGATGGTCGCACAGAGGGCGCTCGCGACCTTGTCCTCGCGATCTTCCGGCTCGCCGTCTGCGACTACCTGGGTTTCAGTTACGGCCACGACGGGCCGGATCGACCACGAGCCTGCCGGTCCCCGCGGGATGCAGCCGAGGTAGCTCTCTTCCTCGCCGGCGCCTGGGCGACGCACCTGGCCGACATGGCCGGCTTTCGCTCCGAGCTGGTCTGGCGCGAGGCCCGATCGACCAAGCGGGCGAGGACCCATACCGCCGCCGCGGGCATCGCCTGGGGTCGCGTAGCGTGAGTGTGCGGCGACCGCGCACGCCAGAGGATCCGGGCGACCTCGCCGAGCGACCGGCAGCTTTTCGCGTCAAGGCTTCGCCTCGCCTTTCGCATCGAGTCGCGAAAGGAAACCCGAGTTCAGAGGAGGCGCCCTACAACACGGGACGGACTCCCCTATCTACTCGTCCTCTCCTGCTCCCAGAAAACCAACCCCCTGAACAACGCTGCGCTCAGCCCTCGAGAGCTCGCTCGACTCCGCTCCTCTCTGACGCAACGAGACCTCGCGATCCTCATGTGCCTGGCGGCCTATCGCTACCTCAATCTCCACCACCTGGAACAGCTCTTCTTCCCCGGCACTCGGTCGGCCCAGATCCGCCTCAAGCAGCTCAAGGACCATGGCCTCCTGCAGCGCTGGAAAGTCATCGAACCACCCGGCATCACTCGCCGTCCCTCCGTCTTCCTCCTCTCCCCCAATGGAGCCCGGGTCCTGGCCGCATCTCGCTCTGAGGACCCGAAACTCCTGGTGCGGCGGGCGCGGCTGGCTGAGCTTCACTGCCTCAACGTGACCCACGACCTGGAGGCGAACGGTTTCTTCGTGGATCTCTCGGTGGCCAGCCGCGACTTGCCCGACCAGGGGCTTGGCCATTGGGTGGGAGAGGCGACGATGAGGACCGTGTTCAGGGACGGTAGGCGACGAAGCCGGTTGGGCGGGTCCGCACCAGCCTCAGATGGCTGGGGGCGCTACCTGACACCGTCTGGAGAGGTGATCTTCGACCTCGAATGGGACCGTGGCACCGAATCCCTGCAGCGCCTGGAGCAGAAGGTCAGGTCGTACATCGGATACTTCAAGAACCGCTCCAGCGCGGAGCTCCATCACGTGCTCTTCGTGCTGCCGCACCCGGCTCGCGAGGCGGTGCTGTTGAAGAGGATTCAGCAGGAACTCCCCACCTTCGCGCTCAGCTGCTGCCGCTATTGGTTGACTAACCGTCCCCTGTTGGAGAGGGCGGGACCACTGGCAAAGATCTGGCTCTACGCAAAGCCGGCCAAGGAACCGCCGGATGATCGCGGTCTCAGATGGCGGGCGCCCGCTCCCGGAGAACGCCTCTGCCTCGCCGAGCTGCCCGCCGCGCGCCGGCAGCCGCGCGACGTTCTCGCCTGCGTTGGGAAGTCGGGTTGGTGGCACCGTCGACCGGGAGGACCTGAAGGCGCCTGAGGGGTCAGGTTCTGCCCCCTGCACTAGGCTTCACCGCGTGCCAACGATCGAACCCACAGTGAGCGATGAGAAGCTCCGCCAGCTACTTGACGAGGGACATGAATCCGACCTCCTCGACTTCAAGGACAGCTGCAACCTGGAAAGAAACCCGCGATCGCGTCGAGCTCGCCAAAGATGTCGGAGCCATGCAGGTGGACGGCGGCTACATCGTGATCGGTGCCGACGAGCACGGCAAACCCACCGGCCACCTCAACCCGAAGCTGGCAGCCCTTCTCGATGAATCCGTCATTCGGAAGAAGCTGATCAAATACCTGCCGGAGCCGCTAGAAATTCGCGCTGCAACTCATCGCATCGGCGATCACCTGGTTGCAGTCATCTTCGTCGGACCGAACCCCGCCGGCATGGTCGTATTCCGGGCCGATGGCAACTACACCGGAGGTCAGGCGTTCCGTGAAGGCGATGTCTTCGTCAGGCACGGTACGTCGAGCGAGCGCTGGCAACAGCACGACATCGCCCGGATTTACGCCCGGGCTGTAGAGAGGCTTAAAGAGAGTCAGGATTGAGAGCGTTGGGGGGTTCGCTATCCGACGAAGGCATTGGGACGCGGTGCGCCGCCTCGCGTTGCTCAAGACGGTTGGCCAGCACGAGTACTACCGGTACCTACTCCGCCACGTCGTTGTGAGAGCGGCGAAGGCCGGTCTGCTGCAACCGAAAGATCACAAGGGGGTTTCGTTGGTCAGCCTTGCGCGCTCCGTGACTGACCGGCTCGACTGCGTCCGCCCGGATCTACCAAATACGGACGATCGCATTCTCGATTCGATTTGCCAATTCGATGTCCTGGCAGCCCTCGCTGCTATCGCTGACCATGGCGGGGTGGACACCAAGGTGTTCTACACGAGCTTCGCGTACTACTTCGCGCAACGCAGCGAGCCGATCATCGAGCTTCTCCTGGAAGACCCAGAGCTTCGAAAGCAAATCTTCCCCGGCCCGATGCCGATCTCGCCACTGCTCTCGTGTTGCTGGATCGCTACGCAACTTCGGAAGGATTCCGTTTCTCGGGCTGGGACGGGTACTCGAGTCCAAGGGTTCTGGAGTTCATACGCAGTCATACCGCCGACTCGCCGGGGCAGTAAGAGCAAGCGCCAGGACCTGGTCAAAAAGCCGTGGGCATGCTCGCGGATTGTGGGTTGGCTCTCACTCGATAGACTCGGCCCGTGGCAACTGTTTCTCCAATTGCGCTGCGGAAGCCGCTGCGCCAGGCGCGCATCGCTCAGGCGCTGACCGTGGCCTGGATGGTCGTCGAGGGCGCTATCGCCGTAGGGGCGGGCGTGGTTGCCCACTCGGTCGCTCTGACCGCCTTCGGTTTTGACAGCTTCATCGAGCTCTTCTCGGCCGCCGTCGTCTTGCGCCGGGTGCTTCAGCGGTCGGAGACCGAGGAACGGGGCAGCCTGACAGCCGGCGAGCGGATGGCATCGAAACTGGTCGGCGTGGCCCTCTATGTGCTGATCGGCTACATCGTGATTTCTGCGGTGGCCGGCCTCGCGTTGGGCTTGTGGGCCGAGGCGTCGCCCGTTGGCATCGGGCTCGCCGTCGTCTCGCTGGCAATCATGGCCGGGCTATGGCGCTGGCGCCTCCAGCTCGCCGACCTGCTCGGGAGCCCGGCACTACGGGGCGATGCGGCCTGTTCGGTCGTCTGTCTCTACCTGGCGGCAGCCACGCTGGTCGGTTTGGGTCTCAATGCTCTCTTCGGCTTCTGGTGGGCGGACTCTCTCGCTGGATTGGCACTGATCTGGTGGATCCGCGGGGAGGCCAACGAGGCACTGGAAGCCGGCGCCGCCGGCTAGTGTCGGTGGCCCCCGGCCGGTAAGGCGCCCGGGTAGCGATCAGGCTCGCGGTCGAATGACTCCTTGCAGCCCGCCGAGCAGAAGTAGTAGGTCCTGCCGTCGTGTTCGGATCGGTGGGTGGCTGTGCTCGGATCGACCGTCATCCCGCAAACGGGATCGGTCGCCAGCTTCGCCTTCTCATCAGGGGAGACCTCCATCGCCCGCAGCATTTCGGGACCGCCGGTGCGGAGGAACCGCCAGCCGAGCAACCCGCACAATGCCAGGACGGCGATGTTGAGCCAGGTCGTGTAGTTCCAGGTCGGGTGGGTCTGGAACACCGCGATGAAATGGTGCGCGGGAACCAGTCCGAACAGTTGGAAGAGCCCACCGATGATGAGGCCTGCCAGGACCATGGCGATGTAGGAGACGCCGAGCAGGTAGAGGCTCATCCGGCCGCCGTAGTACTTCCGGTAAATGTTGAGGATGGGGATGATGAGCAGGTCGGCGAAGATGAAGCTGATCACACCACCGAAGCTGATCCCGCCGTTCCAAAGGACCACTGCGAGTGGCACGTTGCCGATCGAGCAGACGAAGCTCAGCATCGAGATCACGGGTCCGATGATCGGTCCCCAGACCGCGCCCAACGCTGGGTGATTGGTCAGGAAGAGCGCCTGCCAGAAGCTGTTCGGGACCCAGGCCGCTAGGGCCCCCGAGATGAGGAACCCGAGTAACAGGTCCTGCCAGAGGCTGGCCACGTCCATGTAGAAGTAGTGGCTGATCGCGGTGAAAGCCCGCGGTGAAAACAACCGGGCGAGGAAGGGACCGTCGGTGATCGACATGTCCATCTCGCCGTGACCCTCCATCTTCCCCACCAGGCCCTTCTCCGCCTGGACGCGGGCAGATTCGACCAACCGAGCTCGTAGCGTGTACTTGAAGGCGATGGCGAGGATGGCGATCATCAGCAGACCGCCGGCGAACTCCGCGGCAACGAACTGCCAACCGAGTAGGACGAGCAGGATCAGGCCGAGCTCGAACACCAGGTTGGTGCTCGCAAACTCGAAGATGATCGCGTTTCCGAAGTTCGCTCCCTTCCTGAACAGGCCGCGGCCCACGGCGACCGCCGCGTAAGAGCAGCTCGAGCTTGCCGCGCCGGCCAGGGCTGCGAAGGTCACTCCGCGAAGGTCGGCTCGGCCGAGGGCCTTGACCACGGCGCTCTTTGAGACCACCGACTGAACGACCGCCGAGATCAGGAAGCCCAGGGCCAGAGGCCAGAGCACCTCCCAGAACATGAAGAAGGCCATCTGGAGTGCCTGGCCAATGGCCTGCAGCACGAACATTCGCTACCCCCTGACCAGTCGCTCGACCGCGCCGTTCAGCTCGCGCACCTTCTCGCTGCCATCACCCGCGCGGATCGCTTCGGTCACGCAGTGCTCGGTGTGGTCGGCGAGGAGGAGCAGGGCGACGTTCTCCAATGCCGCCCTCACGGCGCTGACCTGAGTCAGGACGTCGATGCAGTAGCGATCCTCGTCGACCATTTTCTCGAGGCCGCGGACCTGTCCCTCGATCCGGCGAAGGCGATCCTGTACTTGCTGCTTGTCGTTCTTGTATCCAGGCATGCGCGCCATTATACCCCCATGGGGTACCGGTCTTATCGGCGGGAGCTGACTGTTTTCTCGCTCGCTGCGTTCATTTCTGGGGCAGTTGGCATCGACGGTCCAGCCTTCCAAGCTCGGTAGACCGCCCACCCGATTCCACCGGCGAGGACAGCCAGGGCCGTGGCCTGCAGAGCGACGGGCAACCCTCGCAACCCGGCTGCAAGCTCTCCGGCGAGACCAGTGGCCGAGCGGTTCCAGGCAGCCAGCCAATCGGGGAGGTAGGTGGTCTGGCCGGTGTATGCGATGTAGAGCGCCAGTCCCCCAATGGCGAGGAACATCGCGGCCGCCACGGCATCTGACCAGGGAAGCCGCCGCTGCCCGAGCCGAATGCGGGGTAGCCGTGGAAACTTGGCGTATCTCCGGCTGAGCTCGAGTCGATCCCAGAAGAGGACTGCGATCAGGAGCGGAAAGACCATCCCGAAGACGTACGCGAGGCCGAGCCCAAGCGAGCCAGGCACGGTCCCGGCCAGTGCGGACATCGCCGCCACTCCTGCCAGAACCGGAGCGCAACAGGAGCTGGCGAAGCCGGACGTGAGCCCGAGTGAGTAGATGCCGCCGACGCTGGAGCCGGACACGCGAAGTCGGAGCATCGGAAGCGGAAGCGACCACGGCCGGCCGGAAAGCACCTGGATGCCCAGCAGGACCAGGAAGAGTCCGACGACGAAGAAAACCTCCCGGTGGTGGGCGGCCAGTAACTCACCGAGCAGGCCGATGCCGAGCACGATCGGGAGCATCACCGTGGCGATCCCTGCCGCGAAGATGGCCGCCGTTACCGGCAGACGCATGCGGCCGCGTTCAAGCGCGGCGCCCACGAACGTAGGCAGAACGGAGACGACGCAGCACGGCGCGAAGAGGGCAAGGATTCCACCGAGGAATGCCGCCGCAAGCGAGCTCGAGTAGACGAGAGCGTTCATGAGCTCGGTTCGGCCAGCCGTCTCCGGAGCGCGCGTTCCGAGATTCGCCCATATCCCGCAAGGACTCCGTCGACGTAGACAGCCGGGGGGAAGGCGACACCATCGCGGGTGACCAACGCGCGACCCTTGTCGCTCTCCCAGGAAAGCTCTGAAACCACGAAGCGAGCCTTTTCCGCCATCGAGCTGAGCGCCTTCCTCGCGTGCTCACAGAGATGGCAGTCCGTAGCGGTGATCAAGATCACCTGGCGGCTGGCCTCGGCAGGGTTCAAGCGGCCTTGACCGCGGCGACGACCTGGTCGACCGGGACATGCATAGTGTCCGCGGCCAGCTGTCGCCACGCGACGCGACCATTCGCGTCGAGGACGAATACCGAGTGGTTGTCCACCGGGCCCATATTCATCCCGCTCGGCAGGTTCACGATGTCGAAGGCGGACCCGAGACGATGGTCACGATCCTCGACGATCGGGAATCCGAGGTTGAGCTGGGACGCCAGGGACCTCGAGGTAGCGAGCGGATCTGTGCTTGCCGCCACCACCTGGCCACCCGAGGCCCGGATCGCCGCGAACTGATCCTGCAGCTCAACGAGCTGCCTTTGACAGGCCCCTCAACCACTGCTCTCGTAGAAGTAGACGACGACTTTTGATCCCCTCAGCTGATCGAGGGAAAGGGCGGTTCCGTTCGTCGATTGCAGGGAGATGAGCGGTGCCGCAGCACCCACAGGGAGGCCGCGCTCGCCAGCTGTGCCGCTCGGAGCGGTTGAGCCTGGCGCCGAGCTCAGGGAGTTGCGGTTCACTATGACGAAGGCGACGATCGCCAACACCACCGCGGCGAGTACGAGATAGCGCCACCACGGACCGCCGGTAGCCGGCCGCTGGCCGCGGACTTTCGAACTGGCCGGTTTGCTCAACTCAAGCTGCGAAGGGATGCGGAGCTAGACGCGCTCGGCGGCCGAGGGCTCGGCTATCCGCTCTGTCGCGTCCGGCTGCCGGTCGCGAGCGGCGGCCGAGCGAAGTTCATTGACCTGGCTCTGAAGCTCCGCTACGCGTGGGTCGGTCTGCTTGCCCTGTCCCATGCCCCGCATCATCAACCACATCATCAAACCCATCGAGACCGGGCACACAAGGATCAGCAGATAGGGAAAGAGCTGGCTCAAAGAGGCCTCCCGAAACTACTAACAGAGACTAGTACCACGCAGCGATAGTATCACTCAGACCGGCGGCCAGCGTGCCTGCGCATACCAGGCCAGGACCGGCGAGATGAGAGGCAGCCAACGGTCGGTCACGAGGAGCACGCCCATTGCTACGAGAAGGGCGCCCGCGGCGCCCTGCATGAGTGCCGGCGCTCGCCCCAGCCGTCGCAGCAAGTTATTCACCTTCGGCACCGACAGGCTCAGGGCGACAAAGGGAACGGCGAGCCCCAGGCTGTACGCCGCGAGCAAGGCAACACCCTGACCCAAGGCAGCCGTGGTGCCGGCCAGGGTCAGGATGGCTCCCAGGACCGGACCGATGCACGGCGTCCACGTGATGGCGAAGGCGGCCCCCAAGACCGGCGCGCTCCAGAGCGTTCCGCCCGCCGACCAACGGCTCCAGTCCCCACCGCGGCTGAATAGGCCGATTCGCCCTTCGAGCAGCAGAAGAAGTCCCATTGCGAGGATGAAGATCCCGGCCACATGACCCACGGCGAGCCGATTGGCCAGCAGCACCGCTCCGACCACCGACGCCGTGGCACCGAGGGCGATGAAGATCACCGAGAAGCCGGCGACAAACAGAAGTGCCGCCGCAACCGTCCGTCTCCGGTTGGCCTCCACCTCCCCGGCGGCCAAGCCACTCAGGTAACCGAGATATCCGGGCAGTAGCGGCAGGCAGCAGGGCGAGGTGATCGAGATGAGCCCCGCGCCGAAGGCCACCGCCAGGTCGACCAAGTTCACTTTTCGGCCATCCTAGCTCAGGTACTATCGCAGCTTAGTAATGGGTCTCCGGGTGGCCGGTTGGATAGCTGGAGGTGCCATCGCGGGCGTGCTCCTCGGCACCCTCGGATGGGGCCTCCTACACCCGGCCGCGGCCTCGCCGAGCGCCCTCCTCGGAAAATCGGCCCCGGCCATGACCATCGCCTCCCTCGATGGATCGGAGCTCAGGATCCCGAGCCTGCAGGGCGCGCCGATGGTGGTGAACTTCTGGGCGTCGTGGTGCGTGCCGTGCAAACAGGAAGCACCCGTTCTCAACGCGGCCGCCCGCGATTACGCCGGACGCCTTCAATTCATCGGGGTGGACATCCAGGACTCGGAGTCGGCTGCCCGTGCCTACCAGGCTGAGGTCCAAAGCCCCTACCCGGTCGGCCCGTCGATCGCCGGCAGCTACCTCGGGTGGGGCGTGACGGCCCCACCGGAGACCTTCTTCGTCAGTTCGCATGGGATCGTCGTGTCGAAGATCGTCGGACCGGTCGACCGACATCGACTCGAGGCGCACATAAGCCGGCTCGGACCATGAGTGCCTACCCCAGGTGGCTCTCAGTAACGGCCCTTTTGGTGACGATTTCTGGTCTTGTCCTTGTCGGTGGACGCCTCCTGCTCTCACCAGTCCAGGGCGACCTATTGATCCTGGCGAGCGCACCCACGGCAGACCGGATCGCCACCTCAAGCATCGAGCTCCACTCCACGGCGGGCTGGAGGTCACTCGGGAGGTTTCCAACGCGCGACGTTCCGGCGGCCCCCAAAACGGTGGCGCTGTTGGACTCCAAGGCGGCCGTCGGACCTTACGACGCAGTGAGGATTGGTTCGGATCTCATACCCATTCGGGTCGACGTCCAGCAGATGGTGCTGGCCACGATGCTGATCGGGGTCACAGCCGGCCGTCCGCTGAAGCAAGGGACGTACGCGGGCAGCGAGGGTGTGAGTCTCGGGCTGAATGAACTGTCGGGCCAGATGAAACAGGTACCTCCCTTCAAGCTCATCGATCAATTCGGACGGAGCTTCGACAACTCCTCCATCGCGGGACACGACGTCGTCCTGGCCGCCTTCCACACGAATTGCCACGAGAGCTGCCCGCTCTATACCGGGCTATTCCTGCAGCTTCGACGGCAGTTACCCGCAAACGTCCTCCTGATCGAAGCGACGACCGATCCAGGAACTGACACATCCGACGTCCTCCGCCAATACGGTGGCGCGATCGGGGCCAGCTGGACCTTCCTGACCGGGGACCCGGTCGAATTGACGAACTTCTGGAAGCCCTTCGACGTGGAGCTGAGTACGAGCGACGTCCATCGCTCGACGCTCGCCCTGATCGATTCGCACGGCTACATCCGCAGCTACTACCTGGGGACGCCCGATGTCGGCGGACGCCTGCCGGTACCTCTCACAAATTTGCTCAACTCAGAGGGCCAGAACCTGCTCACCACTCACGGCAACGGTTGGGGCCAAAGCCAGGTGCTCGATTCCCTGAATGCAATCGGTGGCCTGGCCGCACCGTCAAGCACAGACGGGGGCCAGGCTCAAGACTTTGCACTCAGCAACCTCCGTGGCGAGAAAGTCAGCCTGGGCCAGTACCGCGGCCGCCCCGTGCTAATCAACTTCTGGGCAACTTACTGCGTCCCCTGCCGGGTCGAGATGCCCCTCCTCCAGCGAATGGCCGACCAACATCCGAAGCTCGTGGTTCTTCTGGTCGACGAGCGAGACAGCACCCCCGCCGCGCGCACGTTCGTCAGCGACCTTCACATCCGTGCAACGGTGCTGTTGGACGTTGAAGGAAAGGCTGGCGACCTGTACCACCTCGCCGGCCTACCGACGACGCTCTTCGTACGACCGGACGGAAGTATCCAGGGCCGGTACCTCGGCCAGACGAGTGAGCAGGTTCTCGGACCTCACATCGCGGCCATCGGTGCCTGACACCGGGCTCGCCGCATGGGCACCGGCAGATCGCCAGGAAAGGCAGACCGTGGCCGGTCTGTTGCTGCTGGCTCTGACGTGGCTGACGTACACGAGGCTCTACTTCTGGCTCCATCCGCGGCACCTGACCTTCGATCCCAGCCTTTTCATGTACCTGACCGGCAAGCCCGATCCGGCCTGCGGGCTGACCAGGACCTTCGCCTGGATGTGGCGCGGCGACCTGGCTCGTTCGGTGGCGGTCTATCCCCTTGGTCCGATCATCTTCGTGGCGACCTTCGTCCTGGTCGCCTACTGGGCCGCAATCCTGTTGAGTGGCCAGTCCCTCCACTTCAGGCTCTCGGCGCGAGTTCAGAGCGGGATTGTGATCGTCGGGGTTGTCGCTCTCGGCTTGAACTGGGCCTCCAAGCTGATCTGGCTCGGAATGTGAGGTATCCGGCCCCCAGCGGATTAGGTGAGGTGAGCCGCCTGGACGAGGCAGGAGGCGACCTGGAGAGCGAAGTAGGCGCCCATGCCCGAGATAGCTAATAGCGGTAGTCCCGGCACTCGTGTTGGTAGGGCATCGCCCAGCACTTGCGCGACCCGAAGCTCCGCTAGACCGCCGAACCCGGCGACACCCTGCATGGCGACCCCTCGGCCGAGCGCCCAGAGCGCGGCTGCCACCGGCCGCGGGCCAAGGCGCTCAAGCGCCACCCTATCGGCGCGCAGCTCCGAGTCCTCGAGACGGTATCTGCTCCACCAGCGAATGAGCGGCACATAGAAGAAGACGTCGGAAGCGGTTTCATGGGCCGCGCGGATCAGCGGCTCGTAGGTACGGACGTGCTCCTGTTCGTGGAGGAGAACCGCATCCAGCTCATCGGGTTGGAGCCGAGTAACGAGGCCTTCGCTGATGAAGATCTGGGGGCGGAGAGCCCCAGCACAGAACGCGATGGGGGCATCGGCGGCGAGGCAGCCAACCCCACGAACGCCAGTCCTCGTCATCGCGGCGACCAGCCCGGCAGGCAGCTCGTGCGACCTCAGAAGCACGCGCAGGCGGAATCCAACCCGGAACAGTCGCCAAATGAGGAGGGCGAGCCACACCGCCATGCTCGCCCCCGCCAACGGTACTGCGATCGTCGTTCCGGCGGACAGCCAAGTGTCGAATCGAGTCAACGCGTTGAGGCAGTCCGCGCGATGAGGACATAAGAGGAGCCATCCGAAGCAAGTCACGGTGCCCACCGAGAGGGCGCCCAGGATTGCCAGCTGGCGCCGCTCAGTCATGGTGGGCCGCCTTTCTCAAGCGCTCGCGCTGCTCGTGGGGCAGTTCCTCGAGCTGGGCGGCAAAAGCCGCCAGGGCAGCGTCCCCGAACTGTTCCAGCATCCGGTTGGCCTGGTCCCGACTGGCGGCGGCGAGGAACTCCGGAGGTGATCCAGCCGCTCGATACTCGAACGCCCGCTGGTGCGCGATTCGGGTCTGGGTCAGGACACCCTTTTCCGCGAGCCGGCTGAGCGTCGTCATGAGCGTTGTATACGCGAGCTCGGGCGTGACCTTCTGGATATCGCGAACGACGAAGGTTTCCCCCACCGAACCCGACCAGACTGCCCGCATGATCCGGCCTTCCAACGGCCCAAGAACCTTGAGAGCGCGCTCGAGCTCCTGGTCGCTGGTCATGCTCGCAAGGGTACTATAGGTGCGTAGTAGATGGGTATCACTCGGCGCACGGCCATGGGCGCTCTATTGGCGGGGG
>WNFM01204933.1_pt2 | contig 15279 bp, 16 predicted proteins | sample 5400271 | NCBI WGS metagenome assembly WNFM01 (sample SAMN13153352, study PRJNA577476) | soil metagenome | isolation source: 60 cm saprolite on Douglas fir-dominated hillslope | place: USA:California | collected 2013-09-17
AAAGGCGTTGGAACCACAGATGAACACAGATGAACACAGATGTTCAGAAATGTTATTGGCCGCCCTGCCCATGGCCACAGCCCGATTCAAAATCACAAACCATCTGTGTCCATCTGTGCTCATCTGTGGTTCCGTTGTTTTTTTGTCGGCGTCACTCTCTGCCGAACGGCTTCGAAGAGGCAAATGGAGCCGGCGGTGGCGGCGTTGAGCGACTCGACGCGGCCGGGCATGGGGATGCGCACGCGGGCGCTCGCCGCCGATTCGAGCTCGGGCGAGAGCCCTGCCCCTTCCGCTCCGACGAGGAAGGCGCACGCCCCGGTAAGGTCGGTGTCGTAGAGCGAAGCCTTGGCTCGCGGCGCGAGCGCGATCGAGCGCCCGCGGTAGCCGCGCACGAACTCGCCCAGGTCGGCGCCCTCGACGATGTTGAGCGCGAAGTGCCCGCCCATTGCCGAGCGCAGCACTTTCGGCGACCAGGCGAAGGCGCACTTGCCCGAGAGAATCACGCTGTCCGCGCCCGCGGCCGCGGCGCTGCGCAAGAGCGTGCCGACGTTGCCCGGGTCCTGGACGTCCTCGAGGAGCAGCACCAGCGCGGCGTCCGCGGCGGCGGCGCGCCCGGTGGGTGTACGCACCGAGGCGATCACGCCGGTGGGCGAGGCCAGCTCGCTGAGCGAGGCGAAGAGCGCATCGGAGAGCAATGTCACGCGCGCCGGCGCCGAGCGCTCGAGCAGCTTCGCCACCTGTGGATCGTCGAGGCCCGCGCGGCTCACCATCACTTCCTCGGGCTTGCGTCCCGAGTCGAGGAAGGCGCCGAGGAGGTGCGCCCCCTCGAGCACCGACAGGCCCGAGCGCCGCCGTTCGCTCGAATTCGAGGCGAGCCTCGCCATGGCCTTGTAGGCCGCGTTGTCGCGCGAGGCGACGGTCTTCATCAGAAGGGAAGGTCGGCCTGCAGCAGCACGTGCACCGGCTCGAAGGTGCGGCGGTGGATCTCGCACGGCCCGAACACCTTGAGCGCGGCGAGGTGCTCGGGCGTGCAATAGCCCTTGTGGTTGGCGAAGCCGTACTGCGGAAAGCGCCGGTCGAGCAGCGTCATCTCGGCGTCGCGGGCGGTCTTGGCGAGGATGGAGGCCGCCGAGATCGCCTTCACGAGCGCGTCGCCCTTCACGATGGCGGTGCACTTGAAGGCGACCCGCGGCGTGTGCAGGCCGTCGACGCAGACTTCTTCGGGCTCCATGCCGAGCGCTTCCACGGCGCGGCGCATCGCGAGCAGGCTCGCCTGCAGGATGTTGAGCGTGTCGATCTCCTCGACGCTCGCCGAGGCGATCGCCCAGGCGAGAGAGCGCGAGCGGATGCGCTTGGCGAGGCGCTCGCGCACCGCCTCGGCGAGCTGCTTGGAGTCGGCGAGGCCGCGGATCGGGCGGGCGGGATCCAGGACCACCGCCGCGGCGAAGACGCTGCCGGCGAGCGGGCCGCGACCGGCCTCATCGACCCCGCACAGCAGCGAGGCGGTCGGAAGTGTAGGCGCCGGGCGGGGCATGGTTGGCGATCCGGGTAAAGAAGGGGGCGAGGGCCTCGACGACACGCTCATCATGGCCCGCCGCGAGCGCGGCGTGAAGGCTCGCGAAGCGCTCGGCGAGGTGCGCGCGCGCGATCTTGTTGTCGAGCCAGTTGCCAAGGGCCTGGGCGAGGTTGCCGGGCGTGGCGTCTTCCTGGAGGAGCTCCGGCACGATGAATTCGCCCGCGAGGATGTTGGGCAGCCCCGCATAGGGCACCAGCGCCTTGCGGCGCATCAGCCAATAGGTGAGGCGGCTCAACCGGTAGGTGATCACCATCGGGCAACGCGCCAGGGCCGCCTCCAGGGTCGCGGTACCGCTCGCCACCAGGGCCGCGTCGGCCGCCTGGAGCGCGAGGCGCGCGTGGCCGAAGAGGACCGTGATCGGCAGCTCGCGCGCTTCCAGCGCGTAGAGGCGGCGCTCGAAATACTCGCGCGTCTCGCGCGTCGCGAGCGGCACGAAGAAACGCAGCTCCGGGCGTTGCGCGTGAAGCTCGCGCGCGGTCCCGATCACCAGGTCGGCATGCAGCTCGAGCTCGCTCACGCGGCTGCCGGGAAGCAGCGCCACCCCGACGGCCGAGTCTCCGAGGCGCAGCTGCGTGCGCGCTTCGAGGCGCTCCGGCTCGGGGTCGAGCGGCATCGCCTCGGCGAGCGGATGGCCGACGAAGGTCGCCGGCACGCCCACTTCGCGGTAGAGCGCCTCCTCGAACGGGAAAAGCACGATCATGTGGTCGACCGAGCGCCCGATCGAGTGGATGCGCTCGGGCCTCCACGCCCAGAGCGACGGGCTCACGTAGTGCACCGTGGGAATGCCGGCGGACTTGAGCCGCGCCTCGAGCGCGAGGTTGAAGTCGGGTGCATCGACGCCGATGAACAGGTCCGGGGGCTCGGCGAGAAGCGTATTGCGCAGCCCGCGGCGGATGCCGAGGATCTCGCGCAAGTGCTTCAGGACCTCGACGTAGCCGCGCACCGAGAGTTTTTCCATCGGGTAAAGCGAGCGCACGCCCTCGGCGATCATCTTCGGACCGGCGATGCCGTAGAACTCCACCTGCGGCCAGCGGACCTTGAGCGCGCGGACCAAGGCGGCCCCGAGCATGTCTCCCGAGGTCTCGCCGGCGACGATCGCGACGCGCATCAGCGCAGGATCCCCCGCGTCGACGCGGCGATGAAGTCGACCATCGCGCGCACTTCAGGCGTGGCGCCCGCCTGCTGCTCGAGCTCGGCGCGCGCCTCCTCGAGCGAGAGCTTGGAGCGGTAGAGCGTGCGGTAGGCGCGCTTCAGCGCCATGATGGTCTCGGGCGAGAAGCCGCGGCGCTTCAGGCCCTCGGAATTGATGCCGTGGGGCGCGCACGGGTTGCCGCCCACGGTGACGTACGGAGGCACGTCCTGCAGCAGCAGCGAGGTGGCGGCCGCCATCACGTGGGCACCCACCTTCACGAACTGGTGCACGCCGACGTAACCGCCGAGCGTTGCCCAGTCACCGATGTGCACGTGACCCGCGAGCCCGGCGTAGTTGGCGAACACCGTGTTGTCGCCCACGCGGCAATCGTGCGCGATGTGCACGTAGGCCATGATCCAGTTATCGCTGCCCACCACCGTCGCCTGGGCGTCCTGCACCGTGCCGCGGTTGATGGAGGTGTACTCGCGGATGGTGTTGCGATCGCCGATCTCCACGCGCGTGGGCTCGCCCGCGTACTTCTTGTCCTGGTTGGCCTCCCCGATCGAGCAGAAGTGGAAGATGCGATTGTCGCGGCCGATGCGCGTATGGCCCGTGATGAGGTTGTGCGCGCCGATCGTGGTGCCCTCGCCGATCTCGACGTCGCCGTCGATCACGCTGTACGGCCCGACGCTAACCCTCGCGCCGAGCTTCGCGCGCTTGTCGACTACCGCAGTGGGATGGATATTGCCCACAGCCCTACCTGTGTTCATCCGTGTTCATCTGTGGTTCCATCGCCTTACACCTGCCGCAGGGCGCACATCAGCTCGGCTTCGCACACGACCACTTCGCGGACCGTGGCGACCGCGTTGAACTTCGCCATGCCGCGGCCGCTGCGCCCGGGCGTGATCTCGATGCGCAGCTGGTCGCCGGGGATCACCGGGCGCTTGAAGCGCGCGCCGTCGATGCCGACGAAGTAGTAGACCCATTTGCCGTCGTTCTTGTAGCCGAGGCTGCGCAGCGACAGCACCGCGGCTGCCTGCGCCATCGCCTCCACGATCAGCACGCCGGGCATCACGGCGTAATGCGGGAAATGGCCGGGGAAGAAAGGCTCGTTCACCGTCACGTTCTTGATCGCGACCAGGCTCTTGTCCTTCTCGTAGGAGAGCACCCTGTCGATGAGCAGGAACGGATAGCGATGCGGGAGGTACTCCTTGATCTCTTCAATCGTCATTTCGCTCACGGTCTTCTCCCGGGGACTCTTCTTCGCGAACGCGCCGCGCGATGCGGTCGAGGTGGCGCAGGTGCACGGCGTTCTTCAGCCACTGGGCGTGCGGCATGAAGGGCATGCCTGCGGTATAGGTGCCCGGCTTGGTGATCGACTTCGTCACCAGCGTATAGGCAGAGATGGCGACGTTGTCGCACACCGAGATGTGGCCGACCGTCGCCATCCCGCCGCCGAGCATGCAGTTGCGCCCTATTGTCACGCTGCCGGAGATTCCCGCGCAGCCCGCGATCACGGTGTGCGCCCCGATCACGCAGTTGTGCGCGATCTGGACCAGGTTGTCGATCTTCACGCCGTCTTCGATGATCGTGTCGTCGAGCGCGCCGCGGTCGACGCAGGTGTTGGCGCCGATCTCGACGTCGTCGCCGATGCGCACCGCGCCCACCTGCGGGATCTTGATCCAGCGCCCGCCCTCGCGCGCCATGCCGAATCCGTCCGAGCCGATCACCGCGCCCGAATGCAGCACGCAGCGCTCCCCGACCGAGCAGCCGTGATAGATGGTGACGCCCGCGTACAGGCGAGTGTGCGCCCCGATCGTCGCGCGTTCGCCGACGATCGAGCCCGCGCCGATGCGCGCGCCCGCGCCGATGCGCGCCTCGGCGCCGATCACGGCGTGGGGTCCCACCTCGGCGCCCGGGTCCACCACCGCGCCCGCCTCGATCACGGCGCTCGGGTGCACGCCGGGGCGCGCCGCGATCTCCGGATTGAAGAGCGCCACGGCGCGCGCGTAGTAGGCGTAGGGGTTGTCGCTCACGATGCACGGGATCGTGGCGGCGTCGCGGTCGCCGGGACCCAGGATCACCGCCCCCGCGCGCGTGCCCGCGAGCTTCGAGCGATATCTCGGATTGGTGAGGAAGGCGAGATCCTCGGGGCCTGCGGAATCGAGCGTCGCCACGCCTTTGAGCGGTCGCGCGGAATCGCCCACCGCCTCGCCCCCGAGGCGCGCGACGATTTCGCGCAATGTGTAGCTCACTTGTCGCCGAGGGCCCGGATCACCTTGTCCGTGATGTCGATGCGCCCGCTCGCGAACACGGCTTCCTGGATGATCAGGTCGAACTTCTCCTGCTCGGCGATCTGGTTGATCACCCGCGTGGCGCGTTCCTGCACGGAGGCGAGCTCCTCGTTGCGGCGCAGGTTAAGGTCCTCACGGATCTCGCGCTGCAGGCGCTGGAAGTTGCGGCTGATGTCGGCGAGCTGGCGTTCCTTCTCCCGGCGCTGCGATTCCGGGATGGTCACGTTCTCGCGCTCGAGCTCGGTCTGCATGTCGCGGCCCTGCTTCTCGATCTTCCCGAGGTCGGCGTTGCGCGCGGCGAACTCGCGCTCGAGCTTCTGCTGCGCGCGCTTGGCCGGCGCCGCCTCGCGGAAGACGCGCTCGGTGTTGACGAAGCCGATCTTGAGCTCCGCGGCGCCCGCCGCGAAGGCCCACCCCAACAGCAACGCAGCCCAAAGAATCTTCATGTCGGCCTCAGAAAATCCTGCCCAGCTGGAACTGGAAGCGCTCGACCCGGTCCCCATCGAACTTGCGCAGCGGCTGCGCGAAGGAAAAGCGCAGTGGCCCCACCGGGGAATCCCAGCTTATCGCGATCCCGGTCCCCACGCGCAGGTCGAGCGCCCGCATCTTCTCGCCCGGCGCCCACACGTCGCCCGTGTCGAGGAACAACGCAAGCCTCACATTCTTCTCCTTGTACCCCGGCAATGGGAAGAGCACCTCGAAATTGCCCACCACCCGCCGGTCGCCGCCGATGATGTCGTTGTTCGCGTCGCGCGGCCCGAGGCTCGCCGTCTCGAAGCCGCGCACCGAGCCCACGCCGCCGGCGTAGAAGTTCTTGAAGAAGGGCAGCGGCCGGCCGCGGAAGCCGTTGGCGTAGCCCGCCTCCGCGTTGAGCATGAAGGTGAGCCAGGTGATCCGCGGCGGGGTCCAGAAGAACTGGCTCTGGTAGTTCATGCGGTAGTAGGTGAGGTCGCCCGGGGGCACGCCGACTTCGATTCCGATTTCGTTGAGCCATCCCCTGGTGGGCCAGGTGAGGCTGTCTCGCGTGTCGCGCGAGAAGCCGAAGTTGGTGCGCACCGTGTCGGTGAGCTCGCCGAACTCGGCGATGAATTCGGTGTAGCGCGGCGGCGCCCCCGAGTTGATGGCGAGCTTGGTGCGCTCGAACGTCGCGCCGATGTTGAACGCGTCGAACTCCGTCACCGGGACGCCGAAGCGCACGCCCAAGCCGGTCGAATAGGTGTGGTACGCGGCCACCGAGAGCGATGAGGTGTCCACGTCGCGGCGGAAGAAGTCGAAGCCGCGCGAGACGCCGTCGTTGGTCCAGTACGGGTTCACGTAGCTCAGCGAGTACACCTTGTTGACGCGGCCGTTGTTCACCTGGAAGGACGTCAGGTTGCCGGTGCCGAAGATGTTCGCCTGCGAGATCGACGCCTGGACCGTGAGGCGCTCGGCGGCCGAGTAGCCGACGCCGAAGTTGAGCGTGCCGGTGTTGCGCTCGGTGACGGTCACGTTCACGTCCACCTGGTCGGTCGTGCCAGGGACCGCGGGCGTCTCGATGTTGACTTCCGAGAAATAGGTGGTGCGCTGCAGGCGCTCCTTGGAGCGCGCGATCTTCTCGAGCGAGTACCACGAGGACTCGAGCTGCCTCAGCTCGCGGCGGATCACCTCGTCCTGCGTCCTCTGGTTGCCGGAGATGTTCACGCGGCGCACGTACACGCGCCGGCCCGGGTCGACGAAGAAGGTGAAGCCCGCGACGCGCTTCTCGCGGTCGAGGTCCGGCACCGGGTTCACATTGGCGAAGGAATAGCCCTCGTTGCCGAGGCGGTCGGTGATCTTCTTGGTCGATTCGACGATGCGCTCGCGCGAGAAGACGTCGCCCGGCTTCACCGCCAGCAGCTCCTTGAGCTCCTGCTCCTTCACGATGAACTCGCCCGAGAGCTTGATGTCGCCGAGCTTGTACACCGGGCCCTCGGTGATGGCGAGGGTGATGTAGATCTTCTCGCGGTCGGCAGTGATCGACACCTGCGTGGAATCGATGTTGAACTCGAGGTAGCCGCGGTTGAGGTACCAGGAGCGCAGGGCCTCGAGGTCGGCGGTGAGCTGCTGCTTCGAGTACTGGTCGTCCTTGGTGAGCCAGGTGAACCAGCCCGGCGTGGTGAGCTTCATCTGGCGCAGCAGCTCGCGCTCGGTGAAGTCCTTGGCGCCGATGATGTTGATGTCGGCGATCTTGGTGACGTTGCCCTCGTCGACGTCGAAGCGCAGCGCCACGCGGTTCCTCTCGAGCGGCGTGACGGTGGTGGTGATCTTCGCGCCATAGAAGCCGCGGCTGGTGTACTGGCGCTTGAGCTCCTTCTCGGCGCGGTCGAGGACCGACTTGTCGTAGATCTTCGCCTCCGAGATGCCGGCCTGCTTGAGGCCGTCCTTGAGGTTGTCCTTGGTGAACTCGCGCGAGCCCTCGATGTCGATGGTGGCGATCGCGGGGCGCTCCTGCACGAAGACGATCAGCACGTCGCCGTCGGACTCGAGGCGCACGTCGGAGTAGAACCCGGTCGCGTAGAGCGCCTTGATCGCCTGCGCCGCCTTGTCGTCGTCGATGCGCTCGCCCACCTTCACCGGCATGTAGGTAAAGACGGTACCCGCCTCGGTGCGCTGCACGCCCTCGACGCGGATGTCGCGGATGGTGAAGGGCTCGATCGCGAGAGCCGGTATCGCCGCGGCCAGCGCGGAGGCGAAGAGGAGGCGCAGGCCGGGGGAGAAAAGCTTCAAGGATCAGCCGGTGAACAAGCGATTGAGGTCGTTGTAGAACGCGAAGAAGGTGAGTCCCAGGAGGAGCGCCAGGCCGAGCCGCTGCCCGATTTCCATCGTCCTTTCGGACACCGGACTTCCCTTCATGATTTCCGCGAAATAATACACTAGGTGCCCCCCATCGAGGAGCGGAATCGGCAGGAGGTTGAGCACTCCGAGGCTCACGCTCACGAGCGCGAGGAATCCCAGCCAGGTGAGCCAGCCGAGTTGCGCCGATTGCCCGGCATAGTCGGCGATCGTGATCGGGCCGGAGAGATTCTTCCACGACACGTCGCCCACGATCATGCGCCCGAGCATCTTGACGCTGAACAACGACAGGTCGTAGACCTTGTGCGCCGCCTTGCCGACCGCGACGAGCGGCCCGTAGCGGACCGTCGTGGTCATGCGCTCGTATTCGCGCTTGAGCTCCGGCGGCGCCTCGACGCCCAGGCGCCCGACGCGGTTGTCGCCATCGGATGCGATGTCGGGCGTGGCGCGTATCTCCATGACGCGACCAGCACGCTCGATCTGGAGCGCGAGCGTGCGCGCGGGACTGGCGGACACGACGGCGGTGAAATCGAACCAGGTGGCGATGGGTTTGCCGGAAATCGACACGACGCGATCGCCGGCCGCGAGCCCCGCGCGCTCGGCGGCGCTGCCCGGCAGGAGCTTGCCGAGGACCGCCGGCGCTCGCGGCCGGAAGGGTCGCAAGCCAAGCTTGCCGAGGAAATCGCGATCGAGGTCGTCCTTGGAGATGCCCGAGAGGTCGAGGTTGCGCGTGACCCGCGCACCGCCCTGCGTCTCGATCTCGATCGTGGTCGGCTCGCGTTTCACCGCCTCCTTGAGGAGCAGCCAGCGCACGTCGTTCCAGGTGAACACCGGCTCGTCGGCGAGCGCGCGGATGGTGTCGCCGTTGGCGAGACCGGCCATCGCCGCGGGCGTGTCGCGCGGCGGATCGCCCACGACCGGCTTCATCCCCGGCAGTCCCGCGACGAAGAGGCCCCAGTAGATGAGCCAGGCGAGCAGGAAATTGGCGACCGGGCCCGCGAGCACGATGAAGATTCGCGCGCCCACGGACTGGCGGTTGAACGCGCGCGCGCGCTCCGCGACCGGCACATCGCCCTCGCGCTCGTCGAGCATCTTCACGTAGCCGCCGAGCGGAATCGATGCGAGCACCCATTCGGTCTGGTCGCGGCCGCGGCGGCGCACGACGAGCGGCTTGCCGAACCCGATCGAGAAACGCAGGATCTTCACCCCCACCCAGCGAGCCGCGAGGTAGTGGCCGAATTCGTGGATCACCACCAGCACGCCGACGGTGACCAGGAACGAGACGATGGTGATGAAGGCGCTGGTCATGCGGGCTGCGTCGAGGCGCCGGCGCCGAGGCGTGCGACGAAGCGCGCCGCGAGGCCGCGCGCCTCGATGTCCGCGGCGTAGACCTGTTCCAGGGAAACAAGCGGTTCGACGGCAACCTCGCCGAGGACCATTTCGATGATCTCCGGGATGCCCGTGAAGGCGAGCTTGCCGCGCAGGAATGCTTCCACCGCAATCTCGTTGGCGGCGTTGAGCGCCGCGGGCGCGGTGCCGCCGCGGCGGATCGCCTCGCGCGCGAGCGCCACGCACGGGAAGCGCAGCGCGTCGAGGCGCTCGAACTCGAGCGGGCCGCAAGTCGCGAAGTCGAGCGGCGCCACGCCGGATTCGATCCGCTCCGGCCACGCCAGCGCGCAGGCGATCGGCGTGCGCATGTCGGGGGCGCCGAGCTGCGCCACCACCGACCCGTCGAGGTATTCGACCATCGAATGAATCACGCTCTGCGGGTGGACGACCACTTGAATCGTCTCGAGCGGCGCGCCGAAGAGCCAGTGCGCCTCGATCACCTCGAGGCCCTTGTTCATCATGGTCGCCGAGTCCACCGAGATCTTCGGCCCCATGACCCAGTTGGGATGCGCGCACGCCTGCTGCGGCGTGACGCGCGCGAGGCGCTCGGCCGGCGTGGTGCGGAACGGGCCGCCGGATGCCGTGAGCAGGATGCGGCGCACGCCGCAGCGCTCCAGCTCCCCCGGGCGCCCGCATGCGAAGCCGCGCGGCAGCGATTGCAGGATCGCCGAATGCTCGCTGTCGATCGGCAGCAGCGTGCCGCCGCCCTCGGCGACCGCCTCCATGAAGAGCGCGCCGGACATGACCAGCGCCTCCTTGTTCGCGAGCAGCACCTGCTTGCCGGCGCGCGCGGCGGCAAGCGCGGCCGGAAGGCCGGCGGCCCCGACGATCGCAGCCATGACCGTGTCGACCTCCGCGAGCGCCGCGATCTCCTCCAGCGCCTGCGAGCCCCAATGCACCTGCGTCGGCAGGCCCTTCGCCTCGAGCGCGCGGCGCAGCCGCTCCGCGGAGTCCGCGTTGGCGAGCACCGCGTGCAGCGGCCGGTGCTTGACGCATTGCTCGAGCAGCAAGGCGTCGTTGCGCCCGGCGGTGAGCGCGGTCACGGCGAAGCGGTCCGGGTGGCGCGCGGCGACGTCCAACGTATTGGCCCCAACGGAGCCCGTCGATCCAAGAATCGCCAGCCGCTTCATCCGCGAAGACCTCGGCAACGTTGGCTCCCTCTCCCTCTCGCAGAGGGAGAGCCCCCTAGGGGGGAGAGGGTCCGCACGCGAATCATGCCGCGCCCCCCATCCGCAGCGAGAGCGCGAACGCCGCCACCGGCAGCGTCGAGGTGAGCGCGTCGATGCGGTCGAGGATGCCGCCGTGGCCGGGCAGCAGGCCGCTCGAATCCTTGAGTCCCGCGCCGCGCTTCATCCACGACTCGAGCAGGTCGCCGACGACGCTCAGGCCAGCGAGCGCGAGCATCGCCGCGATCACCGGCACGCCCTGCGCCGGCGCGAAGAGCTGCGAGAGCGGCGTTGGCCACGCGTGCGCGATCGCGGACAACGCGATGCCGTAGAGCGCCACGGCGGCGAGACCGCCATAGACGCCTTCCCAGGACTTGCCCGGGCTGATCGCGGGCGCGAGCTTGCGGCGCCCGAAGCGCTTGCCGGCGAAGTACGCGGCGATGTCGGCGACCCAGACCAGCGCGGCGATCGCGAGCAGCAGCCACGGGCTCGCGTCGCGAAGCACCACGAACGCGAACCACGTCGGCCATACCACCAGCCACCCCGCGAGCGCGCACACAAGCGGTCCCGGGCGGGCCTTGCGCGCGAGCCACAGCGGCGCGGCGACGATCCAGAAGGCGGCGGCGGCGATGAAGGCGGTGCTCGCCGCGGCCATGAACGCGTCCTCGCCGGAGCGCGCGTAGAGCAGCCAGAGCGCTGCGCCGGCGGCTCCGGTGGCGAGCAGGAAAACGGATTGCCCGCGCGCCCCCAGGCCACACATCCGCGACCATTCCCAGGAGGCCGCGAGCGCGATCGCGAGGACGAAGAGCGACCACCCCAGGGGCGGGACGAAGAACAGCATGCCGAGCACGACCAGCAGGACCACGACCGCGGTGATGATGCGCGTGCGCAGCAAATCGTTACCCCGCCTGCGGGAACGGCTCGCCCTCGGAGAGCTGCTCGCTCGTGCGCCCGAAGCGGCGCTCGCGCCGCTGGTACGAGGCGATCGCAGCCTCGAGGGCTTCGGCGCCGAAGTCGGGCCACAGCGCGTCGGTGAAGAAGAGCTCCGCGTAGGCGAGCTGCCAGAGCAGGAAATTGGAGATGCGCTGCTCGCCGCCGGTGCGGATGAAGAGGTCCGGCTCGGGCGCGTAGGCCATCGAGAGGAAACGCGCGAGGCGATCCTCGGTGATCGGGGCGACGGGGTCCTCCTCCTTGCAGCGGTTGGCCGCTTGCAGGATGTCCCAGCGCCCGCCGTAATTCGCGGCGATGGTGAGCGTGAGTCGCGTGTTATCGCGCGTGAGCTCCTCCCCGCGGCGCACGTGCTCGACGATGCGCGGATCGAACGCCGAGAGGTCGCCGATCACCTTGAAGCGGATGCCGTTGCTGTCGAGCTTCTCGACTTCCTGCTCGAGCGAGCGCAGGAAGAGCTGCATCAGGAACGAAACCTCCTCGGGCGGCCGGCGCCAGTTCTCGCTCGAGAAGGCGAAGAGCGTCAGGTACTCGATGCCGCGCTCCATGCAGGCCTTGACGACCTCGCGCACCGTCTCGACGCCGCGCCGATGCCCCGCCACGCGCGGCAGGAAGCGCTTCTTCGCCCAGCGCCCGTTGCCGTCCATGATGATGGCGACGTGGCGCGGCACCGTCCCGCTCTCGGGAACCGCCTGTGTGGAGCTGGTGAATTCGGGCATGTCGGGCCGGCGGACTAGACCGCCATCAGGTCTCTCTCTTTTTCGGCCACGAGCCTGTCGATGTCCGCGATCGACTTGTCGGTGAGCTTCTGGATGTCGGTCTCGGCGCGCTTGTCGTCGTCCTCGCTCACCTCGTGCTCCTTGAGCAGGGCCTTCACGTGCGCGATCGCGTCGCGGCGGATGTTGCGCACCGCCACCTTGGAGTTCTCGCCCTCGTGCTTGACGATCTTGGCGAGCTCGCGCCTGCGCTCCTCGGTGAGGGCCGGCATCGGCACGCGGATCACGTCGCCCGAGGTGGCGGGGTTCACGCCGAGGTCGGAGTCGCGGATCACCTTCTCGACCGCCTGGACCATCTTCTTCTCGAACGGCTGGATGGAGATCGTGCGCGCGTCCGAGAGCGTCACGTTGGCGACCTGGTTGATCGGCGTCTCGGTGCCGTAGTAATCGACCCTCAGGTGATCGATGAGCCCGGCGTGGGCGCGCCCGGTGCGCACCTTGGCAAGATCGTGCTTGAGCGTGTCGATCGACTTCGCCATCTTTTCCGTCGCTCTCCCATCACGACCCGCCGCAACGCTCCCGACTTGAAGATGGAGAATACGTTGATCGGCAGCTTCTGGTCGCGGCACAGTGCCAGCGCGGTCGCGTCCATCACCTTGAGGTTCTTCACGAACGCCTCGTCGAAAGTGATCCGGCGATAGAGCGTGGCGCTGGGATCCTTGAGCGGGTCGGCCGTGTACACGCCGTCGACCTTGGTCGCCTTGAGCACGATCTGCGCCTCGACCTCGCGCCCGCGCAGCGCCGCGGCGGTGTCGGTGGTGAAGAACGGGTTGCCGGTGCCCGCTGCGAAGATCACCACCTTGCCCTCCTCGAGGTAGCGTATCGCCTTGCCGCGGATGTAGGGCTCGCATACCGGCTCGATGTTGAGCGCCGATTGCACCCGCGCCACCAGCCCCGCGCGGTTCATCGCGTCCTGGAGCGCCAGCGCGTTGATCACGGTCGCGAGCATGCCCATGTAGTCCGCGGTCGCCCGGTCCATTCCCGCGGCACCCTGCGACACGCCGCGGAAGATGTTGCCCCCGCCGATCACCACGCCCACCTGCACGCCGAGGTCGGAGACGCCCTTCACCTCCTGCACGATGCGGTCGACCATGTCGCGGTTGATGCCGAACGAGTCGTCCCCCATCAGCGCCTCGCCCGATAGCTTGAGGAGGATGCGCGTATAGGCGGGCAACGCCGGCGGATTGGCATCCGGCTTCGCCGCGCCGCCCTCGACCGGGCTCAGCGCGGGCTTCTGGGATTCGGGACGGCGAGCCACGTCAGGCGGCGCTTTTGGTCATCGCCGCCACCTCGGCGGCGAAGTCGCTCTGCTTCTTCTCGATGCCTTCGCCCACCACCAGGAACCGATAGCCGAGCACCTTCGATTTCTGCGCCGCGAGCATCTTCTCGACCGTCTGCTTGTCGTCCTTCACGAACGGCTGGCCGAGGAGCGTGTTCTCGCCGAGGAACTTGTTGAGCCCACCCTCGACCATCTTGGCGACGATCTCCGGCGGCTTGCCGGATTCCTTGGCGCGCGCCTCGAGGATGCGCCGCTCCGAGTCCACCATGTCCTGCGGCAGGTCCGCGCGCGACAGCGCCTTCGGCTTGGCGAACGCGATGTGCATCGCGACGTCCTTCGCCGCGCCTTCCGAGCCGTCGTACTCGACCAGCACGCCGATCTTGCCCGGCGGGTGGATGTACTTCACGACCCTCCCGCCCGCCTGCACGCGCGCGAAGCGGCGCACCGCGATGTTCTCGCCGATCTTCTGCACCAGCTTCTGGCGGGCGTCCTCCACCGTCTCGCCGCCCAGCTTGAGCCGCGAGAGGGCGTCGACGTCATTCGGGTTCTCGCGCGCGACGAGCTCGGCGAGCGATCCGGCGAACGCCACGAAGTCCGGGTTGAGCGCCACGAAATCGGTCTCGGTGTTCACCTCGACCATCGCGCCCAGCTTCGCATCGGGCGAGAGGTAGGCGCCGATCGCGCCTTCGGAGGCGACTCGCCCCGCCGCCTTCGACGCCTTGGCGCCCTTCTTGATGCGCAGCAGCTCCTCGGCCTTGCCGATGTCGCCGCCCGCTTCCTCGAGCGCCTTCTTGCATTCCATCATGCCAAGCCCGGTGCGCTCGCGCAGTTCCTTGACCAGCCCCGCGGTGATGTCCGCCATTTCGATCGATGCTCCAGATTCGTTGATACAAAAAAGGGGCTTCACGCCCCTTTCCCGCCGGGCCCTCGCGGTCCCTTACGCCTTGTCGGCTTCCTCGACCTCGACGAAGTCCTCGGTCGGCTGGGCCACCATCTCGCTCACCACCTGGCTGCGGCCTTCGAGGATCGCGTCAGCCACGCCCCGGGCATAGAGGCGGATGGCGCGCGTGGAATCGTCGTTGCCGGGGATCACGTAGTCGATGCCGTCCAGCGAGTTGTTCGAGTCCACCACTCCGACGATCGGGATGCCGAGCGTGCGCGCCTCGGTAACCGCGATCTTGTGGAAGCCGACATCGATCACGAACAGCGCGTCGGGGACGCCGCCCATATCCTTGATCCCGCCCAGCGAGCGCTCGAGCTTCTCGCGCTCGCGGCCGAAATGCAGCTGTTCCTTCTTGGAGAGCTTCTCGAGCGAGCCGTCGGCGACCATCCCGTCCATCTCCTTCAGACGCTTGATGGACTGCTTGACGGTCTTGAAGTTCGTGAGCATGCCGCCCAGCCAGCGGTGGTCTACGAAGGGCGCGCCGGCGCGAATGGCCTCCTCGCGGACGATCTCGCGCGCCTGGCGCTTGGTTCCCACGAACAGGATCTGGCCCTTGTTCGAGGTGAGCTGGCGCACGTACTTGAGCGCTTCCTGGTACATCGGAAGCGACTTTTCGAGGTTGATGATGTGGATCTTGTTGCGCGCTCCGAAGATGAACGGTGCCATCTTCGGGTTCCAGTAGCGCGTCTGGTGGCCGAAGTGCACGCCGGCCTCCAGCATCTGGCGCATGGTGATGGACATTCGTGAAACTCCTGTCGGTTAAGGTTGGCCTCCCCCGCGGGGAATTGGCTTTCGCCAACACCTTAGCCATTCGCGGGGTGTGGATTTCCGGTGCTCGATAATGAGTCCGGATAGCACGCAATTATAGCGCAAAAGGGATTGATTTTCCATGCAAAGTTGACCCAGCGGCCAACGCCTTTACTGCTGGGGTCTGACCCCGGGGTCAGACCCCGGGGTCAGACCCC
>WNFM01315448.1_pt1 | contig 15278 bp, 17 predicted proteins | sample 5400271 | NCBI WGS metagenome assembly WNFM01 (sample SAMN13153352, study PRJNA577476) | soil metagenome | isolation source: 60 cm saprolite on Douglas fir-dominated hillslope | place: USA:California | collected 2013-09-17
AAATGCAGAAGCTGGTGCAGATGGAGGAGCGGCTGCGGCAGCGCGTGGTCGGGCAGGAGGAGGCAGTGCGCGCGGTCTCGAACGCGATCCGGCGCGCGCGGTCGGGGCTGCAGGATCCGAATCGGCCGATCGGCTCGTTTCTCTTCGCGGGGCCGACGGGCGTGGGCAAGACCGAGCTGGCGCGCGCGCTGGCGGAGTTCCTCTTCGATGACGAGAGCGCCATGGTCCGGCTCGACATGAGCGAGTACATGGAGAAGCACTCGGTCGCCCGGCTGATCGGCGCGCCTCCGGGCTACGTCGGCTACGACGAGGGCGGGCAGCTCACCGAGGCGGTCCGGCGGCGGCCCTATGCCGTGATCCTCTTCGACGAGATCGAGAAGGCGCATCGCGACGTGTTCAACGTGCTCCTGCAAGTGCTCGACGACGGGCGGCTCACCGACGGGCAGGGCCGTACCGTCGACTTCCGCAACACGGTGGTCATCCTCACTTCGAACCTGGGATCGCAGCACATCGCCGGCGGCGATCACGATCTCGAGCGGCGGCGCGTGATGGAAGCCGTCCGCGCGGAGCTGCGGCCGGAGCTGCTCAACCGCATCGACGAGGTGGTGGTCTTCCACTCGCTCGGCCGCGAGGAGCTGGCGCGCATCGTCGAGATCCAGCTGGTGCGCCTCTCGAAGCTGCTGGAGGAGAAGCAGCTCAAGCTGGAGCTGACCGAGCGGGCGCGGCAAGCGGTGGGCAAGGCCGGGTACGATCCGGTGTACGGCGCGCGGCCGCTCAAGCGCGCGCTGCAGCGGATGGTGCTGGACCCGCTGGCCATCAAGGTCCTGCAGGGAGATTACAAGCCGGGCGACCTGGTGCGCGTCGACGCCGGACCGTCGGACGACGTGCTCACCTTCACGCGCGAGCGCAGTGGCACCGAGGAGCCGGCGACGCTGCACTGACGCTTCAAGCGCGGAGGCTCTGCGCTCCGTCGAGAAAGAGCCACTGCGCTTGCGCGCTGCGGGCTGCGGCGGAGCAGGCACGCCGCTCGAGGGCCGGCGAGCCGTCGCAGGCGCGCTCGATGGCGGCGAGCAGGTCGGCGGCGTGGTGCACGTCGAGCTGCTCGTGCAGCGAGAAGAAGGAGACCTCGTCGACGCCGTAGCGCTGCGTCAGTCCTTCGCGCTTGGTCTTGGCGACTCGAGCGGTCTGCATCTCGTAGGCCCAGAGCGCCGCGAGCGCTTCGACATTGCCTTCGCCGGCGATTTCGCGCAGCGCATCGCCCGAGGCGCGCGTCTGCGCCAGCGGCTCTTCGGGACGCGCATCGAGCGACGCGGCGAAGCGCTCCCAGAGCGCGGCGTGGGCCGGGCCTTCGCGGCCCTCTTCTTCGGCGAGGTTGCGATCGAGCGCCTCGCGGGACGCGCCGTCCGCGGCTGCGTCGCGCGCTGCCTCGAGGAGCGAGGGGAGCGACTTCACCTGATATCGGTACTGCGCGGCGTAGCGAGCGAGATCGCGGCGGGTGAGGCTGCCCGCCGACCACGCCTGGTAGAACGGATGGCAGAGCAGGTCGTGCGGCTCGACGGCGGCGCGGAGTCGGAGTTCGAGGGTCATCCGCGAACCCTGCCACGGGAATTGCACGCCTTCCATTAGAATCGCGGGGTGGACCCGAAGCTGCTCGAGCAGATGCGCGAGGAGAGCGGACTGCGGCTCGACCGCGAGGGCCGCTTTTGGCACCGCGGCGAGCCCATCGAGCATGCGCGCACGCTGGCGGTGCTGCACCAGGGGATCCACCGCGCGCCCGACGGACGGTGGGCGACGCGCATCGGGCGCGAGTGGGGGTACCTCGAGGTCGAAGACGCGGCGCTCTGGATCCGGCGCATCGAGGACGGCCGCGCGCAGCTTGCGTCGGGGGAGTGGGTGGTGCTCGAGCCAGCGACGTTCGCGCTGGGCGCCGGCGACGCGCTCTACGCCCGAGTCCGCGGAGAGCGCGCCCGCCTGACGCGCACCGCGCAGCTTTCGCTCGCGGATCGGCTCCGCGAGGAGCCCACGGGCTTCTCGCTGGAGATCGGCGGAAGACGGCACCCGATCGGCCGCGACACGGGGCCCGAGGCGGTCCGGCGGAACCCGATCGGGCACCCCTGAAAAAAATAATTTTTTTCCCGCGGAGCCGTGTCCGGGGAGCGCGGGCAGTTATGAGGGCGCGGGGGGTGGTACGGGGGGGCGCCAGCCCCCCTGTACAGCGGAGCGGCGCAGCCGCGGAGCCCCAAAGGCCTTTCTTGTGTTCGCTACGGAGTGGGTGGGACCGACGCGCGTCGGGACAGGCGCAGGCCGGCGCGCACGCCGAACCAGCCGGCCGCCCCGCAGAGGGCCAGCGCGCCCAGCAGCGCGAGGAGCGGGAGCCAGAGCAAGTCCGCGAAGCCGGGGCGCTGGGCCCCCGGAGCGAGCGGCGCCACCGCGATGGTCAGGCCGAGCACTGCTGCAACCAGCGCCGCGCCGAAGAGCCCGCCGCCCGCGCCCACTGCCGGCGAAATCTCGGCGAGCAGCGCCACGCCCAGAGAGATTAGCCCCGCGCAGGCCGCGAGCATGACGACCAGGATCGCGCCCGGGAGCGGAATCAGCCGCGACAGAACTGCCGCGAGCACCACGGCCATCACGCCGATGGCCACGGACCAGACTGCGGCGCGGAGCTTACTCATCGTCAGCGGGCTCCACGGCGTGCGGGTCGGCGTTGCCGGGCAAGTAGAAAACCTCGTCGAGGACGAGGCCGTGCGGCGGAGCGGTCGGTCCGGCGAGCTTCCGGTCGCGGCCTTCGAGCAGCGCGGGCAGCGAGTCGACCGCGCGCCGCCCGTGCCCGACTTCGACCAGCGTGCCGGCGATGTTGCGGACCATGTGCTTGAGGAACGCCGTCGCCTCGATCACCAGATCGATCTGCGGCCCGTCCTCCAGGATCTGCAGGCTGCGCACGTCGCGCTCGGTCGTCCGCGCCGGGCAGTCGGCCGCACGCAGGGCGGAGAAATCATGCCGGCCGACCAGCGCCGCCGTCGCAGAGCGCATCGCCGGAACGTCGAGCGGCCGCCGGATCTCCCACGCCCGCCCGCGGCGCAGCGGGGAGCGCACTTGTGTCTGCAAAATAGAGTAAATATACCTTTTGCCTCGCGCCCAGCGCCGCGCATCGAAGCCGTCGGGCGCTTCCTCCGCCCGCACGCTCGCGAGGTCCCGCGGCAGAAGGGCATTCAGCCCCACCGTCCAGGCCCTGAGCGGCAGCAGCCTCGGAGCGTGCAACGACGCCACCTGCCCCCGCGCGTGCACGCCGGCGTCGGTGCGCCCAGCGCCCGTCACGCGCACCGTCTCCCCGCAGAGCCGCCCGATCGCCCCCTCGAGAACTTCCTGCACGCTGCGCCCGTTCGGCTGCACCTGCCAGCCGACGAACTCCGCGCCGTCGTATTCGACGGTCAGCTTCACGCTCCTCATTTCGCTTCGTCTTCGTCCTTCTTCTGCTGCTCGCTGACCGCAAAGCGCGCCAGCAGGTCGTTGACGTTCATCGTCTGCAGCGCGCCGCCCTTCCCTCCGCCGGGCAAAAAGACGATCTGCTTCCCCGCCAGCGCCTCGGCCACGCGCAGCTTGACGAGCGTGCGCCCGCCCGCGCCGCTCATCGCCTGGTTGGTCTTCTCCACGCCTTTCGCATGCGCCTTCTTCTCGGCGAGAATCGCCTCGGCTTCGCGCTGCGATCGGTAGTAGTCCGCGTCCGCGTGCAGCTTCACCTGATCGAGCGCGCCGCGCGCGGTGGCGATCTTCTGCGACACCTGGCCCTTGGCGGTCTCGAGATTGCGCAGCGACTCCTGCTGCGCGGCATGTCCCTCCGAAACCATCCGCTCCGCCGTCTGCTCCGCCAGCTTCTTGTCGTGGATGACGCGCTCGTAATCCGGGTGGAAATGGTGCTCGCCGAGGATGACGCGCTCGACGATGACGCCCTCCGGCCCCAGCACCTTGCTCAGCTTGTCGCGCCCCTCCTCCGCTTTCTGGAAGCGCTTGTCCGAGACGTAGAACTCCTCGCTGGTCATGGTGTTCAGCACGTCGCGCACGATGCTGCGGCAGGCCGGGCGCACCAGGTTCTCCTTCACCTCGGGGGTCGAGCCGCCGACGTGCTCGAGGATCCACGGCGCCTTGGCGGTGTCGATGCGCCAGGCGACCGTCACGTCGACGCTGATGTCGTTGCCGTCGTGGGTCTTGAACTCGATGTCGTCGCGCTCGGCCCGATCGCCCTCGGTTTTCGACTGCACCATGCTCAGGTTCTGCAGCGCGACGTTGAAGACGTGCCAGTCGGTGATGATCGCCGGGAAGGTATAGGTCGCGCCCGGCGGATACGTCTCTTGCTGGACGCCCGCCTTGCCGACCAGCGCAATCTTCCGCGTCAGCACACCGACCTCGGTCGAGTCGGTGCTGTGAAACGTGCACGCGGCGGTCAGGAGCAGCAGCAGTGTGGTCGCGCGCATGGTCACTCCTTCACGTCGAAGCGCTTGAGCAGCGTCTTCAGATCGAGCGGGTTCATGGCGCCTTCGCCGTCGGTGGGCAGCACGATCACTCGCGTCCCCCGCAGCGCCTCCGCCATGCGCAGGCCCACCATGTTTTCGCTGCCGACGCCGCGCAGCGCCTGGTTCTCCAGCTCGGTACCCTGCGCTTCGGCGAGCTTCACCAGCAGATCGCCGGCGGCCGCTTTCTGGCGGCGGTAGAGATCGGCGTCGCCCTCCAGCTTCTTCACTTCGGCATCGCCGCGCGCGAGCTCGACCTGCACGGCCGCGGCGCCCTCGGCGACGATCTTGTTCTTGGCTGCGTTGGCGGTGGCCGCCTTCGCTTCCGCCTCGTTCTTGAAGACGGTCTGGTCCTGGATCTTCCGCTGCTCGATCGCCTGCTGGTAGCGCTGATCGTAGGTGTAGCGGCGGACCAGCACCTGCACGACCTCGATGCCCTTGTCCTTCAGCTCGTTCTCGAGCGCCACCTGCGCGTCGTGCGCTTTCTCGGTTCGCTTGGTGCCGCGATAGAAATCCTCCGCGTCCAGCTCGCCGAGCGCGCGCCGCAGATCCTGCTGCGCCCGCGGGATGACCGCGCTGTCCTCGAAGAGCCGCCCCGGCCCGATGGTGGTCATCACCTTGAGCGGATCGGCGATCCGGTAGAGGACCGTGATGTCCACCTGCACCGTGTAGCCCTCGCTGGTCTGGATGTTCACGCCCGGAGCGACGCGGTGGCCTTCGAGATCCTCGCTGCGCTCGCCGCGCGAGTTGGAGAGCTCGAGCACCTGCACGCGCATCGGGAAGCGGTGCATGGTCTCGCCCGCGCCGACGTAGTGCAGGCCCGTGCCGTAGACGAACGGCTCGATGCCCTTGCCGAGGCCGAACTTGATCTGCTTGACCCCTGCCTCGCCCGGCCGCACGAAGGTGGTGCAGGAGTTGTAGCCGATCAGCACCACCAGCACGGCGCTGCCGATCAGCCACAGGCGGCGGAACCGGCCACCGGGAATGTTGATTCGAGGAATTTCGAGAGCCATCTCAGCTCCTCTCGCGTTGCCGTGACATCGGTTGCTCCTCGGCCGATTCGGCCGCAGGCACGCTCCGCAGCTCCAGCGATTGCGACAGCTCGGAGAGCGGGCGGTAGGTTTCCAGCGTCGCGCCCGCCTTGGCGAGGTCGCGCACCATCCCGCGCAGCTTGCGCCGGAAGCGCCAGCGGTACCAGCCGGTGACGAGGTCCGGGAAGAGCGGCCCGGCGATCAGCGTCAGCGCAGGAAACCACTTCGCATAGATGGGGATGTAAGGGGTTTCGACAGCTATAATACCAAGTATAAATCCAGCCAGAGCGAAGACGCTGCGGGCGAGCAGATCGCCGCCGCGCCAGATTCCGTAGTCGCGCTTCGCCAGCGCCAGCTCGTCGATCGACGCCTTCGCGTAACGCGGCAGCAGGATGTCGTCGATCGCGCGGCGGACCCGCTGCCAGTACTGCGGGTCGTCGATCTCCATCTCCTTGAGCTGCCGCTCCATCTGCACCAGCTCGGCCTCCGCCGCCCCGCGCAGCGACGCTTCGATCTCCGGCGTCCACTCGCGCACGCCCGGGCGGCGCAGCTCGAACTGCGCGAGCAGGAATCGCCCCACGGCGTCGAGTCGGTATTTCTCCGGGACCATTTGTGCAGCGTATAACACGCGCCCTCGGGCGCGGCCCGCTACATGCGCTCGTCCGCGGTGATGTACGCGCGCTCGCCGCTCTCGGCCATGTCCATTCCGCCCGACTCGTCCTCTTCGTCGGCGCGCAGCGGCGTGATGGCAGACACGAGCTTGAGCAGGCCGAACGAGAGCGCGCCCGACCAGGCGAAGGTGGCGAGCACGCCCAGCGCCTGGATTCCGAAGAGGTGCAGGCTGCCGTCGGCGCCGTCGGGATTGACGGCCTTGCTGGCGAGAATGCCCGTAGCGAGCGCGCCCAGAGTCGCGGCCACGCCGTGGACGGCGAAGACGTCGAGCGAGTCGTCGATGCCGAGCCGCGGGCGGTAGCGCACCGCCGTCAGCGAAGCGAGGCCCGCCGCGGCCCCGAGGACGATGGCGGAGAGCGGCGTGATGAATCCGGCGGCGGGCGTGATCGCGACCAGCCCGGCCACCGCTCCCGAAGCGAGGCCGATGCCGGACATCTTGCCGTGGAAGAAGAAGAGCTCGGCGAATCCCCACGCCAGCGCAGCCGCGGCCGGAGCGAAGAAGGTGTTGGAGAAAGCGATGGCCGCGAGTCCGTTGGCCGCCAGCGCGCTGCCGCCGTTGAACCCGAGCCAGCCAAACCAGAGGAGCCCCGCGCCGAGGATGGCGAAGGGGACGTTGTGCGGCAGCACCGTCGGCTGCCGCAGCGAGCGCCGCTTGCCGAGCACCAGCGCGAAGACCAGCGCCGCCGCGGCCGCGTTGATGTGCACCACCGTTCCACCGGCGAAGTCGAGGCAGCCGAGGCCGTGCAGCCAGCCGCCCGGCGCCCAGACCCAGTGCGCGACCGGCGCGTAGACGACGATGCTCCAGAGGCCGACGAAGAGAATGTACGCCTTGATGCGGACGCGCTCGACGATCGCGCCCGAGATGAGCGCGGGCGTGATGACCGCGAACATCGCCTGGAAGAGCATGAAGGCGGCGTGCGGGACGGTAGGCGCGAGGTCCTTGTAGATTTCGCCGCCGACGCCGCGCAGGCGAGAAGGCCAGGCTGTACGAGCAGAGCGCCCAGAGGACGCCGACCAGCGCCATGCAGACGAGCGAGAGCACCATCGTGTGCACGACGTTCTTCGCGCGCACGAGGCCTCCGTAGAAGAAGGCGAGGCCCGGCGTCATGAGGAGCACGAGGCCTGCGCTGACGAGGAGGAGGGCGGTATCGCCGGAGTCGATCTGTCCCGGGGCGGCGGCGAGAAGATTCATGGCCGAGAGTTTTAGACGCGCCGCACCAAATTGCGCAATCGAAGTCTGCGGAGCAAGAGCGCGCACGCGGCCGCCACGAGGAGCCACGGCCCCTGCCCCGACTGCGCGCAGCCGCCCAGGCGCGCTTCGGGAAGCTGGTTGCCGCCGTCGCTCGCCGGCCCCGCGTCGGACGTGCCCGCGTCCGGTGTGCCGGCGTCGGCCGCGCCTGCGTCAGTCGAGCCCGCGTCGGTTTCGCCTGCGTCGGTCGACTGCGACGGCGCCACCTGGACGTCGGTCTGCCCGAGGTAGTCCTGCGGCACGTCCACGCCCTCGTGCACCACGGCCGCCCAGACAGTCCGCGCGCCGGTGCGGTGGAGCGTCACCGGCCCCGAGATATCCGCTTCCGCACCGGGCGCCAGCGGAGCCGCGAGCCCCCAGCGCCACGGCCTCGCTTCGAGAGTGGCCGGGCGATCGGCGACGTTCGCAGCGACGCGCCAGGTGTCCTGCGCCGACTGCGCCGCCGCGTCCGCCTCGTCGTAGACCGTGCCGGGCGCGGGCTGCGTCGCCGCGATCGTTTGACCGCCAACGTTCTTGACGTGGAACTTCGCCGTCATCGTGCTGCCGGAATCCACCGCCGACGGCGAGAACGTCGCCGAGACGAGCTGCAGCACTCCCGGCGTGGTGGGCGGCGGCGGCGGCGCGCTGCCGAACGCGGTCCGCAGGGCGTCCCATGATTCGGTCCGCGCTCCGTCGTAACCGAGCGCCCAGATCATGATCCCGGCGAGGTTCTTCGAGTTCACGTATTGGTACTTGAGCGCGAGCGATTGATCGTCGTCGACCCAGCCCTGGTGCTCTTGCCCACTCGAGGCGTAGCTGAACCACGGCGTCTGCGACGGGTCGTCCCAGAGGCGTCCATAGGCCGAAAATTTTCCGAACACCGCGCTGAAGAGCACGGTCGCGCCGCCGCCCAGCGTGCTCGCGCCGGGGCTCGAAATCGCGGTGGGCCAATCGTAACCATAATAAGGAACACCCATCGCGATCTGCGCGGCGGGCGCGACTGCGAGGAAAGTGCCGACGCCCTTCTCCACCGGAGGCAGCGGCGAGTTCGCGCCGGAAACGGGCGCGGTCCGCCAGTGGTAGTCGTACTCCATCAGGAGCAGCCGCTCGGTCGCTGCCGAGAGCGCGGCTGCGTCGTACCCGGTGTAGCCGGTGCTCGCGGGCGTTGCGATGGTCAGCTCTGCGCCCGCGATGGCCCCGCGCAGCGCCGTGTGCAGCTGCTGCACGAAGCCGGTGAACGCCGCCCGGCTGCCCGAGGAGACGAATTCGAAGTCGAGGTTGATCCCGTCGATGCCCGCCGAGGTGGCGAGGGCGACGAGCTGCTGCACGGCCTTGCCCTGCGCGCTCGCGTTTCCGAGGAAGGTCGAGATCTCGCTACCACCGCTCGAGTTGAAGAGCGTCGCGCAGAGGTGGACCCGGACACCGTGCGCGTGCGCCGCGGAGACGAGCGCCGCGCCCGGCAGCGCATGGGTGTTGCTGATGGTTCCATCGGTGCCGACGCCCGCGGAGAAAGCGATCACGTCGGTGATCAGGTCCCAGTGGAAGCTCGTGAGATCGATCGACTGCCAGTAGGGCAGATAGCCGTAGATGCGCTTCGATACGGCCGGAGCGAGAGCGGATGCAAAGGGCTGCAACACGAGCTCGGCGCGCACCCACTCCGCTTCCGGATCCTGCGCGTGCAGCTCCGCCTCCGCGGCGTGCGGGCCCAGCGTGGCGAGCGCGGCGAGAAGAAGCAGCACGGCCGGGGACGGTAGCCGCGGCGGGCAGGCGAGCGCCATCGGGCGGCTGGCCGGGCCGGCAAAGCGCCGTTATCCTCGCAGCATGGCCATCGCTGTCGTCTACGACGAGGATTGCGGCGTCTGTCAGGCGTCGGTGGCCTGGGTCCGGTCGCGCGACCGCGGCGGCGTGTTTCAGTTCTTTGGAAATGGCGCTGCGGAATTACCCGGCGGGATCGAGCGCGAGGAGACGGAGCACACCATCGTCGTGCTCGAAGGCGCGAGGAAGCTCACGCGCGGCGCAGCGGTCGCACGCATCCTGCGCGAGCTGCGCGGGTGGTCCCTGCTGGCGGCGGTGTTGCGCGCGCCGGGCCTGCGGCAGCTTGCTGACCTGGGCTACGACGCGTTTGCGAGACGGCGGCACAGGGTGAGCGCGGCGCTCGGCATGCGAGCTTGCGCCGTCAAGAGCCTGGGGCACGGAATTGGAAACGCGAAGGGGCTTTGAGCGTTACGGGGCCAGCTTTGCGAGCGCGCGCATGCTCTCCGTGATCGACGGGAGCTGCGGCACCGTCGCCATCTCCAGGCTGTCCGCGAGGCCGATGCCCGGCACCTGCTTGCCTGCCAGCAAGCGCGGCGGCGCGAGCAGCTCGTAGAACAGCTCCTCGGCGGTGCGCCGCAGGAGGTGCTCGCCGAAGTTGGTCACCTCGGTGTCCTCGTTGACGAAGAGCGCGCGCCCAGTCCGCCGCACCGACTCCGCGATGCGATCCCAGTCGTAGGGCCAGAGGCAGCGCAGGTCGATCACCTCCGCTTGCACGCCCTCGGCCTCGAGCGCTTCCGCCGCTTTCACGCAGAGCGGCAGCGTGCGGCCATAGCTCACCACCGTCAGATCGCGGCCCTTGCGCACCGTGCGTCCCTCGCCGAAGGGAACGAAGAGGTCTGGCGTGTCGGGCCACTGCGGCTGCCACTTGCTGCGATCGCCCAGCGGCGCGTCGATCAGCTTCGAGAGCGCTTTGTCGTCGCCGGGCTCGCCGGGGATCTCCTCGCCCGGCGCCGAGCGGACGCGCATGAGCGCTTTGGGCACCAGGAAGAAGCAGGGGTTGGGATCGATCACGCAGGAGAGCAGCATCCCGTAGGCATCGCGCGGCGTCGACGGCATCATGATCTTGAAGCCCGGGATGTGCGTCGCCATCCCCTCGAACGAGTGCGAATGATAGACGCTGCCGCGAATGCCCGACCCGACCGGGGTCATGATGGTGATAGGAAGGTTCCAATCGCCATTGGAGCCCCAATGCATCATCCCTGCGAGTTTCAATAGATCGATGGTATTGAAGGCATAGTCGCAAAACTGGATCTCGGCGACGTTGCGGCAGCCGGCGAGCCCGAGTCCGATGCTGGCGCCGACGATGCCGCGCTCGTCGAGCGGCGTGTTCCACGCGGTCTTGAGACCCTGCGTAGCGGTGAAGGCGCCTCCCAGCGGCGGGCCGACGTCCTCTCCAAAGTGCGGATGGCCTGGACCATGGTGCTCATTCGCTCACCAGATCTTTGTCGCTGAAAATGTGGTCCATGATTGTCGACGGATCGGGCTGCGGCTCGTCCTTTATCCTGCGATGCGCCGCCTGCAGCTCCGCGTTGTATTGCGCCCGCAGCTCCTCCATCCGCGCGCGCGAGAGCAGCCCGCGCTCCTCCATCCGCCGCTCGAAGCCCGTCAGGCAATCCGCCTCGTCGAGCACCTTGTTGGCGCCGCTCGCGCTCGAATGCCCGTAGAGGCGCGAGAGCATCGCCTCGAGCAGGAACGGCTTGCGCTCGGTGCGCACGTACTCCATCGCCTGCGCGATCTCGCGGTAGCTCACTTCGGGATCGTTGCCGTCGATGGTCTTCGACTCGATGCCGAATCCCTTGCCGCGGTCGGCGATGCGCTTCTCGCCGTGCTGTCCCTGGTAGTGGGTCGAGATGCCCCACTCGTTGTTGGTGACGATGATGAGCATCGGGAGCGGGTTGACCGGACGCGAAGCCCAGATCAGGCAGGTGGCGAAATCCCCCTCCGCGGTGCCGGCGTCGCCACCCGTCACGATGGTTATTCCGCGGCCGCCCGCGCGCTTCTGCGCCATGGCGGTGCCTGGCGCCATCGAGTACTGCACCTCGATGGGGCTGGTGACCGGAACCACGTTCCATTCGCGCCTGGTGTAATGCCCGATGAAGTTGCGCCCGGCCGAGTAGGGATCGGTCGCGGTGTTCTTCATCTGGCGCAGCGCATCGACGGGATCCGCGCCCATCGCCAGCATGGTTCCCGACTGGCGGTAGTGGAAATGGCAATAGTCGTACTGCGGGCCCTTGCCCTTCTGGATGAGCATGCCGAGCGGGACGTTGAACGCCTCCTCGCCCGGGCCGCCGATCCAGAAGTAGCCGTCGCCCTGCTTGTACATCTGGATCAGGCGCTCTTCGAGGACGCGCGCCTTCAGCATGAGGCCGTGGATCTTGATCAGGAGCTCGGGCGTCAACTCCGCGTCTGGAGCGTTGGGCACTGGGCGCAAGCTGGTGCTCATGGCGGCGTCTCCTAACGCATTCCGTTTCAAAACACTACGGGCACTGCTGGACGCAGTGCGCGAACGTCACCAACTCGGCGGGCTGCGGGCGGCCCTCGGAAACGTCGTCGAGAAAACAACGCGATGCGCGTGGATCAGGGGTCGGTCTGCTTCTCGGTCTCGGTCTGCTTCTCGGTCTCGGTCTGCGTCTCAGTCACAGTCGCGGTCGCAGTCTCGGTCGCAGTCGCGTTCGAAGTCGCGGTCGTGGAATCGGGAATCGCCGCAGCAGCAGGAGCGGCTTCGGCCGCCGGCGGCGGAGCGCTCTCTTTCGCAGCGCTCTCCCTGGGAGCGCTGACCACGTGCTGTCCTGGCTTGGGCGGGCGCGGCGCCTGGGTCGCCGCGAGCACCGCCAGCTCGACGTAGCGGTCGAGCTGCGTCCAGGCGAGGAAGCGATCCAATTCGCCGCTGGTGTGCTCGTGCAGGTCCGGTGTCAGCGGCTGATCGGCCCAGGCTTCCGCGTAGGTGTCGTAGAGCTTCTGCACGAAGTCGACCGCTCGGCGCGCTTCCTCCAGCACTTCGCGGTCGGCGCGCCAGGGGCCGGGAGAGCGGCGCGGGAGCGCGGCGCGTTTCAGCGTGGCGACGTTGCGGCGATAGGAGGCAGCAGCTTTGGCGAGTTGCGGCGCGGCGGCGAGGAGCTTGGCGCGAAGCTCGAGGCGCGGCGAAACTGGCGGGCTCGAGCTCGTGCTCGACTCCGGGCTCGGTACCGTGCTCGTGCTTGCGCTCGGGATCGGTTCCGGGTTCGGGCTCGTGCTCGCAGCCGTTGTCGATTCCGCGCTCGGGCTCGTGCTCGACTCCGGGCTCGACTCCGAGGACAAGGACGAGCTCGGTTTTTCTTCGGCAGCCGGCGGTGGCGCGGACTTCGTCCGGTCGGCGGCGGCGAGATGACCGAGCGCGAGCGGCAGGTCGCGCAAGAAGCGCTGCAGATCGAATCCCTGCCCGCCGTCGTAGATGCGCGAGAGCGCGACCGCCACCCGCTCGATGGCGCCCGAGCGGAGCTGCTCCATCGCGCGCGGGAAATCCAGGAACACGCGGCGCTGCGTGTCGAGCTTCTCGTGCAGCCGCTCGGCGAAGGCCAGCGCGGAGATCGCTTGCTCGACGTCGCGGCGGATCGAATCGCGCAGCGGCCCCCAGCCGCCCCCGCCACCGCCACCCTGCGCATGCTGCTGCGCCTGCTGGCCTTGAACCTGCGCGCCGCCCGGACCACCCCTGCTCTTGCTCCGCTGCTTTCTCGCCACTCTGCCTCCACTTTCGACCGCACCTTCAAGCGGAAAGTGACGCAGGATGCAAGTGCCAGCTTGAAGACGCACCCTTATTTCGCTAACAGGCCCCCATGCCCAGACTGCGCCCCTACCTGGAATCCGACTGGCCGCACTTCGTCGCGCTGGAGTTGGAGACGCAGCTCGACTCGCTGGGCGACTCGACCGAGCTCGAGCGCGCCACGCTGAAGGAGCGCTTCTCCGCGCTGCTCGACGTGAAGATGGGCTTCACCAAGAAGGGCTTCCGCAAGCCCGGCGCGGAACTCTGGGTGCTCGAAGGCGACAAGGGCGAATTCCTCGGCCACCTCTGGCTGACGATGCGCGACGACGCGCGCCACGGCACGCCCACGCTGCAAGTGACGACGCTCGGAGTCGTGCGAGCGGCGCGCGGCAAGAACTACGGGCGCCTCTTGATGGCGAAGGCGGAGCAGGCAGCGAAGGAGAAGGGCATCGAGGTGATCGCGCTGGAGGTGGCCGGCAACAACCGGCGCGCGCGCGACATGTTCAAGGACCTCGGCTACGAGACCATCCGCCGCACCATGCACAAGCGGCTGCGCAGCCAGTGACCGAACCAGAGGACAGCGGGAGCGCGACTTGACCTCGCCGGAGACGCTGGGCGCGATCCTCCTCTGGACTTCCGCACTCCTCCTCTTCGCACACGCGGGCGGCTGGCTGGCCGAGCGCGCGCGGCAGCCCGCCGTGTTGGGCGAGCTCCTGGCGGGCGTCGCCGCGGGCGCGCTCTTCACCGTCGATCGCCGCGCCGAGCCGGCGTGATCTTCCTGCTCTTCGAGGTGGGCCTCGAATCGTCGCTCGAGAAGTTGAAAGCGGTGGGCCCGCGGGCGGCGATGGTGGCGGTGGTGGGCGTCGCCGTGCCGGTGGCGATGGGCTACGCCGTCCTCCGGATCTTCGACCACGACGCGTCCCTGCTCACCAGCCTCTTCATCGGCGCGACGCTGGCCGCGACCAGCGTGGGCATCACCGCGCGCGTGCTGCGCGACCTGGGGCGCGAGAATTCGCTCGAGGCGCGCGTCGTGCTGGGCGCGGCGGTGGTCGACGACGTCCTCGGCCTGCTGCTCCTGTCGTTCCTCGTCGCCGGCGCTCGCGGCGTCGGCTCGGTGCGCGACACGGCGATGCTCGGCGTCCAGGCGACAGCCTTCCTGGCCGTGTCCGTCATGGTGCTGCCGTCGCTGCTGCTCCGTCTGCCGTGGCCGGCGGGACCGGTGCCGGGCATCGTCTTTTGTCTCTTGATGGGCTGGGCCGCCGATCGCGTCGGGCTCGCCCCCATCGTCGGCGCCTTCGCGGCGGGGCTCGCGATCTCGTCGGCGCGCAAGAGCGGTCCGGCTTCCGACGCGGGCGCAGCGGCGCCGTGGGACGAGACCTCGCACGATCCGATCCCGCTGCGCGCGTCGCTGCGCGGACTCGCTGCGGTGCTGGCGCCGCTCTTCTTCGTCGAGATGGGCCGCAGGGTCGATCTGCGCGCGGCCATGTCGGGCGGCGCGCCGCGACTGCTGCTGGCGTTGATCGCGGTCGCGGTGCTCGGCAAGATCGTCGCCGGCGTCGCGGCGCCCAAGGGGACGCGGCTCGCGGTCGGACTCGGCATGATCCCGCGCGGCGAAGTGGGCCTCATCTTCGCGGGCCTCGGCCGCTCGCTGGGCCTGGTCGACGCGGCCACCACCTCGACGCTGGTGCTGGTCGTCCTCGCCACCACTCTGATCGGCCCGCCCGCGCTGCGCTGGAGGCTGAAGGCATGATGGAGATCCGCCCGGAAGAGCTGCAGCGCCGGATGCAGAGCGGAGAGCGCATCTACTTGCTCGACGTGCGGCAGGAGTGGGAGCACCAGCTTGCGCGCCTGCCGGGCGAGGCGCTGATTCCGCTACACGAGTTGGCAGCTCGCCTCGACGAGGTGAAGCCCGAGGGCGCGCTCCTGGTCGCGTATTGCCACCACGGCGTGCGCTCGCTCTCCGCAGCGGCCTTCCTGCGCAACGCGGGTTTCCCCGAAGCGCTCTCGCTAGCGGGCGGAATCGAGCTCTGGTCGCAAGCGATCGATCCGTCGGTGCCGCGCTACTGACCAAGCTCATCCTGCCGCGGCTTTCAGAAGATGGCGTAGATGAACGGGGCCAGCGCCTCGACGGTCGTCGCTGCGATCAGCACCAGGCCGGTCAGGCAGAGGAAGACCACCAGCGGCACCATCCATTTCTTGCCGCTCTCGCTGCGCCACAGGCTGATCGCCAGCTCCGCCGCCGAGGGGAGCACGCTGGCCGCCATCGCCATCCCGCGCGCCATCCGGCC
>WNFM01038700.1_pt4 | contig 15272 bp, 14 predicted proteins | sample 5400271 | NCBI WGS metagenome assembly WNFM01 (sample SAMN13153352, study PRJNA577476) | soil metagenome | isolation source: 60 cm saprolite on Douglas fir-dominated hillslope | place: USA:California | collected 2013-09-17
AGATGACGCTCTGGCTCCAGCCATACGACGTCGAGCCAATGACGGTCGACGGCGTCACGCCGACGCGGAGCCACCAATTCCCGGTGCTCACGCTTGTGTCAATTACCGCGGCGAGCGCAATCGCGCCGGCTGCGTTGATCTGACCCGCTCCCTGCGTCAGTGCGTCCGCTCCGGCCACGGGGATAGCGCTGAATTCGAGCATCCCCTTAACGAGATTCGCGGTCAGCGCATTCTGCTTCTTGAACCCGTTTTGATTGTGCTGCTGGAGGACCAGCGCGACGACGCCGGTCGTCACAGCCGCCGCCATACTCGAGCCGCTCAGTCGCAGCAGCGGCTGTCCGTTCTTCGCGGTAACACGGCCAGCTTGCAGTTGCGTGTAGAGGTACGACGACACATTCGTGTCCGACACCAGCGCGTTGCCCGGAGCCACGACGTCGGGCTTGGCAAAGGCATCAAACCACGTCGGCCCGCGCGAGCTGTACGGCGCGACCGTGTCATCTCCGTGCGTCGCCGTGTTCTGCGTCATCGTCGCGCCCACCGTGATCGCGGAAGGCGCGTTGCCGGGCGACGTGATGCCGGCGTAGCCAGGCGCACCGGTCGTTGGGTTTCGTCCGACGTTGCCCGCAGCCGTCACCACGATGTGCCCAGCCGCGCTTGCTTGCTCGACGGCCTGCACCAAGGGGTCGTCCTGAGCCGCCGAATAAATCTGATGGCCGAGAGACAAGTTGATGATCTGGACGTTCAGGCGATCCTTGTTCGCAACGACGAACTGAATCGCGCTGATTACATCGCTGGTGTTGCCCGCGCCGGTCGAATCGAGCACTTTCAGCCCGACAAGGTGCACATCAGGCGCGATGCCCTGGTATTCGTAGTTGGATAGCTTGCCGCTGCTGCCGATCAGCCCTGCGACGTGCGTGCCGTGGCCGTAATCGTCGTACGGCGTCGTCTGAATGCCGCCGTGGGTGAAGTCGTAGAAACCGGTGATGCGGCCGGCGAAGTCGTCGCTCGGCGCAATGCCTGAATCGATGATCGCCACGGTGACGCCGGTAGTACCGGTCATCCCGGAGCCTGCGACGTGGGACAGACCCAGCGTGTCGCGCAAAGTGTTTGATACCGGCTGAGTCGCCAGCTGCTGTGTGGAGTTCGTAAGCGTCGTCACGGTCGTCGCGAGCTGGCCCTTGGCGTGCACCTTGGCATTGGCCGAAATCGCCAGCACCCACGGCTGCAACGCAAGCTCATCGACGTCCGCCCCGTGAATGACTGCGGCGATGGCCTCGATGAAAGGCAGATCGGACTTGATGACGTCGCCGTGCTGCTGAAGCGCTTGGCTTACCGGCAGCCGGTACCCCGGCTTCACCGTAATAATCACGGACTGCGTCGCGGCTCCCGACGCCAGCGATTCGCGCACCCGGGAATCGACCTTCGAATGGCCGTTCGGCGCGGCGAGCGCCGACTGGGCGAACAGGAACAACAGAGAAGCGAGGGCGGCGAGCAGTCGTCGAGAAAGAATCACGGCCGGCTTCAGAGCAATCAGGCGGCCAAGTTGGGAATCCGGTGAGACGGCGCTCCTAAGGCACTGTGATTCAATGGTTTATCTACGAGGGCGCACCTTCAGGCTGAGCCGCACGACGGGACTGGGTTTGCGCCGTTACGCGACACTCAACTTTCGGCGCGCGCCTGGATATCGAGCAAAATCGAAGCAAATTGAGCGGAATTCGTCAGTGTGTTCCATTCAAGATCACGTGTCGCTCTATCGAACATTGAGTACCCAGTAATCCCTGACTTCCTTGGCTCCTCAGACGAAGCGCGCAAGCTCGAAGCGGCCACCGGGCTTCAGGAGGGGCTTCCACAGGTCTCCGCGGCGGGAGATCCGCGGCGCGGCGTTGCTCATGGTGAAATCCTCGGTCGCGACGCCGCGGGCCACTTCGGTCCAGGTGACCGGCATCGACACCGTCGCCTCGGGCCGCGGGCGCACGGAATAGACCGACGCCAGCGTGCGCCCCCACGCGTTCTGGTTGTAGTCGACCAGCACGCGGCCTCGCGGACGCCGAGCCACTCGATACTCGACCGTCATCAGCGCCGGATGCCGCGAGGCCAGTTCGTGCGCGAGCGCCTTGGCGAACGTCCAGACCTGCTTCTGCCCGGGCCCGCGCATGATCGGGACATAGATGTGCAGGCCTTTGGACCCGGTCGTCTTGACCAGCGACGGCATCTTCAGCGCGTCGAGCGCCTCGCGCACGACGAGCGCGACTTCGCGCACGCGGTCGAACGCCGCGCCCGGGCCGGGATCGAGATCGAAGTGGACGTAGTCGGGCCGGTCGATGTCGTCACAGCGCGCGTACCACTGATTGAGATCGATGCACCCGAGATTGACGACCCACAGCAGCGCCGCGCGATCCTGGATCATCGGAAAGTCGATGACGCCGGCCGACCCGTGATCGATCGAACAGATCTCGATCCACGACGGACGGGGCGACGGCGCGCGCTTCATGAAGAAGAAGTCGCCGCTCGCCCCGTGCGGATAGCGTTTCATGACCATCGCCCGATCGCGCAAGTGCGGCAGCAGCACGTCCGCCACGGCTGCGTAGTAGCGGAGCAGGTCGCCCTTGGTCAGGCCGAGGCCGGACCAGAAAATCTTCCGGAGGTTCGTCAGGCGGACTTCCCTGCCGTCGACGTCGAGAATCGCGTTGTCTTGATCCCGGGGGATCGCTATCGATGCCATGACATCACCGCCGCAGCGGCGGCAGCTTCGGCGGACGCTGACCGTGGCGCACGGCGCCGATCACCGGCCCGTATTCGAGTTCGGCGCCTTCACGCGCCTGCCGCAGCAGCAGACCACCGCGGCTCATGTCGCCCCGGCCGACGAACGCGAGCGGAAACGTCAGACGCTCGCCGAAGACATCGATGAGGACGTCGACGTACTTCGGCGACGCGATGCTGCCGAGCAGCACGGCTTCGCAGTCCGGCCCGACGGCCGCGCGAAGCGCCCGCGCGCTGGCGGCGAGCGGCGTCGTGTACAACGGATTGCCGGCATCGACGGCGCCCGCGGCGAAGGCGAGAAACGCGGGCCGCGTCACGAGCGTCTCCGGCGTCCGCAGACCGGCGATCGGCGTGATGACGTGCACGCCGGCGCCCGCGTGCGGATCGGCAGGGTCCGGCGGCTGCGCGAAGCGCCGCGCGTAGGTCAGCTTCCCTCGAAAGTACAAAGCGCTGATGAAGGAAAAGACGTCGCCGAGCGGCGCGCCGCGACGCGATCGCAGCGCCGCGGCGAGCGCGTGCGTCGAGCGCGGCGAGAGCATCTGTTGGGCGCGGCGGCCGCGGCAGTCCGCCGGAGAGAGCAGGAAGATGCGGCTCAATAACCCCAGCGGAGCAGCACGGCGCCGGCAGTGAACCCCGCGCCGACCGACGCGAGCAGCACGAGGTCGCCCTTCTTGAGCCGGCCCGCGCGCACGGCGTCGTTCAGCGCGAGCGGAATCGTGGCCGCCGTCGTGTTGCCGAAACGCTCGATGTTGATGATGACTTTCTCGGGATCGACGCCGAGCTTCTCGGTCGCCGACAGGATGATGCGGCGGTTCGCCTGGTGCGAGACGAACAGATCCAGATCGCCCGGCGTCACGCCGTTGCGCTCGAGCACGCGGCGCGCCACGTCCTCCGTCTTGCGCACGGCGAACTTGAAGACCGCGCCGCCGTCCTGCTTGACGTAGTGCAGACGCTGATCGACGGTCTCATGAGACGACGGCTTCCGGCTGCCGCCGGCGGGCATGTAGAGGGCCTGGCCGCCCGCGCCGTCGATCTCGTGCTCGAAGTCGATGATCGAGCCCTGGCCGGCTTTGGCGGCCGACAGCACTACCGCGCCCGCGCCGTCGCCGAAGAGCACGCACGTCGCGCGATCCTTGTAATCGATGATGCTCGACATGACGTCGGCGCCGACGACCAGCGCGTGGTCGTGCGCGCCGCTGGCGACGAACTGGCTCGCCGTCGTCAGCGCGTACGTGAACGCTGAACACGCGGCGCTCAGGTCGAAGCCCCACGCGCGGTGCGCGCCGATCTTGTGCTGGACGAGGCAGGCGGTGCTCGGAAACATCATGTCCGGCGTGACGGTGCCCACCACGATCACGCCGATGTCGTCGGGCGTGAGGCCCGCGGCGGCAATGGCGCGCGTCGCGGCTTCGACGCCGAGGTCCGAGGTCGCGACACCCGGATCGACGATGTGGCGTTCGCGGATGCCGGTGCGCTGCAGGATCCACTCGTCGCTCGTGTCGACCATCTTTTCGAGATCGGCGTTCGTCAGCACGCGCGGCGGGACGTACGTCGCCAGCGAAGCGATGGCGGTCGCCCGGCCGGACATGCGCGGTCCGCGGGCGGTCTTCACGGGTGCGGTCGATGGATCGGTCACCACAGTCGGGCATCCCTTCTTCGCTCTTCGGGCGCGTCGAGCCCGAAGTACCCGTACGCGCGCGGCGTCGCGATGCGGCCGCGCGGCGTACGATCGAGGAATCCTATCTGGATCAAAAATGGCTCGTAAATGTCTTCGATGGCGTCCTTCTCTTCGCTGATCGCCGCGGCGATCGTGTTCAGGCCCACCGGACCGCCGCCGAACTTGTCGATGATCGTTCGCAGCAGCTTGCGATCGATTTCATCGAAGCCGTGCTCGTCGACCTCGAGGAGCTTGAGGCCCGCGTGGGCGACGTCGAGCGTGATGGTGCCGCCCGCCCGCACCTGCGCGTAGTCGCGCACACGCCGCAGCAGCCGGTTCGCAATGCGCGGCGTCCCGCGCGCCCGCCGCGCGAGTTCCGCGGCCGCGGCATCGTCGATCGGCACCGCCAGAATCTTCGCCGACCGGCGCACGATCTCCTCGAGATCCGCCGGCGTGTAGAACTCGAGCCGGTGCGTGATGCCGAAGCGCGATCGCAGCGGCGACGTGAGCAGTCCGGTGCGCGTCGTCGCGCCGATCAGCGTGAAGGGCTCGAGGCGCATCTTCACCGTGCGCGCGCTCGGCCCCTGCCCGATGACGATGTCCACTTCGTAGTCTTCGAGCGCGGGATAGAGGATCTCCTCGATCGCCGGCGACATCCGGTGGATCTCGTCGATGAACAGCACTTCGCCGGCGGCGAGATTGGTCACGGGCCCCGACGTCGACCGGATCGCGACGCCCATTTCGTTGGCGATGACGTAGGCCAGCGTCGTCTTGCCGAGCCCGGGCGGCCCGTGCAGCAGGACGTGATCGAGCGGCTCGGCGCGCTGTTTCGCCGCCGCGATCGCCACTTCGAGATTCTCGCGGATCCGGTCCTGCCCGATGTACTCGTCGAGGCGGCGCGGGCGCAGGCCGGCTTCATACTGCGCATCGTCGTCGACGCGAACCGCGGAGATGAGACGGTCGTCAGTCACCAGTCACCAGTCACGGTTGTCGTCATCACTTCGCGAGTTCCCGCAGCGCCTGCTTCAGCACGCGCTCGAACACGCCGTCGGGCACGGCCTTGATCGCAGAGTCGACGGCTTTTTCGGCGAGAGGCCGATGATACCCCAGGTTTGTGAGCGCGGAGAGCAGGTCGACGCGCATCTGCGACGGCGCGGACGGCGTGTCTTCGCCGGGAGCGGCCGGGGCCGGCGCCGCGCGCGGCAGCCGGTCCTTCAGCTCGAGCACGATGCGTTCGGCGGTTTTCTTTCCGACGCCGGGGATGGCCGTCAGTCGCGCGAGATCGCCCCGCTCGATGGCGCGAATCAGCTCGACCGGTTCGATGCCCGAGAGCACGGCGAGTCCGACCTTGGGTCCAATGCCGCTGACGCTGATTAGCCGCTCGAAGAGATCCTGCTCGAGGCGTGTGGCAAAACCGTACAGCACCAGCGCGTCCTCGCGGACGTGCGTGTGAATGCGCAGCGCGACCTCGTCGCCAGGGGCGCCGGCCTCGCCGAGGCTGTAAAACGTCGAGAGCGGCACGAAGACGTCGTAGCCCACACCGCCGACGTCGATGATGATGCGATTCGGATGTTTTTCGAGAAGCCGTCCGCGGAGAAGCGCAATCACGGGCGATAGGTGCGCCAGCTCGTCGCCTTGCTGCGCGGCACGGCCGCAAGGCCGGCGCGCGCGGGCGGCGCCGAGTGCACGTGGCAGATCGCCACGGCCAGCGCGTCGGCGGCGTCGTGCGGCGAGGGAACGGCCGTCAGGCCGAGCAGCAGCTTCACCATCTGCTGTACCTGCGCCTTTTCGGCACGGCCGTACCCGACGACGGCGCGCTTGATTTCCGCGGGCGTGTACTCGAGGACCGGCACGCCGGCTTCGACCGCGGCCAGCATCGCCACGCCGCGCGCGTGGCCGAGCTTGAGCGCGCTGCGCACGTTGACCGAATGAAAGAGGTTCTCGATGGCCACCGAGTCGGGCCGGCACTGTTCGAGGAGCGCCGACAGGCGGGCGTGAATCTGCAGGAGCTTCTCGGGGAACGAGGCCCGCGCGGGAGCGGTGATGGCGCCGCAGATGACGACGCGGTGGCGCGACCCGTCGGTCTCGACGCAGCCGTAGCCGGTGCGCTCCGAGCCGGGGTCGATGCCGAAGACTCTCACGCGAGCGACGCCTCGATCTCCTTTTCCGAGATGTCGAAGTTCGACGCGATGTTCTGCACATCGTCGTGATCGTCGAGCGCCTCCATGAGCTTCACCATCTGCTGCGCGGGCTTGCCTTCGAGCTTCACGTAGTTCTGCGGGATCATGGAGACCTTGGCGCTCACCGGCTCGATGCCGAGCGTCTTCACCGCGTCGTTGACCGCCGCGAACGCGTCGGGCGCCGTGAATACCTCCCAGTTGTCGCCGTCGTCCTGCAGATCGTCCGCGCCTGCATCGAGCACGACGCTCATGAGTTTCTCTTCTTCAGCCTTCGCCTTCTCGATGACGATGTAGCCCTTCTTGTTGAACATCCACGCGACGGCGTTCGGCGCCGCGAGGTTGCCGCCGTGCTTTTCAAGCAGATGGCGGATTTCGCCGGCCGTTCGATTCTTGTTGTCGGTGAGGACGTCGACGATCAAGGCCGCGCCGCCCGGGCCGTACGCTTCGTACTGCGCTTCCTCGTACGACACGCCCGGCTCTTCGCCCGTGCCGCGGCGGATGGCGCGCTTGATGTTCTCGGCCGGCATGTTTGCGGCCTTCGCGTCGCCGATAATCGTCCGTAGACGCGGATTCATGTCAGGGTCGCCGCCGCCGGCGCGCGCCGCGACAGTCAACTCCTTGATGAGGCGCGTGAAAATCCTGCCGCGCTTGGCGTCAAGGGCGCCCTTCTTGTGCTTGATCGACGCCCATTTTGAATGGCCTGACATGGTGAAACTCCAGAAAGATCGAGGAAAACAAGACCGCAGATTTTACCACACGGCAGGCCTGAAGGATTGCGCTACGGACGCCGTTTAGCGCAGGGCTTCAGACGTCGGCGCGATCGTCCCACGGACGCCCCTGGTAGTCGCCCAACACGGCCTGAACTGCGAATCCCGCGCGTTCGAGCTGGCGAATCATCTCCGGCACGGTGAGCGTGCGGAAGGTCAGGTCGAAGCGATGCTCGCGCGTCCGGCGGCCCCGACGTTCGACGTAGCGCTGAGTGAACGTCGTCAGGCGGCGGGCGCGATCCTGGCGAACTGACTCGATCAGCGTCAGGTGCGCGCCGTTCCCGGGACCGGCGAGCTGGACTTTGTTTTTGTACTCGCGCCACTGCGGCACGTCGGGCACGAGATCGATCCCGAACGTCGCGCCAGGTGTCATCACGCGCGCCACCGACGCGAGCGCCGCCGTGAGGTCGCGCGGCCGGATGAGCGACTGCAGAATGCCGTACGGCGCGAGCACCATCGAAAACGCACGCGGCCTGAACGGCAGCGCGCGAATGTCGCCGCGCACGAGACGTAGCGCAGGCCTTTCAGGCTCGCGACCGGCCGTCGCGCCCTCAGCCGAGCGTTCACGCGCCCTCTGAAGCATCGGCGCAGAACGATCGACGCCGACAAGATCGACGCCGGCCTCCGCGAGCGGACGCGACACGCGGCTGGTGCCGCAGCCGAGCTCGAGCACGGGACCACCGGCCTGCAGCGCGACGCGCCGCCAGAACCCGACGTCACGGCGCCCGAGCGTCTGCGCGTTCTCCCAGTCGTAGAACGGCGCGTAGTCGTCCCAGCCGTGCCAACCTTCACGAACAGGACTCTTCGATCGTGCCCGGTGGCTGGTCGCTGGTGACTGGTGGCTGTTCCGCAAGAGCAGTTCAGTCTGAGACCGCGATCTCGCCGGGGACTATCGGCCGCGTGCGCGGCAGGCGGCCCAGCCGGGCGAGATTGCCGTTCTCGGCACGACCTTCCAGAGCAGCCAGAGGGCCGGCTGCGCCCAGCACACCGCCCACACCGATCCGTAGAAGTACCGCCGCTCGTGCCCTTCGCCCTTCGTCGAGGCCTTCACGCGCGGGAGCTGCCCGATCGCGCCGAGAAGCCAGATCGATCCGGCGAGCGGATAGTACGCGTAGAGATAGATCTGCTTCAGATGCCAGTGGCCGGTGACGATGGCGTCGATGGTGCCGGCAACGTTCAGCACGGCGAAGGTAATGACCTCGCTCCAGGCGAACGTGTAGCAGACGCGCCGATAGAGCGGGTTCGGCCGATCTTCAGTGAACCGGATGATGTAGGGCTTCGGCTCGACGCCGGGCAGCCGGCCGCGCACGCCCGCGAGGCCCGTGCCCAGCAGGACCGCGCCCAGCCACAGCGCCATGCGCGCGTCGAAGCCGCGCTCGAACAGATCGAACGTCAGCGGCCCGGGCGCGATGAAAAATACGAAGATCCAGATCGGCCAGTGGTTGAAGCGGTAATACAGTTTGTTGCGCTCGCGGATCTTGCGATGCGCGGCATACTCGACAGGAATCACGTGGGCGGTGTCTTTTTGCGAGTATACCCCGTGGACGGAATGGGCGGCGGCGCGCCCCAGATGCCGCGCCGCGACGTCCGCGCCTCGGCCTCGGCGTGCTGCAGCTCAGGCAGCCGCGCCTGCGGCGGCCGCGCGGAGACGCGCGCGAGCCCCTCGCGCAGGAGAATCGTGTTCACGCACTGGCCGTCCTCCGTCATCACGTACGCGCCGCGACGGACGGCCAGCGGCGCATCGTCGGTCTCCAGCCGCACGAAGCGGCGCAGGACGAGCGACGTCAATCGATCGCGCGCGGCGTTGGCGAATGGCGCGGAGGCTGCGCCTCCGCGCCCGATTCTCGGCGCCTCGATGCCGATCAGGCGCACGCGGCCGTACAGCTGGACCTCGATGGTGTCGCCGTCGAGGACCGCTTTGACGAGCACGGACTCGGACCGCGCGGGCGCGACGGCGACAGTAATAGATGTGGTGGCAGTTATCGCCGCGGCCAGGACGGCCGCCATGATCAGAATCTGCATACTGGGCTCCGCCCTCAACGAGTTACGGGAATCGCGGAGTCCGAAAGCAAACGATGGGCCGCGGTCTGTCACAGTCACTCGGAAAAAGGGTGTCTAATGACTGACGTGAGACCACTGGACCCCGAGACGATCGTCGGACTCGAGCGCGCGGCGCTGGACCGCTGGGGCAAGGGCGACCCTGATGGCTACCTGAACATCATGGCGTCAGACGTCACTTACTTCGATCCCACGACGGACGCGCGCGTGGACGGCAAGGAACGGCTGAAGATGCTGTTCGATGCGATCCGCGGAAAGATCAGCATCGAACGCGCGGAGTTCCTGAATCCCACCGTCGTTGCGAAAGGCGACGTGGCCATCCTGACGTTCAACCTGATCAGCCACGGCGGGCAGTTCGCCGGCGGACCGAAGATCGACGCGCGGTGGAATTGCACCGAAGTGTACCGCCGCATCGACGGCGCGTGGAAGATCAGCCACTCGCACTGGTCGTTCACGAAGCCGGAATTGAAGGGCCCAGGCGTCTGATCATGTGCAACGCGATCCCCGCCGCAACGGACAGGTTCAGCGAATCGACGTCGGGGCTGATCGGAATCCGCACGCGATAATCGGCCGCCGCTTCGGCGGCGGCGCTCAGCCCCTCGCCTTCCGCCCCAATCACGACCGCGACGCGTGACGACGGCGGCCGCCCGGCAAACGCGTCGATCGATTCGGACGGCTCGCGCGGCGTGAGCGCGACGAGCGTGAAGCCCGCGGCACGCACGTCAGCCAGCGCGCCGGGCCACGCGTCAGCCGTGGCGTACGGCACGCGCAAGCGGATCGCCGCACGTCGGGCTGAGCAGCACGCCGCCGGCGCCGAACGCGGCCGCATTGCGGAACACGCCGCCGATATTGTCTGGGTTCGCGACGCCTTCGAGGATTACGAGCGTCCGCGCCGCCGCCATCACCTCATCGATCGCGCGCGCCGTGGGTCGCTCGACCAATGCGAGACAGCCGCGATGCAGCTCGTAGCCGGCTATCGCCTGCAGGATCGCGGGCTCGCCAACGAAAACAGGAATGGACGGAGCCAACGCAGCAAGCGCTGGTTCGAGGTCGCGCGCCGCGGCGTCGTTGACGAGGACCGATCGCACGCGAAAGCGGCCGTCGTCGAGGACGCGGCGGACGACGAGTCGCCCTTCTGCGACGAAGAGCCCGCGCGCGCGGATGAGATCCGCGTCCGTCATCCCGCGATGGTCAGCCACCCGGGGATCCTGGATGTCGGTTAGCGCGATTCTCATCGGTACGTAGGCCGGGGCGCGATTCTCATCGGTACGTAGGCCGGGTCCTTTCGGACCCGGCTCGTCCGATCGGCGGGGCCAAAAGGCCCCGCCCTACATATCATCGGTCAACCCCACCCGGGCCCCTCCCGTCTAACGGCTCGTGAAACACCTGGCCCGGGACGTCCGCTACGCGTGGCGCGGTCTCCTTCGCTCTCCTCTCTTTACGGTAGTCGCGCTCGTATCCATCGCACTCGGCATCGGCGCCAACACCGCCATCTTCACGCTCGTGGACGAAGTGCTGCTCCGCGCGCTGCCCGTCCGCCATCCCGAACAGCTCGTGCTGTTCAACGGCGCGCGCAACCACTACGGCAGCAACTCGGGCGGCAACATGATCTCGTACGCGATGTACGAGGACTTTCGCGACAACTTCGTCTTGGGCGGAGCAAGCTCCGCCCCTACGCCACGGATTAACCCGCCGCTGCCGAATCCGGCGCCCACGCCGAAGATCCTTTCCGGGATCTTCGCGCGCCGACCGATCGCCATGAACGTCGGCGTCGACGGCCAGACGGAGCGCGTGCCGGGCGAGCTGGTGTCGGGCGGCTACTTCCAGGTGCTCGGCGTCGGCGCGGCCATCGGCCGCGTCATCACGCCCGACGACGAACGCGAGCGTCACGGGACACCGGTCGCCGTGTTGAGCTTCGACTACTGGCGCACCCGCTTCGGCGCCGATCCCGCGGTCGTCGGCCGGCAGGTCACGATCAACAACCAGAAGCTGACGATCGTCGGCGTGTCGCAGGCCGGGTTCGACGGCGTGGACATCGGCTACGTGCCGAACATCCGCGTGCCGGTGACGATGAAGGCCGAGATGACGCCGAACTGGGACGACATGGACAACCGGCGCAGCCGCTGGGTGAACGTGTTCGGGCGGCTGCAGCCGGGCGTCACCGAAGACGCGGCGCTCGCGGCGTTTCAGCCGTTCTTCCACAGCCTGCTCGAGCAGGAAGTGCTCGCGCCCGCGTTCAGCGGCACGACCGCGTACACACGCGAGCAGTTTCTCAAAGGCACGATGAGCCTGCTCCCCGCCGCGCAGGGCCGCTCGCCGATCCGTCAGCAGTTGTCGCAGCCGCTGTGGCTGCTGTTCGGCATCGTCGCCGGCGTGCTGCTGATCGCGTGCGCGAACGTCGCGAGCCTGCTGATCGCGCGCGCGACGGCGCGGCAGAAGGAAATGGCGCTGCGGCTCGCGCTGGGCGCGAGCCGCGGGCGGATCATCGGTCAGCTGCTCGTCGAGAGCGTGATGCTCGCCGCGTGCGGCGGCCTGCTCGGCCTCGCGGTCGCGTTCTGGACGACGAGGTTCCTGCTCGGCTTCCTGCCGACGTCGGACACGCCGCACGTGATCACGGGCGCGATGGACTTCCGCGTGCTCGGGTTCAACTTCGCGTTATCGCTGTTCGCGGGTCTGCTGTTCGGACTGGCGCCGGCATTGCGGTCGACGCGCCCGGACCTCGCGCCGACGTTGAAGGATCAAGCGGGATCGGTCGTCGGCGGCGGCGTGCGCTTCCGCAAGGCGCTCGTCATCGCGCAGGTGACGGTGTCGATCCTGCTGCTCGTCAGCGCGGGATTGTTCATCCGCACCCTGCGGAATCTGAAGCTCCTGGATCTCGGGATCAAGGCTGAGAGCACGATCGCGTTCAACCTGAGCCCGGCGGCCGTGGGCTACTCGAACGCGCGCATTCCGCCGTTCTACAAGACGCTGACCGAGCGCATGCAGGCGCAGCCCGGCGTCGAGCGCGTGGCGTTCGCGAGCATGGGGCTGCTCGAAGGCAACGAATGGGACAGCTCGATGACGGTCGAAGGGTACGAGCGGACGCAGGGCGAGCCGCTGAATCCGTACTGCAATTCGGTTAGCCCGGGATACTTCAAGGCGCTCGGGATCCCGCTGATCGCCGGGCGGGAGTTCGACGCGCGCGACGAAGGTCCGGCGCCGCAGGGTCCGCCCAACCGGCAGACGGGCGACGGCCACGGCAACGGCTACAAGTCGGTCATCGTCAACGAGAGCTTCGCGAAGAAGTACTTCGGCGATCGCAGTCCGCTCGGCGGGCACATCGGGTTCGGCCTGAATCCCGGCACGCCGACGCCGATTGAAATCGTCGGCGTCGTGAAGGACTCGAAGTACACCGGCGTGCGCGACGAAATCCCCCGCACGGTGTTCTTTCCGCTGCTCGAAGAGCGATCGCCGTCGTCGATCGTGATGTACGCGAGGACCAGCGGCGATCCGACAGCGGCGTTCGCGGCAGCGCAGCGCGTCGTGCGCGAGCTCGACGCGAACGTGCCCGTCTACAACCTGCGGACGCTCGAGCGCCAGATTGATCGTTCGCTCCTGAACGAGAGATTTGTCGCGACGCTGTCGACCGCGTTCGGCGTCCTCGCCACGCTGCTCGCCGTGATCGGGCTCTACGGCGTGATGGCTTACACCGTCGCGCGCCGGACGCGCGAGATCGGCGTCCGCATGGCGCTCGGCGCGGTCCAGGGTGACGTGATCTGGCTCGTGATGCGCGAAGTGCTGGTGCTGGTCGGGAGCGGGATCGCGATCGGGCTCGCCTCGGCGTGGGGTGTGAACCGGTTTGTCAGCAGCCAGTTGTATGGCGTGAGCGCGACCGATCCGATCACGATCGCCGCCGCTGCCGCGCTGCTCGGCGTCGTCGCGCTGCTCGCAGGGTACATCCCCGCCCGCCGAGCGACCCGAGTCAATCCAACCCTCGCGCTTCGATACGAATAACCGACGAAGATTAACCGCAGAGACCGCAGAGTTCGCAGAGAGAGATGCGTGTGGGTAAACACATTTCCTCACTCTGCGTGTTCCGCGATCTCCGCGGTTAAACGTCGTCCGTCCTTCAGTCCTTCAGTACTGCCGGAACGTGAGATTGAAACGGCCGTTCAGTTCCAGCTCCGGCGGAGCCGTGCCCGGGACGATCTTCGACACGCCGTGAAACCGCAGCCGCGCGGGGCCGCCGAAGACGAACGCGTCGCCTGACTCGAGCGGCAGCTTCTCCACCGGATCTCGGCGGCGAAGACCGCCGAAAAGAAACTGCGCCGTGTCACCGATCGAGATTGACACGACGGGCACGCCGGCCGCCAGCGACGGCTCGCTCTCGTCCTTGTCCTGGTGCGTGCCCATCCGGCCGTCTTCGCCATAGTAATTAAGGATGCAGAGGTCGGCCTCGAACGCATTGCCCGGCATGCCGGCCGCGCGCGCGACGTCGAGCGCCAGCGCCTTCCAGTGATCGGGAAGCGGCGGCGCCGGGAGGCCGTCGAAATCGCTGCGCGTCGGCTCGTACGCGTACGTCTTGCCGTTCCAGTGCCGGCCCAGGCACAACATCCGCACGTGCATCTGGCCGCCGCCGCGGACCACAGGAACATACGCCGGGACCGGACCATCGACGAGGGCGCGGCACTCGGCCACGAGCATCCGCTGCGCGTCGAGCGGCAGATGGCGTTTGAAGTGAAACGCGCCCGGCGCGATCTCCATACGCGTACGTTACCATTGGCGACCCGTGACGACGAGTGAAGGAACGCAGAGATCGCGAAGTAAGGTGGGTTTGCTTTCCCCATATTCCTTTACTCTGCGTTCTCAACGGTCTCTGCGTTTACTCTTCGCTGTCGTTGTTCTCTTCGTCGCGGCGTCAGCGGCCGCGCATCCGGTCCCGTTCACGTATCTCGATCTGCGGCTGGGGACCGGCGCGATCGAAGGATCGCTCGTCGCGCACATGTTCGATCTCGGCCACGATCTGAAAGTCGATCCGGCCGAGCGCCTGCTCGATCCCGCGATCGCGGCGCCGTACGCGACGGAGATCGCGAATCTGTTGTCCGGCCGGCTCACCGTGTCGGCCGATGGACGCGCGCTCACGCCCCAGTGGTCGCAGCTCGAAGTCCTCGCGGATCGGCAATCGCTTCGAATGCACGTCCGCTACGCGCTCGACGCAACACCGGGTGTCGTCAGCGTGTCGGCCTCGCTCTTTCCTTACGATCAGTACCACCAGACGTTTCTCAACGTGTACGAAGGCGCGTCGCTCACCCAGGCCATCCTCGACAGCGGCCACGCGCGCTTCGAGTACTACGCCGGCACGCGGCAGGGCGCGCTCGCCGTCGCCCGCACGTTCTGGCCGCTCGGTGTCCGGCACATCCTGGCGGGGGCGGATCATCTGGTATTCCTCGCCGGACTGCTGCTGCTCGGCGCCAGCGCCCGCAAGCTTCTCGAGTTGGTGACCGCCTTCACGGCAGCGCACGCATTGACGTTGACGCTGGCGGCATTCGGTATCATCATCCCCGCGGCACGGTTGATCGACCCGGCGATCGCGCTGAGCATCGTTTATCTCGGCGCGGACAATCTGCTGATGCGCGGCGGGAAGGATGTCCGCGTCTGGATCGCGTGCGCGTTCGGCGGGATCCACGGGTTCGGCTTCGCGCCCGTGTTGCGCGAGATGGATCTGCCGGCGCGGGCCCTGGGCTGGTCGCTCGCGGCATTTACTATCGGCACGGCCGGCGCTCAACTCGCCGGCGGCGCTGTCATGGCGTGGGTGATCGCCGGTCTGCGTTCTCAGAGTGAGGCGGGCGGCCGGCAGCGGGCGTTCGCCGG
>WNFM01296739.1_pt1 | contig 15272 bp, 14 predicted proteins | sample 5400271 | NCBI WGS metagenome assembly WNFM01 (sample SAMN13153352, study PRJNA577476) | soil metagenome | isolation source: 60 cm saprolite on Douglas fir-dominated hillslope | place: USA:California | collected 2013-09-17
CAATTTTTTCGTGGACGACCTGCGCACCGTGCTCGAGACCGCCGGCCTTCACGTGAGCCTGCCGGTCCTGCGCGTCGTCCTTCCCGTCGGCATCTCGTTCTACACGTTCCAGGCGATGAGCTATACGGTGGACGTCTTCCGGGGAGAGCTCCGCGCGCGGCGCAGCCTGCTCGACGTGGCGGTGTTCATTTCGTTTTTCCCGCACCTGGTTGCCGGTCCGATCCAGCGCGCTTCCTACCTGCTTCCCCAGGTGGAAGGGGCGCGGCGGTTCTCGCTCCCGAAGGCGACGAGCGGGTTTTACCTGATGGTGTGGGGCTTCTTCAAGAAGCTCGTGATCGCCGACAACGCCGGCGTCATCGCCAACAAGGTCTTCACGTTGAGCGATCCGACCTTCGAAATCCTGTGGGCCGGGGTCTTCGCGTTCGCCATCCAGATCTACGCCGACTTCTCGGCCTACACCGACATCGCCCGCGGCTCGTCGCGGTGGCTCGGGTTCGAGCTGACCGAGAACTTCGATCATCCCTACATGGCGCGCAGCCCGGCGGACTTCTGGCGGCGCTGGAACATCTCGCTCTCCTCGTGGTTCCGCGACTACGTCTACATCCCGCTCGGCGGATCGCGCGCGTCGGAGTGGATCTGGGGGCGCAACGTCCTCGTCACGTTCCTGCTCTCGGGCCTGTGGCACGGGGCGAGCTGGAACTACGTGCTCTGGGGGCTCTATCATGGCCTGTTGCTGCTCGCCACGCGCGCCCACCAAATCCTCCGGCCAGCGAAGGGCACGGATCCCGGAGCCTCCCTGCCTCGCACCTCGCGTCTCGCGCCTCGAGCAGCCCTGCAAATCGCAGGCATGTTCCTGCTGACGCTCTTCGGCTGGCTGCTCTTCCGGGAAACGCAGCTGTCCGCGATCGTCCGCGACCTGCGCCTGGCGCCGTGGAACAGTTCACCCTCCGAGCGGCAGGCAGGTCTCTATCTGTTCCTGCTCGCGTTCGGCTATTCGATCCCGCTCTGGGCGCAGAGCCTCTGGGTGGAGCTCCATCGAGGTGTGCCGCGGCCCGCCGACGGATCGTCGCCGCTCGGTCTGGCGCTGCTGAAGGCGCTCGCCTGCGGCGCCGCCTTCACGGCCATTCTCGTGCTCCGCAGCCGCACGTCGCTCGACTTCATCTACTTTCAATTTTAGCGTCGTGCTAAAGGTGCTAAGGGTGCTGGAGGTGCTAACGGTGCTGGTGCTAAGGGTGCTAAGGGTGCCAAGGGTGCACCGTGAACCCTGGCATGCTCACACCCTTAGCCCCTTTGGCACCCTTGGCACCAGCACCGTTAGCCCCGTTGGCACCCGTAGCACCCTTGGCACCCTTGCCACGAGCACCGTTAGCCCCTTTGGCACCCTTGGCACCAGCACCGTTAGCCCCCTTGGCACCCTTAGCCCCCTTGGCACCCTTGCCACCAGCACCGTTAGCCCCGTTGGCACCCGTAGCACCCTTAGTGGCAACCGACTTGAGTCCGGCGGCGAGGAGGACCGGGGTCAGGGCGACACCTGTGTACAAAAAAACGGCCTCGCGGCGCGCAGATCATACTGCGGCCGCCAGGCCCGTTTCGTCGTCCGTTCAGCGTTGCGCTACTTCTTCTTGCCTTTGTCCTTGTCCTTGGCGGGCGCGGCAGCCTTCATCTCGATCTTCGAGATCGTGATGCTGTCGCCCTTCATCTCGCCCGAGAGCGCGACCTTGTGGCCTTCGTGGTCCTTGAGACCGGCGAAGTCCTGGTTGGCGATCTGGTAGGTCTTGGTACCAGACAGGAATACGTGCTTGGCGCCACCCGCGATGCACTTGGCGGCGCAGTCGTGATCGCTGTCCTGCTGTGACCCGCAGAACACCGGTCCACGTCTTGTCAGCCGCCACGAGCGCCGGAGCCGTCGCGAACAGGATTGCCGCCGCGAACATTGCGAACTTCTTCATCTAAAGATCCTCCTCGAAGGATTGATAACAACCCGCGGGCGCAGTCTATTCCAGCCACGGGAATAAAGAAAGCCTCGAGCAGGCGTGTGGCTCCATCTCCTTCAGGGTCTGCAGCTTGCACGGCCTACTTCTTCAGGAGCGCGCGGAGCTCCGCGACGTGCTTCTTGAGCTCCGCCATCTGCGCCTTCGTCAGCGGGCTGGTCTGGGCCCGAGCGAGAATCGCCGACATGGCGTCGAGGTGCTTGTCGGACTCCGCGCGGGTGACCTGCTCGGCCACCTTCGCCTGATCGGCCGGCACCATGGCCGCGGCGGCTGGGGCCGGCGCCGCACCGGAAGACGGGGGGGCGGGGTTGGCGGTCGATCCCGTCGCGACGCTCGGGGCCATCGTCCCGGTCGCGGTCCCGCCGGCCGCCCGCTCGAACCCCTTCAGGTGCGCGCGGAACTCCACGAGCTTCCCACGGACGGCGGGATCGAGTTGGGCCGCGGCGCTGGATCCGGAGGTCCCCACCGCGCCGGTCATGCCGCCGGGCGCCGGCGTCGCGTCCGGACTCTCCGGTCCGAGCAGAGCGGCGAGGCCCGCGTCCACCTTGGCGTACGCGGACCGCCAGTCGGACTGCGTCGAGATCAGCGCGTTGAAGTCCGAGATGATCTGCGACACCTGGGTTCGGGCATCGCCCTGGAGGCGCGCCGCCTCGGGCATCGCGGTCAGCTGGCTCAGGGTGTCGCGCGCCGCGGTGAGATGTTCTTTCGCGGCCGCGGCATCGACTTTCGTGCCAAGCTGCGCGGGCGTTTGCGCGGAACCAACGAGGGGCAGCGTCATCAGCGCGACGGCCGCGATGAGGCCCGGCCATCGAGCGAGTGCGAGTGATTGAAGCATCGGTGACATCCTCCTGAAGAGTCATTCATGACCGTTGGAGGATTGAGCAAGCGGAGTGCCCGGCTATCTCGTCCGCGTTTCCCCAAGCTTTTGCCACTCCAGGTTGGAGGGGGTGAGGAACTTCTTACCTACCCGAGGACCGCCATGTTGCCTGAGCGCGGGCGCCAGCCCTCGGCCAGGAGGCGGGACTGCTCGTCGAGGTATTTCGTGATGAGGTCCGTCGGCGAGTCGAAGCGGTGGGTCGTCGGACCCTGCGCGTCGGCGATTTCGAACTCGTACGTCATCTCGTCCGCGGCCTTGCGAATCTCGCAGACCAGAAGATCATCCTGTTTCTCGTAGAACCAGACCACGCCGCCCTAAGTAGCAAGAGCCCGGCCATTCAGATGTGTAAGAAACCGGCCTGAATCGTGACGTGGGCGTGTGCGGTGTGTGCGGCGTGTGCGGAAAGCGCCCGCACCCGCTCACCCCGGGATGACGTAGAAGGCCGCGGCGAGAATGACGTAGAGGCCGAGCAACTGGAGCCCTTCGAGCCAGTTGCTTTCGCCGTCCATGCCGACCAGCGCGACCGTGCCGACCGACAGTCCGATAGCGGCGATCTCGAACGGGTTCAGCACGAGCGAGATCGGCTGGCCGAGCGCCGGCGCGATGAGGACGAGCAGCGGCGCCACCATGAGCGCGATCTGCGCGCTGCTGCCGACCGAAATCTCGAGCGCCAGCGTCATGTCGTTCTTCATGGCGGCCGAGATCGCGCTGTAGTGCTCCGCGGCGTTGCCGACGAGCGCGACGACGATCACGCCGGCGAAGAGCTCGCTCATGCCGAACTGCTTCAACGCCGGCTCGAGGCCGCGCACCAGGATCTCCGCCTCGACCGTGGTCAGCAGCGTGGCGGTCGCCAGCAGGGTGAGGGCCGCCGCCCGCGACAGCCGCGGCGCACGGTGTCCCGCCGCGCGCAGCGGATCCCTGTTGGTCCGGAACGCGAAGACCAGGCCGGCGGCGTAGACGACGAGCAGCACGTACGACGTCCACGTGCTCAGCCGGTAGAGCACCTCGGGACGCGCGTTCAGGGAGCCGAAGGCGAACAGATCGACCGTCGCGGGCATCACCAGCGCGGCCACCGCGAGCGAGAGCATGACGGTCGCGCTCCCGGCCGCCGTCCGGTTGAAGCGCTGCGTGCCATGCTTGAGGCCCCCTGCAAAGCACGACGCGCCGAAGACGAGAAGCAGGTTGCCGATGATGCTGCCGGTGATCGAGGCCTTGACGATCTCGACGTGGTGCGCGCCTAGCGCGACGATGGCGATGATGAGCTCCGCGGCGTTGCCGAACGTCGCGTTCAGGAAGCCGCCCAGCGTGGGCCCCGATCGATTGGCCAGCTCCTCGGTGGCCTCACCGATGAGCCCTGCCGCGGGGATCAGGGTGATCGCCGCGAGTACGAAGACCCACAGCGATTCGCCGCGGCTCGCGACGAACCAGCTCACCGGCGCCACGAACAGCAGGACGTTCAGCCAGCTGCCCGTCAGCGATTTCCAGAGTTGCCGGGAGATCGACACGACGGGAATTATAGGAGAAATGCCGACTGTCGAACGTCGACGGCCTACTTGTCGGCGACCAGCGTCGCGAGCTTCTGCGACGCCGCTTCGAACAGCGTGCGGAGCTGGTGCATTTCTCCCGCGCTGACCGCCTTGCGCACTTTGACCAGGCGTCCGACTTCCACCCCGTAGAAGATCCCCCGGGTTCTCGTGCTCGATGCCGTCAGGCCCAGCTCGCCCCTGGTCATATAGCGGATCTCGAAGCTCTTGAACTGGGTCGGGTTCGCGGTGACCGCCACCAGGTCGTCGATCGCCTTCAGCAGTCCGGGGATCTCGTCGGCGTCGACGAAGGACTGTTCCCTGAGCGCCTGACCGCCCGCGATTTCGACGACCAGCCCTCGCGCGCGTCCCCCGCGCGTGTCGCGGATCTCGCGCACGTCGACGAACACGCCGTCGACTTCGCCCAGGTCGTCGAAGCCGAGCGTGACCATGGCCCCGATCGGCTGCCTGAACCCTTCCAGCATAGTCGCCGGCGGCAGAGGGGGCGCCATGACCATCGGCGTCTGCGGGGTCGCGCCCTGTGCCGCGACCGGTGACGCCGGCACGATCGCCGGCACGACCCACAGCAAGAGAAGAAGGCGTCCGACTGTCCGCATGAAGACCTCCTGACCTTAGACGAGCGTTCCCCGGTGGCAGCCGGGTTTCGTGACGCCTACAACGGCTCCCGGGTTTCGGCGACCAGCCCATGCCAGCAGGAACTTGAAGTGTTCAATCGCCCGGCGACGCGCGTTCTGGAAGGGGAAGTAGGCGATACTGGGATGGTCACACTTGCGCAATCCATTGGGGGCCCTCGGGCCCCAGCCCGAACGGCCGCCCGGGACGGGTCTTCAGGCCTACGCTCTCGCCGTCGTCGTCACGCTGGCGAGCGGCGCACTGACGCGGTTCACCTGGCCCTTCTTCGCGGCGGCGCCCTTCGCGCCCTTATTTGCTGCCGTCGCAGCAGCGACCCATTGGGGAACCGGGCGGGCGGGGCTGCTGGCGGTTGCGCTCGCGACGTTCGGCGCCCCTGTGGTGTTCCCGATGGACGGGCCGGTCCCCTGGAATCCGCTCACACTGATCGTGTTTGTCCCGGTGGCTCTGATCGGCAGCCGTCTCATCGCGGGCCGGAATCGGGCCGCGGCCGCGCTGCGAACGAGTGAGGCCGAGCTGCGCGCCACGTGGGAGCACGCCACGCTCGGGGCCGCGCTCCTGGATCGTGCCGGGCGGGTCGAGCGGATCAACCCCGCGCTGGAACGGCTGCTCGGCTACTCGGGCGTCGCGGCCGCCGGCATGTCGTTCAGCGCGTTCAACCATCCGGACGAGGCGGCGGCGGAGCAGCACCAGTTCGCCGAGCTCCTCGGCGGCCCCGACGCCTTCTACCAGCGCGAGCAGCGCTATTGCCGTCAGGACGGCACCGTACTCTGGGGCCGGGTCACCGTCTCTGTCATCAGGGAGGGCGATGCCGTGCCGACGGGCGCGCTCGCGGTCCTTGAGGATGTCACCGCCCAGCGTCAGGCCGAGATCGATCTGCGCGCGTCGGACGAGCGGCTCCGCCGGGCCCAGAAGATGGAGGCCGTCGGCCAGCTGGTGGCCGGCGTGGCGCACAACTTCAACAATCTCCTCACCGTCACGATGGGGTACACGGACATCCTGCAGGAGCGCCATCGCAAACCAGATCCGGATCATGACCCGATCCAGGAGATTCGCAGGGCGACCGAGCGCGGAGCGGCGCTGACCCGCCAGTTGCTGGCTTTCGGCCGTAAGCACGACGCGAGGCTGGCGCGCATCGATCTGGGCCGCACGGTCTCGGGTCTTCGCGAGGTGCTGATCCGCGTGATCCGTGAAGACGTACAGCTGACGATCGACCTCGAGGCCGGGCCGTTCGCCGTCCTGATCGATCCGTACGACCTCGAGCAGGTGGTCCTCAACCTGGTGTTCAACGCGCGCGACGCGCTGCCGGCCGGCGGCACGATTCACGTTGACGTGGCCCGGGAGCTGGTCGACGCGACGAACAAACCTCCCGACCCGGCGATCGCGTCCGGTGAGTACGTGCGCCTGCGCGTTCGCGACAACGGGATCGGGATGACGCCCGATGTGCAGGCGCATCTCTTCGAACCGTTTTTCACCACGAAGGAAGTGGGTGAGGGCACCGGCCTGGGCCTGGCCTTCGTGCACGGCATCGCGCGTCACGGTGGGGGATTCGTCACGGTCGAGACGGCGCCCGCGAAGGGCACGACCGTCTCGGTCTACCTGCCCCCCGTCTGGGCAGCCGAGATCCGGGAAGCGCCGGAGTCCGCGACCGTCTCGGCTCCCGTCCGCCTGCCCGCGGCCACCATCCTGCTGGTGGAGGACGATCGCGCCGTCCGGGACATGACCGCGCAGACGCTCCTCCGCGCCGGGTACCGCGTCCTGCCCGCGGCCACCCCCCTCCATGCCTGTTCGCTGTTCGAGCAGCATGCCGGCGACATCGACCTGCTGTTGACCGACATCGTGATGCCGGAAATGCACGGTCCCGCTCTCGCGGCGCGGCTCGTCGCGAAGCGACCGGACCTCCGCGTGTTGTTCGTGTCGGGCTACAGCGATACGATGCCGGCGAATGCGACCACGGGAAAGGGGGCCTTTCTCGCCAAGCCCTTTGCACCGTCCCGTCTCGTGACGACGGTCGCCGAGCTGCTTGCGGCACAAGGGAGCTGACCTGCTAGTCGGCGCTGCTTCGATGGCGGGCAATCCACCGGTACATGGCGGACATCGGTCGCGTGGCCCCGGGCAGTCGACTCACCGCCCACAGCGGCCACGCCCACCAGATGCGCCGGGCAATTTCCACGACGGCCGCCGCGCCGCCCAGGACGGTGCCGTCGCGCATCCGCAGCCGCATCTCGTCCAGCCGTTGGCTGTCGGGGATGCCGAGCTCCGCGGCCGTGCCCGGGCCCTGGAGCGGCACGAGCTCGAACCGGCGCCGGCCGAGGACGCGCTCGAACCGGCGCGCGCCGGCGACGCACAACCGGCAGTCGGCGTCGTAGAATACCCTCGCGAAGGGTCGGTCGTCTCCCGGTTGTTTCTGCATGGCTGTTAATTCTGTAATAACAGAATATACAGAAACACTGGTCGCCCGTCAAGGGAGGCACTTCGGTCAGAGTCCGTAGGCCGTTGAGGATGGGGCGGCTGGATGGTATTTCAGCTGATTATCGCGCTGGCGGGCATGATCGTCCTGATCGCAGGGGTCATCGCGCTGTATTACGCGATTTCGTTCGTGGTCCTGCGCTGTGTCAGCCTGTTGTTCCCCCTGACCGGTCGACGCCGCCGGCCCGGCCCTCCGGAATGACGCGCACGCGTTGCGCGAACGCCCCGCCGCAGGTCACTTGGTCGTGAAGTAGCTCCGCAGCAGGTTGGGCGTGCCCAGGGCGTTGGTCTTCTCCGGCTGCGTCACGTTATTGCCCAGGGCGAAGCTGAAGTCGTTGCCGAACTTCGCGGCGGCGTCATGGCAGCCGGCGCAGCCGCCCATCCGCATCTTGCCGAAGCCGAGTCGTGCGGCCTGAAACGGCAACAGCTGGGTGTTGTAGTAGGGCACGGTCTGTCCGCCGCTCTGGATCACGTTGGAGGGCACGCCCTTGACCATACGTCCCGTGAAGTTGCCCAGCGAGTAATCGGTCTCGATGACGGCGTTGGCGGACAGGTAGGACGTTGCGGTACTGAACGTACCGGCGTTGCGCGAGTCGTAATCCACCGGGACGCCCTGCGCGCCGACCAGCTTGTAGTACATGAGCGGCGACGCCCCCAGGCCGCGCGAAGCGAGATAGGCGGCAAGGGTCGTGTGCGCCTCCACGTTCGCGTTCACCAAGATCGGCTCCGGCGCCGTCCACCGCCCGTTGACGCAGATGTTGCCGCCGGACGGCACGGTGCCGTACTTGGGGTTTTCACGGAAGTAGAGCTGCGAGCCTGGATTGGTGCAGTACGCGCCGGTCGCCGTGACCGTCGGGTTGAGCACACCGGGGTTTGAGGACAGCGCCGGCGTCGTCGGCGAGGACACCTGAACGATCCGGTTGCCGTTGACGTCTTCGGTCGGCTTGCCGGCCGCGGTCAGGATGTTGTCGGCCTGCTCGAACGTCGTCCAGATCACCCAGGGCGCGGATCCCGCGAAGCTGATGACGTGCATGCCGACCATGCCCCAGACCGCTTCGCGATAGCAGGACGCCGTTCCGGTCGGCTGCTCGTAGTAGCGCACCGTGCTGGTCAGAAACCGGCCCGAGGTGGCCTCGGCGGCCGACAGTGGCCGCCACGCGGATTTGATCTCGATGCCCGCGAGGTTCGGATTGGGTCCGGGCGCCGGCGCGTAGTTCACATACGGCGTCGCGGGATCCTGCCCCGTGCCGGAGCTCAGCGCTTTCACGTAGTTGCCCTGCGCGGTCGTGAGCGGCGAGCGCGCGCCCGAGTACCAGTACTGTCCGGCCATCGCGTAGGCGTAGATCGGCCGGCTCATCTTCACGGCGTAGCGAATGAGCTGCGGCTTGGTGTTGTAGCCCTTCGGGTCGGTCGCCGGCGCCGCGCCGGCGAAGGTCTGGTTGGTGTCGACCTCCGTCGTCTCGTCCAGCACGATGAGCGCCGGCGTGACCACGCCCGTCTGGCCCGTGCACGGCTGCAGCAGGCCGGTGGAGTAGTAGTACTGCTGTGGAGCGCCGTAGCCGTAGTCCGGTCCGTTCACAGGCTTGCGTGTCACCGGATCGAGCACGACGCCATGCGGCGCGACTGTCGCGCTGGCGTTGCCGGGGAATACTTCCACTTTCGAGCGCATCGTGATCCACGAGGGCGTCCCTGGCTGGCCGAAGGCCTTCGTGGTGTCGGGAACACCGCGGGCATTGGCCGCTGTCGACGCGGGCCAGTTCAGGGCGATGAACGCGCTCCAGCCGTAGGAGGCGGCCGAACTGAGAGGCAGCGACCCCGTCGCGCCGTCGATCTTCACGTCGGGCAGGTTGGAGTTGACCACGATCGGAGGCGGCTTGAAAGGACTGTCGCCAGGCGCCGGGGGCGGAGGAGTGGCGGTGGCAGTGGCGGCAGGGGCTTCCTTGCTGCTGCCGCCGCCGCAGGCGCTTGCCGTGACGGCCAGCGCGGCGCACACAGTCCAGGTCATCATGCGTGTCATGTCGTCACCTTTCCGATGGCGAATCCCAGGGCCTTTGCGGCCAACTCGCGTCGCAGCCTAGCGCAAGCTCGGCCGTTTGTCTTGTCGGTGCTTGTCTGACATGAGCCAGCCCTCTGGCAGGGGAGTGATTGGCGTCGAATCGACCGACCTGTTTCAGCATTTGAGCCGCACGTAGGTGACGTAGGAGTGCCAGTGGCGGTCGCGATGGACGTCGCGGAGCCCGCGCTCGACCGGGAAGTCCATCCCCGCCTCCTGGACGTGCAGGTCGCCCACGCGGAGATCGACCGGCCAGAGGGCGGGGAAAACCTCGTACAGCTCGACCTCGCGCTCGAGCGCCGCCGGGTCCGCGGCGCGCTCGTGCTCGAGCGTCCGGTGCGTGTAGGGGGCGGCGAGGTTGTCGTCGAAGATCACGTCCCGGATGCCCGCGGCCTTGCACTGCAAGAGGCGCGGGAGCTTGTTCTGGTGATCGTCGAAGAAGGCGAGCGCGCCCGGACGCGCGGCGGCGAGCGCGCCGATCGGCGCGCACGAGAAGTCCTGCGACGAGTAGCGTGCGCGGCGGGAGCGGTAGACCTTGCCGATCCGGCGCCGGGGGATGAGGTGCTCCATCATGAACAGCGGATCGAACGAGTGAATCTCGGCAGCGGGGGAGGCCTGCTCGATGAGCCAGGTGCTGAATCCCCGCCAGACGCCGACTTCGAACACCACCGCCGGCGCGAGCTCGCGGATGAACCAGTAGAGTGCGAAGGCGCTGACCCCGCGCAACCCCTGATCGTTGTCGAAGGGGCGGCGGCGCATGAGCCGCGCGAACTCCCGCAGCGCCTCGAGCAGCGCGCCGCGCCGGCGCTCCCAGTCGGCCGACGTGGTCACTCGCACGGCTGCTATGATAAGACCGTTCGCCGTCGGCCGTTCGCCGCTCGCCGTGGAGGGGATTGCCGCACACGACTCCCCGGCTGACGGCATGCGGCACACGTCAAACGATGCTCAAGATCGTCCATGTCACGGCGACGGCGACCGGCGCGCCGTGGATGGTCGCGCTCATGCGCGAGCAGCAGCGGCTCGGTCACGACGTCGCCGCGATCATTCCCGCTCTCGACGGTGGCATCGGCGCGCAGCTCGCCGCGCTCGGCATCCCCTGCTACGCCGCGCGCGTCGACGTCCTCTTCGCGCTCTCCGTGGTCGGGAAAGTCGTCGCGCTCAGCCGGCTGGTCCGCCTGCTGCGCCGGCTCCGTCCCGACGTCGTGCACAGCCACATCATCAACTCGGTGGTCACGGCGCGGCTGGCCTCGTGGATCGCCGACGTGCCGGTGCACGTGGGCGCCAACGCCCATCCGATGTCGATGGAGTCCGACGTCCTGCGCGCGATCGAAGTCGGCACCGCGTTCTGCGACACCGTCACCATGCCCTCGTGCAGCTACACGCGCGAGCTGATGCTCCGCCACGGCATTCCGGCGAGGCAGATCGAGCTCGTTCACTACGCGGTCGACCAGAGCGGGCACGATCCGTCTCTGGCCGACGGCGCGCGCGCGCGCGAGGCCCTCGGCATCGGCGCGGCGACGCCGGTCGTCGGCAAGATCGCCTACTTCTATCCCCCGGCGCGCTCGGCGGGACTGGTCCCATCGCGCATCGAGGGGCGCGGCATCAAGGGGCACGAAGTGCTCATCCGCGCCGTCCCGCGCGTGCTGGAGAGCGTCCCCGACGCCACGTTCATCCTGGTCGGCCGCGGCTGGGGTCCGGCCGGCGCGGCGTACGAGCAGGAGCTCAAGGAGCTCGCCGCGAGCGCCGGCGCCGGCCGCGCCATCCGCTTCATCGGCGAGCGCCGCGACATCCCGGACCTCCTCGCCGCCTTCGACGTCACCGTGCAGTGCTCGCTCAGCGACAACCTCGGCGGCACGGTCGAGGCGCTGCTGATGGCCAGGCCGCTCGTCGTCTCCGACATCCCCGGATTCGCCGACACCGTGGTGCACGAGATGACCGGCTTGGTCGTCCCGGTGGACGATCCCGCCGCGCTCGCGGACGCCCTCGTGCGGCTGCTTCGCGACCGCGCGCTGGCGCGGCGGCTCGGCGAGCAGGGCCGCCGCCACGTGCTGGAGCGATTCACGCTCGAGAAGTCCGTCGAAGGCGTCGAGCGGGTGCTGGAAGCGCGGCGGCGCACCGCGACGGGGCGCTACCGGACGCGGGTGAGCATGGCGCGCGCGGCGGCGCTTCCGTTCCGCCTGTTGCCGGTGCTCCTGGCCGTCTATCGCGCGCTGCGGCGCCACGGTTTCTCCGCCGTTCGCTTCGTCGGGCAGCGGCTGGTGCACACGATGTGGCGCGGCGTTGCGCTGGTGCGCAAGCCGCGGGTCAGCGCCGGTCCGACCTGACCCGCGCCGGCACGCCGAAGGCGACGACGTCGTCGGGAATCGGGTCGACGACGACGGCGCCGGCGCCGATGACGGTGCGCGCGCCGACGGTCATGCCGGAGGTGACCGAGGCGCCGATGGCGATGAGCGCCTCCTCGCCGAGGCGGACCCGCCCGCCGACGGTCGCGCCGGCGGAGACGTGCGCGAAGTCGCCGACGATCGTGTCGTGGTCGACCGACGCCTTGGTGTTGACGAGGACGCCGCGCCCGAGCGCGGCGCGGGGGGCGATCACCGCGCCGGCGCAGACCATCGTGCCGGCGCCGAGCGTGGCGCTCGGCGCGACGGAGGCGTACGGATGGACGGCCGCGGCCAGCCGCTCCCCGGCGGCGAGGAGCCGCTCGGTGAGGGCGCGCCGCGCGCGGTTGTCGCCGACGGCGACGATCACCGCGTCGTGCCCGTGCTGCCCGAGCGAGGCGATGGGGCCGAGCACGTCGAGACCGAGCACAGAGGCGCCGAGGCACGAGGCAGTGTCGTCGACGAAGCCGATCGGCGCCGCGATCCCGCCGGCCGCGTGCGCGCGCTGCAGGATGTCGGCGACGACCGCGCCGTGCGCACCCGCGCCCACGATGACGATTCGCACGGACATTTGCGCTATCGTAGCGCAGTGATCCCCCTCTCCACCCCAGACATCGATGATGACGATGTTCGCCTGGTCGCCGACGTGCTGCGCTCCGGCCGCCTCGCTTCCGGACCGATGGCCGCGCAGTTCGAGAACGAGGTCGCGGCGCACTTCGGCGCGCGCTTCGCGGTGGCGACGTCGAGCGGCACCGCGGCGCTGCACATGGCCCTCATCGCCGCCGGCGTGACCGACGGCGACTTCGTCGTCACCTCCCCTTACTCATTCGTCGCCTCGGCCAACGTCATCCTTTACGAGCGCGGCATCCCGATCTTCGTCGACATCGATCCCGAGACGTTGACCATCGACCCGCAGAAGACGATCGAGGCGCTGCGCGATCTCGCCCTGCGCCGCCGCGGCTGGCGCGAGCTGCTGCCGCGCGCCGCGCGCCACGGCTCCGGGGTGCTGCGCGCGGTGCTGCCGGTGCATCTCTTCGGCTGTCCCGCCGACGTCCGCGAGATCGTCGACGCCGCGCGCGAGCTCGGCATCGCCGTCGTCGAAGACGCCTGCGAGGCCCTCGGCGCGCGGGTCGACGGCGAGTGGGCCGGGCGCTGGGGCGACGCCGGCACCTTCGGCTTCTATCCCAACAAGCAGATCACCACCGGGGAGGGAGGGATGATCCTGACCGACCGCCAGGAATGGGCCGACCTGTTCCGCAGCCTGCGCAATCAGGGGCGGAGTCCCGGCGAGTGGCTGCACTACGAGCGCCTCGGCTTCAACTACCGGATGGACGAGCTGAGCGCCGCGCTCGGCCTGTCGCAGTTCCGCCGCGTCGACCGCCTGCTGGCCAAGCGCAAGGCCGTGGCCGACCGCTACACCGCGCGGCTCTCCGGCGTGGCGGGGGTGACGCCGCTTGCCGAACCGCCGGGGCGGCGAAGCCGCACCTGGTTTCTCTACGCCATCCGGCTTGCCCAGGAGATCGATCGCGACGCGCTCATGGAAGGGCTGGCCGCGCGCGGCATCATGAGCCGCCCCTACTTCTGGCCCATTCACCTGCAGCCGTTCTACAGGCAGCGCTTCGGCTTCGCCGAGGGAGACTTTCCGGCGACGGAAGCGGCCGGGCGCTCCATGGTGGCCCTGCCGATGTCGCCCAATCTCACCGACGCCGAGATCGACGCCGTCTGTGCCGCCGTGGCCGAACAAGTCTCCGCGGATGCCGGCGATTAGCTCTCCTGATTCGGGGAAGCGGCGGATGATGGCAAGGCCGCTCCGCGTCGCCCAGATCTGCGCCGCCGCCGGCCACTCCCCCTGGTTCACCAACATCTGCGCGGAGCTGACGCGGCGCGGCTTCGAAGTCGTCGCCGTCATCGACTCCTCGGAGGGCGATCTCGCCGCGCGGCTCGCCGCGCAGGGACTCCGCCACTATCGCGTGCCGATGTACTTCGGGCGGAACCTCGACCGGGCCCGCCTGCTTCTGTATCTGCTCTCGTTCCCCTGCGTGATCGGCCGGCTCGCCTGGATCCTGCGCCGCGAGCGGATCGATGTCGCGCACTCGCACATCTTCGTGGCCAACTTCGTGACGCGGCTGGCCTGCCTCGTCGCCGGCGTCCCGCACGTCGCCGGCATCGCGGCGCCGCGGCATCTCGAGGCGCCGCTCACCCGCGCCGTCGAGCGGCTCACCTGGCGCGCCGACGCCCTCCTCGCCTGCGGCTGCGAGTACGCCGCCTCCCTCTACCACGACCTCGGCGTCCCGGCGGAGCGCATCACCGCGATCTACTACGGCTCGCCCGCCGAGGCGTTCGATCCGGCCGCCGTCGACGGCGAGGGGTTTCGCCGCGAGCTCGGCGTCGCGCCGGGCACGCCGCTGGTGGGGCTGGTGGCGCACTTTTACCCGCCGATGCGCGGGCCCCAGGCGCCGCGCGCGACGCACGGCGTCGGGCTCAAGGGACACGACGTCTTCCTCGCCGCCGCGCGGATCGTGGCCCGGCGCTTTCCGGAGGCGCGCTTCGTCCTGGTCGGCGAGGGATTCAACGCGCTCGGCGAGCGCTATCGCCAGTCGCTCATCGAGAGCTGCCGCGCCGACGGCTTCATCGAGAAGGTTCGCTTTTCCGACCATCGCCGCGACATCCAGCGCGTGCTCGCCTCGTTCGACGTGGCCGTCCAGTGCTCGCTCACCGAGGGGCTCGGCGGCACGATCGAGGCGCTGCTCATGGAGCGACCCACCGTGGCCACCCGCGTGGGGGGGATGCCGGAGGCGGTGCGGGACGGCGAAACGGGGCTGCTCGTCCCGCCGGCCGACGCGCCGGCGCTGGCCGCGGCGATCGAGCGGCTGCTCGGCGATCGCGCGGACGCGCGGCGGCTGGCCACGGCGGGACGCGCCCTGATGCTCGAGCGCTTCACGCTGCGCCGGACCGGGAGCGATCTGGCGGCGGCCTACGCGCGGGTGACCGGTTGCTGAGGGAAGGCTGGTGCCGGAGGTGGGAATCGAACCCCCACGGAGCGTTAACTCTACGGGATTTTGAGGTGTCAACCCCTGAATTAGGTACGGAACGAACGAGTACAACTCGACGGCCGATTCTCGTAAGATAGTTGCCTGAACTGATTAATTAGTTCGTGAGGCGAGATTATATGAAGAAATCCACGGCGGTTACGAACATCGTGTCGGCTCTCGACGCCAGGACGCAGCTCGGCCAGATTCTGAGGCGCGTGAAGAACAACGGTGAGCGGTTCGTGATCGACCGGCGCGGCGAGCCTCAGGCGGTGATCATGAGTCTCGGCGACTACATCGA
>WNFM01193529.1_pt1 | contig 15267 bp, 13 predicted proteins | sample 5400271 | NCBI WGS metagenome assembly WNFM01 (sample SAMN13153352, study PRJNA577476) | soil metagenome | isolation source: 60 cm saprolite on Douglas fir-dominated hillslope | place: USA:California | collected 2013-09-17
CGCCCGTTCGAGCGTCCGCGGCTGCACCTTCATGGCCCGGCTCGAGCCCAGAATCAGGCCGGCCGGCGCCGCCTCCGCCGCGTAGGCCCCGAAGAGGCGCATCTTCTCGGCCCGGGCGTCCGACTCGACGACCGGGAAGACGCCGCTTCCGAACTCGCCCCGCGGGTCCACCCAGCGCGCGATCCCTGCGTACACCCCCGCGAGAGCCGCCGCCGCCGCCAGAAAGACCGCGAGGAACCTCATCGGGCGTTCATTCCCCGGCCGTCCCGGGCTTCACCGCTTCCAGGGTGACCTGCAGCTCGTCGATGCCGCCCACCAGGTAGCACAGGAACCGCTCGCTGAAGCTCGGGTGCCGATCGAGCAGCCACTGCACGGCTCGCCCGAACAGCCGGTGCGGCCGTGGCCAGACGTGTTCCTCGAGGAAATACTTGAGCCGAACGCGCACGACCCGGAAGCGGGCCCACGTGTAGTAGGAGTAGCCGTTCTCGCCGAAGTAGTGGAACGACTCCGACGTGAAGGCGCGGCGGTGAGTGGGATCCTTCCAGGCGTAGTGTCCGGAGTAGTGGGGCGTCCGTATGAACACGCGGCCAGCCGGGCGAGCGATGCGCCAGACCTCCTCCAGCACCGGCAGGGGGTCCGCGAAGTGCTCGAGGACGTGGTTGAGGCGGACCTCGTCGGCGGAGTCGTCCGGCAGCGGGTAGGGCGTCACCCGCAGGTCGTGCACGACGTCCACTCCCGGCAGATAGGCGGCGTCGACGCCCAGGGCGCCCGCCACCTTGTGCCCGCCGCAGCCCAGGTCGAACACGGCCGGCAACCCGTCTCGGCGCCGGTCGCGGAGGTAGCTCTCGACCGGCGCGGGAAGGACCTCGTGAAGGAGCCCGGAGGTCATTTCGCGAATGCCTCGAGGGACATGGGGTCCAGCAGGGCCCGCAGCAGGGATGCCATCGGCCGGCGATCGGCCGCCTTCAACAGGTCCCACAACAACCCCTCGGCGGCGGTCGTCCCGCAACTCCGGCAGCGGGCGCAGTCGCCGCCGTCGGGGTGGACGATGAGGCGCACCGCGTGGAGCAACCCGGGCTGGTAGGACCGGGGAGCGATGCGGCACCCCAGGAGCCGCGCGATGGAGCGGCCCGAGATATGGCTCGGCGCCCAGGACCGCGAAGCCGCCTGGAACATGGCGAAGTCCGGCTCTGAATCGCCGATCGCGATCGTCTCCAGGCCGCAACAGCGCCAGCAGTCCCTTCCCCTTGTCGACCTCCCTGGCGACGACGGTGGTATCGAGGAAGGTCTGGTGCACCCTCACCCGCGCCAGGCGCATCGGGCCCAGCACTCCGTGGATGAGGGTCGCGGGCAGGGGGACCGTGCGGCCGCCTTCGAAGGCGTAGGCGCGCAGGGAGTGCTCGTAGTCGTCATTGAGGAATACGCCCGGGATCCGGCGCAGCGCCTCGCCCAGCCTCTGGAGCTCGCTGCGCGACTCTGGGGTGACGAGGACCCGGGTGCGCCCGGTCACGGCATCCCAGACGACGCTCCCGTACTCGGCCACCGCTCCCACGCAGCCGTAGTCCCGGCAGTACTCCTGCACCTCGGCCAGGGTGCGCGCGCTGTTGAGGGCCGCCGCGAGCCCATGGACGTGCAGCAGCGCCAAGGCCTGCACGCCGGCCGCCGTGGTGGAGGGGAAGCCGAAGACCTGCTTGTCCACCACCCCGTCGATGTCCATGACCACGAGGGGCGAGCCCCAGCCCGCCGGCCGCCCGACCCGGCAGAACCGGCCGCAGTACCGCGCCATCTGCGCGCCGAGGAAGTCCCGCGCTTCCGTGTAGCTGCGGTTGAACTCCTGATGCCGGTGGGCGAGGCGCGGATCCGCGAGGCCGTCCAGGGCGGCCCGCGTCGCCGCCGTGCCCGCGAGAAGCTTGTGGAGGAACAGGCGCTTTTCGACGCCCTCGTCTCCCGAGGCTTCGTGATAACGCCGGAGCAGGGCTTGCTCCTCGGCGGCGGAGAGGCCGAAATGCAGCACGGCCTCGGCAAGATCGTAGGCGGGATCCGTGACGTTCAGCTCCGTCTTGCCCAGCCCGTGCTGCTCGAAGTCGGTCTTGAGCAGCGATCCCCCGTCGGCGACCCACTCCCGCAGCCGCATCTTGCCGTCGATCAGGGTGGGCAGAGGGCAGGGCCGTCGCGTCAGCTCGTACCGCAGGCGAGCCCGCTTGAGAACGGCCGCTGGCTTCCAGGCGTAGGCCCCGCTCAGCGCCGCGGCCAGCAGCTCCGCGCCCTTCTGATGAGACGGGTCCAGCTCGGGTCCCGGGTCCGCGTCGAGCCGCAGCGTTCGCGCGCGGGTGGCGACGTAGGCGGCGGCGCGCTGCACCAGGACATCGCGGGGCAGCTCGACGATGTCGCCCTGGGGCAGCCATTCCAGGTAGAGGACGCCCTCGCGCAGGCCCAGGAGCGGCGGCACGAACCCGGCGAGGGCCTCGGCGGCCAGGAAGGCATGGTAGGAGAGCCAACCCCAGCCGACGCTCTTGGCGAGCAGGTAGCGGGTTTCGGCGCCTCCGTCGCGGCGTTGCAGGCGCAGCTCGTACACGCGCTTGAGGCGCGTGTGGAACCTCTCGTCCGAGAGGTCTCGCTGGCGGCGCTCGAAGCCTTCGGTCGCGGTGCTCTGCAGCACCCTCGCCTTCGCGTAGCCGCGCGCCAGGAAGATCTCCTGCATCCTCCGCTCGACGGCCTCGACCTCGAGCAGCCTCCGCTTGTACCAATCCTCGGGAGGGAGCGCTATGACGCGGGTCCCTTCGAGGGGCAGGGACTCCACCCCGTCGTTCCAGTTGCGCCGGCTCGGATGAACGGGAATCAGCAGGGCCACGTCGGACGCGGGCACTCCCGCGCGGCGCAGCAGGTCCACGCCGCGGGTCAGGGTGCGTCCCGTGTCGGGCGCCTCGTCCAGCAGCAGCGCCAGGCCGCGGCGGGCAGCGCAGCGCGCGAGCGCTGCCTGCTCCGAGGGCGCTATGCCCTTCTTCGGCCGCAGGGTGACGACGTCCACCGCTCGGTAGCCGCGCAGGCCGAGGGAAGCGCGGACGAGAGGCGCGAAGTAAGAGCCGGCGGTGCGCAGGCCGACCACGAGCAAGGAACGCTCGCGGTCCGGAAACTCGGTGGTGAAGCGCGCGACCAGCTCGAGGATGTCGTGGTGGGTGAGGTCCTGGCTGCGGAAGGCCGCGGGCACCCTCGCGCGGCGGCAAAGCAGGCCCGCTGGCAGGTCCTCGCTCAGCAGCTCCGTGAGGCGGGCGCGAGCTTCCGCCGCCCGCGCCTGGTCGAGCCACGCTTGCAGCACGGCTTGGAGCGCCGAGTCCCAGCTCTCTCGCCATCCGCGCAGGGCGCTTAGCCGCCGGTTGCGGAGACGACGGCCCGCTGCGAGCAGCCCCTCCAAGGGGCCGATCAAGGGCCGCAGCCAGGGAAACCGCGCCGTGGCCGCGGAGAAGTCGTAGCCTTCCCCGGCCAGATAGTCGTCCGTCGAGTCGGCCAGGGCGCACGAGAGCAGATAGACGTTGCCGGCGGCCTCCTCGCTCTGCCATTCGAGCCGGGGCTCCTGCACGCTCTCGAGCTCGCCCAGAAGCCGGCGCCTCAGGTCCTGGACGGTGGGAAAGGCGTCGAGGCACCAGGCGCGGGCTCGGTAGAACGCCGATTCCGACTCCAGGGTCCTGGGCGGCAGCGACGCTGGGGTCTCCGCCCGCCTCGCGCCTTCGAAATCGGTGCCGCCCCGGATTGCCTCCGCCGACAGGCGTTCCCCGGCTGACATCAGGCCGTCCTTTCTCGAAGTTCCTCGGTGGCAACGCGTCGTCCCTTCCTCGCGAGCCAGGCGAGATAGAAGTCTTCCGTGGCGCGCACCATCCGCTGGTCGGAGAAGCGCTCGTGCACGCGCTGGCGCGCGGCGTCTCCGTAGCACCTCGCGAGATGCGGGTGCTCCAGCAGCAGGGTGACGGCGTGCGCGAGCCCGGGCGCGTCGCCGGGCGCCACCAGCAGGCCGGTGACCCCGTGCTCGACGGCCTCTGGATTGCCGCCCACCCTCGTCGCCACCACGGGGACACCGACCGCCATCGACTCGAGCAGCACGTTGGAGAGCCCCTCGCTGAGGGAGGGCAAGACAGAGACCGTGCTGGCGGCGAGCAGGTCGGCCACGTCGCTGCGGAAGCCCAGGAAGAGCACCCGGCCCGCCAGGCCGAGCCGCGCCGAGAGGGCCTCGAGGCTGGCGCGGTAGGAAGGCTGCCCCGGGGATGGCTCGCAGTCGCCCACCACGAGAAAGCGGGTCTCCGGCAGCCGCGCCGCGATCCGTTCGGCCGCCTCCAGGAAGTGCTCGATGCCCTTCATCGGGTTGAGCCGCGCGACCACGGTGACGAGCGGCCCGAAGGCGGGGAGGCCCAGGCCCCGCCGCAGGGCGTCCCGGCCCTGGCGGGAAGTGAAGCCCCCGAGGTTGATCCCATTGGGAATGACCGCGACCTTGTGGGCCGGGAAGCCCTCCTCGATCAGGCGTTGGCGCACCGCCTCGGCGTTGACGAGCACGCAGTCGGCGAAGAGGCACGCGAGGCGCTGGAGCCAACGGCGGCTCGGGCTCAGGTGATCGCCGGTGTCGCGTATCGAGGCGACGATCAGCGGCGCCTGGGCCAGGCGCGCCGCGGGCAGGCCGAAGACGTTTGCGTAGAAGCCGTAGGTGTGGACGACCTGGATGCGCCGCCTCCGCACGTCCCTGGCGAACTGGAGCTGACGCCACAGGGTGACGGGCCCGTAGAGCCGGTGGATCGGGTACTCGGCCACGACGCCGCATTCGCGCTCGACCGGCTCCAGGAACTCGCCGAACCTTCCGAGGCAGGCCAGGTGCACCTCGAAGCGGGAGCGGTCCAGCAGCCGCACCAGGTTCGAGACGTGGCGCTCGGTACCGCCGAGCTTGAAGTTGGTGACGAGTTGAAAGATCGGCACCGGGGCGGGGGAGTTGGAGGCGCTCACCCGCGCGCCTCCGCGGGGCGGGGAGCGGTCGGCGGCATCGCCCCGGCCGCCGCCGCCAGACCAGCGATCAGGTAGAAGTAGAAGTGATACGCAACCGGATAGAAGATCCCGGAGATGGCGAAGGCCAGCAGCGAGACCTCGATCCCCTCGGCAAGATGGCAGAGCTCGTGGTCGGCCGAGGCCCTCGCCACACGCTGCGCCCGCCTCGCGGATCGCAGCGAGGTGACGAGCAGGGCCACGAACAGCGCGAGCCCCGGCAGGCCCAGCTCCACACCGAGCTGGAGGTAGACATTGTGCACGGCGGTCCAGGTTGTCCCGCGTTCGTCGTTGAGGGCGAGGATGTTCATGCCGAGGCCCGCGCCCAGCACCGGTCGCTCGGGCAGGATGCGCAGGGCCGCCCAGGTGTCGGCCCATCGGTTCTGCGCCGAACGCGTGGGATCGGACTCGAGACTCGCGATGCTGGCCACGCGGGAGACGTAGCCCTGGGGAAGCAACGGAAGGGCCAGGAACGCGAGGAAGGCAACCGCGGCGGCCGGCGCCGCGCGGCCCCGGCCGAGGAGCTTGACGAGGTAGACGAGGACGGTCGCCACCAGGGTGATGAAACCCGCCCGGGAGAACGTGATGACGATGCCCATGGCGAGGACGGCCGCCGCCAGGAAGGCGATCACACGTCCCTGGAGGCCGCGCCGGCCGAGCGCGAGGCCGAGCGCCATCGGCAAGAGGAGATTGAGTATGAGCGCCAGGTCGTTCGGATTGCCGGCCAGGCCGGAGCTGTAGCCCTCGATGCGCTTGACGCCGGAGTCGTCGACGAACGCTCCCGATGCGTAGTTGCGCACGCCCGTGACGGCCAGCGGAACCGCCATTGCGGTCAGGGCCACCGCGACTCGGCGCAGCCGCTCGGGCGTATCCACCAGGTTGGCCAGCAGCCAGAAGAGCGCGAGGGCCTTCAGGTACAGGTCGAGGAGCAAGTTGACGCTGCCGCCGGGCCAGAAGGACAGGGGGATGGTCAGGATGGCCCACCCTCCGAGGGCGGTGGCCAGTCCGAGGCCAGGCGCCGCCACGCTCAGGGGCTCCCGTCTGAGAAAGCGCCCCCCAAGGCAAGCCGCCACCGCCAGCCCGGCGGCCATCAGCGCGGGCCGCAGGCTGGCGAGGGCCGGGACCTGGTTCTGGGGCGCGATGAGCAGCACGAACAGGAACGCCAGCAGAGCGCCGAAGGCCAGCGAATCCCGCGCCACCACCAGCCGCGCGGAGCGGCCCTCCCGGCGCCCAGGGTGGCGTCGATCACGCAAGCGCCTCCACGTTCGCCGCCCGCCGGCTCACGCTGCCCTGGCTCTCGGCGGCCGCGCTCTTGGTCCCGCGCATGCGGATGGGGCCGTCGAAGATACGGACCTCCTCGAACCCGCATTCCAGGAACCAGCGATGGATCTCCGGATAGAGGAACTTCCATTGGTAGCGTGGCGTGTACCAGTCGAAGGTATCGAGCCACCGCCAGCGCCAGTCCGCATGCTGGGAGATCGGCGCCACGAGTCGGAGCAGGGAGCCGAGCAGCGGCACCCGGTAGAGGTAGTAGAGCGGTATCGCCGCGGCGGACAACCCCAGCATCAGTCGGCGAGGCAGCCGCGTGGTGATCCGACGCAGGGCGTCGGAGCCGTGGTGGCCCGGGCCGTAGCGGTGATACAGGTACACCGCGAGGCCGCCGCCGGGCCGGACCACGGAGGACAGACGGGCGAAGGCGGCGCGGGGGTCCGGGGTGTGGTGCAGCACGCCCACCGAGTAGGCGAGGTCGAAGCTCGTGGGACGAAAGGGCATCTGGAAGAGGTCGGCCTGAACCAGGTGGACACGGGGATGACGGCCGACGTTCTCGAAGGCCGCGTCGACCGCGCTCGTGAGGTCGAAGCCAACGACCTCGCCGCCCTTGGCGGCAGCAATCTCGGCGAAGCGGCCCGACCCCACGCCGGCGTCGAGGACCAGGCGGCCCCGATAGTCGCGCTCTGTCCAGCCGGTCACCCCCTCGAGGGTCCGCTCCGATTCGCCCATGCCGCTCCTGGAATCGAGCTGCACGCCGCCGAAGCGGTTCCACTGGAAGCCGAAGCTCGCGGCATACGCGCCGTCGTCCACGAAGCGGGGCACCCCGCCCCGGATGGGGTAGCTGCGGCCGCAGCCCTCGGAAAGGAGCGCTCCCTCCATCACCTCGGGCCCCTCCGTGCGGCCGGCGCGCAGCCGGAACGGGCCGCCGCAGGCGGGACAAACGAGAAGGCGCAACGCAGTTTTCTTCATGGCGTGGTTCTCTCTCCTGAGTCCTTGGGCGCTTGCGGCCTCGTTCTCCGGGTCGGCTATGGCACCAGCAGGACGTCGTCCGGCTGGAGGAAGAAGTTGACCACGCGCGCGTCCGCGGCCCGCAGCTTGTCGTAGTCGAACCGGTGGGTCTCGAGGCCGTGGCCGTTCGAGCGCAGCACGACGATGTTGGAGCGCGACGCGTATTGGGTCAGCCCGCCCGCCATGGCCAGCGCATCCACCAGCCGGACCTGGCTCTTCAGCTCGAAGCGTCCCGGCCTCGAGACCTCGCCGAGCACGGACACCCGGAAGCTGCGGACCTCGGTGACGATCACGGACACCTCGGGCGCCGTCACGTACTCCGCCAGCCGCGCGAGCAGGATGTCGCGGAGCTCCATCGGGGTGAGGCCCGACGTCTGGACGTCGTTGACCAGGGGCAGGGAGATGCGTCCGTCCGGCCGCACCGGCACCTTGCGGGACAGCTCGGGCCTGCTCCAGACGTCAATCTCCAGGACGTCCTCGGGCCCGATGCGATAGCCCGCCGGCGCGGAAGCGGCCGGGGGGACGCTCGCCGCGGGCTTGGCCGCAGGCGAGGAAGCGGCGGCGTCGAGCACGGCGGCGAGCAAGAGCAGGCAGGCCCCGGGCATGGCTCCTCCTCAGCGGATACCGAACGTGGGCTCGGGGGCGAAGCTCGCTTGGGGGGCCGCCTCCTGCCCGCGCAGCATGATCTTCACGGTCTGGAAGACGATGGCAAGATCGAGCCGCGTCGATTGGTGCTTGATGTAATAGAGGTCGTAACGCATCTTCTCGATCTCTTCTTCGAGGTTGTTGGCGTAGCCGTAGCGGACCTGGGCCCAGCCGGTGATCCCCGGCCGCACCGCCAGGCGCAGCCGGTAGTACGGGATGCGCTCGTCGAAGAGGCGCAGGTTCCTGACCGGGTGGGGCCGTGGTCCGATGAGGTTCATGTCGCCCTTGAGCACGTTCCAGAATTGCGGCAGCTCGTCCAGGCGGAACTTGCGGAGCCAGCGACCGACGAATGTGATGCGCTCGAGGTTGTCCCTCTCCCATTCGGAGCAGGAGCAGGGTGCGCGACGCATGGTCCGGAACTTGACGAGGTTGAAGCGTCGACCCCCCAGGCCGAGCCGCTCGTGCAGGAAGAATGCCGGGTGGCCCGAGTCGAGGACGACGAGCAGGGCGATCAGGCCGATGAGCGGAGCCGTCAAGGCGAGGCCCAGGATCGCGGCGACCAGGCTCACTCCCCGCCCGAGCGCCCGACTCAGCCGGTTGGCGCGACAGTCGGGCGAGAAGATCAGGGCGCTCGGCACCAGCGCCTCGATGGCGAGCTTGCCCGTCAAGCGCTCGTACAGCTCGTGCCCGTCGTCCACCGCGATCCCCTGAACGCGCAGCTCCAGGAGCGACCGCACGGGCATCCGGCCGCGCCGCGTGGTCAGCGCCACCACGATCCGCTGGGGGCGCACGGACTCCACGACCTCCTCCAGCTCCTCGAGACGGCCGAGCAGCCGACAACTGTCCGGGGGCTGCTCGCCGTCGTCGGCCACCACCCCGACGACCCTCCCCCAGTGCGCGTGGCCAGGGGTCTCGAGCGCGGCAATCAGGGAGTGGGCCAGCGGTCCGGCGCCGAGGACCAGAATGCGGTCCGCGAAGGGCCGGGTCGCCGCCCAGCCCGCGAAAGCCCGCCGGAGCAGGAAGGCGGCCACCGCCACCGCGAGCGCGGCGGCCAGCGTCTCCGCCTGGGGCGGCCACTGAAGCGACGAAAGGAGGGTCGGGGTCGGGCTCACGCGGAACTCCCCGCGCGCTTGCGCTGCGCGCCGTAGTAGCTTCGGTAACGGCCGTAGTAACCGTCGAAGGGACGCGTGTCACCGTTGAACACGATTCCCATCAACTTGTCGCGGTCCAGGGCTTCGAGTGCCTCCGCGAGCAGGCTCCGAGGGGTGACGCCGGCGCGGACCACCAGCAGGAACCCGTCGACGAGGGTCGAGAGGGCACGAGCGTCGGGCAGCGCGACCACCGGCGGCGTATCCACGACGACGTAGCGATAGGCCTGCCGCCCCGCCTGCACGAGGGCGCCGAAGGCGGGGGAATGCAGGGTCTCGAGGGGAAGGCTCTCGCGAGGGCCCGCCGCCAGCACCGACAACGGCAGCGGGGGGCAAGGCACGGGGGCATCGCAGACCGCGAGCTCGGGGTTGCCGAGAGCCCGACCCAGCCCCGGATCGGCCTCGTTCGCGAGGCCGATCCGCTTCGCGACCGAGGGACGGCGCAGGTCCGCGTCCAGGAGCAGCACGCTGGAGCCGGGCAGACGCGCCAACATGGCGGAGAGGTTGATCGAGGTCGTCGTCTTTCCCTCGTTCGGCGCGGCACTGGTCACCGCAATGACCAGGGAGGGGCGGCCGGCGCGAAGGCTTTCCAGCACGCTGATCAGGATCCGATAGGGCTCGGCATCGAAGGAAGACGGCGACACCAGAGCGACCAGGTGCTCGTCGATACGCGCTGCGGCCGAGGTCTCCGACGGCCGACCCGATACGCGCACCGCCGACTGACGCCAACCCACTTGCCTTCCCACGCTCGCGCTCATCGCGCCCTCTCGAGGGCGGCGGTGAGCCAATAGCCTTGCTCGAACATGTGGTAGGAGCCCAGCCCGAGGAGGGTCGCCCCCGCGACCGCTCCGGCGACCGAGAGACCGAGGAACAGGCGCTTCCGCCGCCGGTCGCTGGCGGTCAGGAGCGCCGGCACCGTCGCCAGGACCGGCACCCGCGTGAAGTCCCGCAGATCTTCGACGCTGCGGAAGCTGCGGTCGAGACGCTCGGCCAGCGCCCCCGCCGTGATCGCGGCGGAGAACGCGGCGAGCGCGGCGAAGAAGATCAGCCGCGCCCGCTGGGGGCCCGCGTCCCGCACGGGGGGGACCGCCGGATCCAGCAGCTTGAGCCGAGAGGCGAGGTTCTCCTCCGCCGAGTCGGCGAGCTGGGCATCCTCGTAGCGTCGCAGCAAGCTACCGTAGATCTCCTGGACGGCCGGATGCTCCCCGGGCGCCTCGCTCGTCCCGGCGGCAGACGCCGCCCGGAGGCTCTCCTGGGCGGCGGCCATCTCTCGGCTCACCCTCTCCTCGTCACGCTTCATCGCCGCGATCGCCGCATCCGTCTCGTCCAGCGCCGCCCGCAGCCGCGTCGCCGCAGGCCCCTCGGAGGGCGGCGCCGTGCGCGGGGTGGCGGACTCCTTCTCCAGGGCCGCGATCTCGGCCTCGAGCTGCACGACGTCCGGGTGCTTGTCCGTGAGCTTCTGGCGTCGCTGGACCAGATCCTGCCGCATGCGGGCGATGCGGGCGGCGGCGTCGCTCTGGGGATCCGTCTCCGCCAGTTGCTTGAGCAGCCCCTCGCGCCGGTCGAGCGCCCGCGTGCGCTCCTCCCGGGCCGCCCGCAGCTGGTAGCTCAAACGGTCGAGCGCGCTCGCGTCCGCGGCTCCGCGCGCGGCGCGGCCTCCGGACGGCTGACCCTGGCCGACGGATCCCGCCTCATGCCCGTCCAGACGCTCCTTCATCTCGGCGAGGCGCTGCTTGAGGAGCCCGGCGCGGCCGGCGAACCGCTGCGACCGCAAGAGCGCGTCCTGCTCGAGATAGAGAGCGGCCAGGCTGTTGCTCACCTGGGCCGCGGTTGCCGGGTCGCGGCCCCGATAGGACAGATTGAGCCCCACCAGCTGTCCACGGCCGTTGGGGTCCGCCGTGACCTTCGTCTCGAGGCGGATGTCGCTCTTCATCTGCTCGACCAGCGCGTCCGAGAGGCCGAGCGCGGCCAGCTCGGGATAGAGGCCGAAGCGGCGCGCCTGATCGAGGAGCGGGGAGCGGCTGAGCACGGTCTGGCTGATCGTGTCGAGTCGGGCGGTGAGCTCGCCGGGCAGCGCGGGGTCGCCGCGGCCGGGCTCCACGACGAGAACCGCGACCGCCCGATAGAGGGGTGGCAGAGCCAGGCAGGCCGCCGCCCCGGCCGCGAAGACCGCCACGAACACGAGGCCCGCGATGGCGGCTCGCCGCCGCACCACGTCCCGGAGCTGATCGATGGCCTCCCGGCGACGGTCAACGAACATCGACATCCCCTTTCCTCCTCTTGGGCTCGAGCACGACGCGCAGCTCCGTCACCAGGTGACGGATGTCACCGGGGTTGGCCGCAATCGAGCCGCCGCGCTGGTGGCTCCACGCCGTGGTGAGGGCGACCGCGAGCGGCTCGGCCTTCCAGTCCTCCGCGATTGCGGAGCAGGTCGAGGGCGAGCCGCCCGCGGAGCGCACGCGCCGAGCCGGACACCGACGCCCCAAGACGCCGCGTGACCACCGGGGTGACGGCTCCGATCACCGGGGCCTCGGCCTGGGCCCACTCGATCGCCCACTCGCCGCGCCGCCCTCGGGAGTGCAGGGAGCTCAGCCACTCCGCGGCCAGGTTGCCCCGGGAAAGGCTCGGGCCCGCGTCGAGCGACAGCTCGAGACCGCGGCCGATCTCCTGACGGCAGCCGACGGCCAGGAGCTGCGACGTGAGGCCCGCCCCCTGGCCCGGCTCGTACCAACGGGCCTGACCGCGAACGGAGATCTGCGTGCGCCGCGAAACGCGGTGATTCAGGCGAATCCCCGCCAAGGCGCTGTCGAGCGTCGAGGCCGCTCCTATGATCTCGTCGCGCGTCGCGGTGAGGTCGGCGAGCAAGGTCGTCGTCTCGCTGAGCCCCTGCGCCAGGGTCGGGGTGAGCTGCAGGCGGCGGGCGGGGAGTCGCCCGAAGTCGAAACCGCTCGACCGGTACAGCTCGCTCGCAGTCGTCGTTTGCAGGTAGCTCGCGGTGAAGGTGGTTTCGAGGGTCCGCGTGGCCCGGGATTCCCAGCGGAGCGACGCCTCCTGTCGCGCGCGCATCGTGTCGAGGCTCGGATGGTCGGCATAGCGCTCCGCCGCCTGGGTGTAGCGGGCCTCGAGGGACCAGCGGAGGCTCCGGCCCGAGAAGAGAACTCCGGGCTGAAGCGCGGTGATCCAATCCTGTTCGGGCGCTGCGGCCCTGGAGAACAGGTTGTCGTCGCGGCGCTGGGACAGGGCCAGGGAGGGCGCCAGGTTCCAGCTGGTTTCCGAGCGCGCGCTCGCGGGGACGAGGGCGCAGAGGGCGATCAGCGGGAAGGCCCTCTCCGTCCACCCGGGATTGGCGATGCTCGCTCGCATCTCAGGCGGCCACGACATCCGAGACATCCACCTCGACGGCGACGCTGCGCTGCAGCAGGTGCACCGAGACCACGACCAGACCCTTGTTCGGCCGGTGACGGACGAGCAACGCCTCGACGCCGGCCAGCGGGCCGGCCACGATTCGCACCCGCTGTCCCTCGCGCAAGTACAGATGCGGAAAGAGGGCGGCGCCGGACTCCACCACGCGGCGGATCGCGTCCACCTCCTCCGCCGGGACGCTGGCGGGGCGATCCCAGCGCTCGCCGAGGACGGCCGCCAATCCCTGCGTCTTCCGCAGCGCCACGTGCGACGGCTTGTCCAGGGCATCGTTCAAGAAGAGATATCCAGGGAACAAGGGGGTGCTGATCAGGTGTCGGAGTCCCGCTCGCCGCGACCAGCGCCGCACCTTGGGAAGGAATGGATGGAAGCCCTTGACGGCAAGCTGGTCGTGGACCGCCTGCTCACAGTGGCTGCGGGTCCAAAGCACGTGCCAGGGCGCGGGCAGTCCCGCGAGCTCGGTCTCCGGAAAGGCTTCGACGGTCACGCTGGCCACTGATGCCAAGGCTTCGCCCCCTTCGGTTTGGACCGGCCGGTCCGGCCGGGCCCTCCGCTTCCCGAGAAACGATCGACTCGCAGTTTCGGGCCACGCGCCCGATCCGCTCGCATCACCGTAGTCCACCGCCCCAGGACGTCCGAGCCCTCGCCCTCTAAGACACCGTTGCCTTCGCGAGGCGCCCCGTGCTGGCCCCCGCCGCAGTTGCGGAGCGGCGTGACGCGGTACGCCAGCTGGGGCGGAGGGGCCGCGAAGAGCTTCGGTGACGAGAACTCGGACGTCCTCGAGAGGCGGACGGCTGGGTCTGCTCTGGCCGCCGCTCGCCCGATCCCTTTCTTTCCTTCATCCCTGTCATGGGCTTCCCCATGCGATGCCTGCACTCGAAGCCAAATTAGGGGATGGGGAGGGCCCCCGGCAATTAGCGAGCCCTTGCAACAGGGCTCAGGGTTTTTGCGGAAGGGAGGACGGCGGCGTGGAAGGGTTGTGGCGACTTTCAGACCGAAGAGAGCCCGCGGCCTATCGCGTAGCGGACGAGGCCGGCCGTTTCGCGGATCTCGAGCTTCTTCATGATCCGATAGCGATGGGACTCCACGGTCCGCGCGCTGATGCAGAGCTTGTCGGCGATCGCCTTCGTTCCGTGGCCTTCGGCGATGAGCTGCAGCACCTCGCGCTCACGCAGGCTCAGGGGGTCCACCGGACGCTCCGCGCCCGAGCGGTAGGCCTGGACCACGGCCTCGGCCAGCCCCGGGCTCAAGTAGACGCGGCCATCCTCCAGTTGGCGGATGGCCTGGACCAGGTCGCGGCTCGCGTGGCTCTTCAAGAGGCATCCCCGCATCCCCGCGGCGAGCGCTTCCAAGAGGATCTCGTCGCCGCGCGCCGTCAAGAGGAGGGTCTTGGTGTGGGGCGAGCATTGGTGGATCTCGCGGGCGGCATCGATCCCATTGAGCTGCGGCATGAGAAGATCGAGGATAGCGACATCGGGCTCGCTTTGCCGTGACAGCCGCACGGCCTCGATGCCGTTGTCGGCCTCGCCCACGACCTCGAATCCTTCCTTCTCGAGCAGCAGGCGCACTCCTTGGCGCACGAGGACGTGGTCGTCGGCCAGCAGTACGCGGGTGCGCATGGACACGACCCAGCCTAGCAAGACGCGTACCACGTGGGCTCCCGAGCGCCCATGCCGGTGACTTGGGCTTGAATCTGCTGCTCCACGGCCGGCCCGGCCAGGGGACAGCAACCCCCGGCAAGCCTCGGGCCGATGGAATCCCGATGCTCTATGTGGGCGATCCACGTCCCAGGTTCTCCTTTCGTGGTCTAGGATGAGGGGGTAGGAATGGCCAAGAGTCCAGCGCAGATCCGCCGGGAGCTCCGCGAACTGCAGCGGGCCTTTCTCGCGCAGTTGCCCGATCGGGTGCAGGCCATCGAGACGGCTCTGAACGAGGCGCTGAGCGCGGAAGCAATCGATCGGCAGCGCGTCGACGCGCTCTTTCATCTCGCGCATCGGCTCTGCGGATCGGCCGGCATCTACGGCTGCCCGACCGTGCACGCAGCGGCCGGTGCGGTCGAGCGCGTGGCCGAAGGCCTGCGGGGTGCCGGGGAGAAGGACGAGCCCGGCCGGATCGCCGAGCTGCGCCAGCTCGTCGAGGCTTTGAAGCGAGCCGCTGCGGACGCCGGAGCATAGCTCCCCGGCGGTGAAGTAGTACCCTCACGCCAATTCAGTAGAAGCCTCAGCCCTGTTTGCGACTCTCCCGGATTGCGGATCGACTTTTCGCGTCTACCTTCTTCCAAGGACGAGTGGACGTAGCACAGGGAGCCCCGCTCCCGAGGAGAAGGCCGATCATGCAGAGCAACGCATCAAGGTGGTCGCTGTCCGTGGCGGCAACGCTGTTCGCGTGCACGCTCGTCAGCCCCGCGCTCGGGCAGACCGTCTCCTTCAACCCTCAGCGGGTATACCCCGTCGGGACCGGACCGTTCTGGGTGACGGCGGGCGATTTCAACGGTGATGGAATAAAGGACCTCGTCACCTCGAACCGCGGCAGCAACGACGTCTCGGTGCTGCTCGGCAACGGGGATGGGACCTTCCAGGCGGCGCGGAGCTTCCCGGCCGGCGGGGGCGCCGATTACGTGGGCGTGGGCGATTTCAATCGCGATGGGATACAGGATCTGGTGACCGCCGACTACAACGCCGGCACCGTGACGGTGCTCTTGGGGGTCGGTGACGGCACCTTCCTGGCGCCCCAGAGCTACCCTGTCGGGGGAACG
>WNFM01047644.1_pt1 | contig 15265 bp, 14 predicted proteins | sample 5400271 | NCBI WGS metagenome assembly WNFM01 (sample SAMN13153352, study PRJNA577476) | soil metagenome | isolation source: 60 cm saprolite on Douglas fir-dominated hillslope | place: USA:California | collected 2013-09-17
CTTTGCTAACCGCAACATAGCTGCAAAAGCCGGCTGGCTAAGGCCCGCCAGCGGCGTCGGCCGCCCGGTATGGTCGATCAAGACCTTTACGGGAATCCTTTCGATCCACGGCTCGTACATCAGGAACTGATCATTTTCGACCTGGAGATCTAAAAACATATCGAGATCCGCGAGCCGCTTCATCAAGCCGTCGGCGTCCTTGTAGTAGTCATTGCCGTGGAATGTCGGATTGACCGCCGCGCCGACGATGCCTTGCGCCTGGAATTCTTTCAGCGTTGCGACGTCGGCTTCCAGATCGACGATTGCGATACCCTTGAAACGGCCCCCGCCTTTCGCGATCGCGTCCAGCATGCAGGAATTATCACTTCCGTATCCGGAGTTTGGCTGCACCAAGAGTGCATGCTTCACGCCATAGCTCTTCATCACCTGAAGAAATTGCGCTGTGGTGCCGATTTCCTGGCCGGCAGGCTGATAGACGACGTCTTTGCTATACGGAAAATTTGCCGGATCAATCACATGTGCGTGGCAGTCGATCTTCGGCTCGTCGAAAATATTCATCGGGCCTATACCAGCGCCCGCGTGCAGTCGTCGAACAATTCATCGACCGAAAACATTCGCGGAATCAGCTTCTGGCGAAAGCTGTAGTCGATAATGATCTCGAGAGAACGGCGGTTGGCCTCAACCCCAAAACGCCACGGGTCGAACACGCTGTTGTCCGGCGGCGGATTTACCGCGCGCCGACTGTCGCGCAACATGCGGTAAATCTCCTGCACCACATCGGGACGGGATTTTGAAATTGTGTCCCGAACCACCATCATGTGATTGATCGGCACGCCGCCGTGCGTCTGCGCCCATTTGCGCGCCGCCGCATCGGCTTCCGGGATAAGCGGTGCCAGCCGTGGATCGGGCAGTTTGTCGCCGACAATGGCGGCATCGAGTTCGCCGTCGAGAAGCATCTGCGTCAACCCTTTACTCTCGGGCGCACGCGACACAAATTCTGGATCCTTGTATTCTGCGAGATGTGGATCCTCGAACGTCACCCAGTGGATTTTTGCGGGATCGACGCCGTAATCGTCTGCAAGAAAGCCACGCACCCAAGCGCCCGTCGTCTGCGTATAGGCACGCACGCCAACGCGTTTGCCCGTGAGCTCGGAAGCATTCAAAGGCTCGCGCTGCGGATTGTATGCGATGGTGTGGTGCTGGCCGCGCCCGAGCACTGTGGCCGGGATGAGCGTATAGGGCTTGCCGTAAGCCTTCGCCTGCAAAAAAGTCACGATCGCCAATTCGCCAACATCAAATTTCGCCTCGCGCACCAACGGCTTGAACGCCGTGTTCGACACTTTCACGTCGGCGAATTCAAAGTCGACGACGTTGGAAGGGACCGCGCCGTTCTTGAGCGCCATGGTGTTCGGATAGTTCCCGAGCAGGGTGTATAATTTTGTTTTTTCGACGGTCGTCGACGTCATTGGTTGTCTCCTCAGTCCCCCAGCGCCGGGTAGAGCGCCTGCGCCGTTTTGGCAAAGATCCATTCCCGATCGGCGTTCGGCAAGCTGGCAAGAGATTCGCGTGCCACGGCCAGGAGTTCCGGCAGGCTGCCCTCGCTGGACGGATAGTTCGACCCCCATGCCAGCCGCGACGCGCCGAACTCGGAAACGAGGCGCGGAAAAAACGTTTCGGACGTCGCCTGGCCGCGACGGGATTCGGCGAAAATGCGCGGCGTGAGCTTGAGGTAGACATTGGGGTAGCGCGCGAGGCCGAACAGGCTGGCGGCGGCATTGTACGGCGGTCCGTCCTCCAGCACCGGCCGTGCGCCATGGTCGAGAATAATCCGTACCTTCTGGAAACGCTCGGCCATGCGGGCCGCTTGCGGTATCGCCTTGGCCGACATTTGCAGGCAGACCGAAAGGCCAAGGTCACCCGCGCAAGCCCAGGCGGGATATGACTTCGGATCGTCGAGCCAGTTCGCCTGCTCGGACATTGTGCTGCCAAAGGTGAATAGCCGCATGCCCGTTAAGCCCTTGCCTCGCCAGTGGCGCATACGTTCCGGGGCATCGGGTGCCAGCACATCAACCGAGAACACGCCGGTGAGGCGCTTCGGATAAGCAGCCACGGCGTCGGCCACATAGGAGTTGTCGTGGCCGTAGCAAGTCGAGGCTTGCACGACCGCCGCCTTTTGCACGTTGGCCGCATCCATGGCGGCAACCAGCTGTTCCAGCGCGACGGGCCGCGTGCGCGACCAGTCGGATTGGTGGCCGCCTAGCGGCGCCAAAGGATAGCGCGCGGCGTCGCTAGCGATGATGTGTGGGTGGATGTCAATCGTAGTCATGGCGCGCGGGCGTCCGGCATCGACGGGAGGTGGCGCTCCCCGCAACCCGGGAGCGACCGTCTTCCGTAGAGCAACGGGTCGTTACCGTAAAGCGGCATCGTCGTATGCTCCAACCACATTGTCAGGCGCGTCACGTCTTTCTATTGTCCGCGCCCGTCACATTTCGCCAGGAAAAACATGCTACCCATCGTCAATCTCGCAGCCAGTCCCTTCATGAGATGCGCAACATCGGTTGCCTGCGGAATGTCGCTTGCGCTAAGCGTCGCGATAACTTCCGCGCCGGTACGAGCCGACACCTACCCGTCGAAACCGGTCCGCATCATTGTGCCTTACGGCCCCGGTGGCATCGCCGACGTGACCATGCGGCTGGTTGCCCAGAATCTCAGCCAGCATTTCGGCCAGCAGTTCTTTATCGAAAACCGGCCGGGCGCCGGGGGTGTTGTTGGCATGCAGGCGGCCCGGGAAGCGCCGGCCGACGGATACACGCTTGTCATGGTCGGCGGCGGTCTCACCATCGCCAAGGCGCTGTTCAAGGCCCTGCCCTACAATATCGAGACCGATTTCACGCCGATTTCGACCACTGCATCTTACGGCCTCGTGATTACGACCAAAGCCGGCTCTTCGTACAAGACGATCAAAGACGTGATCGCCGCCGCTAAAGCCCATCCCGGCACACTGAACTTCGGCACAATCAACGCCGGCAGTGCGCAGAATCTTTCTGCCGAGCTGTTCCGCAATGTCGCCGGGCTTGATGTAACGATCGTTCCATACAAGACGACGCCGGATCTGGCGAACGCCGTTTTGCGTGGCGATGTCGACGTTGCGTTCGAATACTACGTCGGATTCCAATCGCCAATCATCAACGGCCAGATGACCGTGCTTGCCACCACCGGACACGAACGTGCGAACAACCTGCCAAACACTCCAACGGTGGCCGAAAGTGGCTTGGCCGAATACGACGTGACAAGCTGGAATGGGCTCGCCGCACCCAAGGAAACTCCCGTCGAAATTGTCGCATTGCTCAACCGCGCCGTGGATAACGCGCTGAAGTCGCCCGAAGTGCAAAAGTTCTCAAACGAGGCCGGCATGGACGCGCACAGCATGTCATCCGGCGATTTGCGAAGCCGCATCAAGAGCGACGTCGCTAAATGGTCGCAGGTGATCGAAAAGGCAGGAATCAAGAAACGATAGATGAAATCAACCTGGGTCCTGATCAAATGTCGTCAGCAATCGAATGGGCGGAAATCGCGAGAGAAATCAGACGATAAGGCCGCCCCCATCGAGATACACGATCGATCCCGTAGCGAAACCGACCGTTATGAAGGTGAGGATTTGCCGCGCGATATCTTCGCCCGTGCCGACGCGACCGACCGGCAGTGCGGCGGCGGCTTTGGCGAGCATCTCGCGCCGCGCGGCTTCCGGCATGGCGGCGCGGATGGGCGTGTCGATGATGCCAGGCGAGACGCAATTCACGCGGACGGGAGCGAGTTCCAGCGCAAGCGAACGCGTCAGCGACTCGAGCGCGCCATTGGCGACCCCGACGATCGCAGAGTTCGGGCGCGGCCGCACGCTCAGAAAGCCAGACACAAAGGTGAGCGAACCGCCAACGCGGAACTCGGCCGCACGCGCGACGCGCCAGGCACCCCAGAACTTTCCTTCCATGGTCGCGCGTACATCGTCCATCGACACGGTTTTGAACGGGCCGGTGCGAAGCTGAGCAGCGGTCACAACCACATGATCGACCGGTCCGCAGGTCCGGAAAAGATTGGCGACGCTGTCGTCGTTGGTGACGTCGGTCTGGATCGCGGTCGCACTCAGTTTGTTCGCGACCACCTTCAGCCGTTCGGCGCTGCGGGAAGCAATCACCACGTGGGCGCCTTCGCTCTTGACGAGTTCGGCGGTCGCCAATCCGATGCCGGACGAACCTCCGACCACAACGACCTTCTTGCCTTCAAGCTGCATGCTCATTCCTCCGGTTGTGCGGCAGCGAGTATACGATGGCTGCGTCCATGTGAGTGCCAAAGTAGCTCTTCGATACGACTTTAGCGGCCGCAAAAGCAGACTCATCAGAAATAAGAAAGGCCGCCCGATGGTACCGACACCCGCGCCTGGCTTTATACGATCCTCACCAATTTGAACCGCAATCGCCTGCGGGCACTGGCGCGAAGGCCATCGCTCCTGCCTATCCAGGACGATGATGCTTCGGACTTTGCCGGCCCGGAACTTGGAAGCCGCGACATCGCACGCGCATTGGCCACGCTTGCGGAAGATCAACGCAGCACGTTGCTATTGGTCGTGCTCGAGGGATTGACATATCGCGAGGTTGCCGAGGTACAAGCCGTTCCGATTGGAACTGTAACGTCGCGTCTGGCGCGTGCGCGCGCAGATCAAGACTTATCTCGATGGCGAGCGCCCGGCTCTCTATGGCGAGCGCCCGGCGCTGCGCCGCGTAAAATGAAGAACACGGCGAACCCATGAGAGATGCAGCATTCCCGCGTCGAGACCTCCACGAACCTAAAGGATCACCGATGAACCCCCGTTTGAGAAATTCACTGTTCGCTGTCTCGCTTGCCGGCTCATTACTGGCTCCGGCGCAAGCGTTTGCTCAAGTGCCTGCGCCGATCGCAATGTCGGGCGAGACAACCATCGCCACTTTCCATGCCGAAGGTGCGCAACTTTACCAGTGCAAACCCGATCCAGCGCACAACCTCGTCTGGCAGTTTCGGGAGCCGATTGCGGCGCTAATCCTAGATGGCAAAACCATCGGAACTCACTATGCGGGACCAAATTGGCAGCACTTCGATGGAAGTGGAGTGCGCGCCAAGACGGCAAGCTCAGTGCCGGGCACGACGCCTGACGACGTACCGTGGCTCAAACTGGAGGTTACGGAGCAGCGCGGCAATGGGATCTTATCACACGCATCGATCGTCCAGCGCATCAACACCAAAGGCGGCGCGACGCAAGGGCCCTGTGAAACCGCAGGTGAATATCGCAGTGTGCCGTATTCCGCAGACTACGTGTTCCTGCGCAAGGATCACTGAAGCGCTCCGGACTATAAGGCAAAAACACGCGGGAGATCAGACCTGGTGGCTGACAACGTAGGATTCGAACTTCTAAATTCGGTTTTCAAGGAAGCCCATTGAAATCTCGTTTTGGGCGACGCTGCTGCGCGGATTCTTACATATCGACCGTCACCCATAAGCGACTGGCATCGCAATTACGCAGTCGACCTCGTGTTGGAGGCCCTTCGACGCGAATTTTCTGGATATTGCTGAATCGTTATTGCATTGCGGTATAAAAAATGTTGCAATGCGAAAGCTGGGAGTTCGAGAGGCTAAAAATGGCTTCTGCGAAATTCTTGAGAAGACAGTCTGAAAGGTGTGGCGACCTAGCAAGGCGGACACACGACGAAGACAGTCGGCAAAGGTGTGAGCAGTTGCAGCGCACCTATCGTTATCTTGCCGACATGGAAGAGCAGCAATCCAGCGAGTTAAACGCACCTTCCGGCGACGTCGGACCGAGACCAGCAACTTAGCCGCACGCCCGTCAGGTCCCCGGCGTGCAACGACATTGAGATATCGTGCCGGTATTGGGCCCAGAGCGCGGATGCGAAGCATTAAAGTTGCAATGACTGCTCTGTCGGAAAGAGGTAAGATCAGATCGAAAAGGTACATCAATGTACATTCGATCGAGAGTTATCATTTCAGGCATCATTGTCCTCATCGCTGCTTCCGCAGCTTTATCAAAGGACGGCGTTCTTCCTAAAATTGACATTCAGAAGCAATGTCAATCCACCCAGAAAGCGACCGATGATTTGACTGGCACTAAAAATCCAAACGCCTTTGATGTGTGCGTTAAAGGCGAACAAGGTGCCCGCGATAAGCTTATCGAGCGCTGGCCAACTATCTCGGCCGTGGATAGAGCAAGCTGTATCCATCCAACAGATTGGGCAGCAAGCTATATCGAATGGCTCGGGTGCATTGACACAAAAGTGTATGTGCGGACGCTGCGAACAGAGCACCCGGACACTACGCCAGCCTCAACGCTGTGCCCAACGGTGAAATGGCAATCAGATGGCTCAATCGCTAGTGTCGCCGCATGTGATGTACGACGATAAAAATTTCAACTTTGCCCTTTGGAGTACTCGATCCGTAAAGCGCCATAAGCAGACATTGTGCCGTTCACATCGTTTTGCTGAGGCATTCATACGATGATGGTTGCTGACGTGGTGCGCTTCTCGGCAAGCGAGGAAGAGGTTATCATTTTAACTCGGTTCAGGGTTCGATCTGGGGAGCGCCGATTGAACGTTCGCGCCGGGAGTGCCAATGACCAAAACGCATCGTCCGTGGTACACGGTCCTCTACATCCAAGTTCTGATCGCGATCGCTGCCGGCGTTTTGATCGGCCATTTCTGGCCCGATCTCGGCAAAGCTCTTAAACCGCTTGGCGACGGCTTTATCTCTCTCATCAAGATGATGATCGCGCCGGTTATCTTCTGCACCGTGGTGCACGGCATCGGGTCGATGCGCGATCTCAAAAAGGTCGGGCGCGTTGGCGTCAAGACATTATTCTATTTCGAAGCGGTTTCGACGCTCGCACTAGCCCTTGGACTGATTGTCGGGGAGTTGTTGCAGCCCGGCAAGGGGTTCAACATCGATGTGGCAAGCCTCGATCCGAAGGCAGTGGCGAGCTACGTCACCCAGGCTAAGGAAGTGGGCATCGTTGCCCACTTGCTCGCAATCATTCCGGACACATTCATCGGCGCCTTTGCCAAAGGTGACCTGCTGCAAGTTCTGCTGATATCGGTCCTCTCGGGTTTCGCGATCTCGCGCATGGGCCAGCTGGGCGAGAAAATCAACGACGCGATCGATGCCATGGCCAAGGTTTTTTTCGGCATCATCCGTATTATCGTTCGAGCGGCGCCAATAGGTGCGTTCGGTGCAATGGCGTTCACCGTGGGCGCCTATGGTGTGGCGTCCCTGCTGAACCTGCTCGCGCTAGTCGCGACATTCTATCTGACCAGCCTGCTCTTTGTTCTCTTCGTGCTCGGCGGCATCGCTCGCCTTGCCGGCTTCTCCATCCTGCGTTTCATTGCCTACATCAAGGACGAGTTACTCATCGTCCTCGGTACGTCGTCGTCTGAGACGGTCCTGCCCCACATGATCCAGAAGATGGAGCACCTTGGCGCCTCGAAGTCGGTTGTCGGGTTGGTGATCCCGACGGGCTACACCTTCAATCTTGACGGCACTAACATTTATATGACGCTCGCAATCCTGTTTTTGGCGCAGGCCACGAATACGTCACTGACATCTGGGCAGCTGCTTGGCATTTTAGCCATCGCCATGATCACATCAAAGGGCGCCTCTGGTGTGACCGGCGCAGGATTCGTGACGCTCGCAGCGACGCTCGCGATTGTGCCTGATATCCCGATCCAGTCGCTGGCCATTTTACTCGGCGTCGATAAGTTTATGAGCGAATGTCGGGCGCTGACCAATCTAGTCGGTAATGGCGTTGCAACGGTGGTCATCAGCCGATGGGAGGGCGAGCTCGACGCGGATAAACTGCACGAGGCTATGGCCCACCCGATCTCCGTTGGCGAGGAGCTTGAAGCACAACCGGCCTGAACTTAAGCGCCAGGCCAGCAGACGCATCAGCAATTGCAGAATCATGGGCATTGACCAATCGAAATGATAGCGCGATAGCCAGTTGGACCAAGGAGTCCAAATATGTCCGATTGTTTGCACTGTGATATTCACGAATTGTTGGAGAGCCAACTACAAAATCGAGAAGTCAATCTTGCAGAAATTGCCGGGAAGGTGACGGAAGTCCTTGCCGACTTAATTTTAATGGCTCCGCCTGAGGAACAATCCACTCTCATGGCTGACGTTCTTGCAAACCTCGGCGGCTTTTTGCTTGAAAAGAAGGACTCCACCGATCCAACGCGGCCGCGCCGTTCAAGTCATTAGGCCGACATGACGATATGTCTTCATCGATTTCATTGTTAGATTGTTCTTTTCGGAGCGGCAGCTAGGCTCCAACTGTGCTCGGATGATTTCGTATGGACCAGATCTACAACGTTTCAATCTGGCTCCTCCCAGTCCTTATTGCCATCACCTTTCACGAAGCAGCGCACGGATATGTAGCCCGTTTTCTCGGTGATGACACGGCCTCACGCCTTGGTCGGGTCAGCCTCAATCCGCTCCGGCATATCGATCCATTTGGCACAATTGTTCTGCCGGCACTCTTGCTGCTGGCACGCTCGCCATTCTTGTTTGGATACGCCAAGCCCGTGCCGGTGAATTTTCGGGCATTGCGTAATTCCCGCATTGGCATGGTACTGGTCGCGGCCGCGGGGCCTGCAATGAATATCGGGTTAGCAATTGTCGCTGCCTTAAGCTTTCATCTGGTCGTGTATCTGCCAAGCACCGTAGTTCAGTGGGCTGCGCAAAATCTCAAGAACGCCCTCATCATCAATGTCATTCTGGCGGTCTTCAATCTGTTCCCGCTGCCGCCACTTGACGGCGGGCGTATTGCGGTCGGTTTGCTTCCGAACATATTGGCCAAACAACTGGCCCGTCTTGAGCCTTACGGGATGATGATTCTGATAGGGCTGCTCATTGTCTTGCCTCTGGTGGGTGCGCAATTGGGCGTGGACCTTGGCTTTGTGTCACATGTTATTTCACGAGCCACCGATGCCGTTTTAAGAGTGATCCTGCAATTGACTGGCAATTTGTAAATATCCGGCTCAACCAAGGGCGTTGTGAAGGGTGACAAACATTGCGATCGCGGGCCCGATCAGTAATTTGGTTCATAATTAGAAGCAGGCTGTGTTCGCCTCATTCCATTCGCGCCGTCGCTTGTGTCACATTAGCTAGTCCGCGATAACCGCCGTCCCTTCGATTTCGACCTTAGCGTGCGGCTCTAGCAGTCCAGCAACCACCAACAGCGTCATCGCCGGAAAATGCCGACCGATCGTCCGACGGTACACGTCTCCAATTTCGCGCTGACGCGTGGCATAGTCGGTTTTGTTGGTGACGTACCAGTTAAGGCGAACGAGATGCCGCGGCTCTCCGCCGGCCGCCGCGAGGACCTCGACGATATTTTTCAGCGCCTGCTCGACCTGAACGACGAAATCGTCGCTCTCGAATTGCGCCTGCGCATTCCAGCCAACCTGGCCGGCAATGAAAACCTGTCGACCTTGCGCGGCGATGCCGTTGGCATAGCCTTTTGGCGCCGGCCAATGCTTCGGCTGCACAATTTCAAACGAGCTTTTGCTCATGATGCGTGTTCTCGTAATTTGAATCGTTGAATTTTCCCGGTCTGCGTCTTCGGCAAGGCGTCAATGAATTTTACAAGGCGCGGGTACTTATAGGGCGCGATGGTTGCCTTGACGTGGTCCTGCAAGATCTTGATGCGCAAATCATCAGCCGCGACCCCGGCCTTGAGTACGACGAAGGCCGATACGATCTGCCCTCGCTCGATATCGGTGGCGCCGATCACGGCGCATTCCGCAACATCCGGATGTGATAATAACGCTGCCTCCACCTCCGGCCCGGCAATGTTGTAGCCCGCAGAGACGATCATATCGTCGTTGCGCGCAACGAAGTGGAATCGCCCATCTTCATCCCGGATAAAGGCGTCACCGGTGAGATTCCAGCCATCGTTGACATAGTCCTTCTGCCGCTGGTCGGAGAGATAGCGGCAGCCCGTCGGGCCGCGCACTGCCAGCCGGCCGACCGTGCCGGCAGGCACGTCGTTCATGGCGGCATCGACGATCTTGGCTTCATAACCTGCAACCGGCCGCCCGGTCGCGCCGGGCAACGCGTCACCGACGCGGCTGGTGATGAATATGTGCAGCATCTCAGTCGAACCTATGCCGTCGAGAATCGGCTTTCCGGTCCGGCGGGTCCACTCCTCGAACACCGGCGCAGGCAAGGTCTCGCCGGCTGACACGGCGATCCGCAAAGACGACAGATTGGCGCCCTGGTCCATCGCCGCCATCATCGCGCGATACGCGGTCGGCGCGGTGAAGGAGATCGTTGCCTTATAGGTTTCAATGATCTGCACCATGTTGGCCGGCGACGCGTTTTCGAGCAGCGTCGCGGTGGCACCGAAGCGAAGCGGGAAAATTGCCAAGCCGCCGAGGCCGAAGGTGAAGGCCAACGGTGGCGAGCCGACGAACACGTCCTCCGGCTTAACGTTGAGAACCTCTTTAGCGTACCCATCAGCGACGATCAGCAGGTCGCGATGGAAATGCATCGTCGCCTTGGGTTCTCCGGTCGTACCGGAGGTGAAGCCGAGCAACGCCACATCGTCGCGTCCGGTCTCCACCGCGTCGAACTTAACCGGCTTGTCGAGCGCGACGCGGTCAAGCTCGGCGTCGTGATTGGACGTGCCGTCGAAATTGACCACCTGCTTGAGGAATTTGCTTGCTTTGGCGCAGGCGACTAACTCGTCGGCGATGCGGCTATCGCTCAATGCCAGCGCAATCTCGGCTTTATCGACGATCTTGCCGAGCTCGCCGGCGCGCAGCATTGGCATCGTGTTAACGACGACCGCACCTGCCTTGGTAGCGGCGAGCCAAGCCGCGACCAGTGCCGGGTTATTGCCGGAGCGAATCAAGATGCGGTTGCCCGGTTTAACCCCGTAGTTCTCGACGAGCGCATGCGCCAGCCGGCTCGACCAATCGGTAAGCTCTTTGTAGGTGCGTCGACGACCATTGCCGATCAGCGCGATGTGGTCGCCGAAGCCGCGCTCGACCATGCGGTCCGTCAATTCGACCGCGACATTCAAGCGCTCCGGATACTGAAATTCCGGCCGGTCCAGCAAGATGTCCGGCCATTGATCGAACGGCGGAAGGTTGTCGCGGGCGAAAGTATCGACGTGCGCAGATGGGCCAAGCTTGATGTGTCGAGTCATGTCAGCGGCCTGCGGCAGATGAAAGCACGGATCGAGCGATGACGATCTTCTGGACGTCGGAAGCACCCTCGTAAATGCGCAACGCCCGAATTTCGCGGTAAAGCGTCTCCACCGGATGGCCGGCGCGCACGCCATCGCCGCCATGAATTTGCACCGCGGCATCGATCACGCGCTGTGCTGCTTCGGTTGCATAAAGCTTGGCCATCGCCGCTTCTCGCGTTACGCGCGCTGCGCCCATGTCTTTGGTCCACGCGGCGCGATAGACGAGCAGCGCCGCCGCGTCGATCTCAAGCGCCATATCGGCGATGTGGCCCTGCACCATCTGCAATTCTGACATAGGCGCATCAAACAACTTGCGGCTTGCCGCGCGCTTTAGCGTTTCGGCGAGTGCGCGGCGCGCGAAGCCGAGGGCGGCGGCGCCGACTGAAGTACGGAATACGTCGAGCGTCGCCATCGCGATCTTAAAGCCGTCGCCCGCCGCCCCTATGATATCACCAGCATCAACCTGGCAGTTTTTCAACGTAACGCGCGCAAGAGGATGCGGCGCGATTGTTTCGATACGCTCAACAATCGAGAGGCCCGGGTTGTCGCCGCGCACGATAAACGCCGATAGGCCTTTCGCGCCCGGGACCTCGCCGGTTCGGGCAAACACGACGTAAAGATCGGCAATACCACCGTTCGATATCCAGGTTTTCTCGCCATCGAGGACATAGCCGTCGCGGTCTCGTCGAGCCGTGGTTGAAATATTGGCGACGTCGGAGCCGGCAGCTGGTTCTGATAGCGCAAATGCTGCGATCGCCGCGCCGCGGCGGGTCTTTGGGAGCCATTCGCCCTTTTGAGAAGCGGTGCCGAACAGCGAAATCGGTCCGGCGCCGAGCCCCTGCATTGCGAAGGCGAAATCGGCGAGGCCGGAATGGCGCGCCAGCGTCTCGCGGATCAAAGCCAGCGTGCGGACATCAATTTTTTCCGACGGATCGTCGCCCGGCGCGCTGTGTTTGAGCCAACCATCGTGCCCGAGCTTTTGCACCAGTTCGCGGCAAGCGGCATCAACGTCGCGATGATCGACATGCGCACAATGATGCGCGGCCCAGGATTCCAGCCGCTCGGCAAGCGCGCGGTGGCGCTCCTCGAGAAACGGCCAATGCAGGAAACTGCGGTCGAGCATCGTTCAATTTCCGGCGAATTGCGGCTTCTGCTTGGCCACAAATGCTTCATAGGCACGGTGAAAGTCTTGCGTCTGCATGCAGACCGCCTGCGCGAGCGCCTCGGCGTCGACGGCGGCGTCGAGCGGCATCGCGAATTCGTGGTGAAGCATGGTCTTCGTCATTCCGTGCGCGAAAGTTGGTCCGGTGGCGAGTTGTTGCGCTAACGTCATCGCGTCCGCCTCGAGCTTCTCCGCACCGACAATGCGATTAAAAAAGCCCCACCTCTCGCCCTCCTCCGCTGTCATGACGCGGCCTGTATAGAGTAGCTCCGACGCGCGGCCGTGACCGATAACGCGTGGCAGCAGGGCGCAGGCGCCCATGTCGCAGCCGGCAAGGCCGACACGCGCGAACAAGAACGCAGTTTTGGCTTGCGGCGTACCCAAACGGATATCGCAGAACAGCGCGATCATGGCGCCTGCACCAACGCAGACACCGTCAATCGCCGCGATTATCGGTTGCGGGCAAGCGCGCATCGCCTTCACGAGCTCTCCGGTCATACGTGTAAAATCGAGAAGCCCTTTCATATCGCGCTTTAACAGCGGTCCTATAATGTCGTGAACATCGCCGCCCGAGCAGAAATTGCCTCCGTTCGAGCCCAATATAATGGTCTTGATATCAGCGGCCCTCGAAAGATCACGGAAGGTCTGGCCGAGCTCCGCATAACTATCAAAGGTGATCGGGTTCTTCCGCTCGGTACCCTTTAGCGTGATCACGCCGACTCCGTTCTGCGCACGCCAGTTAAAATACTTCGGCTTGAAGTCGCTCATATTCATGCGCGCGATCCTCCGTTGCGAATGCGGCTGGACAATCCGTCGAGATGCCGGATCAGCGTGTCCGCCCCCGCCGCATCGAATTCTGACAGCAACCCGTCAACCCAGGCCTGGTGCGCCTTGGCCATTGCGGTGAACTCTTTTAGGCCGCGCGGTGTTAGCCGCACGATGATCGCACGGCGGTCATCAGCCGGGGCCTGGCGCGCGACAAGCTTGTCCGACACCAGCCGATCGATGATACCGGTAACATTGCCATTCGACACCATCAGGAAGCGCGACAGCTCGGTCATTGTCATGCCGTCGGGTTTCCTCTCGAGTGCCGCCATGACATCGAACTGCGGCAGCGTGACCTTGAACTCGACGCGCAACCGATCGCGCACCTCAGCCTCGATCGCGCGAGCAATACGCAAAATGCGCACCCACAGTCGCAACCGTTGTTTGCTCAGCGACGGCCCCGTTTGACGCGGTTTTGTCTTAACGGAAATTGTCATACCGTGCCCCCAGCGATGACAATGGCTTCTCCATTGATCGAAGCGGCCGCCGGTGAACACAGCCACAGCACTTTGGCGGCGACATCTTCCGGTGAAATCAGCTGGCCATCAGCATTGTCTTTGGCGAGCGCAGCGCGCGCCTCGGCCACGGTGCGACCGGTCTTGCTTGCAATCGCAACCGCCGAAGCGGCCAAAAGCGGCGTATCGGTAAAGCCAGGGCACACTGCATTCACGGTCACCCCTGTCGGCTTAAGTTCTTCGGCCAAAGCGCGCGCGAGACCCACGACGCCATGCTTGGCGGCGCAATAGGCGGCCACAAAGGGATAACCCTTCAGCCCCGCGGTCGAGGCAGTGAACACTATTCGCCGAGTCCCATTACCTTTGCGTATAACGTCACTCAGCGCCGCCTGTACCGTCTGAAACGCGCCGGTCAGGTTAATGCCGATCATGCGTTGCCAATGCTCGGCTGAAATTTTTGCGGCCGGTGCGCTTTCGGCGGCCCCAGCATTAGCGACAACGATATCGATCGGCCCATGCGCCGCGCGCGCGGCCTCCACCATCGCCGCGCAATCTGCAGCATTCGTCACATCGGCGATGATCACTGTGGTCTTCAGCAAAGGCTTTGCAACCTTGTCGAGCGGCGCCTTGCGTCGTCCGACAAGGGAAACGGCCGCGCCCTCCTTCGCTAGTGCCCGCGCAATCGCAGCACCGATGCCACTGCCGCCCCCGGTGACCAATGCGTGTAAGCCGTCAAGCGCGCCCATCACACCTTCCCCGTCATCACGTCAGGTCGCGACTTCAATCGATGCAATTGATCGCGGCCAGCCCAATAAGGCTTCGGCCAGGTTGTGCCCTCGTAACCGAGACCGGCTGCCGCATGCAGGGTCCAGTACGGATTGGCGAGGTGAGGCCGCGCCAGGCACACCAGATCGGCACGACCGGCCATTAGAATCGAATTGACATGGTCGGCGTCGTAAATGTTGCCGACTGCGAGCGTCGCGATGCCGGCCTCGTTGCGGATACGGTCAGAGAACGGCGTCTGGAACATGCGCCCATAGACCGGCTTCGCCTGTTTCGTCGTCTGCCCGGCGGAAACGTCGATCATATCAACGCCGGCATCGGTCAGAATGCGCGCAACTTCGACCGCATCTTGCGGTGAAATACCGTTCGGCATCCAATCGTTGGCCGAGATGCGCACCGAAATCGGCTTCTCGTCTGGCCATACCGCGCGCACCGCGCGGAATACCTCGAGCGGAAACCGCATTCGGTTCTCAAGGCTACCGCCATAATCGTCTGTACGCTTATTGGTGAGCGGCGTAATGAAGGCCGACATCAGGTAGCCGTGCGCATAATGAAGCTCGAGCCAGTCGAAGCCGATACGCTGCGCCATCTGCGCTGAGCGCACGAACTGGTCGCGAACGGCATCCATGTCAAAGCGCGTCATCTCTCGCGGCATCTGGTTGTCCGCGCTCCACGGCACCGCCGACGGCGCCATTAACGCCCAATTATCGGACATCAGCGGCGCATCCATCGTTTCCCAACCGAGTTGGGTCG